>WBZT01001450.1_pt1 | contig 17384 bp, 18 predicted proteins | sample 5204241 | NCBI WGS metagenome assembly WBZT01 (sample SAMN12344358, study PRJNA552823) | activated sludge metagenome | biome: Activated sludge suspended growth; feature: Nitrification reactor; material: Wastewater; isolation source: activated sludge from nitrification reactor of wastewater...
CCTCGCCCTTCCGGTTGATGACCGCCGCTGTTTTCGGCGCAAACCACCCGGTCAGGGTAATGACGGCGTCATCCTGTGCGCCGATCAGCGAGATCGGTCCGGTCAGCCGATATTGGGACTGCCCGGTGTGTCCCGAGAGAATTTCCACGATCCCGATGTGGCGATCGGCCACGGGGGCCGGCTCTTCCGGTCGGCGCGGCAAGGACAGGGCTGCGGCCCCGATCGGCGCCTCCCGACCAGGGGCTGATCCTGCCGCCGTCCTCTGTTCCTGCCGGAAGATCAGACGATGGGTGCCAAGGCGGAGACGGTCCCCATGATGAAGCTGCCGACGGACGATTCGTTGGTCGTTGACGAAGGTGCCGCTGATGCTGCCCATGTCCTCGATGAACAGCACGCCCTGCACCGGGACGATGCGAGCATGGCGGGCCGAGACGGCAGTCTCTTCCAAACACAGATCGTTGTCACGTGATCGTCCCAGGGTGAAGGGCGTATGCGAGAGTACCGCGATTCGCGTGTCGCCGTGCGGCGCCTTCACGAGGAGTGTGGGGGGCGAGTGGGGCTGCGACATGGCTGTGCCTTAGGATGGCTCCATTGCGGGCGAGGAACACAGTCGACCGTAGAGGCGATTCCACAAGCCCGGCTCCCGGTGCGTCACCTTCACGGCCACCACGGTCGTATTGTCGGACCCGCCCGCGTCGTTCGAGAGGGCGATGAGCCGGTTCGAGGCGGCCTGGAGATCGGGCGATTCCAGGAGGACACGGAGGATCGTGTCGGCGGAGACTCCGGCGGTCAATCCGTCGGAGCACAATAGGAAGAGATCCCCGTGCAAGACGGAAACCTCCCCCAGTTCCACCTCGACCTCGGGTTGGACGCCGACGGCGCGAGTCAGCACATGTTTGTGGGCGGCGCGCGGGGCGTCGGCCTCGGTCAACAGGCCGGCGCGCACCTGCTCCTGCACCAGGGAATGGTCTCGGGTGAGGAGCTGAATCGCCCGGTCGCGGATGAGGTAGAGCCGACTGTCTCCGACATGGGCGAGCGACATCGTCGACCCTGTGAGCCAGGCGGCGACCACCGTTGTGCCCATGCCGGCATAGGCCGGGTTGTGCACGGACTCCTGGTGGACCCGGTGATTGGCCAGCCGTACGGCACTCGCCAATCGGTTGGTTGCGGCCGACCACTCAGGTCGTGCGGGACCGAGCAGGGGCAACGTCGGCGCGGCAGCGGCGGCAGTCAGGTGCTGTGGAATCAGCGCCACGGTGCGGCTGCTGGCGACTTCTCCCGCTCGGTGTCCCCCCATGCCGTCGCAGACCAGAAACAGGCCGGCAGCCGGATCGGCATGAAAGCGGTCTTCATTGTGACGGCGGACGAGTCCGGTATCCGAAGCCGCGCTATGTGTGACGTGCCAGGTATGCATGGCGGCATTATCTCGGCATGACCTGGAAGATGTCGCGAAGGTCTTGCGCCATGTCGCTCGCATGACGGTAGCGATTCGGAATCTCCTTCTGGAGAGCCCGATCCAGGATGCTCTGGACGCGTGTCGGCAAGTCTTGACGGTACTTGAGGAGCGGCGCATGCGGGGCCTTGGCGATGCGGGTCACGAGCGCGGGCATGTTGTCCGCGTCGAACGGCCGTTCTCCGGTCAACAACTCGAACAGCACCACACCGAGCGAAAACACATCGGACCGGCCGTCCACATCCTTGCCGGTCGCCTGCTCCGGCGACATGTAGCGCGGGGTGCCGACGATCAGGCTGGGCTGAGTTTTCGAGGCGCTGGCCATTTTGGCGATGCCGAAGTCCATCACTTTCACATGGCGTTGTTTGAGGATCATGATGTTCGGCGGCTTCACGTCTCGATGCACCACGCCTTGGCCATGTGCATAATCGAGCGCGTCGGCGACGGCCGCCACGATCTGCAGCACCTGTTTGGAGGGTAACAGCCTCGATTTCTGACAGTAACCGCTGAGCAGCGTGCCTTCGAGGTACTCCATGGCGATATAGGCCAGGCCGTCCTGCTCGCCGGCGTCGTACACCGTGACAATGTTGGGATGGGACAGGCGTCCGGTCGATTCCGCTTCGCGAAAAAAGCGCTCACGAAACTCTTTGAGCTCCTCCGCGCTGTCGATATCGTCCAGGCGCATGGTTTTGATGGCGACGAGCCGTTGAATCGTGGGGTCCTTCCCCAGATACACCACGCCCATCGCGCCGCGCCCCAATTCCTTCATGACCTGATAGCGCCCCAACGTGGCCGGTGTACGCCCGCCGTTGCGGACCACGGCGGTTCCGGCTTGGCGGGCCGGCGCGGGTGCGGCAGGCTCGGCGGCCGTGCGTGCATCGGGTGCCTGGTTGGCCGGCGGACCAGTGCGCTTCGTCGGGTGGCGGCCGGGGCGGCGCGTGAAGGCCTGGGTCAAGGCATCGACATGTCGAACCCAGGCGAACGTCAGCCAGGTGGCCGCCCCGATGAGACCGCCCGTCACCAGCCAGGTATAGAGCGGCTGCTTCGGCGGGCCCAGGACCGGAATCCCGTGGGCTTCGTAGGCGCGGGATGCCGTTACTACGATCAGCAACAGCGCGGAGGGAAACAGAATAGCGCGGACGAACGTTTGCCCCCTGCCGTTGTCGCGGAGGTCCTGTCTGGCCCTGGCCGCTCCCATCCAGAGCATGAGCAGGCAGATACCGTCGGCGATCAACAGGACGAGTTGCGAGGCGTTCAGCCCGAACGGACGGATGAAGGTGTGGACAAACAACGGGAGCGAGGCCAGAAACGGCCCCACCAGAATCGCAAGGACAATGACGATGACATACGGGCCGATCCAGCCCCAGGATGTGGTCATGAGTTGAAGTGACGCGTCGTTGTGACCCAGTGTAACGGAAGGTCCGGGGGTGTCAACGAAACGAGGGAATCATGCATCGTTGCAGGCGCAGCGAGGCCCTGCCGGGAGGAGGGGCGTTGCGGGCGGGGCCGAAGCGCGTTAGGCGGCGGTTGCGGCTTTCTTCAGCGGATCGAGCAGTTTGAGCGAGACCTTCAATTGGCCGCGTCCGATGCCGACCTCGATGTCCGGCTTGGTGACGCCATGAAAATCGCTGCCTCCCGTCACGAGCAAGTCGCAGTGTTTGGCCAAGTCGAGATACTCGGTCGTCTGGCTCGGCGTATGGGTGCTGTAGTGGACTTCGAGGCCTCCCAACCCGACGGCTTTGAGGTCGCGGACCAGCGTGCGTAACCCGTCGGCCGAGGTGCGAACCCAGGTCGGATGGGCGAGGACCGGGACCCCGCCTGCCTCACGGATCCAGCGCACGGCCTCGGCCGGTTCCGGCAAGTCCCGATCGACGAACGCCGGCCGACCGTTGGCGAGGTAGCGATCGAACGCTTCTTTCGCCGAGGTCACGAACTTCTTCTCCATCAGCAGGCGGGCGATGTGTGGCCGCCCCACGGATTCCGTCCCCGCCAGGGCCCGCACTTCCTCATACGTGATGGGAATGCCCAGTTCATTGAGGCGCTGCACGATGCGCGGATTGCGCAAGTGCCGACTGTCGCGGAGCGTCTGCAAGCGTTGCGCCAGCAGAGCATCGGTCCAATCGAAACAATAACCCAGAATGTGCAGTTCGTTGTTGCCGAGGCGTGAACTGATTTCGACGCCGGGCACGACCTCGATGCCCAGTTCCTTTCCGATCGCCGTCGCTTCGGGAATGCCGTCGACGATATCGTGGTCGGTGATCGCCAGCGCGGCCACTCCAGCCTGTTTGGCGAAGTCCATGACGGCACGCGTGGAGAAGCTGCCGTCCGAATGGGTCGTGTGGAGATGAAGGTCGATACGGCTCATGTTGTCTCGGGCCCCGCTTTCTGCGCGACGAGTCGCGCGGTATCACTCGGTCCGCTGCCCTGGCCGCCGTCGTGTTCGCCCTCGTCGTAGTGCAGCACCCGCAGAGGGGACGTCAGGCGAAGGAGTTCGTTCGGGGCCAGGCAAAATTCCCGTCGTCGTGGATGGCGATGGTGGAAGTAATTGTCGAGGGTGAAGGTTTCGTAGAGCAACAGGCCGTTCGGTTTCAGCGCGTCGATGAGCGACGGAAACAGAGGACGGTGCAAGTAGTAGGAGACAACGACCGCATCGTAACAGGCCAGGCCCAGGCTCGGCGGACGGTCCGGGTCGGTCTCCAAATCCAACACCCGGGTCGTGAGTCCGGTGAGATGCCGCGCCGTAGCTGCCGCCTGCAATTCGGCCAATGCCTCCGCATCGCGATCGATGGCCTCGACCTGCGACCCCTGTGAGAGGAGATACAGGGCATTGCGGCCTCGGCCTGCTGCGACATCCAGCATGCGGCCTTTGGGGAGGCGCCCGAGTTGCTCGACAAGGAACGGCAACGGCATCGGTTGCGTCGGCGGCGGCGCGCTGCGCGTGCGCTCGAAGCGGACCCCGACCGATCCGGCCACCAGGGCCAGCGGAGCGTGCAGCTTGCGAATCCACATACGGAGATGGGTGACGGGGAATTCGGCGAACAACATGTCGACCACCTGCTCGGCGAGGGTTTCGAGGAGTCGGCAGGTGCGGCCGGTGCCCAAGGCAACCACGCGGTCGGCCACGCGCGCGTAGTCGATGGTGTCGTCGAGGCGGTCCGACAGACCTGCCGGCTCCACCGCCGCGTCCAGTTCAAGGTCGACGGCGAGCAACTGGGGTTTCCGGCGTTCTTCCTCCGTGACGCCGCAGCGGCCGTAAAACTCCAAGCGTTCGATGACGATGCGCGCAGGCATGACGCATTGTCATGGATGGGCTTTTGGACTGTCAAGCAAGGCGGAGGCGTCCGGCGCGGTAGGGTGCGGCGAGAGGACACTGTCGAGGCGCATCATGGCTGGCGCTGCATCGAATGCGTGGCTGCATGCCAGAAGCGTGCGGTGAGGCGTCTGGCGAGGCCGTTCGCCGGTGACAAGATCCGGCGGAACGATGCGGCGATCACGGCCGGAGCAAGTTTCGGTGTGAGTTCCTGCCACAGGCGTAGGCCCACGACGTGCAGGAGTTCCACCACCTGGCTTGCGGTCGGGTGCGCAGGGCGCGCCACGCGGAGCTGCTGTAACTCTGCGCGATAGAGTTTCCGCCGGCGCCAGGCGACGTGAATGGCCACAGCTGCGGCGAACGTGAGCATCAGGGGATTCGGCGTCATCGAAAATAACCACCGCCACCATTCGTACAGCGCCAGCACGATCAGACAGAGCGGAAGCGACAAGGCGTCGCCCCAGGCTCCTTGCAGGGCGCGGATCTGGTCGTCTACCGACTGCGTGTTCGAGCGGCGGGGTGTCCATTGCAGCGGCGCGCGGCGGTTTTTCGAACTGAAGAAACGGGCGGGGCGGAACATGTCGGATACCTCCTGTCGTGAAACCTGGGTGACAGAAGGCATTGTAGGACAGGTCGGCCGAACGGGACAGCAAAGAGCGAATTTCTGCAGACGGTGGCTCAGTAGTTTTGCCTGGGTCGGTCTGCCGTTCACCGCAGCCGGTGCAGGATGCCTTCGGCGACGACGGCGTTCGGATCGCCGCCCACCATCATGTCCTTGTCGCCGAAGTGGCTGGCCGTGTGTGTCGTGATGCGCAACTTCAGTCCGTCCGACACGAGGGCATATTCGAAGAGGGCGGCTTCCTGCTGCTGGTCGAGGTAGCCCTGGCTTGCCCGCTCGAAGGAACCGGAGATCCCCACCGTCAATCGTCCCGAGCCTTTCTCCACACGTGTCACGACCGTCCGTTGCACGCCCCCGCCCGAGGGGACGTATTCCACCGTTTGGCCCACGTGGGACAGCTCGACCTGCCGCGTGAGTCCCTTGTTGTTGGTGTACGAATAGAGAGGAAAACCCTGCGGACTGAAATCGATCTGGACTTCCGCCTGGCTGCCGTCGGCGCTGCTGAGCAGACCTTTCCAGGCGCCGGACATGTCCGCCGCGTACGGCATGCCGGAGACGGCACAGACGAACACCAGCGTCATGGCCAGTGTCACGAACGATTTGCCGATCATGAGCCTGACCTCCTGAGCCACGGAACAGGGAAGGGGCGCGCCTCCTCAGACCTTGAACGGCTGTTGTCGCAGGAACCGTGCGACGGCCCCCAGCGTGAACAGGTTCGGCGTCTGGCTGGCCGGCAATTCCGCACGGACGGCCGCATGGAACGTGGCATAGTTTCCACGATACCTGCCATGGTTCCAGACGTTCAGCACCTGTTCGGTAAAGGCGCCGTTGTGCTCGCCGTCCATCGAGGTCTGGTTATCCTGGCAGCCCGAGATCAGGATCACGGAGGCTTTGACGCGCGTGGCGATCGTCGTCAGACGCGGGCTCACGGCCAGTTGCGCCAGCACGCTGTCCGGATCCACGGTCGCCTTGCCCGCCAATTTGGCCACGTCGCGTTGCAGCTTGTCGTAGAACTGCTGGTGTTCGCGATAGGTGCGGAGGGCCACGGCAGGCGGCATCATTTTCGAACGGCTGGTCGGGGCGGCGTCAACGGGCGTTCGTGGCCTGGCCCGGGTCACGGTGCCGCTATGGCAGCTGTCGGAGAACGCCAGAATGCGCACGCCCGCCGCAAAGCGGCTGATTTCGACATACAACTCGTCGTCGATCAATTGGCCGTCGAAGAGACACCAGGTTTCATCCTGCTTGTCCGTTTCTTCGCCTGTGACATCGGGCACCTGTCCGCCGTGGCCGGAATAGGTGAGAAAGAAAAAGTCGCCCTTCTTCAGCTGCTTCGCCGCTTTCCGCATCGCGGCCAGCGTTTTCGCCCGAGTGCCTTGCTTGGTCAGCAGCACCGTGGATTTCATGCCCTGCGATTTGGCGATGGCCGCCATGTCCTTGGCGTCGAACTCGCAGGCCGTCAAGTCGCCGCTCCACCCGCCATAGGCGGAGGGGCTCACCGCATTGAGGCCGATGTGCAGCGACAGCGCTTTGGGTGTGCTGCTGGATGCTGATGTGGTGTTGGCCATGGGTCCCTCCTTGGTCGGCCGGATCGATGTCCTGCGTGTATGTGGGGATCATCGCGAATGATGGCGGTACGGTAATCGTTACGCCGACATCTGTCAACGGAGCCATGAGGGAAATCCTGGTATTTCACTCGCTCGGAGCAAGGGAGTCGTCGCTCGGGCCTCCCCGGAGTGTTCAATGCTCAGTGCGCAATATTCATTCGAACATTCATCGTTGACCATTGTTTCGCAAACCGAGCTACGTTGCATGAGAGAGTTCTTCCTGAGTTATCGCGCTATGCTGGGTTATGGCCCAGGCCACGAGTACGGAGAATGCCCAACAGTTGTGTCGGGAGGGTCTTCAGACGATAATAGATCTGATGTCTGTAGTTCCGGAGGCCTGAAAAGGAGGTGTCGATGTCGACGGCGGAGAAAATTTTTAAGGAAGCACAAAAACTCCCAGATCCCCTCGCACAAGAGGTGCTGGATTTCATCGAATACATTGAGCTGAAGCACGGCCTTAGGGATCGTCAGACTGAAGAATTGAAACAGGCACAGGTGCCGGCCATGCGCCATGTGTGGGACAACCAAGACGACGAGGTATGGAATGGCATGTAAGCCAGGTGATCTCGTCTTGATCCCGTTTCCATTTTCGGACCTACAGTCAACGAAAAAGCGTCCCGTCATGGTGTTGACCCCGCCCGATCGCCACGCTGATTTTATCGGGCTCGCGATCACCACTGTCGAGCAACAACAGCAGGCACTGCTGGTGGAGGAGACACACTTGATCCAAGGGACTCTCCCCAGACCTTCCTGGATCAGGGTCGACAAGATCTTTACCCTTTCCGAGAGCAGTATCATCAAGACATTCGGCACCCTCTCTCCACAAACGGTGCAACGTGTGTTGAAGGGACTGTGTGCGGTCGTTGGCTACGCTCGCGAATAAGCGGAGCCCAATGTCATCCTAGTCGACGCCGCCTTCTCTCCCCGGCTGCACGCGCTGCCCCCTGTGTTTCGCCATGCCTCTCTCATCCCACCTGGCCAAAGTCACCGGCGTCTGAGTAGCAGGAGTTGTACAAGGCCGTCCGGCCTGGCCGCTTTTCTTCGCCCCACGAGATAGGCTTCACGGTGAACGAGAGATAAATATTTTTTCTGCTGTGACCCCGGATGTCACACCGCGGTGTTAGGGTGGCGGAGCGACGAGGAAGAGCCGATGGCTGGCCGATGGTTTGGGCGGGAGGCGGAGAGGCGGCGCCCGGGCCTTTTCGGAATGCTCAATGCTCGGTGCTGAATGTTCGATCGAACATTCAGCGTTGAAAATTGAACATTGTTTCGCAATACGGGGCACGTTTCACGAGAGGGGCCCCTAGGCATTTGCCTAGCCACCACACGTCCATTTCCCACGGGACGGGCGTCCTCGTTCTTGCTACAGTGCGCTGCGATTGGGAGGAACCATGGCGTGGAATGATGACGCGCAGATCGCATGCCGGTTCGCATTCACCTGCCCGCAACAGTGGAGCAAGCTGCAGCCGACAGGGCAGGCCGACGTGCGGCATTGCTCTGAATGCAATCGCGATGTGTATCTCGCCCTGTCGGAGGCAGACATGCGGCTACAGAGTGAGCAGGGCCGCTGCATCGCGGTGCCCCTGGCGCAGCCGGAGGAAAAAGCCGATCCTGACGAACCCTGCTGGGTGGTGGGGTTGATGGAGTCGCCGTATAGCGCGGGGAAAGAGGCGTAGGCCTGTTCAGATGAATACAGGATGTTGTCGGTGATGGATAACGTACTACGAAATCTTTGGGCCAAAACTTCTCGGGGTGTGGAAGAACGATGGCACCCGCTGATCCTCCACATGCTGGATGTCGCTGCGAGTGCAGAGGCCGTTCTGCTTCGTGAGCCCGATTCGACTCGCACGAGAATGGCGGAGATCATCGGGCTGGAGTGGAAGCAAGCCAGACCGTGGCTGTTGTTCCTGATCGCGTGTCATGACTTGGGAAAGGCTTGTCCAGGGTTTCAATGCAAGTGGAAGAATCTATCCGCCCTGGATGCAGGAAGATGTCCAAACACCAGCATCAATCACGCCTTTGTGAGTCAAATTGCGTTGTCAGCATGGCTACGAGAACAGAGGTGGCCAGACGATTTGGCGGATTTAGCTGCTGATGCCGTGGGATGCCATCATGGTGAGCGGGCTAGCCCTCGCATCTTGGATCACTTGATGGGCGATAAGCGGGCGATGGGAAAACCTTTGTGGAGCGACGTGCGCAAGGGCCTGATAAAAGCGCTTGTTCAAGTTCTTAAGCCCACGCTCATTCCCAAAAAGGAGAATCTGTCCGGTCCGGACTTCATGCTGTTGGCGGGGCTTGCGAGTTTTGCCGATTGGATTGGGTCGAACGAGGAGTGGTTTGCCTTCGGAACCCCTGATGACTGCGGCGACTTGAACGCGTGGTTCGAATCGCGAAGAGCTTGTGCTGAGCACGCTCTGAATGCAATCGGATGGGAAGCAAGAACGCCGCTCGCAATAGGGGAAAAATCTTTTCTGGAGGAGTTTGGTTTTCCTCCTCGCCCGTTACAGCGTGCAGTTGCCGAAGCTCTCGCTGAACTGACGGCCCCTGCCATTCTACTGTTGGAAGCCCCCATGGGTGAGGGTAAGACGGAGGCGGCATTCCTTGCCCATCTGGAGTTACAGAGGAGGTTCGGGCATCGTGGCCTTTATGTGGCCCTGCCGACTAAAGCCACAGGCAATGCGATGTTCACACGAACCCTCAAATTCCTACGTGACCAAGGAGTCAATCGAACGCTCGACCTGCAATTGGTACATGGTGGCGCATTACTCAATGACGCATTTCAGAACTTAAAGGTGTCCAGTATCTGGGACGAAAAAGAAGGGCAGGTACGGGCCGGTGAATGGTTCACGAATAAAAAGCGGGCCCTGCTCTCTGAATACGGCGTGGGAACGGCAGATCAGGCGCTACTGCCCATTCTGCCGGTTCGACACAACTTTGTTCGCCTCTGGGGCCTCGCGAACCGCGTGGTCGTCTTCGACGAAATCCACGCCTATGATGCCTATACTGGTACCCTCCTAATTCATCTGCTCCGCTGGCTGCTAGCGCTCGGCTCCTCAGTCGTGCTGCTGTCGGCGACGCTCCCACCCTCGATTCGTCGAAAGTTGGCCTCCGTTGTCAGCGAGACAACGCCAGTCCCAGAAGTGCCATATCCTCGCCTCTCCGTTTTTCAGCAAGGCCAGCCAGTGAGCCAGAAGCATTTTCAGGCCGATCCAACACGCCGCCAGACAGTGCGTGTGCAAGCCCTCACTCCAGACCTATCCGATATCCGTGTTGCATTAGAGTCGCATCTCACTCAGGGCGGACTGGGGTTGGCGTTGTTGAATACGGTGCAGCGAGCCCAGGACTTATATCGACTGTTTCCCGCTGGTGATCCGCTGATCCGTGAGGGGCAACGTGTCGGCAAGCGTCTGCCTGATGGAACAGACGTGTTTCTTTTTCATGCTCGATTCCCAGCAGACCGGCGGCACAGGCGTGAGGAACAGGTGTTAGAGATGTTCGGGAGTGACGCAAGTCGAGTCGGAAGAAAACTCCTTATTGCCACTCAAGTGGCGGAGCAGAGTCTCGATTTAGATTTTGATGTGATTGCGACGGACCTGGCGCCAATCGACCTGGTGTTACAGCGTGCCGGCCGCCTGTGGAGGCACGCAAGAGTGAGTCGGCCAGTCTCGGCGCCGATCCTTCTGGTCGCGGGATTAGCGGATAATGAACCATCTTCATTCGGAAAGCCGCTCTGGTGGGGTGCGGTCTATCGTGAAGACATCCTGTTGCGGACGTGGAGTCTGTTGCGGGGGAAACAGCATGTCACACTTCCGGATGAAATCGATACGCTCGTGGAAGACGTGTACGAAGAGAAGGTTGATGTGCCTGAATCAGTTCAGGAGAGATTGGACAAGTCTTTGATGGTCAGTGATGGGAAGACCATCGCTCACACAGGACAGGCAAATCAGGCCATCATTGGCTTGCCCGATGATGCGTCATGGAATGATCCAGCGAGATTCGTGCTCTACGATGAAGACGAACCAGGCATTCATCGAACCCTCATGGCTCAGACGAGACTTGGCGAGGACTCGGTCATCGCGATTCCCCTGTGGTTGGAAGACGGCTTCGACTCCAAGATCACACCGGATTTCGCGCAATCCAAAGGATGGTTCCTGCGGGGCGTGAATCTTACGCGAATCGCCGTGGTTCAGAGACTCAAAAAAATGAGGGTACCAGAAGGTTGGAAGGACTCACCGCTCTTGCGCAGGTGCTTCCCGCTGTTCTTGCACGCTGATGGGCGTTGGGAGGAAGACGCGACCGTGCGACTCGATGACGATTTAGGGGTCGTATACGAGCCAAAGGAGACAGAATGAGCCGCTTCAACCTCATTGACGAAAAGTGGATTCCGGTTCGATTCCTTAGTGGGAGCCGCGGCGAACTGGGCATTCAAGATGTCCTGCTAAGGGCCAACGACATTGCTGCCATCGAGGACCCTTCTCCATTGGTGGTAGCAGCGCTTCACCGCTTTCTGCTTGCTGTGCTGTACCGTGCGCTGGAGGGACCAGCGGACATTGATCAAGCAAAGGCGTTATTTAAGGTCGGCTTGCCGAGCGACAAGATCACAGTGTATCTGGCCAAGTGGCGGGATCGATTCTGGCTGTTTGATGAGAAAATTCCCTTCGGACAGGTTCCAACTTTTGAGCCGAACATATGGCGATCCTGGACAGTGCTTGCGGCCGAGCATAATGCCGACAATGCCAAGGTTTTGTTCGATCATGTGGATGTAGGGGCACCTGGTGCCATTTCAGAAGCTGCGGCCGCACGTTGGATTCTGGCCAGCCAAACATTTTCCGTAAGCTGTGGGAAAAGTGAACTTTCACACACTGGCACAGCACCTTCAGCTACGGCTGCAATAGTTCTACCGCTCGGCAATGATCTTCAGGATACCCTTCTGTTTTCTCTCATCCCCGAGAACCGAGAAGTTGCCGCTATGGATCTACCCTTGTGGGAGAGAGAGCCAGAATCAGTGAAGAAGTTGAAGGAGGGAGTAAAGCGTCCTGCAAATGGTTTTGCCGACCGGTATACCTGGCGAACTCGATCTATTATCTTGATGAAGAATGATCTGGGCCGGGTCGATAAGCTTGGTTTTGCCTCTGGAGTTGGCGATTCTTCTAAGAGCCAGATAGATCCTATGCTGGCTTACAGGATTGACGACAAGAATGGAAAATTACCGGTCCAATTTCGAGACCGGGGTCTGTGGCGGGATTTTGATTCGTTACTGCCCGACACGGCGCATTTAGGTCCTTTGGTTATAGAGCATGCTATTTCGATAACTCGATTAGACCCGAAACGTTTCCCGCGATCGATGATGGTTCTCGGCCAGGCAAACAACAAGGCAAAGATTGAGTACTGGCGCATGGAGCGGTTTGTATTACCTGAGGCGTTAGGTGCAGACCGATTCATTCGAACGGAAATCAGGCAACTTCTTAATGAGGCAGAAGATGCACAAAGATCTCTCTGGTTAGCCTGTCGATCGTACGCAAGAGATGTTCTAGGTCGAGGGGAGCGAGAACCTGACAAGAACGACGTCAAGAAATTCGTAAAGCAGATCACAGTAAATTCCTGGTACTGGTCTATTCTTGAATCGAATTTTCACGAGATCCTGGGCGAATACACTCGGGAGCGTAACTCCGAGGACATCCGTTGTCAGTGGCTCGACTCAGTCCGGGCTGTTCTCAAACAGGCATGGGAACAGCATCGCAACTCGGTTTCAATGGGCGATGCCTGGGCCATCCGGGCGCTGGTGAGAGCCGAGGCGCCTATACAGGCCAAGCTGAAAGAGCTTGATGATGAGATTCTGAAACTGACACTGGCGATGGAGGAAGCATGAGGAGATTTATCGAATGGCTGGAAGGCCTCAATCAGAAAGATACCAAGGTGAGAGCCCTATTACGGCGTAGCCTTGCGTTTGATCCGGGAGCGTTTCCACCCGCGTATCCCTATGTCGAACCCTTTGTGCAGAATGAGAGCGATGAATGGAAGCGGGAGATGCACTATTTGGTCGCCGGTCTTTGGGCTGCACATTCGCGGGAAGGACATGCGGCAGTCCCGACGACTATTGGTAAGGCCTGTGCCGCTTACCAGGCGGCAAGTGGTTCGACCAGCACAGAGCGGCGGTTCATCACATTGCTCGATTCGAGCAGTGATGAGTTGCCCCACCGTCTTCGACAGGTAATTGCGCTGCTCAAAGATTACTCCATCGATTTTGAGGCGCTGCTGACAGGGCTTGTTTATTGGAACGATGGTCAAAAACGAACCCAGAACAGCTGGGCGCGAGATTTCTACAGAAATCTGCAAGGCGACACAGGAACAGAGGCAGAATCCGTTACCGAGGAGGAACAGCCAGCATGAAGACCTTGATCGAGATTCACGCGTTGCAAAACTTTGCCCCATCCAATCTCAACCGTGACGATACCGGCGCTCCGAAGGATGCCTGGTTTGGCGGGAGCCGCCGTGCTCGCGTTTCGAGCCAGTGCCAAAAACGAGCTGTGCGCAGCTACTTCGACCAGAAGAAGGGGGAAGGACTGTTCAACGCTGATGAACTCGCGGTGCGAACAAAAAGGGTGTATGAGGCTATTGCTGATTTACTGGTTGGCAGGCGTGCAAAAGATGAAGCGTTGGCCAAGGCAGAAATAGCATTGTCATACGTTAAGCTCAAACCTGCCGAAGGAGGCAAGACTCAATACTTGCTCTTTCTCGGCCAGAGGGAAATAGCCGCTTTGGCCGATGCGATTCACAGGTTCTGGGACCAGATCGCACCAGAGGCGAAAGATGGTGCTGAAAAGGCCAAGGGGAAAGGGAAAAAAGCGATTGCCAGTGGTGCACCGAAAGAAGTTCAGGATCATATCGCCGCTATCTTTAACGGCGGCAAAGCCGTCGATGTCGCTCTTTTCGGGCGCATGCTTGCCGACATGCCAGAGAAGAACCAGCACGCGGCCTGCCAGGTGGCCCACGCAATTTCGACCCACGCTGTCGAGCGGGAATTCGATTTTTATACGGCTGTTGATGATTTGAAACCGGAGGATACTGCGGGCGCTGACATGATGGGCACCGTGGAATTCAATTCGGCCTGCTTTTATCGGTATGCCGTGGTCGATTGGGAGAAACTCAAGGCCAATTTGCAAAGTGACACAGAGCTTGCAGAGAAAGGGTTGAAGGCCTTTCTGGAAGGTTTTGTCGTCGCGGAACCAACCGGCAAGCAAAATACCTTTGCAGCACACAATCAGCCAGAATTTGTGGCGGTATCCGTTCGTCATAATGCTGCGGCGTCGAATCTGGCCAACGCCTTTGAAACAGCTCTGCGTGTCCGCAAGGACGAATCGCTTACCAGGGTATCCGCAGAGAAGTTGGTCGAAAAGTCAAAGAAGCTACGCGCAGTCTATGGCGGCGAAGGACGAACTTTCGTATTGAATCTTACGGACACCAAACTTGATGGGTTCGGAACCGCAGTCAATACCATGACGGACTTGCTAGAGAAGAGCCTCGCTGCTGTGAAGGAGTGAACCATGCCCACTCTACTGCTGCGCTTGGTCGGTCCCATGCAATCGTGGGGCACAACCAGTCGTTTTGACCAACGCGATACGGGGAAGGAGCCAAGCAAGTCCGGTGTTGTGGGCTTACTTGCCGCTGCCATGGGAATTGATCGGGAGAATTGGACCGATCTGGAACCGCTTTCGCACTTGTCCATGGGTGTTCGTCATGATCGGGCTGGTATCCCAAGGCGCGATTATCAAACAGCCCAGCACATTATCTCTGCAGACAGATCTAAGATTCATGAAACAGCCGTGACGACGCGAGACTATTTGGCGGACGCAGCGTTTTTGGTTGGAGTAGCGGACGAGGACAATGCGTTGCTGGGAAGACTGCACGCTGCGCTGCGTAATCCTGTCTGGCCTCTGGCTCTGGGCCGGAAATCTTATGTGCCATCGGAACCTCTTTGGATGGAGGACGCAATGCAAGATCTGCCGTTGCGCGAAGCATTGGCTCGGTATCCCTGGATTGCCACACACCGGAAATGGGAAGACCGTCCTGCGCAGCTTCTCTTGTCTTTGGAGTCAGCGGATGGTTCGGGCGTGCTTCGTATGGATCAACTATTGTCCTCGTTTGCCGAGCGGAGATTCGGCGCACGATTCGTTCGCTCAGAGTGGATTCCCTTTCCTGAGGGGGTGGCCCATGTTTCTGCATAGAATCTATCTTGACCCACGTTGCCGTGAGGCCCGTCGCGACCTTGCCGATCCGTATCAACTGCATGCCACGCTATGCCGTGCGTTCAGCCGGCCTGAGCAAAAATGTCCAGAAGGAGCAGTGCTGTGGCGACTTGAGCCGGAGTCAGGTCCGGAGGGGTGTCCACGAGTGCTTATACAGAGTCGTGCGATTCCAGATTGGGCTGGAATTGGCGTACAGGGATGGCTTGCAAAGGCGGATGCTCCGATCGATCTGGACGGACGATTAAAGCTCGATGCGCTCAAGTCCGGCCAGCGGTATAGGTTTCGACTCAGAGCGAACCCTTGCGTGAGTCGCAATGGGAAGCGGCTGGGCTTGCTGCAGCTCGTTGAACAAGAGCAGTGGATTCAGCGGAAGGGGCAGGCACACGGGTTTGTGCTTCCACAACGACACTCGCCCGTTGGGTCAGAGCAGGAAACGCCTCGAGTCGATGTAGCGGTTTCGCAAGAACAGATGCTAAGCGGTATGCAACATCATGGAAATAGGATTCGGATTTTTTCGGTGTTGTACGACGGTGTGCTGACTGTGACCGATGCGGATGCCTTTGCAAATGTGCTGCGTACAGGGATCGGCCACGGCAAGACATTGGGCCTGGGGCTCTTGTCTGTGGCGCCGATCGCATGAAGATGTGAGCAGTTTGCCCCGCCAAAGGCTTTGGCTGTGGCCTGTTGCTGGTCCGGCGCGTGTGATGTCGGTGGTCTTGGAGTAATCGCATGGCTGACATTCTGCCGCCGTTGAAACCGATCCCGATTAAAGAGCGTTTGTCCGTGCTCTACATCGAGTACGGCCATCTTGATGTATTAGATGGGGCGTTTGTCGTCGTCGACAAGAACGGAGTGCGCACACACATTCCCGTCGGCGGGGTGGTGTGCTTGATGCTGGAACCGGGCACGCGGGTCTCTCACGCCGCCTGTGCGTTGGCGGCTCGTGTCGGCACATTGTTGGTCTGGATCGGTGAGGCCGGGGTCCGTCTCTATTCTGCCGGTCAGCCGGGTGGTGCGCGGGCCGATCGTCTGCTGTATCAAGCGAAACTCGCGCTCGATGATGAGCTGCGACTCAAAGTCGTGCGCAAGATGTATGCGTTGCGATTTGGCGAGGAGCCACCCCAACGCCGCTCGGTTGAGCAGTTGCGAGGGATCGAGGGGGCGCGTGTTCGCGAGATGTACAAGCGCGTGGCGGCACAAGCCGGGGTGCAATGGAAGGCTCGGAACTACGATGTCGAAGACTGGGACCAGGGGGATATCGCCAATCGGTGCCTGTCTGCCGCGACCGCGTGCTTGTATGGCGTCACAGAAGCGGCGGTGTTGGCTGCGGGGTACGCCCCGGCGATCGGGTTTATTCACACCGGCAAACCGCTCTCGTTCGTCTATGATGTGGCGGACATCTACAAATTTGAAACCGTTGTGCCCTTGGCCTTTCGGTTAGCGGCGAAAAACCCGCCCAATGCCGAACAGCAAGTGCGCCTGGCCTGTCGCGACAAATTCCGTGAAACCAAGCTGTTGGAGCGCATCATCCCGGGCATTGAAGAGATGCTGGCTGCGGGAGAAATTCCTCGTCCGACACCGTTTGAAGAGCAAGTCCTTCCGGCTATCCCTAATCAGGACAACATCGGCGATGCTGGTCATCGTACTTGAGAATGCGCCGCCGCGGCTACGCGGGCGACTGGCAGTGTGGCTCCTGGAAGTTCGGGCGGGAGTGTACGTCGGCAATTACTCGGTCAAGGTGCGCGAGCATATTTGGAGCCAAGTCGAGGCAGGAATCGGAGAAGGCAACGCCGTGATGGCGTGGCGTTGCAACAACGAAGCAGGATTCGATTTTGTGACGCTTGGCACGAATCGTCGGATTCCGGTGGAACTGGACGGCGCAAAACTTGTCAGTTTCTTGCCTGAAACGGGAGGAGAGGCAGCGTCCTCGCAGCCGTCCCAGTAAGGCATCTTCGTTGGGCAATTGAGCGGTAGATTTTGGGGACATGAAATTGTCCTTCTGCATCAATATCTTTCAAGAAGTGTGTTCCCCGCGCGAGTGGGGATGAACCGGGCTGGAAAGAAATCACCAACCCACTCACCGAGTGTTCCCCGCGCGAGTGGGGATGAACCGAGGCAGGAGGATGTGGAGGCCGCAGAAAAAAAGTGTTCC
>WBZT01001451.1_pt1 | contig 17378 bp, 14 predicted proteins | sample 5204241 | NCBI WGS metagenome assembly WBZT01 (sample SAMN12344358, study PRJNA552823) | activated sludge metagenome | biome: Activated sludge suspended growth; feature: Nitrification reactor; material: Wastewater; isolation source: activated sludge from nitrification reactor of wastewater...
GGCGGCCATGACCGCTGTCGGCCCGCTGATAGAGCGACTGGACGCGTTCGTACATGCGCTGATAGGTACGCAAGGTCGGCACGGGCGGCACCCGCTTGCCCGCGCGCTTCTGAATCTCGGCCATCAACTGCTCGCGCGAGGTCTGCCGGACGTTCGCCCGCCAGCGCCGGTCGACCTTTTCCCGAAAGGTCGGCAAGGACGGGATGTGCAGCGCGGCGAGGATGTCGCCGGCGGCAAAAGCGATCAGCGGCACCGCACCGACCGCGAAACCGAAGGGGATCGAGAGCAATGCTCCGACTGCCAGCGAACCGAGGAAGGCGTAGAGATTGGTCTGGCTGGTCAGAACCTCCCGGACGTAGGAGGGTTTCGCCTCGGCCATGGCTACACCGTCACCCGTACCTGGCCCCGGCCGGGACTGGCCTGGTGCAGTTGCCTGAGAATGCGCTCTTCGAGTGCCTGCGCCTCGCGCGAGCGTTGCCAGATGGCCGAGCGCGGCCGTGCTTCGCTGATCACGAAATCATCGGCAACGCGCGCCGGCTGTGCGGACAGGACGATGACGCGGTCGCCGAGCACCAGCGCCTCGGTGACATCGTGCGTCACGAAAACCACCAGGCATGGCCAGGACTGATACAACTCGATCAACAATTGCTGCATTTCCTCGCGGGTTTGTGCGTCGAGCGCCCCGAAGGGTTCGTCCATCAGCAGGATGCGCGGCCGCAGGACGAGCGCGCGCGCCAGCGCAACGCGCTGGTTCTGGCCGCCGGAGAGCTGCGCCGGCCGCAGCTTGAGCTTGTCCGCGAGTCCGACCGCCTTGAGGATGTCGGTCACGCGCTGCCGCCACTCGGCTTCCGGTACTCGTGCTTTCCAGAGCTGGAGCCGGAACGGGAAGGCGACGTTGTCGAACACCGTCAGATCCGGCCGATTGGCGTAGCGCTGAAAGACCATCACCGCATCGTCGTGCGGGCCGTTGCACTCGACCCCGTCGATCAGGACCTTGCCCGCCGTCGGCGTATCGATGCCCATCGGCCGTACCCCGCCGAGCATGTGCAGCAGGGTGCTCTTGCCGCAGCCCGAGGGTCCGAGCAGCATGCTGATGCCCGGTTGATCAAAGCTCAGCGAGACCTGGTCGATGACCCGCGTCACGCCACCGCCGGGCGTCGGATATTCCTGCACGAGGTCCCTGACGACCACCGACGGCGGCCTGGCTGCCGTTGGCCTGGCCACGGTCACTGCTGCGTTTCCCAGGGATACAGGCGGCGCTTCAGCCAGACCATGAACTGATAGGTTGCCAACGCCAGCGCGATGATCACGATGATGCCGGCAAAGACCTGATCCCAGGCGCTGAAGCGCCGGGCATTCTGGATCAGCTGTCCAAGGCCCTGGCGCGCATTGACGTATTCGGCGACGGTGATGTAGGTCCACATCACCGAGAAGGCGACGATCACGGCATCGGCGATGCGCGGCATGGCCATCGGAATCACTGCCCGGTGGATGCATTCCCAGGGCGTCGCGCCGAGGTCGCGGGCGCCGATCCAGTAGCTCTGCGGCACCGCCTGGATCGCGTCACGGACCATCGGAATCAGATAGACCACGGCGCCGATGAACAGGAAGGCAATCTTCATCGTTTCGCCGATGCCCAGCCACATCACCAGGATCGGCAGCAGCGCGACCACCGGCGCCGAACGGAAGGGATCGACCAGCGGCGACAGGGCGGCGTTCACGCGCGGTGCGGCACCCATGCCGATGCCGATCGGAATGCCGATGGCGATCACCAGCGCTCCCGCGACGAGCAGGCGGCCGACCGACCACAGCGTCGCGGTGAACAACAGGCTGTCGCCCTCGTGCCAGCTCAGATACGACAACGCTGCGACCACCTCCCAGGGTGCCGGCAGTTTGGTCGAGCTGACCAGCCCGGAGACCGCCAGCAGGCTCCATACCAGCAACAGCGCCAGCACCGCGCCGACGCCGAGCCATTGTCGCTGTCGGCCATCGAGTGGCGCGTAGGGGTTCCAGAATTCGCTCATGCGCACCTGGCCATGCCGGTCAGCGTCCGCCGAAAACGGCGACCCGTGTGGTCCGGTTCAGCGCCCGGCATTCCTCGATCGAGAGCCCTTCATTGGCGGCGTTGGCCTCGACGCACAGCGGCCGATCCGGGCCGTTGCCGACGATCTTGAAACGCTCGCGCGGGAACTCCCATTGCGTCGCCAGATAGTCCACGACCGCGCGCGCGCGCGCCGCCGACAGACGGAGATTGACCTCGCGGGCACCCGTCGCATCCGAATTGCCGCTGACCTCGAAGTAGGCCTTGCCGTTGTTCTCGATGAACGGCACCATCTCGGTGTCGACCGTCTTTTGCGCGCGTTTGGTCAATTCGGCGCTCCCCGAGGCGAAACCCACGGTGACCGGCTTGGTCACCATCGCCTCCTGCTGTGTCGCCTCCTTCTGTGCGGCCTGGGTGAACGTCGTCTGCGGCCTGGCGGCGGCTTCTGCCGCCGCCTTGTTCTGCCCGAGCAGGGCCTTGATGTAGCGATAGTCGAAGCTGTCCTGCGGCGCGATCACCGGTGATTTGGGATTGGCCAGCGCGCCCGCCTTGCGATAGATCTCGTCGAAGCGCTTGTAGACCCGCTCGTAATGATTGGTGCCGCCGGCCAGCCCGAGAATGCGCGCGTTATCCTCGACATCGGTCCAGACCAGGTTGGAAAACAGGGCTTTGACGAACGGCCGGCCTTCCTTGTCGGCCAGCAGCTTGAAGAACTCCTGCGTCCTGACCAGTGCTTCGACGGCGTTGTCCGGGTTGGCTCGTGCTGCCTGCACGCCTGCCATCCAGCCGGCAACGAACTTCTGCACCACCGTCTGCCCTTCCGGTCTGGCCAGCAGACGCGCGTCGCAGACCATCACGTCAAAGATCAGGTTGGTCGCCGTCCGGGTCGAATAGACGACATGCGCTCCCTTGACATTGCGCAGGGCAAGGGCCAGATCCGGGTCCCACAGCACGGCCGCGTCGACAGCACCGGATTCGAGCGCCGCGCGCACGCCGGCGGTGCCTTCCTCGGCGTTGATGAACACCATCTTGATGCTTTCCTTCTTGCGTGCGGTCAGCGATGAATTGTCGATGGCGTCGATCAGCATGCCGTGCGAAGGCGTGAACTGCAGCAGCGCGACCGAGCGACCGGCCAGGTCCTCGACCGCCTTGACCGCCGCATCGCGGGCGATGACTGCGTCGCCGCCCTGGGTGTTGTCAACGATCATCACTGCCTTGCCATCGAGACCGGCGTTGCGCAGGTTGGGCTGTTCCTGCGCCCAGAAATCCGAGGTTCGCCAGGCGCACTGCGCGGCGCCGGATTCGAAGATGGTGGCCAGTGTCGGAATGTCGTCCTGGATCACGAAGCGGACATGGATTCCCTCCTTGCCGTAAAGCGAACCCGGCTGGGTATTCAGGTCGTTGCCATTGGCCACCAGCGCCGGAGCATAGCCGTGAAAACTGACCAGGCTGACCTTGAGCGGGTTGGCGGCGCTGCCGAGTGGCGCGTTCCGGTCTTCGGCTGTCGTCACCCTGGCCGGCGGCGTCGACTTGCTGGGAACCACCGTGGGCGGGGTCACCGCGGGCGAGGCCGTCGTCGGTTTCGTGGGCGGCGCCCCCTCGCCACCGGCAAAACGCTCCTTGAGCCCGAAGTTCCAGGCCAGCGAACCGGCAACGCCAAGTACGACGACGGTGATCAGTCCCTTGGCCAGTGGCGTCAGTTGAGCCATGTGATTGTTCTCCTTGCTGGAATTGGGAATGTGTTGGGAATGACGGTCAGTGAGCGGCGTCGGGCGCCTTGAAAGTGGCCGGTATTTCACGCAGGCGATCGATTTCGGCATCCACTCGGCGCGTCTCGCGCGCAGCGGATTCCCGTGCTGCGCGCAGGCCCGCTTCGACGCTGGTCGTTTCCTGTGCCGCACGGGTCACTTCACGTTCCAGCAACTGTTCGAGTTCGGCAATCTGTTTGCGGATCGCTGCTGTTCCCTCTTCGAGGACCTGTCTGATCTGATCGACGAGTTCGCTGGACTGCCGCTCGCGGTCCTGCAACTGCGCAGCCAATTGCCGCTTGTGATCTTCCAGCGCGGCAATCTTGAAATCGGCGTCGCTCAGGCAATCGCTGATCTGCCAGTTATCGTCGGCCGCATCCATCGCCAGCACCGCCATCTTGCGGGTCCCCGCATCCATGGCGCGCAGGCCGTCGAGAAGGCGCAGCAGCTTTTCGGCCGGATACGGCGAGGCAGGCACTTTGGCCGCAGCGAAAATGTCTTCGAAGGCATGGCCTTCCAGGGCATCGCCATCCGGGGCCGGGCAGGCCTCCGCGAGCGAGGGCAGCGCGCTGGTGGCTGGCACTGTTGCCGGTTCATCGGACGCTTGCTCGCGCAGCCGGGGTGATGCAGGCACCTCGGGTCTGGCCGTCAGGGCCTCCTGCGGTGGCTCCGCCGACGCCGCCAGCCGCTCGTCTTCCGACAGTTCGATCAGCTTTGCCTTCGCCAGCAGATTCAAGAAACCCTTCATGCCACCTCCCGAATGCTTGCCATGCCGTATGACTTGGTAGAGTCAAGGATTATACGAACGAAAACCGGCAATGCAAGCAGCCCTGACGGAAGGGGTGCGAATGAAAGTGTTGGTCGCAGTCTCTTGTTCGATGGAAATGCGTTGACATCGGTGATCGTCCCTCTCCCTTGCGGGAACGAAGGCGGGGTTTCGCGGAGCACTGCTCCGCGCCGTTGCAGCCGGCCCGCGCTGCCGCGCGGGCCGTGGAAGGGGTCGGGGAGGGCCCCTTGTATGTGCGTTCCCGCACGGTTCCGGAATTCTCTGGGAGAGGACGGGAAGGGTGGCTCTCCCGCGAGGGGGAGGGGAGCCTGTCGGTCACTCCCGATACTTTCATTCAGGCCTCGGCTGGCGCGGCCGGTTTTCATTCTCCGCGTACGCGCGTATCCTCTCGCGCCATACCATCGTCGATGGTGCGATGGTAGCCGGCTTGGGGGAGAGATTCATGAATCTCGAAAAAGTGGTTTTCGGTTTCTTCATCGTTCTGGCCGCAACCTTGAACTTCGGTTTCTTCATTGGCGACATCGATCAGCCGAAGCATCACCACATCTACGAGCTGTTCGCGGCGATCGTCGTCAACCTGGTGGCCACGGTCCTGAAATTCGGCGACCGCACGCAGATCGGTGCGGTGCACCTGTCGACCAGCCTGGTTGCCGACCTGCAACTGGTGGCGGCGGCCTGCGTCTGGGGCGTCGCGGCGCATGTCACCGGCGAAGGCATGTCGCCGGACGTCACCATCAGCGTGGTTTCGCTGAGCGGCGGCGCGCTTTTTGCCAATGTCGTCTCGGTGATCCTGCTGATCGCCGAAACCGTGATGCTGCGGCGCTGAACGGTCTCCCACGATGAACGCCAGCGTCTTTTTCCTGGCCCTGCGGCGGATGCGGGCGCCGCTGATCGTGCTGATCGTCATCTATGCGCTGTCGACGCTCGGCCTGACGCTGATTCCCGGCATCGACGCTGAAGGGCGGCCGGCGCCACCGATGAGCTTCTTTCACGCTTTCTACTTCGTCAGCTACACCGCCAGCACGATCGGCTTCGGCGAGCTGCCCGGCGCGTTTTCCGAAGCGCAGCGGATGTGGGTGACGGTGGTGATCTTCCTCTCGGTGATCGGCTGGTCGTACTCGATCATCAGCCTGCTGGCGCTGGTTCAGGACCGGGGCTTTCAGCAGGTGCTGCTGACTGCACGTTTTATCCGCCGGATCGGGCAGCTCGGCGAACCCTTCTATATTCTCTGTGGCTGCGGCGAGACCGGCCTGCTGATTGCGCGCGCGCTCGACCACGATGGCATCCGGGTGGTGACCATCGAGCGCAGTGAGGCGCGCATCCAGGAACTCGAACTCGAGGACTTCGCCGCCGATATCCTGGCTCTCTGTGCCGACGCGGCGCAGCCGCAACACCTGCTGATGGCCGGCCTCAAGCACCGCAGTTGTCGCGGCGTGCTGGCGATCACCGACGACGATGCGGCGAATCTTGCCGTGGCGATCGCCAGCCGGCTGATCAATCCGCGTCTGATGATCATCGCGCGCGTCGCGAGCCCGTCGATCGAGGCCAACATGATGTCGTTCGGAACGCATTACGTGGTCAATCACTTCGAGAAATTCGCCGACTATCTGGCGCAGGCGATCCATTCGCCGAACTGGTACCGTCTCGTCGATCTGCTGACCGGCCTGCCGGGTCAGGAACTCCCTGAACGACACGATCCTCCAGCCGGCGACTGGGTGATCTGCGGCTATGGTCGTTTCGGGCAGGCGGTGGTCCGCAATCTGGAGCGGCAGGGGGTGAGCCTGACGGTGATCGACCCCGATCCGAACTTGTCGAGCAGCGTCCATCACATCGTGGGACAGGGCACCGAGGCCGAACCACTGCGTCGGGCAGGGATCGAAACCGCGGTCGGAATCGTCGCCGGCAGCGACCAAGACACCAACAACCTGTCGATCGCGATGACCGCCAAGGAGCTCAACCCGGATCTGTTCGTCGTCCTGCGCCAGAACCGGGTGGCCAATCAGGTGCTGTTCGACGCTTACGATGCCGATTTCACGATGGTGCCGTCGAAGATCGTCGCGCGCGAGTGCCTGGCGCTGATTACTTCGCCCTTGCTGAGCCGTTTTTTCGGTCTGCTTCGCTGCTGGCCGGATGCGCGGGCGGCGGCCGTCGCCGGGCAACTCGAAGCGCTTTGTGGCCGGCGCGTGCCGCTGGTCTGGGGAGTCAGGCTGAATGCCGCCGAGGCGCCGGCGGTGCATCAGTGGCTGATGATGGAGCAGAAGCCGATGGCGCTTGGCCGCTTGCGCCACGATCCGGCGGCGCGTACCGAGACACTGCCGCTGATGCCCTTGCTGCTGCTGCGCGACGGTCGTGACCACCAGCAACCCGAAGACGAAATGCTCCTGCAACCCGGCGACCAATTGCTGTTTGCCGGGACGCGCGCCGCCAAACTGGCGCAGAACCTCGTTCTCGACAATCGTAATGTCCTTGACTACGTCCTGACCGGCCAGGATGCCCAGGGCTGGTTATGGCGTTTGCTGAGCCGATCCGGTCCGGTCGGTGATGTCGGCATGCAAATGCGGAGGAAATAGATGAGCGAAGCCCTGATGCCGAAAACCATCCTGCACGTCGGCTGCGGTCGGGCGCCACTGCCCGCGCATTTCCGATCGCCCGAGTGGCGCGAGATCCGCTACGACATCGACCCCGCCGTCCAGCCCGATCTTGTCGGCAGCATGACCGACATGGCCGAGCTGCGTGACGCCAGCGTCGACGCCATCTGGTCGAGCCACAACCTTGAGCATCTGCTGCCGCACGAGGTGCCGACTGCTCTCGCCGAGTTCCGGCGCGTGTTGCGGCCCGGCGGGATGGCGTATATCGTCGTGCCCGACGTGCAGAGCCTGGCCGAAAAGATCGCCAGTGGCGACCTGGAGGGCGAGTTGTACCGCTCGCCGATCGGGCCGATCGCAGTGCTCGATGTGCTCTGGGGCCATCGCGCGTCGATCGCTGCCGGACGGCACTACATGGGGCACCGTACCGGCTTCAGCGCCGCTACCCTGCAACGCCGGCTGACCGAGGCCGGCTTCGATCCGGTGTCGGTGGAGCGGCGGCCGCAGGCATTCGAGCTGTTCGCTTCGGCGGCACGACCGGCCGCGGTCGAGCCTCTTTTCGAGAGCGCACGGCAGGCGCACAGCGCCGGCCGCTGGGCCGATGCCGAGGCGCTCTATGGCGAAGTCGTTGCGCGCTCGCCCGGACATTGGCCGGCATGGCTCGAACGTGGCATCGTCTGCTGGGCGCTCAAGCGGCGCGATGCCGCCCTGGCCCACATCCGGCAGGCACTGGCCATCGAACCGAACTTCGCACGCACGCAGGCGACGCTCGGCGCCTTTCTGGGCATCAGCGGCCAGCCGATGGCGGCGCTGCCGCACCTGCAGCGCGCCGTCGAACTCGATCCACAGGCAGCCGAGGCGCATTACAACCTCGGCAAGGCCTGGCAGGAGCAGGGCGAGGTCGCCGCCGCCGAGCGCAGCTACCGGGCGGTGCTGCGCCTCGATCCGGATCACCCACTGGCACGCCTGAATCTCGGCAATGTGCTGCTGGCGCAATGGCGCGGCTCCGAGGGTCTGCCGCATTACCGCGCGGCGACGCGGGCAATCGACGATCCTTACGTACAGAGCAACTGGCCAATGCTGCTGAATTTTGCGGCCGAACCCTCGGATGACGAGGTTTTCGCGGCACATCGCGAGTTCGACGAGCGGATGATCGCGCCGCTGGCCGGCCTGATTGTTGCTCCGCGCAACCCGCCCGACCCCGGACGGCGACTGCGCATCGGCTATCTGTCGCGTGACTTCTGCCGCCACGCCGTGCGCTACTTCCTGCTGCCGATCATCGAGCACCATGACCACCAGGCCTTCGAAATCTGCTGCTACTACTTCCGTGACCGCACCGACGAGGTAACCGAGCTTTTCCGCCGGCACGCCGACCACTGGGTCGACTGCCACGATCTCGACGACGACGAACTGGCCGAGCGCATTCGTCGGGATGGCATCGACATCCTCGTCGATCTTGCCGGCTACACCGATCGCAATCGTCTGCTCGTGGTCGGACGCAAGCCGGCGCCGGTGCAGATCGCCTACCTCGGTTATCCGGCAAGCACCGGCATTCGCACGCTCGATTACCGCATCAGCGACGCATGGATCGACCCCGATCCGCCGGCACCCCCGGTCGCCTCGTCGGAGGTGCCGCTGCGGCTCGCGCATGGCTACTACTGCTACGCACCCTTGCCGGATTCGCCGCCGGTGGGCACGCTGCCGTTCGACCGTAGCGGCCAGGTCACGTTCGGATCGCTGAACCAGGCGCCCAAGCTGAACCGGCCATTGCTCGAAGCGTGGGCCGAGATTCTGCGCCGTCTGCCGGCATCCCGGCTGTTGATCCAGAACGCCGCAATGCACGCCGGTCCAGCCAGTGGGCGCGCGATCACGCTCTTCGAGCAACTCGGCATCGACCGCGCCCGGCTGGAATTCCGGCCGTTCGGCAAGGCCCCAGGCTACCTGCAGACCTACCACGACGTCGACATCGCGCTCGACAGTTTCCCCTACAACGGCGGTACCACCACCTGCGAGGCCCTGTGGATGGGCGTCCCGGTGGTCTCGCGTTGCGGTGGCCGGCAGGTCGCGCGACTGGGTCTGAGCATCCTGAACCAGGTCGGCCTCGGCGACCTGGTCGCCGACTCGGCCGAGGCTTATGTGGAAACGGCGGTCGCACTGGCCGGCGACACGGATCGCCTGCGCCGCCTGCGCATGACGATGCGCGAGCGCCTGCTGCACTCGCCGCTGATGGAGCACGCGGGTTTCACGCGCGAACTGGAAGCCTCGTATCGCGAGGTCTGGCGGCACTGGTGTACTGAACGCTGAACCTCGGGCAGGAAGCGGGCGCAGGTCCCGCTGCGCTTTCCGGGATGATCGCCGGCCCCTTGCGGCGCCTGGTCGACGAAGTCGCTGCATCCAATCGCCGGCGCGGCACGTATGAAGGAATGATGAATACGAGTGAACGCGAATGAACACCAATGAACACGAACGGCGAAAGGAAATCGATGAACAGCCACCTGGCACCCGATCCGCGACGCGATTGCCAGGAGATCGTTCGCCATCTGGCGACGCTGGTCTTCCCCTGGGATACCACACGCTCGCTCGAACTTGCGCTGTTCCGGACCTTTGCGTCGGCGCGCATCGGTGGTCTGCTGCATGCCACCGGCGAATTCGAGAAGCGCACCGGGAAGCGCTACGATGATACCGACCTGATCATCAGTGAAATCATTGAAAACGGTTTCGACAGCCCGCGCGGGGCCAGCGCCATCGCGCGCATGAACGCCCTGCATGGGCGTTTCAGGATCGCCAACGAAGATTTCCTGTACGTGCTGTCGACCTTCGTCTTCGAGCCGATTCGCTGGAATCGACGCTTCGGCTGGCGGCGCATGACCGAATTCGAGCAACAGGCATGGTTCTGGTTCTGGCGGAACCTCGGCGAACGGATGTCGATTCGTGATCTGCCCGACCATCTCGGCGACTTCGAGCGCGCCAGCCGAGCCTATGAAGCGGCGAACTTTGGCTTCAGCAGTGCCAATCAGCAGGTCGCTCTGGCTACGCGCGAACTCTTCGCCGGCTGGTTTCCCGGCGTTTTTCGCCCGCTCGTTCGCAGCAGCATTCACGCGCTGCTCGATCCGCCGCTGCTCGGCGCTTTTGGTCTGCAGCCGGCACCGCGCTGGCTGGTTTGGACTGCCGAGCATGCGCTGCGTTTGCGGGCCAGGGTGCTGCGCTGGCTGCCACGCCGCCGGCGTCCGAAACTGCGCACGCAGATTCCGCGAGCCGATTATCCACAGGGCTACCGCATCGAATCGCTCGGACCGCCCCCCGCCGGGCTGACTGGACGGCGACCCCTGGAAAGCTGATGCGTTGCTGCTGCCTTTTCTCAAGACCCCCACGCAAGGAGGACACGATGATCAGAATCATGGCCCGAATTACCGCCCGCTCCGGTAGAGAGAACGAACTGCGGTCGGTGTTGCAGGATTTGCTCGGCCCAAGTCGCCAGGAAAGCGGCTGTGTGAGCTACGAGCTGTTTCAGAATCAGGACGATCCGCTCGAGTTCGTGACCGTCGAGCAGTGGACCGATCAGGCCGCCGCTGACGCCCATCTGGCGAGCGCCCATGTAGCCACGGCGATCACGCTGGCAAGCGAACTGCTGGCGCAGCCTCCCCTGATCCATCGCTTCAGTCCGATCGGTTGACATGGCCGGGCTGAGCATGGCCAATGCCCGGGTCGCTGCCGACATCGGCGCGCTGTGGCGGCGTGCGCTGGCGCTCGTCGCCGCATTGGCCGGCAGTTCTTATCTGGTAGCGCTGGCCTGGGTCTACTGCTACCAGGAAAGGCTGATCTTTCAACCCGATTCGCTGCCGGCGACGTACCGCTTTGCGCTTGCCGACGTGCATGAGGTCGACATCCCGGTCGCCGGCGCGACGCTCTCGGCGCTGCACTTGCAACTGCCGAATCCACGCGGAGTGGTTTTCTATCTGCATGGCAACAACGGCAATCTGGCGACCTGGTTCACCCATGTCGAATTCTACCGGGAGGCCAACTACGACCTGTTCATGTTCGACTATCGCAGCTACGGCAAGAGCAGCGGCCGCATCGAGAGCGAGGCGCAGCTTCGCGCCGACGTGCTGGCCGCCTGGCATTCCGTTGCCCCGCAATACGCCGGCAAGCGCAAGGTGATTTTCGGGCGCTCGCTCGGCACGGGGCTGGCTGCGGGCCTGGCGGCAGCGGTGCAACCCGACCTGACGATCCTGGTCTCGCCGTATTGCAGCATGGCCCAGCTCATGCATTCGCATTATCCGCTGCTGCCGACCTGGCTATTGCGTTACCCGCTGGCGACCTGCCAGGACGCCTCGCGGTTGCGCGGTCCATTGCTGCTGGTGCATGGCGAGCAGGATCGGCTGATTCCGGTCACGCATAGCGAACAACTGTTGTCCGTCGCACCGCAGGCGCGCCTGCTGCGACTGCCGGCGGCGGCACACGCCGACGTCCATCGCTTCAGCGCCTACACTGAGGAACTTCTCGGGACGCTGAAATCACTTTGACGGTCATGACTTTTCCAGGCACCCCCGATCATGGAAGTCATGACCGTTTCCCTCTCCCCCGACCCCTCCCATGCGAGGGGGTAGGGGAGATGTGTGAGTCGCTGATGCGACTTTTACATTCACCCTAGCCGACACAAGGAGAATGCCTCATGCTCAGGGGACTCATGCAGGAGCGGCCGTTGTTGGTCTCGTCGCTGATCGAACACGCAGAACGTTGCCATCCACAGGCCGAGATCGTTTCGCGGACCAGCGAGGGGCCGCTGCATCGTTGTACCTATGCCGACATCAGCCGCCGTTCCAGACAGGTGGCGAACGCACTGACCGCGCTGGGTGTTGTGCCGGGCGAGCGGATCGCCACTCTGGCGTGGAATGGCTACCGGCATATGGAGTTGTACTACGGCGTGTCGGGGATGGGGGCGGTTCTGCACACCATCAACCCGCGCCTGTTCCCGGAACAGATCGAATACATCGTCAGGCATGCCGAAGACCAGTTCCTGTTCTTCGACCTCGGTTTCGTGCCGCTGGTCGAAAAGCTGGCGAAAGCGGTTCCCGGCGTTCGCGGTTTCGTCGTCATGACCGACCGGGCGCACCTGCCGGTGTGCGACATTCCCGGACTGCTCTGCTACGAGGATCTGCTCGGCGCCGCGTCCGATGCCTACGACTGGCCGCAGTTCGACGAACACACCGCCTCGTCGCTGTGCTACACCTCCGGGACTACTGGCAACCCGAAAGGCGTTCTCTATTCGCATCGCTCGTCGGTGCTGCACGCGTGGGCCGCCTGTGCGACCGATGGCCTGGCCGTCGGTGCCGCGGAAACCCTCCTGCTGGTGGTTCCGATGTTCCACGTCAACGCCTGGGGAATGCCCTACGCCGGCGCCATGAGTGGCGCCCGGCTGGTGATGCCCGGCCCGGCGCTCGACGGCAAGAGTGTCTATGAACTGCTGCGCGACGAGCAGGTGACGCTGGCCCTTGGCGTACCCACGGTCTGGCGGATGCTCCTGCAGTATGTCGATGGCGCCGGGCTGAAGCCCAGGGACGAGTTGTGCCTGCGCCGCGTCGTGATTGGCGGTTCATCGGCTCCGCGCGCGATGAGCGAAGCCTTCGCGAACACTTTCGGGGCTTTCGTCGTCCATGCCTGGGGAATGACCGAGATGTCGCCGATCGGAACGGTCTGCAATCTGCTGCCCAGGCACGCGGGCTACCCCCTTGAACAGCGACTGGACATTCAGGAGAAGCAGGGGCGGGCGGTCTATGGCGTCGAGATGAAGATCGTCGACGACCAGGGCCAGCGCTTGCCGCAGGACGGCCAGGCCGCTGGCCATCTGCTGGTGCGCGGGCCGTGGATCACCAGTGGCTATTACCGGGACGAGGGCAGCAGCATCGTCGATGCCGATGATTTCTTCGACACCGGCGACGTTGCGACCATCGACACCGATGGCTACCTGCAGATCACCGACCGTTCGAAGGACGTGATCAAGTCCGGTGGCGAGTGGATTTCGTCGATTGCGCTCGAGAATGCCGCGGTGGCACACCCGGCGGTCGCCGAAGCGGCGGTGATCGGCGCGGCGCATGATAAATGGCAGGAGAGGCCGCTGCTGGTGGTCGTCAGAAAACCCGGCCAGGCGCTGACCCGCGAGGCGATGCTCGAGTTCCTGCGGGGCAGGGTGGCGAACTGGTGGATCCCGGACGATGTCGCCTTTGTCGACGAATTGCCGCATACCGCGACTGGCAAACTGCACAAGCTGAGGCTGCGGGAGATGTTCAAGGACTATCGTCTGCCATTGGCGTGAGCGCAGTGGAAGTGGTGACGGGCGGCATCTGGCATAATCGGTCTCACGGCGTTTGACCGTGTGTGCTCATCAACCCAAGGAGACCAGACTGCCATGAAGCCACCACGCCTTGCCCAGAAAGCCACCGTACTCTGTACTTGTTTGGCGCTCCTCGTTCCCCTGGGCGTCTCGGCTGTCGCGCCCGAACCGACAGCGGGACGGATCGCCCTGGTGATCGGGAACGGCGCTTATGTCGCCTCACCGCTGGTCAACCCCGCGCGCGATGCGCGCGCGGTTGCCGAACGCCTGCGCGAGGCAGGTTTTCGCGTGACGCTGAAGGTGGACGCGCCGCGCCGCGAATTGCAAGAGGCCATCCGTGGCTTCGGTGACACACTCGCGCGCGACAACCGGGCAGTCGGTGTCTTCTACTACGCAGGCCATGGGGTCCAGCTCAACTGGCGAAATTTCATGCTGCCGGTGGATGTCCACATTACCCGTCCGTCGGATATCGCTGCGCAGGGCGTCGACGTCGGTCTTTTGCTCGAAAGTCTCGGCCGTGCGCGCAATCCGCTCAATCTGGTGATTCTCGACGCCTGCCGCAACAACCCCTTTGGCAGCGATTTTCGCACCGACGACCGGGGGCTCTCGCAGCTCGACGCGCCGCCCGGCACGCTGCTGGCCTACGCCACTGCACCCGGCAACACCGCCGACGACGGAGAGGGTGCGCACGGGCTGTACACCGAGAACCTGCTGAAGGAAATGAAAGTGCCGGGCGCACCGGTCGAAGACGTCTTCAAGCGCGTGCGTCTGGCGGTGCGAAGGGCTTCCGAGGGCACCCAGATTCCCTGGGAGAGTACCTCGCTGGAAGGCGATTTCGCCTTCGTCGGTGGCAGCGGTCGTGACCTAAGCCGCGAGCAGAAGGAGTTCGAGGCCGATCTGGCGACCTGGAACAGCCTGCGCGAAGCGAAAGATCCCGAACCACTGGAGGCTTTCATCCGGCAGCGGCCGAGCGGCAAGTTTGCCGAGCTTGCGCAGCATCGACTCGACGTGGTCCTGCGCGCGCGCGGCGAGAAGCCTGTCCAGGCAGCGCCACCGCCGCCGCTCGGGCCGGAAATGTGCGTACCGGGTGCTGCCGACGGCAAGGCCGCTTCCTACAGCGGCAAGGTGGTTTCCTTCCGTCCCGGCGAGCGTTACACGTATCGCACCGTCGATCTCGTCAACCAGACCGAAACCGCACGCAGCACGGATACCGTTCTCAGGATCGCTGGCGACGAGGTGCTGTACAACGACGGCAGCAAGGTGAGTGACCTGTTCGGCAACAACGTCCGCGCTCCTGACGGCACAAGGTGGACGCCCTACCAGTTCTTCATCAACGACTACGCGCTCGGCAAGCGCTGGCCGGCCCAGTTCATCGTCACCCGGGCGGATGGCACGCAGGCCAATGTGCGCTTCGAGTTGCGTGTCGCCGCACGCGAGCGGATCACCTTGCCTGCTGGCACTTTCGACAGCTACCGTATTGAGGCCCGCGGTGTCGACCTGGGTAGCGGCGTTCAGCTCGACCGCACGGCCTGGGTCGCTCCCGAGAGGATGCGCGGCTTTCTGGCGATGGAAAATCTGGTTCGCAAGGGTGGAGCAGTGATCAGAGGCGAGCGGATCGAGCTGGCCGACTACGCTGCCGGTACTGCCCTGGCGACCCCGGACGCTGCGCCACCGGCAGCGAAAAACGCGCGGGAGCACGGAGGCTGGCGATCGTCCTATTAATGTAAGGTGAATTCCACCACTAAATCGACCCTACGATTGCCATCGCCCGTTGTTCGACATGTACCGGGCAAGCGCCACTCGTGCCAAGCGGCACTCGATACGCGGGTGTGAATGAAAGTGTTGGGATGAACCGATATACTCCCCTCCCCCCTCGCGGGGGAGGGGTTGGGGGAGAGGGGGATCCATGCTCGCAGAGGCCAGCAGAGCCGATTGACGGCCCTGGCCATGCGCTTTCGCAAGGATTTGACGAATTTGTGTGCAACGATCGCCCCCTCTCCCCAACCCCTTCCACGGCCCACGCTGCATCGCGGGCCGGCTGCGGCGGCGCGGAGCAGTGCTCCGCGAAACCCCGCCTTCGCCCCCGCAAGGAGGAGAGGCGATCACCGATGTCACCCATCCGTTCCTCGCAATTCCCTGTTTATATCGTGGATTCCCCGCTGGCGCAGGAATGACGCCACCTGGCCATAGTCGGCAGGCGGTATATCTTGCCGTGCTTACAGTCGTTTGGACAGCCACCGGGGTGGCATAAGCCAAGGCCGGTGCCCGAGTGATGGGTTTGACTTTGCCGAAGCCTATCGGATTCCACGTTCCTCTCAGCCAGTGATGACCTTTATGGCGAAATCGTCCATCACCCATGTCGATGCGAATAATTCTCATGTATAGTACGAGGGTAGTGAGCAGGGTCGCGACCATGCCTCCGGAACGGTCACGCTGACGGTGTTGAGCGGCGCGGTTGCCGCTTTCCCGCCACACCTGGTCACCCGCAGATCAATGAAGATGGCAGATACGCATGAAGAAAGGTAGCGGTTCGATGAACCCCCAAGAATTGATTCCCCTGTTTGACCTTCCGCTGGGTCGGGAAGGCATCGTCAGCAGCCGGCCCGACGCCATCAGCGGCGACGCGGCCGACGTGGCGCTGGCGTTGCGGCTGTTCGAGATCGGCTTTCTCGACGGAGAGCGGGTGCGCGTCGTGGCGCGCGGACATCCGGGTGGTGATCCGGTTGCGGTGCGGGTCGGCAACACGATGTTTGCCTTACGAAAATTTGAAGCCGAGCGCGTTCTGGTCGCTCCGCTGGGAGGAAAAGAACCATGAGCACTGCCCATGCCACCTGCAACCTGGCCTTGCTGGGCAACCCGAATTGCGGCAAGACGGCGCTGTTCAATCTGCTGACTGGCAGTCGGCAGAAGGTCGCCAACTATCCCGGCGTGACCGTCGACCGCAAGGAGGGACAACTCACGACGCCGTCGGGCAAAACGTTTCGCATCCTCGATTTGCCGGGCGCCTACAGCCTCAACGCGGTCAGCATCGACGAAGAAATCACCCGCGACGTGGTCCTGGGAACGCGTGCCGATGAGCAGCGTCCCGACCTGATCGTCTGTGTCAGCGACGCCACCAATCTCAAGCTCAACCTGCGACTGGTTCTCGAAGTCAAGCGTCTGGGTTTGCCGATGGTTCTGGCGCTGAACATGACCGACCTGGCGGCAAAACGCGGCATCGTCATCGACGTTTCCGCGCTCGAGCGCGAACTGGGAATGCCGGTGGTCAGCACCATCGCCGTCAAGCGCGGCGGGGCCAACGAACTGATTGCCCGGCTCGAAGCCATCCAGCCGGATACGGCTGCTCACCCGGCGTCCTGGCTGCCGCCCGATGTGGCCGACGTCACCGCCACCCAGCGCGAAGTCCGGCGCATTCTCGCGGCCACCGTCCGCGAACCGGCGATCGACACCCGTCTCGACGAGCGCATCGATCGCGTCGTGCTGCACCCGTTATGGGGAATGCTCATTCTGGCGGGCACGCTGTTCCTGATGTTTCAGGCGGTGTTCAGTTGGGCCAGCCTGCCGATGGAGTGGATCAAGGCGGGGATCGAAGCCGGCGGCGAGTTTCTCGTAGACCGGATGCCGGAGAGCATCCTGCGCAGCCTGCTGGTCGACGGCATCATTGCCGGCGTCGGCAGTGTGCTGGTGTTCCTGCCGCAAATCCTGATCCTCTTCCTGTTCATTCTTGCCCTTGAAGATTCGGGCTATCTGCCACGCGCAGCCTTCCTGCTCGACCGTCTGATGGGCACCGTCGGCCTCTCGGGGCGCTCGTTCATTCCGCTGCTGTCGAGCTTTGCCTGCGCCATTCCCGGCATCATGGCGGCGCGTACCATCTCCAACTGGCGCG
>WBZT01001452.1_pt1 | contig 17375 bp, 10 predicted proteins | sample 5204241 | NCBI WGS metagenome assembly WBZT01 (sample SAMN12344358, study PRJNA552823) | activated sludge metagenome | biome: Activated sludge suspended growth; feature: Nitrification reactor; material: Wastewater; isolation source: activated sludge from nitrification reactor of wastewater...
CGCTCGGGGCCGCCATCCTAGGCGCGGTCCTGTTCAGCGGGCTCGGCGCGATCCTCGCCGACGACCTGGCGCAGGAGGCCGGCTTGACGCAGGAGCAACGGGTGCAGATCGACGACCAGGTCAAGACGAGTGCGGGGCAGGCCATCGTCGGGCTCGAGAAGATCCCGGGGATGTCCGCGATCGTGGACGACGCGAAGGATGCCTACACCGACGCGGCTCGCGACACGGCATGGGTTGCGGCGGTCTTCGTCTTCTTCGGTCTGGTCACCAGTTTCGGTCTGCCCAAGGACGACCCGGACCGGGAGAGCACCCACAGCACGCCGCCGGCGTGACTCGTGCCCCCAGTGGGACGCGAACCTACGCCATCCCGAAGGTCCGCTTCAGGAAGTCGATGGTCGGCTGCAACTGGGTCGAGTCGAACGCAGGGTCCATGTGCCCGGCCCCTTCCAAGACCGCGTACGTGGCAGGTGCGCCGGCATCGTCGAGAGCCACCTTGAGTTCGGCGGACTGCCCCTCAGGAACCAGACAGTCGGCGTCGCCGTGCGCGAGATACCACGCCGGGAGGGTCTGAGCCTTGGCCACATATGCTGACAGGTTCGTGGACGCGGTCTGGTCCGAGGTGTCCACCGCGTCACCCAACCACCGCGACTCCGGCGAACTGGCATCACCGTGTACCTGCGCCCTGCCCTCACACGCGGCCACCTCCGCGGCCTGCTCATCCATCGTCGCGAAGTTGCTGGGTCCGAACCAGGAGACCACGGCCTGAACCGCCGAGGATTCGGTGGCGTTGGCCGTCGACTGATCGTCGAAGATCGTCTCTTGGTCACCGGTCGCCCCGAGCAGGTTGGCGAGGTATCCGCCTGCGCTCTGCCCCCATGCCGCGATCTGATCGGGATTGATCCCGTACTCGGCAGCGTTGGCCCGCAGATAGCGAACCGCACTCTTCACGTCCTGCGCTCCGGCCGGGTAGGCGGCTTCGCCGGACAGCCGGTAGTTCACTGCGGCAACCGCGAATCCGTTGTCGACCAACTCCCGTGCGTAGTCGGCTTCCATCGAGGCATCGCCCATCTCGAAGGCACCGCCGTGGATGAGAACGACGAGGGGCACCGGACCGGTGGTCTCGCTCGGCAGGTAGAGCTGCAGGGTCTGCGTCGGGGAGGCATCGGCGTAGGCGATCGTCTGCACTTCACCAGCGCCCGTGGGCGTCTGTGCGGCGCTCGCCGTGGGTGCTGACGTCGACGCCTGCGTCGTGGCCGGTGTGGACGATGAACAACCGGCAAGCAAGGAAGCCAACGACACGGCACTGACGAGAGCGAGTGCACGGCTGGAGCGCATGGAGTCCACCTTTCACGGGATGGGTCCATGCTGGCCGGTCCAGGTAAAGGCATCGCAAGAGGCGAGCAGGAGCGCCACAAGAAGGGCAAGAGGCGGCCGAGTTAGTGGAGTGCCCCCAGTAGGACTCGAACCTACAACCTACGGATTAAAAGTCCGCAGCTCTGCCAATTGAGCTATAGGGGCGGGGACACGGAGAAAACCTGGGCGGTAATTCGCCGCGTGCCTCGCCTCATCGTATCGGTGGGGGCGGTTGGCCTCTGAGGGGCGCTGGCGGCGGGTTCCGACGGTGATTCTCGGCCTGGGTGGCGGCGTTTCTGGGTCGTTTTGGGTGGTGGTGCACGACTGGTGGCCCCCGAGCAGTTTGTCGCTGGGGGCTGAGGGCGAGTTACGGTTCTACGTTCGTAGGAGGTGGTCTAGTGCGTTGCGTTGGCCGTCGCGGCGTTGGTGGAGCGCGCGGGCGACGGCGTTGTGGGTGGCGATGTAGCCGAGGACGAACAGCATTTGTCGGGTGTAGCCGTAGGCGGGGACGCGTTCTGCTTTGCGTTTCAACTGGCGGTGCACGGACTCGGTGGCGTTGCGTCGTCCGTAGAGCAGTCCGAACTGAGGAGTGCCGGACGGGTAGAACCGCATCAGGTCGTTCCACGCCCATCCCTTGGAGTCGTTCCTGCCCGGCGCGTCGATCCGAAGGGCGGCGGTGGTGGCGCCGTGGGGGCAGGGGACGGGGTATTCGACATACCAGCGGGAGGAGCCGTCGGCGTTGGGGCGGTCGTGGCCGGTGATGGCGTTCGGCAGCGGGGTGAGGATGCTGTTGCCCTGGTCGTCGTAGACCTCTTGGTGAGGTACGGACCCGACGGTGTGGAGACGGTGCTCACAGATGTGACCGTTCGCTAGTTCGTGGCGGTGGGTGCGGAGGAACTGGATGCGTTCCACACGTTTCCTGTTGTGGCGTCCTTTGCGGATGCGGTCGGGGTTCTCGGCGGCCGGTGCGTGGTTCACCGTGATGATGCCCCGTCGGGCGAGCGGGCCGATGTGGGTTCCGCGGAGGACGGTGTCAGCGATGACTCCCCACATCCCCGGGGCAGCCTGTTTGAGGTTGAGGAGCGCGTTGACGGTGGGGGCGGCCTCGTCGCCGTGCTGCTTGCCGGGTTTCGGCGTGACGTGCGCGGTTGCGACGATGAACCGGCCCCGGTATTCGTCACTGACGGTTTCGATGAACACGAACTTTGAGCCGTGCGCGGTGCTGCCAGCCTTGGTGTGCAGGCCGGAAGCGGGGTCGGTGCGGTGCGGTTCGTCGTCGTCTGGGCTGTGGTCGGACGGTGCTTTCAGGACGGTGCCGTCGGTGGTGACCCACTGCCGGAAGTCCACCTTGTTGTACGACAGCCGCTCGTCGGGGTTGAAATGGCCGCGACGTTTCACCTCCGACAGTGCAGCACCCATCTGTGCTTTCTCCAAGCGTGCCCGCACGTCGGCCCAGTCGTCACGGTCCCACTTGTTGAGGAATGTGCGCAGCATCGCCCGGGTGGGTGGTTTCGGGGGGAGGGCGGACCAGCCGTTGGGGGTGTGGGGTTGTGCCCACATTCGGATGACGTCCCACATCACCGGGTCGGCGAAGTAGGCGATGGCCGCGCGTTGGGAGCCGAGGTATCCGGCGACGCACACCACGAGGTACAGCCCCCAGGCGGGCATTTGAACGGGGCGGCCCGGTGTGGGGTGCGGGGACGGGGCGTTTCCTGGCAGTTGTCGTGCGGCGGCCCAGAACGCGGGGTCGGCCATCGTGGCACGCAACGTTTGGTTGTCGGAGACAAGGTTGCGTTCCTCATCGTTGCGGGGCCGTTTCAGTCCGATGGTGCCGTCCGGGCGGCGGGTCGGGATGCTGCCCCGCCTACCGGGCATACGCACTTTGACGTCGGGGTTCACCCCGTCGGACAGCACCAACGTCTTGCCGCGTCGCGTGATGGTCTGCCATTCGGCGAGAACTGTCGCGGTCACTGCCCATCACCGCCCTGGCCGGGGCCGGGCTGACGGTACTGGGCCTGCCAGTCGTACCCGCACAGGTGCGCGGCGTCGTCCAACTTGGACAGGCCGAGACGCGCGGCGACGGCCTCCACCCGGCCGGTTTCCAGGAACACCCGCCGGGCCACATATTCGGTGATCGACGCGACGCGGGTGACACCGTTCACTTTCAGCCCGGCCCGTTCAATGATTTTGCCGACCGTCATCGACGTGGCAGCCGCGCGACGCCGAGGGTCGTCAGGTTTGCCGGGCTGCGGGTCGTACGCGACGAACCTGTCACACCAATCGTCCGGGTACTTGTCGGCCAGGGCACGTAGCCGGGCGGCCAACTGGTCGAAACACCACGGGTCGTCAATCGGCAACCAGCGGCGGGCGTACCTGTCACCGCCGCCGTGCGCATCGACCAACATCTCGGCCAGATAGATGTCGGAGCATCGGACAGCGCCGACCTCACCGGACGAACACCCCAGCAGCACCAACGCCAACGCGGCAGGCCCCTTGGTTTCCTTGTGCGCCGACGCGGCCTGGTCTTTCGCCCGATCGATGTCGTCAGGGGCGAACGGATGCACATAACGTTCCCTGGACTTGCGGGACGGCAACGCCTGCGCCGGATTCTGGTCGGTGATGCCAAGCCGAAAGCAGGTGTGGAAGAACGCCGACGCGACAGCCTTACGCGCGTACCGGGTCGTGTCCGGCACCGGCAGCCCGGTGTACGCGTTTGCCGTCGTTGTCCACGCCAACAGCACGTTCGTGGAAAGGTCACACACCAACTCGGCGCCCTGCGCCTGGGCGAACTTGACCAACCGGCGCAGATGGTTGCTGTGCGTATCGACCGTGCCCTCGCTGATCTGCCCGGACGCGGCCTGCCGCTCCCACTCGCCCATCACCAAATCGGCGGCCCGCGCAACCGACAGCGCACCGGGCATCGGCAACCCGGCCCGCAACACGAACGGCCCCTCCGGACGTTCCACACGGCCATTCCGGGTAGGCCGGTTCCGGAACCCGCTCACCGGAACACCGCCCTGACCAGGCTCCGAGACGGACGTCGGGTGGAGCCGGTACCGGCCCCTGCCCCGACGCTCCCCCGACATCCCACGCTCCGTCCTGTAAGGACGTCCGTCCTAACGTCCGGGGACGACAAGAACCGGCGGGCTGCTGGACAATCAACGATCTTTGCGTTCACAACCTTTCTCTGGGCGCGCCAAGACCGACGATCCGGACTAACGAAGACGGGCGTCTTCGCACAATTGCCCGGTCATCCGACATACCAGTGAGCCGTCGATACAGTGCGCAGCGTGGCCTACAAGGCTCCCTGCCAGCACAACTCGGAAACCCCAGTCCCGCTGCTGTGCGACGACTGCAAAGAGAAGCGCAGACGGGTGCGGGATCGTCTGAACAGGCGTGATGCCCGCGCTCGCGCACGGGGCCAGGAACCCCGCCCGTTCGGCACCGCCGTCATCAACCCCGAAGATGTCATCGACCTTGCCGACACCCTGGACGCCATCCGGGACACACTCAACGACCTCGACAACGCCGACCGGCCCCTCACCGTAGGAGAGCAGCAACTCGTCTACGCGATGAAACACCTCACGGAAACACTCGACCAGGCGCTGGCATCAGCCAACGAAGAGATCGTGGAAGTGAACCGGGCCACCACCCAATACCCCGACGACTACACCCCCGACAGGAAGAAGGCGATCGGGCCGTCCCGCTGGAAACTCTCAAACCCCTGAATGTCGCCCCCCGCCGATACGCTTGACAACTAGACGCATACCGGGGGATCGCACCTCCGGACGACGGAGGGACCGGGAATGGCAGGGGAACCGGCAGGGCTGTTCGACGTGCTGCGGGACGGCGCCGTCCTCCGCGGCATCGCAGGCCCAGACCCCGTCACCGTCGTCACCGTCATCCGCCTAACCGACGATTCGGCAACCGTGGTGTACCGAACCGAAACCGGTGGTCTCGGAGAACGGATGGTATTCGCCACCGACCTCGCGGACATCAAGGAGGAACAGGCCGGGGCCGCGTTCGCATTCGACGGCGACCCGGCCGGTTTCAAACTGGCGGCAGAGGCACGCCGGATGCGCCTGGCTCCTCTGTTCGACCCGCAGGCCGCCCTCGGCACGTCCGACGTCGATCCGCTGCCACACCAGTTACGAGCGGTCTACGAGGAAATGCTGCCCCGACAACCTTTACGGTTCCTCCTCGCCGACGACCCCGGAGCCGGGAAGACCATCATGTGTGGGCTACTCGTCAAAGAACTCCTCCTACGCGGCGACGCGGTGAACGTCCTGATCGTTGCTCCCGGTTCGCTAGTCGACCAGTGGCAAGACGAGATGACCGACAAGTTCGGGTTGGAGTTCCGCATCCTTACCCGCGACCTGATCGACGCTGGCGGGAACCCGTTCTCACGCGGCGGCTTGTGGCTGGCACGAATGGATGTCCTGGCCCGCAACAACGACGGCATCTTGGACCAAGCATGCGACGTCGACTGGGACCTGGTGGTGTTCGACGAGGCCCACAAAATGTCGGCAAACATCTGGTCCGGCGAGGTCAACAAAACGAAGCGGTACCAAATGGGAGAACGGCTCGGCGCGAACCGCAACGTGCTGCTGATGACCGCGACCCCCCACTCGGGAAAGGAGGAACAGTTCCAACTGTTCCTCGGCCTGCTGGACGCAGACCGGTTCGAAGGTGCGGTGCGGGAAGGCAGCCGCCGGGTCGACGTGTCCGACATGATGCGCCGCCTGGTGAAGGAACAACTCCTCCGTTTCGACGGCACGGCGTTGTTCCCGCCTCGTCACGCCTACACCGTCCAGTACCCCCTGTCCGACCCGGAACGCGACCTGTACGTCGCGGTGACGGAGTATGTGCGGGACCAGTTCAACCGGGCGGACCGGATCACCAACGACGGCAGGAAACGCTCCGCAGTCGGATTCGCGCTGACCACGCTGCAACGCCGGTTGGCGTCCAGCCCCGCCGCGATCCACCGCAGCCTCGACCGACGAATGAAACGCCTGGAACAGGAACTCCGAGAAGCCCGCCTCGGCATCACCCCAGGCGGCGACCTCAACAGCCTGCGGAACCTGGACGACCTCGACCTGGACGACCTGACCGACGAGGAACGCGAAGCGCTAGAAGACCAAGCCGTATCCACCGTGACAACCGCGCAGACAGTCGGCGAACTCGAAACGGAAATCGCCGCTTTGGTACCCCTGGTCGCCCAAGCCGCGCACATCAAAGACTCCCCGTCGTACTCCAAATGGGACCAACTCCGGTCAACGCTGGACGACGCCGAGCAGATGCGCGACGAAGCCGGAGCACGCCGCAAGGTCATCCTGTTCACCGAACACAAAGACACCCTCAACGACCTCGTCGACCGGCTCCGCAACCACCTGGGCCGGGAGGACGCGGTCGCCGTCATCCACGGCGGTGTTCGCCGAGAAGACCGCCGGAAGGCTGTGGAACGTTTCCGCACCGACGACTCGTGCGTGTTCCTCGTCGCGACGGACGCAGCCGGAGAAGGTGTGAACCTGCAGAACGCCCACCTCCTCATCAACTACGACTTGCCGTGGAACCCCAACCGGATCGAGCAGCGATTCGGGCGCGTGCACCGCATCGGCCAGCCCCACACCTGCCACATGTGGTCCCTCGTAGCGAAAGACACCAGGGAGGGGGATGTGTACGCCCGGCTGCTGGAGAAACTGGAGCAGCAACGGTCCGCGCTCGGCGGACGCGTCTACGACGTCCTCGGCCAAGTCTTCGACGAGAAATCCCTCCGCGAACTGATGATCAAGGCGATTCGTGAGGGCGACTCGCCGGAGGCCCGCGCCGCCCTGTTCGAGGTGGTCGACGCGCACGTCGGCGACGGGATCAAAGAAACCCTCGCCACGGACCAACTCGTACCCACGATGATGACGGACAGCGAAGTGGATGAGGTCCGCCGCGATATGGAACGCGCGGAGGCCGCACGGCTCCAACCCCACCACGTCGAAGCGTTCTTCGACGCGGCGTTCAAGACGTTGGGCGGCTCGATGCGCAGCCGTGAACACCACCGTTACGAAATCCGCTCCGTTCCCGCCCCCATCAAGGAACAAGACCGCATCTCCGGGCGCGGCGCACCCGTAATGGACCGCTACTCACGCGTCGCGTTTGACCGGGCGAACGTGCGGGTACCCGGGCACACCTCCGACGCCGTCCTGCTGCACCCCACCCATCCACTCGTCGCCGCCGTCCTGTCCGAAGTCCTCGACCGCTACGGGGAAACGCTGCGCCACGGTACCGTCCTGATCGACAAACACGACGTGTCCATCACCACATACGTCGTCGCCCTGCTAGAACACGACGTCACCGACGGACGACTGGACGCCAAAGGTCGACCCCTGGTCATCTCCCGACGCGCACAGTACGTTCGCGTTGATCCCGACGGCACCATCACCCCGCTGGGCCAAACTCCGATCCCCAACCTGGACATCCCCACCGATGCCGAGAAACAACTCGCGGAGAAGGTTCTGGCGGAGTCGTGGGCGCAAGCCTCCGACCTTGACCAACGCGTTGTGCAATACGCCTCCGCGAGCATCGCCCGCCAGCACCTGGACGACACCACCGCACGAGTGCACGAATACGTTGACAAGACCACCCGCCTCGTCCGAACCCGTTTGCAGAAGGAAATCACGTACTGGGACGGACGCGCCGCCGAGATCCGCGCCGGAGAACGTGTAGGCAAGTCCTTCCGCCTGCCCGCCGATCAGGCCCAAGCCCGCGCCGACGAACTCTCCCGCCGCCTCAACCGGCGTCTCCACGAACTCGACCTCCAACGCGCGGTCGCTGCCACCCCACCACGGATCACCGGGGCGACCCTGGTCGTCCCCCAGGGCTGGCTCGACGCCCAAACCGATCCCGAAGCCGCCGCCGCCCGTGCCAAAGAGACCACCCGCGTAGAACGAATCGCGGTCGACGCCGTCCTCGCCATCGAACACCACCTCGGCCACCAGCCAACTGAGATGCCGCACAACAACCCCGGCTACGACATCGAGTCCGATACCCCTGCCGGGATGGATTTCATCGAGGTCAAAGGCCGCGTCGAAGGCGGGAACACGTTCATCCTCACCCGGCAAGAAGCAGTCAACGCCCTCAACAAACGCCACCACGCCGTACTCGCCCTAGTCCGAGTTCACGAAGACGACACCACCACCGTCCGCTACGTCCGCGAACCCATCAGCGAGCCGATACAACCGTGGCAGACAGCAATCGAAGCCGACTGGAACTACTTCTGGGAGAAGGGGCAACAGGTAACCACCGATGAGTGAGACCTACAAACGCAAACTCGTCGAAGTCGCCCTCCCTTTAGACGAAATCAACGCCGCCTGCAAAGCCGACAAGGACCGCAAGACCGGCACAATCCGCAACCTTCACAAGTGGTTCGCTCCCGCGCCTTTGCCCGCGTGGCGTGCGCTCCTTTTCGCAGCCTTGGTGGACGATCCAGAGGACGAGGAGAAGCGCGCCTACCTCCTCGACGTCATCAAGCGACTCGTGGCCAACGGCGCCGACCTCCCAGACGACGACACCCTTGCCGAAGCACGGAGGATCATCCAGGCACAGTTCCCTGACGGTGTACCCACCGTGATGGACCCTTTCTGCGGCGGCGGCTCCACCCTCGTCGAAGCGCAACGCCTCGGCCTCCCCACCTTCGGCAGCGACCTCAACCCCGTCCCGGTCCTCATCACCCGGACGCTCACCGAACTCCTCCCCAAGGTGTACGGCCAGCAACCCCTCCACCCCGAGATGGTCACCGAAACAGGATCCAGAGGCAAAGGGAAGAAGGCACACCAAACCGGCGAGGACATCTTCGGAACTGACGAGAACGTCACCTACAGCGGGTACGACGGACTCATCCGCGACGTTACCTACTACGCCGAACTGGTCCGTGAACGCGCATGGGAAGACTTGAAGGACTTCTACCCTTGCCTGCCCGGTGAAACACCTATCTCGTGGCTTTGGGCACGCACTGCCATATGCCCCAATCCTGCGTGTGGCATCGAGACCGTTCTCACGACCAGTTGGTGGCTTTCGAAGAAGAAGAACGAACTAGCGTGGATCGAGCCGCAAGTAGCGGGTAAGGCAGTTGCTCTCGAAGTCACTAGTGGGCAGAAGGCGGGACAACCTCCAGCGCCTCCGAAGGCTGCACGAGGCGCCTCTTTCGCCTGTCTGGGCTGCGGTCAAATCCTGACTGAGGAGTACCTCGAAGAACAGGGAGAGTCACGCGGCCTGGGGTTGCGAATGACTTGTGTGGTCGCTGAGGTCGGTGGGAGGCGCATCTACCGAGCGCCTTTGCCGAATGAGGTTGACAGCACCCGGGTCGTCCCCTACGAGGCATGGTTTCCCGAGATCACAGCGTCGGATGGAGGCACCCGACGCCGATTTGGGCTTGATCATCAGGCGGATCTTTACACCCCTCGTCAGTTGCATACTCTGACGACTCTGGCTGATCAGGTTGCCCTCATTCACAATGAGATCATTGAAGAAGGCGGCTCAGTAGCGTGGGCCGACGCGGTCTCGACCACGCTTGGGTTGGCTTTGGGCCAGATGGCGAGATCATCGTCCGCTCTATGTTTGTGGCGACCTCGACCTTCTGCTCACGCCAAAGCCGAATCGGCCTTTGGACGCAACGACCTGCCCATGATGTGGGACTTCGCCGAGACGTACTGGAGGGGTGACTCTGTAGGAGACTGGTGCGGCACGGTGCGCTCTGTGACGCGAGCGTTCGCCTACCAGCATCCTTGGGAGGGGAGAGTTGAAGCGCGGGACGCAAGGACGGCGAAGTCTCCGCGGCCCGCCCTAGTCGCGACGGACCCACCCTATTTCGACGCAATTGGCTACGCAGACCTCTCGGACTACTTCTACGTCTGGCATCGACGCGCACTGCGCGCAGTCCACCCAGACCTATACCCGACGGTGGCCTCGCCGAAGTCCGCCGAACTCACTGCGATGCCATCCCATCATGATGGGGACAGGCACGCCGCCCGCCAGTACTTCATCGAAGGTTTCACGAGCACATTCCGCAATTTGCAGTCTTCAATGTCGCCCGGTCTACCCATGCTCGTGGTGTACGCGTCAAAAGAGCAGAGGGCAGGTGCAGGTGAAGAAACCCGCTGGGAATCCATCCTCAGCGCGATGCTCGCCGCAGACTTGGAAATCACCGGTGCCTGGCCGATTCATATGACTTCAGTCGCCAAGATGATCGGCGTTAACAAGAACATGGTCGCTGCCTACATCGTGATGGTATGCCGCCCCAGACCCTCGTCGTCGAGCACGGTCTCCTTGATGGAATTCACCCGAGAACTTCGCCGCGAACTGCCCTCCGCTGTCTTGGCTCTACAGGAAGCATCAGTGCTGCCCGTCGACCTTCCTCAGGCCGTCTTGGGGCCGGGTATGAGCATCTTCTCTCGTCATCGGGGTGTGCTCGATCAGTCAGGTGACCACATATCCGTGGGGCGCGCAATGCAGTTGATCAGCACAGCCTTGGGCGAGATTCTGGATGAGCAGCAGGGCGAACTCGACCCCGCCTCACGGTTCGCTGTCGCGTGGTGGGAGTCTCACGGATGGGAATCCGGGCCTTTCGGTACCGCGGATCAACTGGCCCGCCCCCAGGGAATCTCCGTTAATGATGTAGTGATCGCGGGGGTGGCGGAGTCGCGCGGCGGAAACGTTCGCTTGGCTGGCCGCGGGGACTTGGATCGTTCTTGGCAACCCTCCAAAGATGCTCATCCGACGGCGTGGGAGGCGGTCCATCATCTCGTTGACCGTCTGATCGATGGTGGTGGCGTGCTGGAGGCAGGGGAGTTATTGGAGGATTTGGGTCCTTTGAAGGATCAGGCTCAGATGTTGGCATACCGGTTGGAGAGCATCGCCGCTCGCAAGGGTTGGTCGAAGGATCAGGAAAGGTACAACGCCTTGATCGGTAGTTGGTCGGACATGTTGGCTGCTGCGGCTCGCCGCACGGGTTCGTTGGAGGGGTTGTTCTGATGGCGTCGTTGTCTAACAAGGAGCGTGTCGGGCGTGCTCTTGACCTGGTGGTTGAGGGTTTGCAGCCGTGGATGGTAGACCTGCTGACCCGCAAGTACGGGGAGACCTGGCAGGCGAAGGTTCGTCAGGCGGCGGGGCAGAAGCGGGACGCAGCGGATAACCCGGATGACCCGTCGTATCTGTTCTGGGTGTTCGACCGGCAGTGGACGTCGCTGTTTAAGGAGCACGCGTCGTTCGCGGATAAGCGGGCGGTGTCGTCGTTGTGGGATGCGCGGAAGGACTGGGCGCACGCGGGCCGGTTCACGGAGGATCAGACCGAGCGGGTGTTGATGGACGCCGAGTCGCTGCTGCGTTCTGTGGGCGGGGTTTCTGAGGCGGACCAGATCAGTGCGATGCGTCAGGAGTTGCGGCAGATCCGCTATGAGAAGGATCAGAAGCGCCGCGCTGAGGAGATTCGGCAAGGCTTGACGGTCGCGTTGAACGCCGCCGGTTTGCCTGCGTGGCGGGAAGTGGTGGAGCCTCACGACGACGTGGCCCAGGGCACCTACCAGTTGGCGGAGTTCGCCGCCGACCTACGGCAGGTGCACATTGGTGTTGCGCGGGAGGAGTACGCCGACCCGGAGCAGTTCTACAACCGCACTTACCTGACCCGTGGCCTGCAATACCTCGTCACCCAGACCCTCCAACGGCTCAACGGTTTGGGTGGTGAGCCGGTCATTGATCTGATGACGACGTTCGGAGGCGGGAAGACCCACTCCGAGATCGCCGTGTACCACCTGGCCGGGGGAACGCCACTGGAGCGGCTGACCGGCATCAGCGAGTTGTGCGAGAAGGCCGGTGTTCCCGGCATCCCGGCCCAGGTGAGCCGCGCGGTGATCGTCGGTAACGACTTGTCGATCCTCGGATCGACGAAGCCAGACGGCACCGAGGTCCGCACGATGTGGGGCGAGTTGGCCTACCAACTCGGCGGCCTCGAAGGCTACGAGATGCTGCGCCGCTACGACGAGCAATCCGCACCCCCTCCCACCAGCGCCATCGCAGACCTGCTGACCGCCTTCTCGCCGTGTGTGGTGCTGGTGGATGAGTGGGTCGCGTACATGCGGCAGTTGTACTCACGCTCCGGTGACCACCCGGTGGCGGCGGGCACGTTCGAAGACCACCAAACGTTCGCCCAGTCCCTGACCGAGGCGTTCAAGCAGGTCGACACCGCGATCCTGGTGGTTTCCCTGCCCGCGTCGGACTCGGTGCGGGACATGGGGCAAGGAGTTACCGAGAACCTGTACGAGATCGGCGGTACGCCCGGCCTGGAATCGCTACGCAGCCTGCGCTCCGTGGTGCACCGGGTGGAAGCCTCGTGGCAGCCCGCCACCGTCGAGGAATCGTTCGAGATTGTGCGCCGCCGCATCTTCAAACCACTCCCAGCAGATCAAGAAGCCGCCCGGAACCTCGTCGTCGGTAAGTTCATCGAGCATTACGAGAACCACCGAGCCGACATCGCCAGCGAGGCGCTGCAGCCCGGCTACCGGCAAACCATGAAAGCGTCCTACCCGATCCACCCGGAGATGTTCGACCGGCTCTACCAAGACTGGTCGACTCTCGAAAGGTTCCAGCGCACCCGTGGCGTGCTGCGCCTGATGGCTACGGTCGTCCACGCCCTGTGGACCAAGGGCGACCAGTCCCCGCTGATCCTTCCCGCGTCCATTCCGCTGGAAGACACCAAGGTCTTTGAAGAGATCACCAGCCACCTCGACGACCCGTGGAAGCCCGTCGTGGACACCGACATCGCAGGGGCGAACTCCACCGCCGGAACGATCGACCGGGAAATCCCGCTCCTGGGACGGTCTATGGCCACCCAACGCGCAGCCCGCTGCGTGTTCCTGGGCACCGCCCCCGCAGTCAACCGCAACGCCCGCCAGGGCGACGCCGGACCCGTACGCGGTGTCTCCCAGAAGCGCGTCATCCTCGGCGCCACCTACCCCGGCGACAACCCTGCCCACATCGGAGACGCCCTACGCCAACTCGGTGACCGCGGCGCCTACATGAACCGCGACCAAGACCGCTACTGGCTATCCCTGCAACAAACCGTTTCCCGGATCGTGCGCGACCGCGCCGAAGGCTACGACATCTCCGAAATCCACGCCGAACTCGTCCGCCGCCTCAGGGAAGAAACCGACACCGGCATCTTCAAACGCGTCCACCGCGCACCAGCCACCACCGCCGACGTCGAAGACGACCCCACCGCAGCACTGGTCATCTTTGGAATGGACCGGCCCCACAGTCGCAAGGCCAACTCCACCGCCGACATCGCGGCCCGAGAATTCCTCGCCAGCCGCGGCGGCCAGCCACGCATCCACAAGAACACTCTCGTGTTCCTCGCCCCCGACCTCGCCCAAATCGACACCCTCGACAACACCATCCGGCAGCACCTGGCCTGGGCATCAATCGAACAAGACGCAGCCCAACTCAACCTCGACCAGCACAGCCTCGCCGTGGCCAGGAAACGCCTCCAACAAGCCGACCAGGCCGTCAAAGACACCGTTAAGGCCACCTACAAGTGGATCCTGTCCCCGGCCCAAGAACCCGGCAGCGCCGACATCCTCATTGACACCATCATGATGAACAGCGACGGCACCCTCGCCGCGCGCGTCACCAAGAAGGCCGCCAACAGCGAGTTCGTTGTCGAACAGTACGCGCCCACCCTGCTACGCACTCAAATCGACCAACTCAACCTCTGGGACAAGCAACCCCACATCCCCGTCGAGACGCTCGCCGGATACTTCACCGACTACCTCTACATGCCACGCGTCCAAAGCCACGACACCATCCGTGACTCCGTCGCCCATCTTGACCAAGTCCTGCTCAAAGAACAAGACGGATTCGCATACGCCGACTCATACGACGAGAAGACCAACCGCTACCGCGGACTCACCCTCGACGACGCCCCCAAGACCGTGTCCATGACCGGCCTCATCGTCAACCCCACAGTCGCGCAAACCCAGATCGACGCCGAACGCCCAACCGACACCGTCGTCGACCCAGGCCAGGTCGACCTACCCGGAGGATCGAAACCCGGGACACCAACCCCAGGCACCCAAACCCCACCCGTCACAACCCCACAGCAGCCCACGCCAGCGGCCACCCGATTCCACGGCACCAAACAAATCGACCCAGGACGAGCAGTACGCGACATGTCACAGATCGCCGATGAAATCCTGAACCTGCTCACTACCAACGGCATCGACGTCACCGTCACAGTCGACATCGAATCCCAGAACCTGGCCGACCTCCCCGCCGAACAAGTCGACGCACTCCGGGAGAACCTCAACACCCTCGGGTTCACCGACTGGAACATCGAATGACGAGTGTCACGGCTACCACGTGATGTCAGCGAACAAGTTGTTGCGAGACGCGTATCAGCGCAACGGTGACCGTCCAGTCGCATTCATTGACGAGTCGCTGCGCGGACCACACGAGCCGGGCTTTCCCTACTACATCCTGACCGCGGTCGTTGTCCCCGCCACCGACATGGAGGCTTTGAGGGAGGGTCTTGAGGACTTGGTAGGGGGAACCTACTGGCACACGTCGGAGGAGATGCTCAAGTCCGGGGGTTACGAAAAGACCAAGGAACTTCTCACATACCTCAGCCAGGGCAAAGAGACATCAGTCGTTTCCGTCAACCTAGACATTAAGCAAGGCGACGACGATCTGGAAGGTGCACGTCGGCACTGTATGCGACTGCTCCTTACCGCCCTCCAACAAGAAACGGAACTACGCGATCCGTCTCGGCTGGCGGTCATGGAACAACGACGTGGACGGACCCTCCAGAACCGTGATGCAAGGACTTACACGGAATTGGTGAATCAGAAGGTCGTCTCGCAACACTTCCGCGTTTTGCAGGTCTCGCCGAGAGACGAGCATCTGCTCTGGCTTCCCGACCTTGTTTCTCGCGCCGTCCGGCGTCAGGTGGCGTTCAAGGACAATCAACTCATTGACATCCTGAGTGGGCGTCTCGAACGCCTATGAAAATGAGCAACCCCCTGCTGCCGCGGCTACACAGGGGGCCAGGCTGACCATTGCGGCATTACCCGGAAGGATCAGCGCCTTGCTCTCTTCAAGGGTACCCGGGCCATCGCACACGGTCAAGCCTGGGACTCTCACTTACGTTATCGGCAATCCATCCGATAGATATCAAGCAAATCATCGACGAATTTTGGGATTTCTCGCTCGTTGACAGTTCACTATCCGAGCAGTCCAAAGCCACCAAGAAACTTCGAACCTGAATCGCCCCGGGATGTCTGGAGACTTCATTGATTGGAAGGATGAAGTGTCATGGCACGTCCCTCAAGTTATCCGCGGGAGTTGCGTGAGCGCGCTGTCCGCATGGTGATCGAGTCGAAGGGCGACTATTCCAGCGAGTTCGAGGCGATCCGGTCGGTCGCGGCGAAGTTGGGGATCGGGTCGCCGGAGACACTGCGCAAGTGGGTGCGTCGGGCTGAGGTCGATGGTGGAGTGCGACCTGGTAAGACCACCGAGGAGATCGCCGAGATCAAGGCGTTGAAGAAGGAAGTGTCCGAGTTGCGCCGGGCCAACGAGATCCTCAAGGCGGCCTCGGCTTTCTTCGCGGCGGAGCTCGACCGCCCACCGAGGTTCTAGTGGACTTCATCACCGAATACCGTGGCAGGTTCGGGGTCGAGCCGATCTGCGCTGTGCTGTCCGAGCACGGCTGCAGCATCGCCCCGTCCACCTACTACGACAATCTGGATCGGCGGCCGTCGAAGCGGGCGTTGCGTGACGAGCAGATCGTGGCGCTGATGGTCGCTGAGCGGCAGGCCCAGAAACTGGTCAAACGGCTCGGGGCGCGCAAGATGTGGCTGCGCCTGCGTGGCAAGGGCCACGACGTGGCCCGCTGCACCATCGAGCGGTTGTACCGCGAAAAGGGTTGGGAAGGCGCCCGCCGCGCCCGGGTCATGCGCACCACGATCCCGGACGAGGGCCACGACCGGCCCGCCGACCTGGTCGACCGGGACTTCGTGGTGCACGCCCCGAACCAGTTATGGGTGGCCGACTTCACCTACGTGGCCACCTGGTCGGGCACCGTGTATGTGGCGTTCATCTTCGATGCGTTCTCCCGGATGATCGTGGGTTGGCGCGCGGCCACCTCGATGACCACCGACCTGGTGCTCGACGCCTTGGAGATGGCCATCTGGAGCCGCCGGCAAGAAGGGATCAGTGACCTCACCGGGCTGATCCACCACAACGACGCCGGCAGCCAGTACACCTCGTTCGCGTTCACCCAGCGACTGATCGACGCCGGCGTGGACCCCTCGGTGGGCTCGGTCGGTGACGCCTACGACAACGCCCTGGCCGAGTCCGCGATCGGGCTGTACAAAGCCGAACTGATCTGGCCCGAAGGGCCCTGGCGCGGTCTGGAACACGTCGAGATCGAAACCCTGAACTACGTCGACTGGTTCAACCGAGAACGCCCTCACGAGTCCATCGACGACCTGACACCGATCCAGGCCGAACAGACTCACTACGCTGCACGTAACCGTCTCGTACCAACCGGATGAGACACGAAACCGAGCCTCCGGAAACCCCGGGGCGATTCAAACCCGATCCACTGGCCAAGACGTTCGGAGAATGTCCGATTCGCGTTCGGAAGGCCTTCCGAGCGGCCCTGATTTGTGGGGGGATTCGAATTATCGCCAACACCCATAGGGGCGGGGTGTTGGCCTGGTGGGTGACTGCCCAACTCCGCTGTCGACCATCGTAGTGGGCTGCTGGCCAGGGGTTCCGGGGGCCAAGGGGCGGCCACGCACCAGTGGTTGGATCGTCGCTCCGTCAGCGACTGCCCAGGAATGACATCACCATCACCGGCAGCCTCCCAAGATCGACACCGACTTCCGAAACAGGAGTACCGTTGAACGTAGTGGCCCCGGGGTGGGTGCCCTCCGGACCACGGGGGGTGACATATGAGGGCTCCGAACATCCGACCTACATCA
>WBZT01001456.1_pt1 | contig 17346 bp, 14 predicted proteins | sample 5204241 | NCBI WGS metagenome assembly WBZT01 (sample SAMN12344358, study PRJNA552823) | activated sludge metagenome | biome: Activated sludge suspended growth; feature: Nitrification reactor; material: Wastewater; isolation source: activated sludge from nitrification reactor of wastewater...
CCCGGGGGTCTTGCAGGGAGGAAAAATGCTCCAACAGGCTCGCAGACATGAGAGACTCCTAACAAGGTTTCTCTCGATTCTGCCGTAACTTATGGCTGGAAAGGAAGTTTATGCGCGCTCGCCCTGATCGCTGAGGGCCAGGTTTGTGTTGGGCAGTTGGGGCTGATAGCCGCAACATTCGTTTCTTTCCGGCGGTTAGGCAATGGGGAGCTTGACCCGTTACGAAATCCCCGCGAGTCCATGCTTGACTTGATGTTACGGCGTGCTAAGTTACCCTCGACTTCCGGGCTGTCTTGGTTCTGGGAGGGCTTGAAGTCCGGACCACCTTGCGCCCCTGGGTCAGGATACTTTGGGGCCTGTTCCGCAACCCCGCTCCGCGCTGCCAAGGGCGGTGATGGGCCTGATATTTATTAGCCGAGGAATGACGCTACCCGTGACCAGTCACAACGAAGCCACCGGCCAGCTACAGGGATCCGAAGATCTCATCGATCGGGCTGTCCTGAATCAACTTCTTGAGGACGTAGGCCTGGAGAACGCCGAGGTTTTGCTCAATGTTTTTCTTGAGGAACTCGCGGGACAGGCCCGGGTTCTGGAGGAGGCGGCGGATCTGGCCGATCTGGTGGCTATGGGGAAGGCCGCCCATAAGCTGAAGGGCAGCGCGACGACCCTGGGGGCCATCCGGCTCGGACGCTTGGTCGAGGTGATCGAAGGCGCGGCGCGCGCCAGCCAGCTTGCTGCGGCCCTCGAGGCCATGGGCGAATTCCGCTGGCTTGCCCAGGCTTCTCAAGACGCCATGGTACTCATTCGTGACGAGGAATTCGGTAGCGCGAGCTAGCGCACTACCCCTTGTCACCTGTTGCCGATACGGGCATGCCCTTGGGATGTTGCGTGAATGATGCGGGATCATGCTCAAGGTAAATCGCCCGGCTTCTGAGGGTGGTAGGCTGGTGTGCTCCCCAGGCCTGTCGCGCTATATCCCCGCGACCCTCCTGGTGGGCGTGGCTGTCCTGGGGCTCGCGACACTGGCGGCTTTTGGCTCGTCGGCTGCGCACCTGGCCTCCGAGGGGCTCCAGGTCGGATCTGATCCTGACCGGTGGCAGCAATTCATCGCGACAAACCTGCCCGAGACCCTGCGCTTTGTCTTCGGGATACTGACCTTCACCTTCATCGTCCTGCTCGCCATCTTGATGCCAATTTTGCGCATCTATCGCCGCGAGATCGCCTTCCTCACCGAGAGCCGCGAGCGCAATCGAGCCATCATTGATAATATGGCAGATGGGGCGGCCCATATCGATGCGGTGGGCTGTCTGGTGGCCATGAACCACGCTGCGCAAAGGATCTTTGGCTACACGCCGACCGAGATCCGCGGCAAGTGCCTCTCGATTCTTTTCGCCAAGCCAAACCGCAAGGAGGCCAATTTCCGGTTGCGTCATGCCTGGACCGCCGAGGAGGCGGCAGCCCATACCGAGATTGTCGGTCTTGAGGGCGAGCGCAAGGACGGTTCGCGCTTTCCACTCTATCTCGCCATGAGCCGCGTTGATGTGGGCGGGAGTCATGTCTTCACGGCCGTGGTGCGGGATCTCACCGAAACACAACGGCAGATGCAGACCCTGCAACGGGCCCGTGATGAGGCCCTAGCCGCGGATCGGGCCAAGAGCGAGTTTCTGGCGATGATGAGCCATGAGATTCGTACCCCGATGAATGGGGTTCTGGGAATGCTGGAGCTGTTGCGGGACAGTTCCCTGACCAGCCACCAGCTTGATCTCATCCAAACCGCCGAAAAGTCTGGTGAGTTACTGCTGAATGTCATTAACGATATCCTGGATTTCTCCAAGATCGAGGCGGGGAAGATCGAACTCCAGGACATTGAGATCGATGTGCGCGGCATGGTGGAAGAGGTCACCGGCCTGGTGGCCTCCGGTGCGCGCGATAAGCAGGTCGAGGTTTTGAGCTTCGTGGACCCCGAGATCCCGCCTCTGGTCCGAGGCGATCCCTTCCGCATTCGTCAGATCCTCATGAATTTGATGGGAAACGCCGTCAAGTTCACCAACAGTGGCGAGGTCGTGGTGCGGGTGACGCTCGATCGGCCTACTGAGGGGGGCTGGATCATGCGGTTCCGCGTCTCCGATACCGGTATTGGTATCGAACCGGCGATGCTGGCAAACCTGTTTCGCCCCTTCACCCAAGCGGATGCCTCCACGACCCGGCGCTTTGGTGGCACGGGTTTGGGCTTGGTGATCGCCAAACGCCTGGCGCTATTGATGGGCGGGGAGGTTGGAGTTGAGAGCACGCCGGGCCAGGGCTCTACCTTCTGGTTCACCCTGAGCCTGCCGGCGGCGGCCAGGGAAACCGAGCGGGAAATCAGGGACCTGAGCGGTATTCGTGCCCTGATCGTTGACGATAATGCCACCAACCGCCGCATCCTGGAGCATCAATTGCGGCGCTGGGGAGCGCGCGCCGAGAGCGTGGAGGGTGGGCATCGGGCCCTGCGGGTCCTGCAGCAGGGGGTTGACGAGGGGGGCGCCTTCGATCTGGGGATCCTCGATATGCAGATGCCCGAGATGGACGGCATCGAGTTGGCACGACGTATCAAGGGCGACCCCGTACTAAAATCGACACGACTCATTATGTTGAGTTCGCTTGGGTATCCGGGTGCCGAGGCCCGCCGTTCGGGCATCGAGGTGACACTCCTCAAGCCGGTACGCGAGCGCTGGCTGCATGATGCCGCCGCCCAGGTTCTGGGAATGGTGAAGCCAGATGCCAAGACCGCGATTGTCCCGATAAAACGCGAGAACCCGCGCTTTAACGCCCAGGTACTGGTTGCCGAGGACGGTGCCGTGAATCGGAAGGTGGTGACCATGATGCTGCACCGCTTCGGAATAGAGCCCACTCTGGCCCCGGATGGGCAGGCGGCCCTCGGGGCGCTTGCCGCTGGTACTTACGATCTGATCTTTATGGATGTCCAGATGCCCGTGCTTAGCGGTCACGAAGCCACACGTCTCCTGCGTGCCGAGGAACTAGAGCGGGGCAAGGGCGAACATATCCCCGTCATCGCCATGACGGCGGGCGTCTCTGAACCAGAACGATCGGCTTGTCTCGCCTCGGGCATGGACGACTTTGTTGCAAAACCCGTCCAAATGGCCAGTCTGGAGGCGGCCCTGTTGCAGTGGCTTCCTGACCGGACCTTAGAGCCGGTCGAGGAGAGCCGACAGGCCTGAGGGCGTAGCTGCCGGGGTTGGAACGACAGCATGGGCGGAAGCTGTGGGAAATCCGCAACAGCGCCCGCCCAGGTTTATCAAAGGTTAAGTGACTAAACTAACGCCCATTTCCTATTTGGGACAGGCCGACTTGTCACCCGGGACCTTGCCGGTCAATTGCAAAAAGGTATCAAAAGGCCCCATAACGCCCATGGCCTCGCCCTTGGGTCCCTTGAACTGGAGCTTGCCCGTCATCATGGCGCCCATGGCCCCGCAGCCAAATTTACCCTCGCCCATGCAGGTCCAGTCCTCGTCTGTGGCGTTCATCACATAATCGACATCGGCCTTGAGGCTTGTGGTTTTCACCTTGCCGCCATAGGTGCAGAGGGCCTTGCCATCCTTATCGCTGATTTGCAATTCCACGCGGCTAGCTTCGCCGCACTTGGTGCGATAGAGCTGAATGACCTTGTAGCCGCGACCGCCGTTGTTGGCAGCCCAGGCGGAGCCCGCCAGGCCCTTGGTGAGTTCAGGCGCCTTGTTCCAGGCCTCACAGGCCGCGGTAGCCCAGTCGGCGTCCATGAAGGTGGCGGCTTGAGCTTGGGCCGAGAACCCCAAGGCCAGGAGGGGCAGGGTGAGCGTGGCGTAACGGATCATGATGTCGTCCTCTAGATGGTTGTGGGGGGTCTTGGAATGACCGTCCCGCTTGTTGGGATTATTGTGATCGGGGTTCTTATCCTAGTGGTTCCGTGACTGATTACGCAACTCCCGCGCGGAAGGTTTTAGGTGGGGACTGGGAACTTGGGCGAGGCTTGCCCTGATATCCAGGTCCCGGCGGGTTAGCAACCTGTAGCTCAGGTCCGCGTCGCGGGGCTTGGGGAGACAGCTCTTAGGTAATGACTTTGCTATCATCCTGGACGTGTGACATGGGTTTCGCTATTCCTTTCGGAGGGTTAATCGCTAGTGATGCTCTCGGATGACAGGGTGACCAGGGTTGGGTTGTTGGGGTACTCATGATCGGCAACTATGCCTTGGTCATACGGGCCGGAGGGGTCATCGCGGCCACAGTGGCCATAGCTATTGCGTTGGCATTGCTTCTGGCCTTTCTGAAATTTGATCAGCGCTTGCAGGAAGTCACGGTGGCCCGGTTGGGACTGGTGGTCGAGGAAGTACAGCGCCAGAGCGAAACGGGGCTGGCCTTGGGCTTGGAATTGGCGGAGCTGGAGGATTTAAGTGCGGTCCTGCCGCGTGCCGCCCGTGCGCGTAACGTCCTGCATATTGATATTCTTGGTGGACAGGGATCGGTCCTTTTTTCCTCCGCCGCTGATCGCATCGGGTCCAGGGCCGATCGGGTGGGGCTGGTCGCTGACGCCAGTGGTCGGTTTCGCCGCCGGATCCAGGGTCACGAATTGCTGCTCACGACCCCACTCATCAATGGCTTTGGTCAGATGGTGGGCGATGTGGCGGTTTATGCCGACCTGACCCCGCAGCACGAAGAATTGCTAGAGGTGCGGCGCGAACTGCTTTCGTCCACCTTGCCGGTGATCGCCGGCGCCCTGCTGCTGACCCTGGTGGCGGTGATCCTCACCGTGCGGTTTTCTGGAAGAGTGGATGGCAGGAATCGCTACCCCGCGCCTCACTATCCGGCGGGTACAGACCTGAAGGTGCCCTCGCGGCGGGGAGGGGGGCGGTTGCTGTTGCGAATATCGCGCGAGCGAGTGGGAAATCAAAAGAAAAAATGGTCGTGAATAGACCCAATCCGACCAGGAATCAGGACCCTATCCGCACGCTGGTTTTTCGCCTGACGGCGATTGCGGTGGCGGTGCTGCTCCTACTGTCCCTGCTGGCATCCTGGCTAGCATTGCACAGTTTCGAACGGGTGCTTTATCCCGAGTTGCGCCTGAAGGCGGCGGGGGTGGCCGAGGTATTGACCCGACAAATCAATCGTGCGCTGGATTACGACATTCCTCTCCTGGAATTGCCCGGGCTGGCCGAGGCGCTGGAGCGGGAGGTGGAGGCGCATGCGGATATCGCCTACGGTGCGGTGGAAAATGTTCAAGGCCAGGTCCTGGCCTCCTACGGCGCGCGGCCCAAACGCTTGGAGGCGCTGGGCGGCGGGATTGCCACCGCGGACTATGACATTCTTGAACCCCTGATAGGTCATGGCATGACCCAGGCCCACCTGAGGTTGTCACTGGACCCTAATTGGCTGGCCAAGGCCTCCTTTGAACTGATGTTGGAGGTGGCATCCGTGATCCTGGTCTCGGTGCTGGTTACCTTCGAGGTGTTACTGTTGGTCGTAAATCTGTCCTTGGCCAAGGTCAAACGCCCGAGCCCTGGCGAGGGAGGAAGGGTTCTCCACGCAACGCCGGTCAATCTGGTCTTTTTGCGTTTGCCTGTGTTTTTGTTTTGCCTTTCCGAAGAGCTATCGCGGCCCTTTATGCCGGCTTATGCCCAGCACCTGGCGCCCACCGCCCCCTGGCTGCCCGTCAATCTGGCGGTGAGTCTGCCCATTACCCTCTTTATGTTAGTCTGGGCCTTGTCCCAGCCTGCGGGCGCGCGATTTTCCGGGCGGGTGGGGCGTCGGTCCGCCTTTATTGCCGCCGCGGGACTTGCGGCCCTGGGCCTCACCATGACCGCCCTGGCCGACTATCTGCTGACCTTTCTACTCTGGCGCTGCGTGACGGCCTTGGGTTATGGCCTCGCCTTGATCACGGCCCAAGGGGTGGTCGTCGATCATACGACGGGACACAATCGTGCGAGCGGATTGGCGCATTTTATCGGCGCCCTCCTGGCCGCGGGTGTTTGCGGTCCGGTAGCCGGTGGCATTATCGCCGACCAGGCTGGGGCCTCCGCGACCTTGCTCGTGGGGGCGGGCCTGGCCCTGACCGCCGCCGCTTCCCTGCTTCTGTTGTTTCGTCGTGACCCGAGATTAGGGGCCCAGGGGTTTTCCCCTTCCCTTGCCCCGGGACCTGCCAACCGGCCAGGGATTGCCAAACTAGCTGGCGATAAGCGCTTTGCCGCCCTGATGACCCTGTCCGCCATCCCGGCCAAGGTTGCGGCTACAAGCGTATTATTTTTCCTGACGCCCTTACTGCTGGCGGAAAGCGGGGCGGGCAAGGCGGAGATAGGCCGGGTACAGATGATGTATTTCCTGGCCTTTATCATCATCTCGCCGCTTGCCGCCACGCTCTCCGACCGCTGGCAGGTCCGCCGCGGCTTTATTATCTGGGGCGGCCTGGCAACCTTGGTCGGGCTGGCCCCCCTGGCATTGCTGGACCAGGGGTGGAGTGCCCCGCTGGCCATTGCCCTGTTTGGTGTCGCCCAAGCGCTGATCAGCGCACCGCAACTGACTTTGGTGACGCAAATCTCGTCGCGAGTGCGGGTGGCGGAGATCACCGCCATTGGCTGGTTTCGATTGTTGGAACGTTTGGGTGGCGCCTTGGGTCCCCTGTTAGCGGTAGCGCTCGCGGCGGCCTGGTCCTACCATACGGCAGTTCTGGGGATAGGTTTGCTGTGTGGCGTTAGCGCCTTGTTATTTGGGTTGCTGTATCGCGGGGCCCCCGCCGCCACCGCCTGTTCGGAGACGCGATCATGATCTTTCTCTCTCGCCGGCAGTGGCTGCAATGGGGTGGGGCAGCCGGCGTAACGCTGTTGTCGGGAGGCTGGCCGGCCCTTGCCGCGGACCCCGAGCGCACCTACCGTATCTTTATGGTCCTGGGGCGCGGGGAGGGGGCCAACGAGGCGGGTTTCAAGGACTATTTGGCTCGGCGCGGGGTGCGGGCCGATTACAGGGTGCATAACGCGGGTGGTGATCCCGAGCAAATAGCCGCCCTCGTCGAGGAGATTAAGTCCGACCGTCCCGATCTGGTTTACACCTGGGGCACCCCGCAGACCCGGGGCGTGGTTGGGGCCTGGGACGATCCCGAACCAGGCCGTTATATCCGGGATATACCGGTTATCTTTACCTATGTTGCCGCGCCCCTCGACGCCAGGATAGTCCCGAATTTGGACCGGCCCGGAGGTAATGTCAGCGGTACCATACATATCGCCCCCGTCACCGCTCAAGTGAACACGATTCTGGCCTATCGCGCCATCAAGCGCTTAGGGGTGGTCTATAACCCTGCCGAGCGCAACTCCGTCCTGATGGTCGAGGGGCTACGTAAGGAATGGGACCGACGCAATCTGAAGCTGCTCGAGAACCCGTTGCCACTGACCGATAATAAACCCGACCCGGCGGACATTCCCGACATGATTGCCCGTTGTCGTGATCAGGGGGCGGAAATGCTCTACATTGGCCCCGACACCTTTATTGCGACCACCCATCGCAAAGTCGTTGCTGAAACGGCCCTGGCGATGCGTTTGCCCAGCTTTTCCGTCACCGAATTGATTGTGCGCTCCGAGCAGGGGATGTTTGCCTTGTCCAGTTCCAGTTATGGCATCGGCCGGCTGACAGGCGTCAAGGCGGCGCAAATACTGTTGGAGGGCAAGTCCCCGGGGGATATTCCGGTGGAAACGCTCCGACGGTTCTCCGTGGTGATCAATATGGCTACGGCCAAGGCGCTGCACTTCTATCCGCCTTTGAGCCTCTTGAATTTTGCTGAGGTGGTGGGGGTATGACCTGGCAACTACCCGAGGACGCGCTACGCCGGTTGACGGACTCCTTACCGGTAGAGGTGAACGGGCGCCTCTTGTGCATCGACGACGCCGCGGCGTTGGCCAGGCTCCGTTTGGACGTGGTAACCCGGCAGCTTGCCGATCCCAATTGCTATCGGCTGGAGGCGGAAAGTCCCGATTTCCCCCTTAGCCATCTTGGGCAGGAGGGTCCGGGGGCAAAGGGCGTGATTGCAGGCCTGTTCGACTCCTCCGGGGTCCTGATTGGCTATGGCGCCTTGACCTTACCGCGACTGGGGGAGCCCACCCGCGCCGATCTTCTGGACCTGCCGTCGGAGCAGAGGCATCTAGTCGCCTATCTCGCCTCGGCCATGGTGCGGGTCGATTGGCAACATCATGGCCTTCATCACGCCCTGATCGATTGGCGGCTGGCATTGGCGGATGCCATGGGGCACCGGCACGCGGTGTCTGCCGTCTGGCCGGGCAACCATCAAAGCTGGGGGCATCTGGTAGCCCATGGTTTGCAAGGGAAAAAAATGGCCCGAGTGGAGCAGGGTTTACAGCGTCTGGTGCTCCATCGTGATCTGGCCGCAACCGCCCCAACCCCTGACCGGGGCAGCCTGCGGCTGGTTCCTCTGGCCGAGTTGGCCGACCAGGAGGGGCTGTTCGAGCGCGGCTATTGGTTGTGGCGCCGGCTACGGCGGCCGGAGGGCATCCTTGCCGAGTTGGCCCGCCCCTGGCCGGGGGAGGCTGAGCCTTAATGCCGTCCCTGGGGATCACGGCCCGCTTTATCATCGCGCTGGTAGGCACGGTGCTGTTCGCTTGGTTCGCGGCCATAGGCTTTTGGACCCATGATCACATGGAACGACGTGATGCCGCCCTCAACGCCCATGCACACCTGGTCCTGCAAGACCTGACCTCGGCCTTGGAGACGCGGTTGAGCCTGGGTCTGCCCCTGGCCCAGCTGCCTGAGGTGGACCGGCTTCTGGAGGCGGCGCGCCTGAAAATGACTGGGTTGCGGACGGTGGCGGTGCTGGATGAACAGGGACTGGCCCTGTTTTCCACCGACCCGGTGGAAATTGGCGAAACGCTGTTGGATAAGGCAGGAGTGCGGTCGGGCGGTGGCCGGCAGGTCGAGGGCGACGACGAGATTTTCTGGCTGCCGGTGACCAATGATTACGGCACCCTGGCGGGAGTATCCCTGCTCCGCCTGTCCGCTGGCTCCTCCCGGGAGGGTAGCATCGACTTTGCCTTGTCCTTGACGGTGCGGGCAGCGCCGGCCTTGACGATCCTGTGCCTGCTGGCCATGGCGCTGGGTGCTGGGCTGGCCCGCCGCCTGGATCGACGTTTGGCCGGGGTGTCGAGCGCCCTGACGAGGCTGGGACGGAACCCGGGGGAGGGGGTGGCCGCCATTGGTGGGGCCGGAGACCTGGGATTACCCCTGGCGGATTTTGCCACCGCCACCGCGGCCCGTCAGCTCAGGTTGGCCGCGGCTGAAGAGGAATTGGTGCGACTTGATGAAATGGCGTGAATCGGGCGGAGGGTCCTTATGAGGGCCCAGGGCAATCAGGGCATCCCCCATGTCAAGCTCGGTGCCGCCCGGCTGTTGCCCTTCCTGGCGATCTTGCTGGCCTTGCTGGTGCTGGGAGTGGTTTCGCTGCTGGGTTTTAGTGAAACCCGCGAGTCCCTGACCGCGGTGCGTGTCGCGGGTGCCACTGCCGCTGCCCGATCCATCCGTGCTGATCTCAACCGCGCCATCGGCTATGGCGTGCCATTGACCGAATTGCCGGGGGTGGAGCCCTATCTGGCGATGCGGCTGGAGAGTCTGCCTGAGCTAAGGTTTTTCATTGTCACCGGGTCCGATGGACGGCGACTCTATCAGACCGGGCTTAGGGCTAGTCAGGTGGACGCCATGCTGGCGCATTGGACCCTGGGGTCACTGGTGGAGGCGGAGACCCCGGAGGGTGTGGCCCGGCTGGATAGCGATCCCTTCGCCCTGGTGCGAGTGCCCCTGGTGTCGGGTAGCGGCGCTGTGTGGGCGGCGGTTGAGCCGGGGGAGATAACCCGGGCACTTATCTATAAGATCCTGGTGGCATGGCCTTTTTGGGTGGGTTGTCTGCTGCTGGCCCTGGCTTGGACGGCGGTTGCGGTCCGGGGTGGTGCGGTGGAGCCGTTAGCTAGACTGGCGGCGGCCATGGGCGCCGCGGGTGAAGGGCGTTTCGATCGACTTCTGGTCCGTCGTGCCCGTGATGGCGTGGGCCAATGCCTCTTGGCCTTCAACGCTATCGTCGCCGGTCTCTACGCCCGCCGGCTGGGGGTTATCGCTCAGGCCGAGGGTGTGCGCCATGCGGTGTTCGATCAAGAGGTCGCTGCCGCTGCGACCCGGGCTCAGGATGCCGTTCTGACGGATTTGGGCGAGGGGCTGGCAACCGTACCGGACCGATGCCATGATCCACGCGCCAGCGATGCCGACCTCTTTGCCTTGGCCATGGCGGCAGCAGGGTTGATGACGAGCACCGACGGGCTCGTGGCGGGCCTGCCGCCCCTGCCGATCCTCATGGTGACGGCCGGCTCCCTGGTGGTCGGGTTGGCCCTGGGATGGCTCATCGGTTGGCGACGGCTGCTGGCGGTTCTGGCGGCGGCCCTGTTCCTGGCCGCCATCCTGTACAACGGCTATGCGTTAACCGAAGGCCTGGCGGCGCTGGCGATGGACGGAACCTCGGGTGGGGCGGTCGGTTTGGCCTGGGGTCTGGCTTTGCGCCAAAGGCGCGCGGCCAGGATTGCGGGTGGCCTGGGCGGCGGTATCTGGGTCATCATGGCAGGGTCGCTGGCTGGGGTGGCTCTGGCTTGGGGCCTCCTCGGTGATTCCCTCACCATTACTGTCGGTGCGGCTTTGCTGGCGACGATTTCATTGGCGGGGGCCCTGACCGCTCCGGGGCGAACAGGATGAACATGCCCCCATGCTGCTGAGAACCCGCATCATTGTCTTTGTTCTGCTCGTGGTGTCCGCGGTCGCCGGGCTGGTCTTTGCAGTGGGTGCCCTGCGCGAGGCGGAACTCGACCGCCGTATTGCCGAGTTGCGGTTACAGCAACTGGAACAGGCCTGGAGTTTTGCCGTGCTGGGAGTCGCCGACGACATTGCGGAGCGACTCATGAGCCATACGGCCTTGTCCGAAACCCGGTTGATCGATGCCGTTCAGCGCAAGGACCAGCAGGCCTTGGCCCGTTTGGCCGAGACCACCTTTATGGATACCGGCCTCTTGCGGATCGACATCCTGGGGGACAGCGGCCAATTGCTGTGGGCGAGTGGGGATGGCATGGACCAGGCACCGCTCTTGGGGGCTGGCCGTCTGGCGGAGATACGGCAGAATGGTCGCGCCATCAGTGGCGCCCGGGCCCTGCCCGGCGGCGATCTGGGAGTGGTGGCCGCGGTCTCGGTCGTGGACCCAGGCACTGAGCGCCTGGTGGGCGGAATCGCGGCAGCCATGCCCTTGAACAAGGCGTTTGAGGCCTTTCAACATGCGACAGGCGGCCGACTCTATGTCAGTGATGCCGCGGGCCACCGGGTTTTCGGCAGGGACGAGGGCTTATGGTGGCGAGCACGGCAGGCCACAACCCCCAACCGGCGCGGCCTGACCCTGATCAATTTCGACGGCCGTTATCAGGAGGTAGCCCTCTTGCCCGTCGCCGATCTCATGGGGGGGCGCTTGGCGACCCTGTTGCTGGTGCGTGATGTGACCGAGGGGGTGGCAACCCGAATACTCTGGAACAAGGCCCTGGGGGGTGCGATCGTCCTTGTCTTTGCTGTCGCTATGCTGTTGCTGTACTTTTATTTACGCCGTAATTTCGAGGTGCTGGATGATGCGGTGGCGGCGCTCCATGATCTGACCCGAGGCCAGCGCGGAGGCTACGTCGAACTGCCGCATGGGCCCGATGAGATCGGTCGCATTGCTGAGGCGGTTGAGGCCTTCGGCCAGGCGGTGGGCGAAGTGGCGCACGCGAGCCTGCAACGCGAACGCCGCCAGCGTCGGCAGCAGCGCTTCATCCGTCGCCAAATGGAGCAATTGGCCGGGACCCTGCAAGCTGAGGCGCGCAGTGAGTTGCTGGATGAATTAGGTCAGATAGAGGCAGCGGTCAAGGATCCCCAGTCAGCCCAGTCCAAGGGGGTGGGTGACGAACTGGGGTTGATCGCCCTGGGTTTTTCGCGGCTGGCAACCAAGGTTAGCGTGCAGCAGGTGCAACTCACCCAATTGGTCCGAGACCTCCGTGAGGCGCTCGAGGACAAGCGCAAGCTGATTAGTCTGCAACAGGAATTGGCCATTGCCGCCAGCATGCAATTGTCTATTCTGCCACGACATTTTCCGGACCTGCCGATGCTGGACATGATTGCCAGCATGGTCCCAGCCAAGGAAGTAGGCGGGGATTTTTACGATGTCTTCGATGTGCGCGAGGGCGTCCTGGGGGTGGTGGTGGCGGATGTGTCGGGCAAGGGAATTCCTGCCGCCTTCTTCATGTTGATCAGCCGCACCATGTTACGCACCGTGGCCGTGGTGGGCGCGGGGCCTGCAGAAACTCTGTCACGGCTGAACAACCTGCTGGCAGCGGAAAATGAACAGACCATGTTCGTCACGGTTTTTTATGCCGAAATCGAACTGGCAACCGGGGTGATGACCTATTGCAGCGGTGGTCATAATCCGCCCTATGTGGTACGGGCCGGAGGGGAGGTGGAGGTGGTGGTCCCTACGGTGGGTCTGGCGCTGGCGGCCTTCTCGGATATGCCCTTCAGCGAGAAGACCCTGACCCTGAGGCGTGGAGACTCCTTGTTCATGTACACGGATGGCGTTAACGAAGCCTTCGCTGCCAACGATACCATGTATGGGGTAGAGCGCTTGCAACAGGCACTGGCCGCTGGCGGGGCGCCACCTTCAGCCGCGGTGGCATTGGACCGGGTGTTGTCCGATCTCACGGTCTTTACCCGCGGAGCGGCGCAATCCGACGACATTACCGCTATGGTGGTGCACTGGAACGGGTGAACCGCCCACCGCCGGCACGCGCCGCCTGATCCCAGTAGGAAAGGCGACAAGAGCGGGGTGCAAAGGCCCTGGATGGGTGGTGGCCAACAGGAACATCCGGCCAGGCTGGGAAAATCCCGGGGGAGCATGACGAACCTTATTCTTCTTGAGGATGATCGCGAGCTGCGAGAGGAGGTAGCGGACTTTCTCTGTGGCCAGGGGCATGAGGTACGGGAGGCCGGTAGCATGCGGGAATTCCGCACCTTATTCGCCACCCAGGCCTGCGAGATAGCCATTCTTGACCGCCGCCTGCCCGATGGCGACGGCATGGATCTGATCGCCGAGGGCCAGGCCGGAGCCTGGCGTTGCGGCTTCATTCTCATGACGGCTCGCGATGCCTTCCGGGATCGCATCCATGGCTTTGACGTCGGGGCGGACCATTACCTCACCAAGCCCGTGAATCTCGACGAACTGGCGGTCATTCTCAGGTCCCTGGCCCGCCGTCTGCATCTCGAGCCCCACTGGCGGCTCAATCTGATGCTGGGTCTTCTCCATGCCCCCAATGGGGTCCGTGTTGAACTTACCGGTCTGGAGGCGGCCTTTCTGGCTGTTCTGGGGGGGCATCCCAATCACCCCCAGGATCGGCGTCAGCTCGTTCTGGACCTGGGCAAGGATTATCGCAGCTACGACTCGCGCAACCTGGATGCCCTCTTGAATCGCCTGCGAAAAAAGGTGCGGAACGCCTCTGGCCTCGATTTGCCGGTGCAGACCCGCCACGGGCTGGGCTATATGCTGGTCGGTCGGATGGAGCGGGAAGGCGACTGAGGGGCCTCGCCGGCAGGATTCAATTGCCCTCGGCCCGGTTCCCCGTCGGCAACCAGAGGCTGAACTCACAGCCGCCCCCCTCCAGATTCATCACCCTTGCCTCCCCGCCATGGCGGCGCGCTACCTTGTCAACCAGATAGAGACCCAGGCCGGCGCCGGGCCCGGCGGTGTTGTGACCGCGCCGAAAGCGCTTGAAGATCACCGGCAGATCCTCCGCCGGCACCCCAGCCCCGGCATCCTGGACCCGGATGGCAATGCCTTGGCCTGCCTCCTGGAGCCGCAGATAGACCGGACTGGCCGGGGGTGAATGCCGCCGGGCGTTTTGCAACAGGTTCCGAATGGCGAGGCGGATCAGATCGGCATCGCACGGGCAGGGCGGAAGGGGCGCTACCTCCAGGAGGATCTCGGGCCCCGGGGACCCCTCCAGGTCTTCCAAGGCGGCGCGGCACACCCGCTCTAGGTCGTTGGGCACCGGGTGCAGGGGCCTGTCGGCGCTGGCCAGCCGCTCCGCCGAGAGATAATCGTCCATGAGTCGTGCCAGGCGCTGACTGGCGCGGCGAATCTTCTCTCCCCGTCCCCGCCCCTTGGCATCCAGGGCCGGGTCCAGCAGGAGGTTGTGGGCCGCGGCGTCGATGATGCTCAGGGGATTGCGTACCTCGTGAGATACCAGGGCGAGAAAGTCCTCCTGCTCCTCCCGCAGCCGGCGTTCCGTCGCCGCCAGGGCCTCCGCCTCCGCCTTTTCCCGCCGCAGCCGTTTTTGGTCGGAGAAAATGGCCAGGCTCATCACCAGCGCCTGGGTCAGGGCGCCGATGGCATAGCTGTTATCCCGCAGGAGTCCGGGCGAGATCCAGGCCTGGTTGCGCGCCAGACTCATGGCAAGGCCCAGGCCATAGAGACCAAAGGCCACCAGAAGGATGCGGGTGCGCTCATTGCCCCGCCAGGCGGTGGGGACAGCCAGGGCCATGGAAATGAGGATAAAGAGCAGGCTGGCCGGTTGGACTAGGGTTATGGCCAGGCCGTAATGACCGGACAGGACCAGGACCAGCCCCAGGCCGGCGACGAGATTCGCCGCCCCTGCCAGCGCCCACCCCCTAGAGGGTGCTTCCGCCGGTATGCCCGCATAGACGAGGATGAAGCGTTGCATCACCGGCAGTGACAGGCAGATCAAGGCCCCCATGGTGCCGTTGGCCAGACCGGGAATCCAAAAGCCTGGCTGCGCCTGCTGGAGCCAACCACTGGCGAGCAGCGTGACGAGCAGGTTCATGGACACATAGAGGCTGTAGAGGTATTGAATGCGCTCCTGGGTCCACATCCAGAAGATGGAGTGGAAGAGGACGATGAGGGCATAGATGCCAAAGTAGAGTCCCCAGACCCGGGCCTCGGCCATGGCCGCCTCGGTAAAGGCGAGGGGTGGCCAGAGAGATAGTTCCGGGGCCAGGGGAGTGCGGGATTGAAGACGCAAAAAATAGGTATTGAGCCCCGGCTCCAAGGTCAGGCGGAACAGGGGCTGGCGGTAATCGACCTCCCGCTTCGTCCAGGGCCAGGACTGGCCTGAGCGTCGTTCATAGAAGCCGCCCCCCGCCTGGGGGGCGTAGAGACGTACGTCCTCGAGGGCGGCGGGAGCAATTTCCAGCCAGGCCTCTGTTGGCGTCCCGGCTTCCTGGTTCAGGGTGAAACGGAGCCATATAGCCCCCGGGATGATGCCGCCCAATACATGATCGGATAGGGGGGTAAAGAGGCCGGCACGCCCGTTGGCTACCTCATCGATGCTCCAACTGGCCTCAGGATCGACGAGCACCTCCAGATAGCCGGAGAGGTCCAGCTTGCCTGCGGCCGCTGGGCTCGTCGTGGCCGCTACGGGCCAGGCCGCCAGCCAGAGCCAAAGAAGCCACCAAGGGTAATGAAGGACGGGACCTGACCACATGAACCGGCATATTAGCCGCGTGGCGCCAGGGCGTCATGTCGCTTCTTCCCCCAGCTGCGGCCTTACCCTTGGGATGGGGTTCCTCAATGGGTCCGCATTTGTGCCATCCGTTCCAGATCCTGGGCCTCAAAGTCCATGCCAAAGGTCTCGCCGGGGTTGAGGCTGATGGCAAAGCCGATGCCCAGTTTCTCCAGAATCCAGGTGAAATCCACCACCAGGCCGCCGCCATAGCCGGGGTAATCGCTGACAAAGTGCTTGGCCCGCTCGGGGCTGGTAAAGAGCACCAGGACCTCGTCCGTATCCGTCTGGATCTTGAGGGGCAGGGCGGCGCCCCGATCGGTCTGGAGGCCGCCAATCTGGTGACGCTCGTAGATGGGCATGAAGACCTCGGAACCGAGGAGGGTGGCGATGAAATCCTCGGCGGGAATCTGGCCTTCCTGGGCGGCGATGAGTTGACGTTCCAGATCGTTTTGCGGGGCGAATAGGGACATGAAGAGGGCTTCCTGGGCCTTGAAGTAGTCGGGCAAAGCTGGGGGTCATCCGCGGTGGGTTCAAGCCGGGCAGGGATAGTTTCGGGTCGGTCACCCCGAGGAGAGGCGCAGGAATATGACCCAGACCGGCTAAGATCTCCCCAAGCGCGAAACGGCGAATATGGGTGTCATTGCGATGCCAGGCCTGGGTTAATATGATTCTTGCCCCGGAAGCCTATGTCAGATCGACGACCTCCGCTGTTCGTCGACGAGGGCCATAAGGTCATGGATGCGGCGATGGGGCGGCCTACTGTGCGGTCAAGCGATGAGTTAAGCCATTGAGTGAAAGGACTTTCGAGGCGTATGTCAATGCCGACCAGGTCGTGCGGCTTCCCCCGGGGCCGCTCCGGGTCGCCCTCAAGCGGCCCGCGGCCAGTCGGGAACCGCGCCTGAGACGGCCAGGGGATTGCGGCGGTGACAGGCCCGGAGGGGTAGGGACTCCTCATCCCGGAATCGCCCCCACCATGATGTCGATTTGCCGCGGCCTGGCCCTACTGAGCCTGCTGCTGGCGCCCTTCCTCGCCTTCGGGGCCGACAAGGTGCGGCTGCAACTGAAATGGCAACACCAGTTTCAGTTCGCCGGCTATTACGCGGCCCAGGAACAGGGTTACTACCGCAACGCGGGATTGGAAGTGGACATTCTTCCCGCCCGGCCGGGAGAAGACCCGGTGCAGCAGGTGGTGCAGGGCAAGGCCGAGTTCGGTGTCGGCTCCACCGAGCTACTCCAGCTGCGGGAACAGGGGGTACCGGTGGTGGCCCTGGCGGTCATCTTCCAGCATTCCCCCTTGGCGCTCATGACCCTGAAACATGACGGCCTGCAGACCATTCATGACCTGGCTGGGCGCAAGGTCATGATCGAGCCGGGGTCGGCCGAACTCCATGCCTACCTGCGGAGCGAGGGGATCTCCGCCGACCAGTTCACCCTGCTACCCCATACCTTCGGCGTCCAGGAGCTGCTCTCGGGAACGGTGGACGCCATCTCCGTCTATGTCACCGATGAACCCTTTACCCTAACTCTCATGCCTCTTGACTGTGAGGCACCCCTGATGATGAAAGATAATGGGCGCGCTGTCGCCGAGGGCTGAGGTCGCGATATTTTTTGATGGCGCCTGACTGCGCAACCTAACCTATCTTTGTCACCGCCCCCAAAAGCTTCTCATGTTTTCAATGGGTTGCGATTTTCAGATGGCGATATTGGTCACTACATTTGTGAGAACTCAGCGCTGGGATCGATGAGGGTCTTCTCG
>WBZT01001457.1_pt1 | contig 17346 bp, 10 predicted proteins | sample 5204241 | NCBI WGS metagenome assembly WBZT01 (sample SAMN12344358, study PRJNA552823) | activated sludge metagenome | biome: Activated sludge suspended growth; feature: Nitrification reactor; material: Wastewater; isolation source: activated sludge from nitrification reactor of wastewater...
GACCCGCGCCGCCGCGCCCGCCGCGCGGCCAGCGCGAAGCGCATCGCGAAGCACATCGCGGCGCGGCGCCGACGCGGTGCGTGCCGCCACGGGGCGCGAGCCGTCGCGCGGCGCATGCCGGCGCGCAGCCGGCGCGAAGCGCATCGCGTCGGCCGCCGCGGCCGGCGCGATGCGCCGGGGCCTACTGCACGCGCACCAGCTTGCGCACGTTGCTGGTGCCGGCGCCCTCGAAGCGCACGAGGTACACGCCCGGCGCGCTGGGCCGGCCGCGCTCGTCGCGTCCGTCCCACGCGACGCGGTACTCCCCGCTTCCGCGCCGGCCCGAGAGCAGCTCTCGAACACGCGCACCGCGCACGTCGTAGATGCCGAGCTTCACGTCGGCGGGCGTGGCGAGCGTGAACACCAGCTCGGTGCTGCCGCGCGAGGGATTCGGCTGCGGCGGCTCGAGCCTCGTGAACGCGGGCGCCGCGTCGATCGGCGCGTCCGTGGTGCCGTAGTGGAAACGCAGCCGGTACGTGCCCGTTCCCGAGCCGCTGCCGTCCACGCGCCACGCGGCGACCGCGTAGTAGCCGTTGCTCGGCACGGTCACGAACATCGTCTCGGTCATGCCCGGCCCCGCGGTCCACGACGCTCCGGCGGCGTCCGACTTCATGTAGACGCCGTTCGACGGTCCGTAGAGCGACAGGCCCCAGTCGATCGTGCTCGCATCGCCGAACAGGTCGATGCGGTACGAGCCCGCGAGCAGGTAGACCTCGTGCAGCTTCATGAGCGTGCTGCCGTCCAGCGTGAACGGTCCGTACGTGGTGTTGGGATACGTCGCGAGCCAGCGCGACTTGACGACCTCGCCGAAGTACAGGCCCGGTGTGCCGGTGCCCGAGAGCACGCCGGCGTCGAACGCGCGGAACGCGGTGCGGTTGAAGTTGAGGATCGCGAAGTCCATCTGCTGCGGTCCCCAGCCCGAGAGGCCGAGGCTGGTGCCGAAGCCGTTCTTGGTGCCGGGCGTGATCTCGTGCAGGCGCAGGTCGACGTCGGACGCGGGCAGCACCGCCACGGCGCCCCAGTAGCCGTCGTTGCCGCTCGGCGCGAACACCGGCGTGCGCCAGCCGTCGCAGTTGAAGTAGCGCACGGCGTCCGCGACGCTCGTCCATCCGCCGATGCGATCCGGCGGCGCCAGGCGCAGGAACAGCGATTCCATGCCGACGCGCTTTGGTCCCCACACGTACTGCTCGCCGTACGTGTTGTTGTCCTCGAAGATCTCCTGCACGTGATCGGGCATGTCGTACTGCGCGGTCAGCGTGTGGCGTCCGCCGCGCACGTTGTATCCCGTCTGGTCGTTCACGGTGCCGAACGCCCAGCCCGTGTACGAACCCACGCCCATCCACCACGTGCCGGCGCCGTCGAGGTCGTACTCGCACTGGAAGCCCGTGCCGCCGGTCGGGCTCATGTTCGCGAGGCCGAAGTTCAGGTACGTGGCGCTGCTGTCGCCGTACAGCGTGTCGGGCAGCGGCACCGACGTGCCCGTGCCGTCCTTGCGCGGACGCGGCACGAACGCCGAGTGCCAGCCCGTGAACGTCCACGGCTGCAGGTCCGGCGGCGTGCGCTGGATCTGCAGCGAGAACGCGTTGGGCGCCGTAGTGTCGACCGGGTCGCGCCAGATGACGAGGCCGTAGTAGCCCGCGGTGGTCGCGTTCATGAACAGCCGCGCGATGCCGGTGGACGTGTCGACGACGGCGACGTCGGTGGCGTCCAGCAGCGAGCCGGTCGTGAACGTGCGGTCGTAGTACGCCACGTGCAGCGGTCCCACGCCGCGCGCCTGGCGCAGCGTCACGCTCACGGGCCCGGCGTTGGCCGCCGACACGTACACCTCTCGCACCATGGCGAAGTCGGTCGAAGTCATGGCGAGTCCGAGCGAGTCGCCGAAGTTCGAGCCGAGCGCCGTGACTTCCTTGGTGAAGAACGGCATCGTCGAGTTCGCGTCGTTGATCACGCCCACGTCCCACGACGTCTGCGGCATGGTGTTGCGGTTCACGAGCACGGCGTCGAGGCAGCCCGCGGGCCGGCCCGACCAGCCGACGTTGGCGCCGAAGCCGGTGTCGGGACTCGACGACGCCCAGTGCAGGCGGCAGTCGTAGTCCACCGCGTTGCTCCCGGCGGCCACCCAGACGAGGTTCCACCAGCTCGTCGCGGGCGGCGTCATGCGCAGGCCGAGGGCGTTGAACCACAGGTCGCCGCGCACGCCGTCCCAACCCATCGCGAACCCCGGCGCCGCCAGCAGCGCGGTCGTGTTCGCGGTCAGCGTCTGCGGCGTCCAGACGTGCTGCCGGCCGAACGCGTTGTCCTCTTCGCTGCTCTCGGCGAGCAGCTCGCTGGGATCGGCGACGGTCACGAACGAGTGGCGTCCGCCCGGCACGGTGACGGGGCCGATGTTGTTCGCGGCGAAGTAGTGGTTGGCGGTCAGGTAGCTGTTGAACGTGGTCGACGTGGCGAGCTTGCCGTCGACGTACAGGCCCGCGGTCACCGACGGTGCGCTGACCGTCGCGGGACCGATGTTGAGAATGGTCGTGTTCCAGTAGGTCGTCGCCACGTTGCCCGGGATCTGCGTGGTCTGCGCCGGCACGTTGGTCGCGGTCGCGTTGTTCGTGCTGCGCGCGACGACCGTGTCGGCCCAGCCCGTGGCGGGCTTGTAGGGCACGAGGTCGAACGAGGTCGGAGCGGCGATCATGATCGGGTCGAGGTACGTCGGGTGGGTGCGGTTGCCGTCGCGATCGATGGCGACGATCGCGAACGCGAAGTCGCCGTAGTCGTACACGTAGAAGTCCCCCGACGTCGTGTCGGCGCCGACGGTCCAGTGGTACGGCATCTGCTCCGGCACGGGCCAGTTGGGCTGCCAGCGGTGGATCGCGCCGATCACGTACTTCGCGACGCCCGCGTAGTCGTCCCCGCTCGCGTTCCACGACAGGTGCACGGTGTGCGCGGGCGAGGGCACCCACAACGTGTGCGAGCTGGAGGTGAAGCCGGTCACCGCCGTGGGCGGCGTGTGATCGACGCCCGGAAATCCGTTGTGGATCCGCACCTCGTAGAACGCCTCGGCGAACAGCGGGTACCGGGCGTTGAACGCGTCGATGAAGCCCTGCGTCGTCGTGGGCTTGTCGATCGTGGTGACCTGGAAGATCTCGTGCGTGTGCAGGCTCATCACGTCGGTGCGCGTCGAGGGACCGATGCCGGGATCGTCGGCGCGCAGCGGATCCCAGACGTCGCGCAGCAGCGCCTGCAGGAAGCCTTCGGTGCGCAGCGGATCGTGCGCCACGTGGTCGGTCCCGCAGAGGTAATCGCTCTCGGACTCGAACGACCACCGGTTCGCGAGGCCGAGCTCGAGCGTCTGCACCTCGGCGATCCAGTCGGCCCACCCTTCGTTCCACGCGTCGTGGTCCGTCTCGCGGCACCACGCGCAGTGTCCGCACGTCCACGGCGTCGGCACCGGCCCGCCCGATCCGTCGCAGTAGCCGTTGCAGTAGTCGGGATCTTGAGAGGCGCCGAACCTGTGGATGAAGAAGTGCCCGTACTCGTGCAAGTGCGTGGGCGCGTCCCACGTGCGGTCGCTCGCGAGGTGGATGCCGTTCTCGAGCGAGTTGTACCAGGAGCCGCTGCCGCCGATGCCGCCGGGCCAGTCGGGCTCGGGCCAGTAGACGGTCACGTGCGACAGCGTGAAGTTCTCGTTCGCGTGATACCAGTTCCGGCCCTTCATCAGGTTGTTGAGGATGTCGAGCGCGCCCTGGTCGCTCTCCTGCGACGTCCACGCACCCGCGTCGAGGTCGGTGCCGACGTTGTTCCACGTGCCGGTGGTGAACTGGTAGTTCATCAGGCCGACCGGATTCCGGACGTTGAAGTGGTCGTTCGAGAAGCTCATCACCAGCGTGATGTCGGGATCGAGGTCGAGCAGGTTCAACGGCTGCCAGTGGAACGTCTGGCTGAAGTTGCCGTCCGAGTTCGTCTCGGTCTTGCTGAGGTACGTGAGGAACACGCCCTCGTTGTCGTAGATGCTCACCGTCACGCCCTCGACCCCGAGCGTCTTGGGCGAGAAGCCGGTCCCGCCGTCGATGGCGTCGAGCTTGGGCCGCTGGTAGGTGACCCGGCCATGGATCGTGATGTCGCGCTCGCCGGGCGTGTTCGGCGTGGTCGGCGTGCCGGGCGCGAGGGCCGCCGGCGGCGCGAGCCGCACGGTGAGCGCGCGGTCGGCTTCGGTGAGCGCTCGCGGAGCCGCGCCTGCGCCGGGCACGAGCTGCACGCCGGCGCCGGTGCGCAGCGCGCCGTCGGCGTCGAACGCGTGCAGGTCGAAGCGCCATCTGTGGAGCTCGCCGTCGAACGTGTAGTCGAGCTCGAACAGAGCCGTCGCGTCATCCACGTCGGCCTCGAGCGGGATGGACAGCGTCGCGTCCTTCGCCAGCGTCACGGCCGGCACGGGCGGGTTCGAGGCGCGACCGCGATCGACCACGAGCGAGCGGAACTCGAACGCGCCCGGGGTGAGCGCGCGTGCCTCGATCGTGCCGCTCACGTGCCCACCGCTGCGCTGGATCGGGGACAGCACGCGGAACTGCACGGCGCCCTCGGCCACCGACGCCGACGCGGCGCGCGGGACGAGCGCGAGACACGACACGATGAGCGCGATCCGGGCGGCGCGGTGCATGGCGGGCTCCCGGCTCAGCGCTCCGCGCCGGTGGGCGCGGGACGGTTCGCCGGCTCGACGCGCGGGCGCGGCTGCGTCAGCTCGACGATGGCGGCGTCGATGCGTTCGGCGACGGCGATCCTGCCGGCGCGACGTGCGTGCACGGCCTGCACGCGAAGCAGGTCGACTTCCGTCTGCTGCTTGAGCTTCTCGATGCGGCGCTGCACGTCGAGCGCGGCCTGCGCGTCGGCCGCCTTGCCGCGCTCGGCCTCGAGCGCGGCGAGCTGCTCGCCCTCGCGGTCCAGCACCGCGCGGAGGTCGGCCATCAGCGGGCTGAGCGGACGGCGCTGTGGAGTCGCCGGCGACGCGACGGCCGGGATCGGCGTGCCCAGCTGCGGGTTCGCGGGCAGCATCACGAGCACCGGCTCGGCCGCCCTCACGGGACCGGTGGCCATGCCCTGCGACGCCGGAGCGCCCGGCGCGTCGGCCGCCGCGGCGCAGCGGGCGATCGGGGCGAGCGCGAGGAGCAGCGCGAGCACATGGACGGCGGGGCGAACGTTGGGCATGGGGAGCTCCGTGCGAGGGTGAAGTGCCCCCCGCCGGCGGCGGGAAGCGGGGTTCCGCTCGTACGGGGAGTCCGCCGGCTCGCGCGAATCACAGCGCACCTGGAGATTTCCGCCGGAGTCCGGGCGCCGGCGCCCCGCTACTCCTTCACCTCGATGCCGTACGCCGCGATCTCCTCGAACAGGATCCGCGGATCGCGCGGCGCGAAGCGATCGTCGGGGCACGCGGTGGCGCAGCGCACGCGGTCGAAGCGGAACATGCGCGGCTCGCCGCGCAGCCGGTCGTGCGCGAGCAGGTACCAGAGGGGCGGCGCGACCAGCAGGCCGTGCGGCTCGACGACGCGCGTGCTAGGCGCGCCGTTGCGGTCGACGTACTCGAGCGCGATCGCGTGCCCGGCGATGAACGCGCGCTCGATCGCGCGGTAGATCGTGGCGTCGAGCGGCTGCGCGGCGGCCACGAGGTCGCGCCCGGCGGGGCGGCCGACCACGATGCGCTCGATCACGGCGAGGATCTCGGCGCGGCGCTCGCGCTGCACCGCGCCGAGCACCTTGTCCACCGCGGGCGCGAGCGTCGGCCCCGGCGGCAGGCTGCCGAGCACGGCGGCGAGCCGGTACGAGAGCCACAGGCTCACCGCCTCGTCGATCGAGAGCGCCAGCGGCGGCATCTGGTAGTCGCGGTGCAGCTGCAGCCCTCCCCCGCGCCCGGGCTCCCCGACGATCGGCACCTGCTGGTCGCGCAGCGTGGCGAGGTCGCGGAACACGGTGCGCTCGTCGACCTCGAAGTGGCGCGCGAGGTCGGCTACCGTGACCGGCGTGCGGCGCCGGCGCATGTACTCGGTGATGGCGTGCAGCCGCTCACTGCGCTTCATGACACCTCTCAAAGGTGACACGGGTTGTCAGGGTTGCCGTGTCCAATGCTCCACGTCGCGGCGGAGGGACCGCCGCGCCGAGCAAGGGCCCCGAGAAGATGAGCGAGGGAAGCGACATGAACAAGCAGAGCCACCTGGCCGCGTGGGACATGATGCGGCTGCGCCACGGCATCACGCTCCGGCTGATCGAGCAGTTCCCGGCCGACGGACTCGCGAGCCACCCGATCGCCGGCATGCGCACGCCGATCGAGATCCTCGTGCACATGTACCTCGGCGCCGAGCTGATCGCCGGCAGCGTGCTGACCGGCTCGCTCGTCTCGGGCGACGAGAAGGCGGCCGTCGCGTCGATCACGAACCGCGAGCAGCTGCTGGCGTTCGTGAGCAAGTGCTGGGCGGCCGCGGACAAGAACGCGCACGCGGCGACCGACGCGCAGCTCGCGGGCATGGTGAGCACGCCGTGGGGCGAATCGTACCCGGGCTTCGCGATGTTCGGGTTCATCTCCGACGAGTACCTGCACCACCGCGGGCAGCTCTACGCCTACCTGCGCACGTTCGGGATCGAGCCGCTGATGGTGTGGGACTTCGATCACAGCGCGCCGGAGTTCCAGCCGAAGCAGCACGCCTAGGGCCGGACGCCACCCGCTCCGCCCGAGGGGCCCGGTCGCGGTGCCGCGACCGGGCCTTCGCGTGTCCGCCGCGAGGGCGGGCCGTCACCGGGCCGCCGGCGGGCCGTCGGCGCCGCCCGCTCCACCGCCGACGGGCCCACTCTCCCAGAGAGCGACTGAAGTCGCGGGGCCTCGCGGCCGAAAACCACGGTGAATCGATGGCATCCCCCGTCGCCGTCGCCACCACCATGTCCACCGATCGCCTCTCGACGAGATCCGGCGACGAACTCGCCGCTGCTCCCGACGCCCGCATCGCGGCCATCGCCGCGTGGCTCGGGCTGCTGTCGCGCACCCTCAAGACGTGCCGGCTCTACGCGGACCACGTGGCGAACACCCTGCCGTTCCGCGAGAACCTCGCCGCCCACCTGTTCACGCACCTGCAGCGCCACGGGCACTTCAGGCTCGAGTTCTCCGCGCACGAGGTCACGTGCGACGGCTTCGTGGTGGCCCGCGCTCAGGGACGCGACGACGACCTCGCGATGCCGTTCTACCGCGACGGCGTCCGCGCGATCACGTTCAACCCGGGCCTCGTGGCGAGCGAGTTGGACACGCTCGTGGACCTGCTGCTGCGCGTGACGGGCCGCGCGAGGCGCGACGAAGACGACCTCGTCACGCTGCTGTGGGATGCCGATCTGCCGCACCTCGACATGAGCTACGCGTCGGCGGAGACCGATTTCGACTTCCGCGGGTCCGATACCGATCCGCTCGACGAGGCGGGCGCGGCGGGTCCGCTCACGCTGATGCCGTGGCCCTCGGGCGCGACCGCGGCGAAGGGCGGGCACGGCCGCGGCAACGGACTCGGTGCCGGTGCCGGCAATGGCCCCGCCACCGACGGCGCGCCGGAGCCGGGCGCACCGGACAGTGACGGCGACGCGTTCGAGATGGAGCAGCGACGCGCGGCCGCGAACGGCGCGACGTTCCGCAGCGAGGACTGGCAGGCCGGCGATCCGACGGACGACCTCGAGGAGGTGTGGCGAGCGATCGCGGCCGCGAGCGGCGACGAGCGGGCGCGCTTCCACGCCGAGCGCGCCCAGGAACGCGAGGAGTCCTGTCACGCGGCGACGACGGCGCTCGTGCGCGACGTGATGCGCACCGAGCTCCGCGAGGGCGACGCGCACGACCTCACCGACCTGCTCGCGCGCGCGCTGCTGGAGGCGATCGGCGCCGCGCGCTGGAGCGACGCGCACGAGGCGGTCGAGTGCCTCACCGAGTGCAGCGAGGGCGCGTGGAGCGCCGCGCCGCTGCTCGAGACGCTTGCGGCTCCGGACGCGCCGGTCACGACGGCACTGGTGCGCCACCTCGACGACGGCGACGCGGCCGCGCTGCAGGCGTTCATGCGCTTCGCGCAGAGCCTCGGCCCCGCGTCGATCGAGTGGCTGATGAGCATCGTCGCCACCGCGCGCCAGCAGCGCACGCGCCGCGCGCTGGTGCGGCTGCTCGGCGAGCTGTGCGAAGGCGAGGCCGAGCGGCTCGTGCCGTGGCTCGCCGACGCGCGCTGGTACGTCGTGCGCAACGCGGTGCTGGCCGCGAGCGCGCAGGAGACGGGCGTGCCGGTGGAGCTCTTCCGGCCGCTCGCGCGGCACCCCGAGGCGCGCGTGCGGCTCGAGGTCGTGCGCGCGCTGGCGCGCGCGGACGCCGACGTGGCGCGGCCGCTGCTGCTCGAGCTGGTCGACGACGCCGACTCGGAGATCCGCCACCGTGCGCTGCACCTGATCGGCGCGCACCGGCATCCGGCGGCGAGTGCGGCGCTCGTCGAGATCGTGAAGGCGCCCGACTTCCACAAGCGTCCGATCGAGGAAGTGCGCCCGATCCTCGCGGCGCTCGGCGGCTGCGCGGGCGACGAAGCGCTGCCCCACCTCGAGGCGCAGATCCACGCGCCGGGTTGGTTCGACAAGAAGGCGGGCCCCTTCCGTCTCGCGGTCGCGCGCTGCATCGCGATCATCGGCTCGCCGTCGGCGAACGCGCTGCTCGCGCGCCACGCGCGCTCGCGCAACGCCTCGGTGCGCGAGGCCTGCCAGACGGCGCTGCAGGAGGTGGGCCGTGTCTGACGCGGTCCGCGCGAACGCGCGCGAGGACGCCGGGCGGCCCGAGGCGGAGCGCGCGCGCATCCGCGAGCACGGCGCGCTGCTGGTGATGCGGCTCTTCGGCGTGTTGCGCGGCCTGCGCCTGTACGACGCCGGCAACCGCGCTCTGCGCACGCTGCAGCAGGACCTGATCGACGCGCTCGAACCGCTGGCCGGCGACGACGACGCGACGCTGATCGGCGCGGGCGACTACCTCTACGTGGACGGCGTGCGGCTGCGGCCGAACATCGGCCAGGTCGCGGTGTTCCACCACCTGCTCGACGAGTTCGAGCAACGCTCGATCGGCGGCCTGCGCTTCGCGCGCGGGCTCACGGTCGAGGAGCTCGCGCCGTTCCTGCGCGCGTTCCACGCGACGCGCGGCGAGGACGCCGCCGAGCGGATCGACGCCGCGCTCGCCGAGGCGGGCGTGCGCCACATCGGCACGATCGTCGCGCGCGGCGTCGCGGTGGACGCGGCCTTCGCCGACACGGAGCTGCCGGGCCACGACGCCGACGCGCACCGCGTGCGGCTCGAGTTCAGCCGCGCGATGGGCGGCGTGCACGAGCTGATGCACCAGGCGGCGCGCCACGGGCGTCCGAGTCTGCGGCACGCGCGGCGCGTCGTGCAGCCGCTCGTCGACCGGCTGCTGCGGCGCGAGCACTCGCTGATCGGGCTGACCGCGCTCAAGCGCCACGACGAGTACACGTACGCGCACTGCGTGAACGTGAGCATCCTCTCGATCCGCATGGGCCAGGTCCTCGGGCTTTCGCGTGGCGATCTCGCCAACCTCGGCGTCGCGGCGCTGCTGCACGACACGGGCAAGGTCACCGTCGCCGCGGACGTGCTGTGCAAGCCGGGCAAGCTCGAGCCCGAGGAGTGGGACGCGATCCGCCGGCACCCGGTGGAAGGCCTGCGCATCGTGAGCCGCTTCCCCGGGCTCTCGGCGCTGATGGTCGACTCGATGCGTGTCGCGTTCGAGCACCACATGAACACCGACCACTCCGGCTACCCGCCCATCCGCAGCCCGCGGCCGATGGGAGCGTTCTCGCGCATCGTCGCGGTCGCCGACTGCTTCGACGCCGTGACCGCGCACCGCGCGTACCGCAAGCGCCCGATGACCGCGCACGAGGCGTTGCGGCTGCTCGTGGGCCGCGAGCGCCACCACTTCGATCCCGCGGTGCTGTGGGCGCTCGTCCACACCGTCGGCCTCTACCCGCCCGGCACGCTGCTGCGCACCGCGTCGCGCCGGCTGTGGGTCGCCGTCGCGCCGCACGGCGACGACCCGCGCCGCCCGGTCGTGCGCGAGATCCGCCACGGCGCGACCCTCGAGCCGGCGCCGTGGGACCAGAACGCGCCGCTGCCCGAGGATGAAGCCGTCACGCACGTGCTCTCGCCCGACGACGTGCCCGTGGACGTCGAGACGCTGCTGACGCCGTAGCGCGGGCGGAGCGGGCGGGCGTCGCGTGGCGGCGAACCGGCCCGCGATCCGAGTACCAACGCCGGCGAATTCGCATGGCTTTTCGGCCGGGCCGCGGTCTACGCTCCGTTCGGGCCGGGCGCCCGTCCTCCCATTCGCGACGTCACGTGTTCGCATGACCGTCGCGCACGTCAGGGACACCGACATGCTCCACCTGCCGCCCGTGCCGTCTTCGCTCGCGCACACCGTCGCGTTCGCGCTCGCTTTCGCCCTCTCGGCCGAAGTTCCGGTCCCCGCATTCGCCGCATCACCCGACGAAGGCCGCTGGACCGAGCAGGGTCTGCTGCAGAACTTCGACGCGGTGACCTTCTACGAACCGGTCGGCGACCGCCTCGTCAGCCTCGGCGGCGTGCAGCCCGGTGTTGCGCAGCTGCCGCTCGGCACGCCTCCGACGTGGTCCGCGATTCCGTCCGTGGGACTGCCGCCGTGGCTGGACGTGGAGCGCGCCGCGTGGGATCCCGCGACCTCGCGCGTCTACTACACCATGCGCACCGACGACGAACTGCAGTTGTGGTCGTTCGATCCCGTGAGCGGCGTGGTCGAGCAGATCCCGGTCGCGGGCACGTCCCCGTTCCTGGCGTATCCGCACCTCGTCTACGACCCGGACGTGCACCGGCTGCTTCTCATCAACGGTTCGTTTCCGTATGGCGGTGGCTCGTGGGAGATCTTCGCGATCGACATGGAGCCCACGCCGACGTGGGTCGACTGGACGCCCGCCGTGGAATGGCCCTTCGTGGGTGCCTACACGCGGCAGTTCTTCGATGTTCGACGCCGCCGCGTGGTGGTGCTTCCGGTCGCGAGCATCGAGACGGCTGCCGGCGCGTGGACGATCACGAGCACGGGCGAGCCGGCCTGGACGCAGCTGTCGGAAGCCGGGCTGCCGACGTTCTGGCCGTTGATGACCCCGACCTACGACCCCGCGGGCGACCGCGTGCTCGCGCTCGACGAGCTCGGACAGGTGATGTCGTTCTCGCTCGAGACCAACGCGTGGACGCTGCTCGCCACGTCGGACGGCGGCCCCGCCCTTCGCCGGCGCGCCGGGCTCGCGGTGGATCCCGTGCGTCACCGGCTCCTCGTTTGCGGCGGCCAGGTCCCGGATGCGAGTGACGTGTTCGACGACGCATGGGCGCTGTCGCTGGACGACACCACGACGTGGACGCTGCTCGAGCCCGAGTACCCGCGCATTCCTCCGCGCGAGGGTCCGGCGCTCGCGCTCGACCCGCTGCGCCACCGCGTCGTGGTCTTCGGCGGCGCGGACCCGACGGGAACCGCGACGAACGACACGTGGCAGTTCGCGCTGGGCGACGTGCCCGTGTGGGCGAGCGTGCCCACGGGACCGCCGAGTTCGGTGGGTTGGCGGCAAAGCAGCGGCGCGTTCGACCCGCTGCGCGATCAGCTGCTGGTCTTCGGCGGGCTCGAACTCCACGTGTATCCCGACATCACCGTCGCGTTGACGCATGACGTCCACGCCCTGTCCTTCGCCACCGACCCGCCGAGCTGGACGTGGCTGCATCCCGAAGGCGAACCGGGCCCGCTGCCCCGATACGCCGCCTGCTTCGTGCGCGATTCGCGCCGCGACCGGATGCTGATGATGTTCGGATCGAGGTGGACCGGCGTGCTCGGTGACCTCTGGCAGCTGGTGCTCCAGCCGGCCCCGACCTGGATCCAGGTTCCCGCGAGCGCGGGCCCGGCCCCCATGTCGGGAGCGGTGGCGGTGTACGACTCGGTCGGCGATCGCGTCCTCGTCTTCGGCGGAGCGAACGGCAGCGGCCTGAGCGACGCGCTGTGGATGCTCGACCTCTCCACGCCGGTGCCGGTGTGGACGCGCCTGATGCTGCCGAACGGCCCCAGCGGCCGCACGGGAGCCGCTGCAACGGTCGACTCGCGGCGGCGACGACTCCTGCTCTTCGGCGGCTACGGCATCACGAGCCAGACGCCGACCGAAATCAACGTCGACTACCTCTCCGACACGTGGGAGCTGATGCTGGACGGCGAGATGAAGTGGCGACGACTGGAGCCGGAAGGCCCGGGGCCCCGCGGGCGCGACCGCATGATCGTGGAATACGACGCGGACCACGACCGCATGATCATGGCCTGCGGCGGAGGGAGCGCGATGAACGACACGTGGATCCTCCAGTTCGGCGACGCGTCCACGCCCACCGCGCTCGCGCTGGCGTCCGCCGACGTCGCATTCGACGAAGTGCGCCTCGTCTGGAGCGGAGCGCTCCCGGCCACGCCCGCGACCGTGTGGCGCCGCGCCCTTGGCGACGAGTGGAGCGCGCTCGCGGTGCTCGTCGCCGACGCGGAGGGCCGCATCGCCTGCGTCGATCGCGACGTCGTGCCGGGCGCGACGTACGAGTACCGGCTGGGCGTCGACGAGCGGGGCGGCGAGGCGTTCTACGGCGTCACGACGGTGCACGTCCCGGAGCGTGCGCTGCGGCTCGCGGCCACGGCCGCGTCGGGCCGCGCGCGGATGCTCTTCGCGCTGCCGAACGCGGCACCGGCCTCGCTCGAGCTCTTCGACGTCGCGGGCCGGCGCGTCTGGCAGCGCGAGGTCGGGACGCTCGGCGCGGGCTCGCACGCGCTCGATCTCGAGGTGACGCTGGCGCCCGCGCTCTACTTCGCGCGGCTGCGGCAGGCGGGCGCCGTGCGCGGCGCGCGGCTCGTGCTGCTGCGATGAGCACGAGCGCTCGCGCCGGAACGACGACGGCCACGGGCGCGAGCGCCCGTGGCCGTCGTCCTCAGCCGGCTCACGCCGCGCCGCCGCCGTCCGTCGCGCGCTCGCGCAGCAGGCGCTCGAGCAGTTCGATCTGCCGGCGCTGCATCTCGACCAGCTCGACCCACTGCTGCTCGCGCAGCTCGTCGAAGCGCACGTGCAGCTTGGCGAGGTCGGTCTCGGTGCGCAGGTTCACCTCGTAGTCGTTCGTCGCCATCAGCCGGTCCTTCGCCGCCTGCCGGTTCTGGCTCATCATGATGACCGGCGCCTGCAGCGCGGCGAGGCACGACAGGATCAGGTTGAGCAGGATGAACGGGAACGCGTCGAACGGCTTCGCGAGCGAGCTGTTCACGCTCATCCACACGAGCATGAACAGCACGAACAGGCCGATGAAGCGCCAGCTGCCGCCGAAGGTGGCGACCTGGTCGGCGACGCGCTGACCGAACGTCATCTGCTCCTCGAACGCGGCGTTCGGGTCGCGCGGCACGGCACCGTGGCCGCGCACGTGCTGCAGGATCCGGCGCTCGAGTCCGCTCAGCTTCTTGAACTGCGCTTCGAGGTCGGCGACACCGCCCACCTCGCCGAGCACCTTGCGCGCGCCGCGCGAGACGGGGCGCAGCCGGCGCGCGATGCCGAGCACGAGCATCGCGCCGAGCAGCGCGACCACGCCGTGCGCGAACCAGCCGCCCGGCGCGCGCGTACCGATCATGTGCAGCACGCCGCCGCCGACGAAGCTGCCGATCAGGCCGAGCACGAGGTTGCCGAACACGCCGTAGTCGCGGCCCTTCATGAGGAAGCCCGCGAGCCAGCCGGCCGCGAGACCGATCGCTGCGATGATCAGGAGCTGCATGTGTGCCTCCGGAATGGGCAGGGAACCGGCGAGGCGGGGTCGCGCCGGGACGTGGATGCGATCGTGCGACTCTGGCACCGAGCGATGCGGCGCGGCAACGTCGGCGCGCGGCCGCGGAGCGCCGCGTCAGCTCCGGCGCCAGCGCTCGCCGTCGCGCGCGGCGGCACCGCGCGCTTCGAGCCACAGCAGGTGCGCGAGCAGCGAGCGCTCGGCGAGCGCCCAGAGCTCGCGCGGCGTGTCGTCGTACGCGAGCGGCAGCAGCTCGGCGAGCGCGCGCGGTTCGGCCGCGAGCGATGCGATCACCTTCGCCTCGCGCTCGCGACGGTGCGCGGCGAGCGCGCGCACGCGGCGCGCGACGGCGCCCTGCGGCGAGCCGTGCGCGGGGAACAGCGTGCGCGGATCGAGCGCGGCGAGGCGCTCGAGCGACCCGAGGTAGCCGGCCATGTCGCCGTCGGGCGGGTCGATCACCACGCTGCCCGGGCCGCCGGGCACCAGATCGCCGCAGAAGAGCGAGCGCGTGCGCGGGTGCCACAGCGAGATCGAGTCGCGCGTGTGTCCCGGCGTCGCGAGCACGGTGAGGTCCCACTCGCCCACGCCGGGCGCGAGCGCGAGCGTGTCGCCGTCGCCCACCACGAGGTCGAGCTTCAGGTGCGGCGCGAGCGCGACGTGCCCCGCGACGGGCGCGCCGAAGCGCTCGCGGCACGCGGCGACGCCGCCGGTGTGATCGGGATGATGGTGCGTGACGACGATGGTCTTGACGCGCCGGCCCATCGTCGCGAGCAGGTCGGCGACGGCGAAGAGCTCGGCGAGCGCGTCCGCGTCGCCGCTGCCGGGATCGACGAGCGCCATCTCCGATTCGCCGACGAAGTAGGCGTTGGTGTGCGTCGCGGGCGGCAGCGGCCGCGTCGGCATCGCGTGCAGCACGACGCCGTACGTCATCTCGATGCGGCGCGCCGGCACGGCCGCGGCGCGCGGTGCGTCGGCGAGGCGCGCGGCGAGATCGGTCTCGCCCGCCTCGATCGCGCGCAGCGTCGCGAGGATCGGGGCGACGAACACCGCTTCGCCGTTCCGCCAGCGCGCGAGCGCGTCGGCGGGCCGCACCCACTCGCCCTCGGCGAGCTCGCCCGGCACGATCGAGGGCGACTGGCCGTCGGGCACGCGCGCGAGGATGTAGAGCGTGTCGAAGCGCACCGGCGCGAACGGCGGCGTCTGCCAGCGGCCGGCGAACGCGAGCGAGGCCGCGTCGAAGCGCCAGCCGTGCTCGCGCGCGAGCGCGGCGAGCGTGGTGCGGTCGGCGAGCAGCGCCTCGCGCGCGGCGGCGAGCGTCGCCGCGCCGGGCGGCGGCGCGTCCGCCGCGAGGCCGACGAGCACGCCCGCTTCCTCGAGCGCCTCGCGGATCGCGCACGCGCGCGCGGCGCGCTCGGCCTCGTCGGCGATGCCGGGCAGCTCGAGCTCGGCGTCGTGCGGTTCGACCTTGCCGCCCACGAACGACCAGAAGCCCGGCTGGATCGGCACCGCGTCGGACCGGCGCACCCAGAACGTCTCCATCGTGTCGCCGTGGCCGCGCACGAGCACGACGACGGCGGACTCGCGGAACTTCTTCTTCGGGGTCTCGTTCACGCGGCGCACCATACCCGTCCGCGCCGATCGCGCAAGCTTGCCCGCGCCGTGACGGCCGCGTGACGGCGCGCGGACATGTCGTACGCTCCGCCCCGCTGAAATGTCGCGGCGCCGGCGAGCGCCGGCCGTGATCCCTCCCCGAGCCCCGGAGATCCCGATGCCCCTCGGTACGCAGCGCCTCCCGCAACGGATCCTCGTTCCCGCCCTGCTCGCCCTCCTCGCCGCCCCCGTGCTCGCGGCGCCCGTCGACGCACCCGTCGCGCCCGTACCGCCCGCGCCCGCGTCCACCGCGCCGCGCACGCCGGTGACGAGCATCCGCAACAAGCTCTCGGCGGGCGATCTCTACTCGGCCGAGGCGATCGCCGAGGTCTGGCGCCTGCAGCACGGCGCCGACGGGCCGTGGCTCGCGGGCTACTCGTGGCTCGCGCGCGGCGCGCTCGAGCTGGGCGACACGAAGCGGGCCCAGCGCTACGCGGACTCGACGCGCGCCTACTGCGCGGCGCGCATCGCGACCGGCGCGACGCTGGCGAACGACGACGATCTCGAGACCGCGCTCGGCGCGGCGATCGAGGTGCACGCGCAGCTGGTCGAGCGCCACTGCAACGCGCGCTCGGCGGCCGCGTGGCTGCGCGGGCAGATCGACTCGCTGGCGGACGCGCCGCCGGGACTGCGCGCGCGGCTCCACAAGCGGCTCCACCTGCTCTCGCTCACCGGACGCCCCGCGCCGGAGCTCTCGATCGAGGAGACCGTGCGCGGCGCGGCGCCGTCGCTCGCCGCGCTGCGCGGGCGGCCGGTGCTGCTCTTCCTCTTCAACTCCACTTGCGGCGACTGCCGCATGAGCGCCCCGACGCTCGAGCGCGTGCTCGAGCGCCATCGCGCCGAGGGTCTCGCGTGCGTCGCGCTCACGCGCTGGTACGACGAGCCGTCGCAGCGCCCGCACGAAAAGGCGGCGATCGACAGCACGTGGAGCGCGACGTACGCGGGACTCGGCGACGTGCCGGTCGCGGTCGGCAGCGAGTCGATGATCGCGTACGGCGGCTCGAGCACGCCGACGTTCGTGTTCGTCGACCGCGCCGGCATCGTGCGCCGCTACGCGCCGGTGCGGCTCACCGAAGCGGAGTTCGAGAAGACGATCGCGCTGATCGCGAAACGCTGACGGACGCGCCGGCGCGCGTGCCGGCGCCGACGCACACGGGCCCGCGGCGTCGAGCGACGCCGCGGGCCCGTGCGCTTCGCTGCCGCGGTCCGCTACTTCGTGACCGCCTGCTCGGCACGCTGCTCGGCCTCCCACCAGAACGCGGGGCGCGCCTTCGCGCGCGGCGCGACCTCGTTCATGGTCGCCACGTCGTAGAGCCGGCCGTTCACCATGACCTGCGAGAGGCTCGTGGTGTTGCGGATGTCGGTGAGCGGATCGCGGTCCATGACGACCAGGTCCGCGAGCTTGCCGACCTCGAGCGAACCGATCTCGCGGTCGTAGCCCAGGTACGCCGCACCGCCGATCGTGCCGCAGCGCAGCGCCTCGTGCGGCGGCATGCCGCCTTGCACCATGCTCCACAGGTCCCAGTGCGTGCCGAGTCCCTCCCGCTGGCCGTGCGCGCCGACCTGCACGCTCACGCCCGCGCGGTGCAGCTTCGCCGCTTCCTCCGCGACCGTGATGTGGTTCCACTCGCCGTCGGGCGCCGTCTGCGGCCGGCGCGCACGCGCGTCGAGCAGCTTCCGCGGCACGTACTTCGAGAGGATCGGCTCGGCCCACACGTTCGTCTTGGCGTACCAGTAGTGCTCGCCGTCGAGTCCGCCGTACGCGACGTTGAACGTCGGCGTGTAGCCGACCTTCGTCTGGCTCCAGAGCTGCACGACGTC
>WBZT01000538.1_pt3 | contig 17341 bp, 15 predicted proteins | sample 5204241 | NCBI WGS metagenome assembly WBZT01 (sample SAMN12344358, study PRJNA552823) | activated sludge metagenome | biome: Activated sludge suspended growth; feature: Nitrification reactor; material: Wastewater; isolation source: activated sludge from nitrification reactor of wastewater...
AGTTTAGTAGTAGAAATTTAGGTTCAGACATTAATGCTGAATTTAAACGAACCTTTGACAAAGAATCTTCAAAAGAACTTACTATTTCGGCTCAGTATTCTATAAATAATAACAGAGGGAATTACAATACAGAACAATTTGACGAATCCAATATGCTTAATTATGCAGAGAGGGGACCCAATATTGGATATAATAAAGAATTCACTACAGCACTGGATTTTGTTCAGCCATTAAGTAAGGATATTAATCTCGAAATGGGAGCCAAAAGCATTCTTCGAAATGTTACCAGTGATATACATTATGACACGCTGGATATTGCTAACGCTTTGTATTTGCTGGATGATCGCCGAAGCAATTATTTAGACTATCATCAAAATGTTATGGCAGCCTATTCTCAACTGACTTTTCCCATAACAAAAAAATTAACTGGTAGAGCCGGATTGAGATTTGAAGAAACATTTATCAACGCAAGTATTCAGAATGAAAGTTCTTTCGATAATAACTATCCAACTTTCGTTCCTTCTGGTTTGATTTCTTACAATATAAATAAATCATTAACTTCTAAATTGTCATATAGTCGTAGAATTCAAAGGCCTAGTATGACTTATCTGAATCCATATGTCAACTATAACGATCCAACCAATATATCCTATGGTAATCCAAAACTATCTCCGGAATTAACCGAATCCTTTGAATGGCAAACGGGATATTCTAAAAATTATAACAATCTGAATCTTACCTTTTATCATCGGATAACATCCGATCTGATAGATAATTATCGTTTCGTTGCTTCTTTAGGAATTACAAATTCTACTTATAATAATTTGTCCTCTTCTTATTCAAGCGGAGCAACCATCAATGGTGGAATTTTTAAATTGGGTAAAGTAATTATTAACTCAACCATGAATCTTTTTTATCAAAAAATCAAAAGTGAAAGATTTGTTGGCGTAAAAAATGATGCCTTTAATTATACTTTAAATGCATTCGGAATGGTGAATATTTCACCAACTTGGAGTTTAACCTTATTCGCATTATATAATTCACCCAAATTGACCACCCAGGGAAAACAAGGAACCTGGTATGTCTATTCGCTGGGAGCACGTAAAGAATTATGGAAGAAAAAAGGAGCGTTTAGTTTTGGTATAGACAATCCATTTGAAACATGGATGCCCATTAATTCAGAGTTTAAGTCTTCAGAATTTAGTTATGAAAGCAAGAATAGGTTTGAAGCAAGAGGTATTCGTATTGGGTTTGAATACAGATTTGGCGCAATGGAATTTGGTGCTCCCAAGAAAAACAAAAAAGGATATCAAAATGATGACCTGAAGCAGGAAGATAATAGTTCAGGTGGAGGGGGAGGAAATGGTCGAAATTAATTTTGTGTAAAAAAGTATTGATTTTCAATAGCGATTGTCGTTAGGAATTATTCAATTATTTTCTTTGGATTTGCTGCGCCAAATGACAATTTTGGTTTACTAATCGTTAGATGACAAAAAGAGATAAAGAATAAGTTAATCTTCACAGTTTAATCAAGGACGAAACAGTTTTCATAGGATAAGATAAACAGGAGTGCATTGTACATCAAAAGCATGCAATGCAAGCTTTGTTTATTATTTACTACTCAATTCAATACAGCAATCACATCGATGTTCCCTTTAACCACCTGATCGATGCTTACTTTAACTTCAGATTCAAGAGGTAAATAAAGATCGACCCTGGAGCCAAATTTAATAAACCCCATGTCCATTCCTTGTTCTGCTTGATCTCCTTCTCGTGAATAACAACAAATTCGCTTCGCCAATGCGCCTGCAATCTGACGCATCAAAATCTCCTGACCATCCTTTCTTTTAATAACAACGGATGTTCTTTCATTTTCTGTGGATGATTTGGGATGCCATGCAACTAAAAATTTTCCGGGATGATATCTCGAATAGCTAACCATTCCAGACCAAGGATAACGGTTGACATGCACATTTAAAGGGTTCATAAATACAGAAACCTGAAGTCGATCAGCTTTAAAATACTCTCCTTCAAATGTTTTTTCAATAACAACTACTTTGCCATCAGCTGGGCAATATATCATTTGGTCAGAAAGTTGATGGATTTTCCTCTCGGGATTTCTAAAAAAATTAATAATTAATAGAACAAAGACTCCAGCTAAAATTGCAATGGGCCAAATTAAAAAACTACCGAAGTAATTCATTATAATAATAAGTAAGAAGTACCCTATGATGCTACCACTTACCCAGCCAAAACCTTCCTTATGTATTCTTATCATTATTCCTTTATTTTAATATATTAATCAACAAAGTGCCAACTGGAATTACGAAAAAGAAACTGTCAAACCGATCAAGAAATCCACCATGACCTGGTAAAATTGTTCCGGAATCTTTGATGTTGATCATTCGTTTTAAACTACTTTCATATAAGTCTCCCAGTGAGCCTGCAGCTACAATGCCAATACCCGTAATGACGGCCGCAAAGTTATCATTTAGTATTTGAAAAGTACTATTCAAAATCATCCAGCATAGTACACCGCCTATAAGTCCAACCAAAGAACCCTCTACCGTCTTTTTTGGAGAAACCTTGGGGGCTAGTGCAGTCTTACCAAAAAGACGGCCACCAAAATAAGCGAAAGTATCGTTCCCCCAATTTGTTATAATAAAACTTAACAATAACCATCTTCCGGTTTCAAAGTCATGTAATACAAATTCGGATGCTATAATAATAGGCAAGACGATATAAACAAGACCAGATAGCCACCCGGAGATGAAACGTACAGATTTGTCAGAAAAAAGAATAAAAGCATATGCAATAATTTGAACAATGCATAATAGACAAAGAATTAATAAATATAAATGCTTATCATCATTTAACGCCCAATAATTACTCGCAATCCAAATTCCAATAAAAAATATGCACAACGAAATCATCCAAATAGATGAATTCCGGTTTAAAAATAATTGTACCCACTCCTTGGTGCTAAAAATTAAAATAGCCATTAAAAGGAATAACGCGCTTAACGAGTTCCAAAGCATTGATGAAATCATGATGGCTCCAAGGACTAAGCCTGTAATGGTTCTTTCAAGCATTTTTATCGAAATTAAAGTTAGTTAATATTCTGAATAAATAATAACATATGACAATGGATAGGAGCGAGAAGGGAAGCAATGCGGTAAGTTCAGGATTTTTGTTATCCAGAGAATCCAAACCATAAAAGTTCATAAGCATTAGTTGAATTCCATTGAATAGTCCATGAATAATGATGGAATATCCCAGGTTCTTACCGTGGTAATAAATTATTCCAAGCAAGAGGCCTAATCCAAATCTGGGAAGAAATCCAGCAAATTGAAAATGAACAGCTGAAAAAATAATGGCACTAATCAGCAAAGCATACCAGTGATTTTTAAATAATTTTAGGACTTGGTTTTGTATAATTCCTCGAAATATCCATTCTTCGGCTATGGCGGGAATGATAGACACAGTAATAATCGTAAGCAACCAGTCCAGGGGAGATTGAAAATTCAATATTTTTTTAAGAAGTATTTCAATTTGATTTTCTTTATCCGTCATCCAATCTTGTAGTGGTATTTGCTGATTAATACTTCCCATTAAACTGATCATTGGTAGTGCACAAATAAAAAACAGACATGAATAACCGAGGTACTTCCATTCAAATCCTGAATAATTTAAATCTGTGGAAATGTTTTTTCTGAATTTTGTAAGAAGAAAAGCAGGAAGTATAAGCAGGAGGATATGACTTAGTATTTGAATAGTAATTAAACCCGTCTTATTGAATCTGTATAATAGCGATTCACCTTTGATCAAAGTGATAATCTGAGTATCCGGCCAGTAATGTGCATATAAGGATAGATAAACTAATGCGAAATAACCAATGAGCCCGGCAGTAGAAAGTAGAATTAATAGAATTAAATTCTGTATTGCATCTTTGCTTTCGTAATTCATAGTGGATGACCAGATTGAGCGTAAATATTAATAAAATTGCTTTGCTGCGCAATTCAAGAGAGGCGAATGTACCCAATTTGATTCAAGTAGCCAAAGATTGTATTGCATTTGGTGCAGAAGGAATAACCGTTCACCCTAGACCCGATGAGAGGCATATCAGAAAATCTGACGTTCCTCTTCTTAAATCGAACATTAATGTCGAATTAAACATCGAAGGATATCCAACCAATGATTTTATTGACCTAGTTTTAAGTACCAAGCCTGCACAGGTAACCTTAGTTCCTGATGCTCCGGAGGCATTGACGTCTAATACGGGTTGGGATACAAAAAGTCATTGGGAATTTCTGGCAGAACTGGTCTCCATTTTTAAAAGTCAGGGAATCAGAGTTTCAATTTTTCATAATCCTGAACCAGAACTAATGCCATATACGGTTAAAACCGGCACAGACCGAATTGAATTATATACAGGAAAATATGCGATCAATTATTCCTTAAACAAGATGACAGAAATCCAAAAGCACATTCAAACGGCATCTATAGCCCGGAATCATGGAATTGGGATTAACGCAGGACACGATTTAAACCTGATTAATCTTCAATTTTACAAACAAAAGGTTCCGGAATTGTTGGAAGTTTCGATTGGTCATGCACTGATCTGTGATGCCTTATATTACGGTTTACAAAATACCATACAAATGTATCTTGCCAAATTAGCATAACGAGGAGGAAGAAATGATTAATCCGTAGCTTCTGGAATAAATTATATTTTTTTTTAGATGTTATCGTGAAATGTAATTAACTTTGCGACTCAATTTTAAAAAGTCTATGCTAATAGTTGACGTAAGAGACTCAGAATCAATTGATAGAGCGCTTAAAAAATTTAAAAAGAAATTTGAATCTACTCGAACTTTGAAAGAACTTCGAAGAAGAAAGCATTTCACTAAGCCGTCGGTTGAGCGTCGTTCTGAAATTCTGAAAGCCAAGTTCAGAGACTCATTTACAATTCAAAACGAATTATAATTTTTTATAATATTTAAAATTTACTGTACCTTAGCTCTTGATGTTAGAGCAGAGTGTTGAACAGTTTATTAAGTATATTACTTCCGAGAAAAAATATTCTCCGCACACTTCCAAGAGTTATCAACAGGATTTAAGGGATTTTTTGAAATTTCTCAAAATCAATTACAACACAGGGTCTATTGAAGATATCCGGTTTGGTTATATTAGGAGTTGGCTGGCCAGTCTAAGCGAAAATGAATTAGAGGCCTCAAGCATGAATCGCAAGATATCTACGCTGAAATCTTATTTCAAATATTGTAGAACCATGGGGCTAATACAACAGAACCCTATGAGAAAAATAGTTAGTCCTAAAAACAAGAAAAGCCTTCCAAAATTTGTTAGTATTAGTGAAATGGAAAAGGCTTTGGATATTCAACACGATTCGGATGGAGGTCATAACAAGCGCATGGCCGGTTTCGCGCTCAGAATGCTCTATGAGACTGGAATGAGAAGTGCAGAATTGATAAACCTATGCTTAAAAGATATTCTTTTGGCAAAGAATTGCATTCGGGTAAAAGGAAAAGGCAATAAAGAGCGAATTATTCCAATTCAGAAAGAACTTATAGAGGAAATTGAATGTTTTATTATGTATAGGAGTAGCTTGGACAACGTTGAGGTTGACAACTTAATCGTAACGAAAAGAGGCATGAAAGTTTATCCTAAGCTGTTATATAATCTTATTCATAATACATTAGATCGGGTTACGACTATTTCCCAAAAGAGTCCGCATGTGCTTAGACACAGTTTTGCGACCCATCTGGCCGATAATGGTGCTGAAATTAATGCGATTAAGGAATTGCTGGGGCATAGTTCCTTAAGCGCCACGCAAGTTTATACACATAATTCCATTCAAAAACTCAAAGACGCCTATCAGCAAGCTCACCCCAGAGCTATGAAATAAAAGTATTTTTCACCTATAAAATAAATATTATGGTTTCTAGAATTCAAGCTATTCATTTTAACGCAGATGCCAAGCTGGTTGGTTTTATTGAACACAAACTCAACGAATTAGATCATTATATTAAGAATGTCAAAATTAATTCCGCAGACGTCATATTAAAACTCGAAAATTCAGGATCTATTAAAGAAAAAGTAGTAGAATTGGTTGTAAACCTCTCAGGAATACCTCTTATTATCAAAACTACGGGTAAAAAATTCGAAGAAGCTTTCCGAAAAGCATATTCTCAACTTAAAAGACAGATCCTTAGGTACAAGGAAATCAAGCAGAACAAGCATTAAAATCTTTAAAATTTTTCTTTCTCAATAAGCAAATTGTAATATATTTGCAGCTCATTTTAAAAAGGGGTAGAATAGTCTGTCCTTAAATGAGTGTTTTTTAAGCCAGTGTAGCTCAGCTGGTAGAGCAGCTGATTTGTAATCAGCTGGTCGGGGGTTCGAATCCGTCCACTGGCTCATGCTTATATCTATTTCATTGTGAATAGTTTATAAGATGGTTCTTCTGAGAAGTCAGGTGAACTGTAATTTTTTAAGGTTAATAAACCTGAATTTTTCAGGTTGTCAAATGACCAGATAGCAATCATGGGGATGCGCCGGAGTGGGAGAGCCGGGCCAGACTGTAAATCTGGTGTCTCTGACTGAATGGGTTCGAATCCAATCATCCCCACCCATTTTTAAGTTGCTGTTGAAGATGGTTTACAGTTTGAACTGAGACTAAAAAGAGACTGGTTTAACGGATGCAAGTATTTGAAATGAAGCCAAAGGGCTTTAATGGATAAAAATAAAAGAAAGGGAAGTCGGACTGAAATTGGAAATCAATGTAGGGACATTCTAATAGATCAAAGGATCCGAAGAATATTTCGATAACCTTAGTTTGAATCCCCGGATTCAAATGAAATGATTTTTTTGCGGGAGTAGCTCAGTTGGTAGAGCATTAGCCTTCCAAGCTAAGGGTCGCGGGTTCGAGTCTCGTCTCCCGCTCAATTCGGTTTTATGGTATGTTGTATTGTAAATATAACCATACAGAATTATCTTAAAGAAGTTAATTCGTCCATAATACTTTTAGATCCTCCTTAATTTGGAGTCTATTCTTTAAGCCAATGTAGCTCAGGGGTAGAGCACTTCCATGGTAAGGAAGGGGTCAAGGGTTCAATTCCCTTCATTGGCTCGATTTGAAATTTTATTTATTTAATCATTATAAACTAACAATTCTAAAATAATTCTAAAATGGCAAAGGAAACCTTTAATCGGTCGAAACCGCACGTCAACATTGGTACAATTGGCCACGTTGACCATGGTAAAACAACATTAACTTCGGCAATTACCTCTGTACTGGCGGAACAAGGACTTGCGCAAAAGAAAGACTATGATTCAATCGATAACGCTCCTGAGGAAAAGGAGAGAGGTATAACGATCAATACAGCTCACGTTGAATACGAAACAAAAAACAGACATTATGCACACGTTGACTGTCCTGGTCACGCGGATTATGTTAAAAACATGGTTACTGGTGCTGCTCAAATGGATGGTGCGATTTTGGTCGTTGCTGCAACCGATGGTCCTATGCCTCAGACCCGCGAACATATCCTTCTTGCACGTCAGGTAGGAGTTCCTAAAATAGTGGTATTTATGAACAAGGTTGACCTTGTGGACGATCCTGAAATGCTTGAATTGGTAGAAATGGAAGTTAGAGAACTTTTAGACAAATATCAATTTGATGGAAACAATGCAGCTGTAATTAAAGGTTCTGCCCTTAAAGCACTTGAAGGAGAAGCCGGAGGAAAGCAAGCGATTTTAGACTTGATGGAAGCCGTGGATACTCAAATTCCTGAACCAGTTCGTTTGATTGATCAACCATTCCTTATGCCAGTAGAAGATGTTTTCTCTATCACAGGTAGAGGAACCGTTGCAACAGGTAGAATTGAAAGGGGTGTAATCAAAGTTGGAGAAGGTGTTGAGCTTGTAGGTATGATGAAGCCAGATGAAAAACCGCTTACTTCTACCATAACAGGTGTCGAAATGTTTAGAAAACTTCTAGATAGAGGAGAAGCAGGGGATAATGCAGGTTTACTACTTAGAGGCGTCGAGAAAGATGATATCAAAAGAGGAATGGTAATCTGCGCTCCAGGATCCGTAAAACCACATATGAAATTCAAATGTGAGGTTTACGTTCTTTCCAAGGACGAAGGGGGAAGACATACACCTTTCTTTAAAGGATATCGCCCTCAATTTTATTTCAGAACAACAGATGTTACGGGAGAATGTCAATTACCAGCAGGAGTAGAAATGGTTATGCCTGGTGATAATATTTCTTTGGAAGTAACATTGTTAAATCCAATTGCAATGGAGAAAGGTCTTCGTTTTGCAATTAGAGAAGGTGGTCGTACCGTTGGTGCAGGTCAGGTTACTGAAATATTGGATTAATAAACGGTAAAAAATATCTTCATTCATGTGAAAACCAAAGATGAAGGTTTAATCAACGGGCATAGCTCAACTGGCAGAGCGACGGTCTCCAAAACCGTAGGCTGAGGGTTCAAGTCCTTCTGCCCGTGCAATTTATAAGAGAAATGGACAAATTTAGATTATATCTTAAGGAGAGTTATCATGAACTAATGGATAAAGTAAGCTGGCCCACATGGCCTAATCTGCTCGATAGCGCAAGATTGGTTGTGGTTGCAAGTGTACTTATTTCTATAGTAATTCTTTTAATGGATTTGTTATCAAACACAGCGCTTGGATTTATTTATAATACCTAAGCAACTGATTGAATAAATAACCATGGCAGAAGAAAAAAAATGGTACTCGCTTAGAGTTATTAGCGGTAAAGAAAAAAAAATCCGCGAAAGACTCGTTGCTGAGATCGCAAGGTCCGGCTGGGCAGATATCGTTACTCAAATTATTGTACCGTCTGAAAAAGTCTACAAAATAAGAAATGGTAAAAAGGTAATTATTGAACGTAATATTCTACCGGGTTACCTATTGGTTGAAGCACAACCAGAAAAATTTAGTGGTGAAATCGTACAGCATATTTCCAACATGCCGGATATCATTCATTTTTTAGGAAAGAATGATCCAATTCCTATGAAAAAAGCTGAAGCTAACAGGATGTTGGGAAAGGTGGACGAATCACAGGAGATCGGTGAGACAATGATTGAGCCTTTTATTCCTGGTGAAACCGTAAAAATTATCGACGGTCCATTTAATGAATTTGTAGGTGATGTCAAAGAGGTTAATGAGGAGAAGAAGAAATTAAAAGTAATTGTAAAAATATTTGGTCGTGGAACGGAGGTTGAACTCAATTTCATGCAGGTTGAAAAAAATAATTAATTAGAGAATTATGGCAAAGGAAATCGAAACGTTTATAAAACTTCAATGTAAGGGAGGACAAGCAAATCCTGCTCCACCCGTTGGACCTGCACTTGGTTCGAAGGGTGTTAATATCATGGAGTTTTGCAAGAGATTTAATGCTAAAACGCAGGATACACCAGGCAAACTTTTACCAGTATTAATTACCGTATACAAAGATAAGTCATTTGACTTTGTAGTTAAGACACCGCCTGCGGCAATTCAACTTATAGAATTGTCAAAAATTGCGAAAGGATCCAACGAACCCAATAGAAAAAAAGTTGGCTCTGTATCCTGGGAACAAATAGAACAAATAGCAAAAAACAAGATGCCGGATCTCAATGCATTCACTGTGGAATCTGCCATGAAGATGGTAGCGGGAACAGCAAGAAGTATGGGTTTGACGGTCTCTGGAACAGCTCCTTGGGAGGCATAAAAATATTTTTTAACAGAGGGAGATGTTAATTCATCGCTTTACCTCAAAAACTTTTTTGCATGGCAAAAATTAGTAAAAAAAGAAAACTGGTTAACCCCAAAATTACACCGGGTAAACTGTATAATTTGGACGAAGCTTCTGCACTTGTTAAAGAAGCCAACACCACCAAATTTGATTCATCTGTCGATTTGCATATCAGACTTGGCGTAGATCCTAGAAAACCGGATCAGGCCATTAGAGGAACGGTTTCCTTACCAAACGGTACTGGTAAAACAAAAAGAGTTCTGGTCCTTTGCACACCTGATAAAGAAGCCGAAGCTAAAGGAGCAGGCGCTGATCATGTAGGATTGGATGAATATCTACAAAAAATAGAAGCCGGATGGACGGATATCGATGTAATCATTGCAATGCCTACCGTCATGGCTAAACTTGGAAAAATTGGTCGTATCCTTGGACCAAGAGGTTTAATGCCAAATCCTAAGACCGGTACTGTTACAATGGATATTGCTGGTGCAGTTAATGAAGTGAAAGGTGGAAAAATTGCCTTCAGAGTCGACAAATTCGGGATTATTCATGCTTCCATCGGAAGAGTTTCCTTTTCTGCAAATAAAATTAAGGAAAATGCAGATGAATTACTTCATGCCATCAATAAACTGAAACCATCTTCTGCAAAAGGTGCCTATTTCAAGACAATTGCTATGGCATCAACCATGAGCCCAGGCATTAAAATTGACCCAAAATCTATTAAATAACTATTTCAACCCTAGCAGAATTATGACTCGCGAAGAAAAATCACACGAAATATCAAACTTAACAGATAAGTTTTCAAATGCACAGTTCTTTTATGTAACTGATTCTTCTACCCTTACTGTAGAACAAGTCAATAATTTGAGAAGATTGTGTTTCGATCAAGGAATCGAAATGAAAGTTGTTAAAAATACACTGGCTAAAAAAGCACTTAAGAGTATTGAAAAGAATGGTGAATACGGTCAGGTATACAGCGCCCTGGAAGGTCCTAGCGCAGTTATGTTTTCCGAAAATGCTAAGTCTCCGGCAATACTAATTGAAGAATTTAGAAAAAACAATAGCCGTCCTATACTAAAAGTAGCCTATATAGATTCAGACGTCTACATAGGCGATGATCAAATAGAAGTTCTCGTCAAATTAAAGTCCAAAGAAGATTTGATCGGAGAAATTATCATGATCCTTCAGTCACCGGCAAAAAATGTTATTGGCGCACTGCAATCCGGAGGTTCCAAAATTGCAGGATTGGTCAAGACTCTACAGGAAAGAGCACAATAAAATAGGCTTCCAAGATTATTAAATATATTTTTAAAATTAGAAAAAACAAACAACATGGTCGATGTAAATGCTTTAGCTGAACAATTGGTTAACCTTACAGTAAAAGAGGTAAACGAACTTGCATCAGTATTAAAAGATCAGTACGGAATTGAACCTGCTGCTGCCGCTGTAGCAGTTGCTGCTGCTCCAGCCGCTGGAGGTGCTGCAGGTGCAGTTGCAGAAAAAACAGAATTTGATGTAGTGCTAAAATCAGGCGGTGCAAACAAACTTAATGTAATTAAGGAAGTAAAAAACCTTCTTAATTTAGGTTTGAAAGAAGCCAAAGATATGGTTGATGGAGCTCCTTCTGTAATGAAACAAGGTGTTTCTAAGGAAGAAGCGAATTCATTGAAAGATGCTTTGGTAGCTGCTGGTGCAGAAGTTGAAGTAAAATAAATTATTTCAATTAGCAAGCATCTTTTCCAAAGAGCTCGTTAAAAAGGCTTAGGTGAGTAACCCATTCACCTAAGCCCTTTCGTGTTTAAATATTTTGGGTATTTTTTTGAATGTAATAAATTATACACATGGCAGTAAGCACAGTCAATAAGAACACCAAAGAAAGATATTCCTTCTCCAAAGCTGCCTTAAAAGCGGCTTACCCAGATTTTCTAGAAATTCAATTAAAATCATTTGTAGAGTTCTTTCAATTGGAAACTACTCCGGACAAAAGAGCAAATGAGGGTTTGTTTAAAGTATTTAAAGAGAATTTTCCAATTACAGATGCAAGAAGCATTTTCTTATTGGAATTTCTGGATTATTATGTTGATCCTCCCAGATATTCTATTGAAGAATGTGTACAAAGAGGTTTAACATACAGCGTTCCGTTGAAAGCTAGATTAAGACTTTCCTGTAACGATGAAGAGCATGTCGACTTCAAAACCATTGAGCAGGACGTTTTCCTTGGAAATGTACCCTACATGACCCCTAAAGGTACTTTCGTTATCAACGGGGCAGAAAGAGTGGTTGTTTCTCAATTGCACAGATCACCCGGTGTATTCTTTAGCCAATCCTACCATCCAAACGGAACCAAGATTTTTTCTGCTAGAGTAATTCCTTTCAAAGGAGCATGGATGGAGTTTGCAACCGACATCAATATGGTGATGTATGCTTACATCGACCGAAAGAAAAAATTTCCGGTTACTACCTTGCTAAGGGCCATTGGATTTAGCTCAGATAAAGACATACTTAAATTATTTAACCTTTCAGAAGAAATTAAGGCAAGCTCCAAAGAATTGTCTAAAGCGGTGGGTAGAAAGCTTGCAGCCCGTGTATTGAGAAGATGGACCGAAGACTTTGTTGATGAAGATACCGGTGAATTAATCACCCTTGAAAGAAATGAAATTATTTTGGAAAGAGATTCAATACTTGATGAAGAAAGTATTCAATTGATTCTAAGCAATAAAATCGATAATGTAATTCTTCAAAAAGAAGATATTGAAGAAGATTACTCTATCATATATAATACTTTGCAAAAGGACCCTTCTAGTTCTGAAGCTGAAGCTGTAACACACATTTATAGACAATTAAGAGGTTCAGATCCTCCGGATGAAGAGACCGCAAGGGGAATTATTGACAAACTATTCTTCTCTGATAAAAGATACAATCTGGGAGAGGTTGGTAGATATAAAATAAATAATAAACTTGGAAAAGGTATTCCGGATACTACTTTGGTACTTACCAAGGATGACATTATTGCCATCGTAACCTATCTCGTGTCTTTGATTAATCAACGGGCTGAATTGGACGATATAGATCATCTTTCAAACCGAAGAGTTCGTACGGTTGGTGAACAATTGTATGCTCAGTTTGGCGTTGGGCTTGCCCGTATGGCGCGAACGATCAGGGAAAGAATGAACGTAAGAGATAATGAAGTTTTTACACCCGTTGATCTAATTAACGCAAGAACCTTATCCTCTGTCATTAATTCATTTTTTGGAACCAGCCAGTTATCACAATTTTTGGATCAGACCAACCCACTTTCTGAAATTACGCATAAGCGAAGAATTTCAGCACTTGGGCCAGGTGGTCTTTCTCGTGAAAGAGCAGGATTTGAGGTTCGTGACGTCCATTATTCGCATTACGGACGGCTTTGTACTATTGAAACGCCTGAAGGACCTAACATCGGATTGATTTCGACGCTTTGCGTTCATGCTAAAGTCAATTCAATGGGTTTCCTCGAAACACCTTATTGGGTTGTTGAAAATGGGAAGGTAAGTGTGAATTCAGGAATTAAATTCTTGTCTGCTGAGGACGAAGATTATGCTAAAATTGCACAGGCCAATGCACCCGTTACTAAAAAAGGTGACTTCGAATCGGATAAAATAAAAGGAAGAGAACACGGGGAATTCCCGTTATTCGAACCTGCTGATCTTGACTTTATGGACGTTGCACCCAATCAGATTGTTGGTGTTTCAGCATCCCTCATCCCGTTCCTTGAAAACGATGACGCGAATCGTGCCTTGATGGGTTCTAACATGCAACGTCAGGCAGTTCCATTGATACGTCCGCAAGCTCCAATTGTAGGAACCGGTTTGGAAGGCAAAGTAGCACTGGACTCTCGAATGCTTATCAATGCGGAAGGGGAAGGCGTTGTAAAATTTGTAGATGCCAACAAAATTGTGATCAGCTATGACCGTTCTCCGGAAGAACAATTGGTATCCTTTGAAGACAACATTAAGGAATATTCTTTGACCAAATTTGCCAGAACAAATCAGGGAACCTGTATCAATCTAAAACCTATCGTAAAAAAAGCGGATAGAGTTAGCAAGGGTACAATTCTATGTGAGGGATATGCAACACAAAATGGGGAGCTGGCTTTAGGAACAAATCTTCAGGTTGCCTTTATGCCTTGGAAAGGATATAATTTTGAGGATGCTATAGTTATTTCTGAACGCGTAATTCAAGAAGATATTTTTACTTCGATACATATTGAAAATTTTGAGTTAGAAGTAAGAGATACCAAATTGGGTGAAGAAGAATTAACCAACGATATTCCAAATGTTAGCGAAGAAGCAACAAAGGATCTTGATGAAAATGGAATTATAAGAATTGGAGCAAACGTAGCTGAAGGTGATATTCTTATAGGTAAGATTACACCAAAAGGTGAAACAGACCCAACGCCTGAAGAAAAACTTCTTCGTGCTATATTTGGTGATAAAGCAGGTGATGTTAAAGACGCTTCCCTTAAGGTTCCACCGTCTATTGAAGGTGTTGTTATCGACAAGCAATTATACGCAAGGGCTAAAAAAGATAAATTCCAGAAAGTCCAGGAGAAAGATCTTTTGCAGCGACTCGAAGACAAGCACAATGTTGCACTAAACGAATTGAGAACAATCTTAATCGATAAACTACAGCGTATATTAAAGGATCAGGTTTCAAATGGTGTGAAAAGCATCTATGGTGAAGACCTTGTTTCCAAAGGAACAAAGTATACCAATGCCATTTTGAAAAAAATCGATTATTCTAAAGTTGATTACTTTAATTGGATTAAAGACAATGAAAAAAATGAACTCATTGCCCAATTGCTTCATAACTATAATATTAAAGCCAACGAAGAAATTGGTAAGTATAAGCGAGAGAAATTCAATATCAGTATTGGAGATGAATTGCCATCAGGTGTTTTAAAGCTGGCTAAAGTTTATATAGCCATTAAAAGAAAATTAAAAGTTGGTGATAAGCTTGCAGGTCGACACGGAAACAAAGGTATTGTTTCCAGAATAGTAAGAGTCGAAGATATGCCATTCATGGATGATGGAACGCCCGTTGATATTGTTTTAAATCCACTGGGTGTACCTTCAAGGATGAACCTGGGTCAGATTTTTGAAACCGTACTCGGATGGTCCGGAAAAAAACTAGGACTAAATTTTGCAACTCCAATTTTCGATGGTGCGACAATTCATAATATAGAAAGTTTCATTGAAAAAGCAGAATTACCATCTTTAGGTCAGACATTTTTGTATGATGGAGAAACAGGTGACCGTTTTCATCAACAAGCAACAGTTGGTGTGATCTATATGCTGAAACTATCACATATGGTTGATGATAAAATGCACGCCAGATCTATAGGACCATACTCTCTAATTACGCAACAACCTCTTGGTGGTAAAGCTCAATTTGGAGGTCAGAGATTTGGAGAAATGGAAGTTTGGGCTTTGGAAGCATTTGGTGCTTCTAATATACTCCGTGAATTACTGACGCTGAAATCTGATGATATTATCGGAAGAGCTAAAACTTATGAAGCGATAGTAAAAGGTGAAAATCTTCCTGAACCAAATATTCCAGAATCCTTCAACGTATTGATTCATGAATTAAGAGGATTAGTGTTGGATGTGAAATTTGAAAAATAATCAAATTAAATTGTAACAAACATGTCATTAAAAAATAAAACGTTCAAACAAGATCAGGATTTTAACAAAATAACGATTAGTCTTTCTTCGCCGGATGAAGTACTGGAAAGATCGTTTGGAGAAATTCTCAAACCTGAAACAATCAATTATCGTTCATACAAACCAGAAAGAGATGGATTGTTTTGTGAAAGAATATTCGGCCCGGTAAAAGACTATGAATGCTATTGTGGTAAATACAAAAGAATTCGATATAAAGGAATTATTTGTGACAGATGTGGTGTAGAAGTAACCGAGAAGAAAGTGAGGAGGGAACGAATGGGGCATATAAAACTGGTAGTGCCTGTAGTTCACATTTGGTTCTTCAAGTCATTGCCTAATAAAATTGGTTATTTGTTAGGTCTATCATCCAAAAAATTAGAAACGATCATTTACTATGAGCGTTTCGTCGTGATTCAACCGGGAGCAGCTGAAACTCAAGGTCGGGCTGTTTTGGATTTACTCACAGAAGAAGAATATTTTGAAGTACTGGAATCCCTTCCAAAGGAAAACCAGATGCTCGATGATAAGGATCCAAATAAATTCATCGCCAAAATGGGAGCAGAAGCCATTTTTGATCTGCTTCAAAGAATAAATCTAGATAACGTTTCCTATGATCTGAGACATCAGGCGTCCAATGAATCATCTCAACAGAGAAAATCTGAAGCCTTAAAAAGATTGCGGGTTGTAGAAGCATTTAGAGAAGGATTAAACAACAAAAATCACAAACCGGAATGGATGATTATTCAATACCTTCCAGTGATTCCTCCTGATCTTAGACCATTGGTTCCATTAGACGGAGGTCGCTTCGCCAGTTCTGACTTAAATGATCTCTACAGAAGAGTAATTATTCGAAATAATAGATTAAAAAGGTTATTGGAAATTAAAGCTCCGGAAGTAATTCTTAGAAATGAAAAAAGGATGCTTCAGGAAGCGGTGGATTCATTGTTTGATAACTCCCGAAAATCAAATGCGGTTAAAGCTGAAGGTGGTAGAGCATTAAAATCGCTCAGCGATATCCTTAAAGGTAAACAAGGTCGATTCCGCCAAAATCTTCTCGGTAAAAGGGTAGATTATAGTGGAAGATCGGTTATTGTCGTTGGACCTAATCTTAAGCTTCATGAATGTGGAATTCCAAAAGCTATGGCAGCAGAGCTTTTTAAACCTTTCATCATTCGGAAACTCATTGAAAGAGGGGTTGTGAAAACCGTAAAATCTGCTAAGAAATTAGTCGATCGAAAGGAAAGTATCGTTTGGGATATTTTGGAAAATATTCTCAAAGGACATCCGGTAATGCTAAATCGTGCCCCTACATTGCACAGATTATCCATACAAGCTTTCCAGCCTACTTTGGTAGAAGGAAAGGCCATTCAACTTCATCCATTGGTTTGTGGTGCATTTAACGCGGATTTTGACGGCGACCAAATGGCTGTGCACGTTCCCTTGAGTAACGCATCTATTCTTGAGGCTCAATTGCTAATGCTGTCACCGCACAATATGTTGAACCCTCAAGATGGATCACCGGTAACCTTACCTTCTCAGGATATGGTTTTGGGTTTATACTACCTAACGAAGGAAAGAATCACAGATAAAGAGGTGAAGATCAGGACGTACTATAGCTCTGAAGAGGTTATTATCGCTTATAACGAAAGGATCTTGGGATTGCATGATCCTGTACAGCTTATGGGTAAAACGGAGACTTCAGATAGAAAGCTAAAGTATGAGCTCATTAAAACAACGGTAGGGCGAGTTATTTTTAACGAAGCAGTACCTGCAGAAGTTCCTTTCATCAATGAGTTGATGACTAAAAAGAAGCGTTCAATCATCTACTTAAGCAATAAATTAAAAGAATCTA
>WBZT01001462.1_pt1 | contig 17307 bp, 11 predicted proteins | sample 5204241 | NCBI WGS metagenome assembly WBZT01 (sample SAMN12344358, study PRJNA552823) | activated sludge metagenome | biome: Activated sludge suspended growth; feature: Nitrification reactor; material: Wastewater; isolation source: activated sludge from nitrification reactor of wastewater...
TGAATAATACAGAGTATAATAATGAAAAAATTCCTTTTATCCTTTAAGATCTAAATTAATTTTCTGCGATTAGGTATCAAATATCCAAGCTGAGAAATTAATAATGTGTATGACGGAATCCCTACTTGGAAAAGGAATAGAACTAAGTGAAAATTGCAGAAAAAGTTATTATAAAGAAATTATGGATTAACGGATGAGGAGTGGGAGGATTATATAAATCTACCAACATGTTTGCGTGAATTTTATACTTTATTGCCAAAATTAAAAATCATTAATCCAAAGGATCAAATAGGCTTATGTAAAAATAATGATGTTGGATTGGTAAGAGAATGCCAAAATTGTGCTACGGATCAAAAAACCATTGTAAATTTAGATCATGATAGAGCTAGAGATATGTTAAAATGTGCTGCAGATAAATTATATAATTACGATGGGGTGAGCCCATCAGAAGTAAAAAATGCACTCGAAGAAAATTTTGGTGGAGTTAATAAAGAGATTCTTGCTGATTTTTTATCTTTTATGTGTAAATATATTAGATTCAATTCCGCGAATTGTAACTATATCAATCAAAATCAAGGAGACGGAAACTGTGATCCTAATACCCAAGCATGGACTTTTATTGGATTTGATGTTAGATTATGTGATCCCAATTATTGGATTGAAATGGATCCATTAAAGAGGTCTAAAATACTAATTCATGAATGGTTTCATAAATACTATACATCGAATGATTGGGCTTATGATTATAGTGATAAATATAAGGACTTGTCTACTTTAAGACACTTAACTAATGCTGATTCTTTCGCTAAATTAATTTACGATTTATGCAAGTAAAAGCAGTTATTTTTTGGGGAATATTTTATTTATTTATTATAGTTTTAACAGGATGTTTATATCAAAGCTTAGGAACAATACCAGATAATATTAAAATATTTCTTTCAAATAATTCTAAATCAAAACATATTATTGTCAAATTCGGTTCTTGTGATGAATCGTATATAGATACAGTCAAAATTTTTAATATAAAGTTGGATCACCTTCAAGGAGGTCGATTAAAGTTATTAGGAATTATTACAATTTCTGAACAAGATCCAAATGAAATAAAGCGAATAATTATTGCTGATTCAACATCTCAAATTAGAGATTTTACAGTGAATGAGATAATGCAAATGGATACTATTATGTGCAAAGATTTAGTGGTATATAAAATTAATTTGTGAAATGCAAATGATAAAGGGATTCATATATATGTTAAAAATAATTATTAAAAATACTATATAGTAGGTATCAAATGATCTTTGGATATTAAACACTTTTGTCATTTAAATTTTTTTGATCTTTTAAAAATTGTTTATGAAAGCAATATTCAATTATTAAGTTTCCTTGTACTAATTTCTTTATTTAGTTGTATGAAAGATTTGATCAAATTATGCCTGATCCCATCAGTATTGAAAAAGCAAAGAACTTATTTTACAACTGGTCAAGACCAAAGGATTTCAATCATATGATGGGACTGCTGAGTCAGCGTACCGATTCCTTGGCTGATTCTTCTGGTTATGTTAAATATCCTGATTGGGATCATGCCACGAGATATATTGATAACGTCCATCAGCTGTCTATTCTGGAAATTCCCATTATTCAGGATAAATACCATAAATATTATTTTCCAGATAGCGATTCGAGCTCTACTAACATATCTAGCAACAATAAGAGATCCTTAGTTGTCGTAATACACCCGGATAGTAGATATTGGTTAGCTGTTTGTAACATCATTCCTCATCCCAATTATATAAGCAATGGTGGGATCCTAAGTAATAATAATTACATATCAAAAACAGCCACTTTTGATGGGTTTGAATTTTACACTGATTGGTCCGACCAAATTCAAGGGGCTTTCAATTTTCAGCCGGGACAAAAATTGGCAAAGTAGTTAGTATTACAAATGCCGATAGTCTTAATCAGGTCGAATTAAGACCCAGAACGATCAATTGCTGGGCTGAAAAAAGGTGTGTATTGAGAGAGCAATACTTTACCATTGCAGGAGACAAATTAAAAGTCAGAGAAGATGATCCACCTGGTATGTATTGTTATTGGGTTCTTGTTTGTGATGAAGATGGAGGTGGCGATGGCGGCTCTGGTGGCGGAGGATCAGGAGGAGGATCAGGGAATGGTTCAGGTAATGGTGGCTCAGGTGGAAACACAGGAGGTGGTTCAGGATCTGGCGCTAACAATGGATCTGCTTCCGGAAATGCAAACCGCTTTGATTCAGAATGTAATAATGAAAATACATTTAATAATTATAAATCTGAATCCCTTGTTTGTGATTACATATCTAATGGTAATTACCAACGATTTAAAATGTGCATGATTGAATCATTACTTGCTAAAGGAGTTAACTTAGCTGAAAATTGCAGAAAAAGTTATTATAAAGAAAAGTATGGATTAACGGATGAGGACATAGAACATATTGACCTCAATAAGTTCGAATACGACCTTAAATCCATACCAGAGGTCATACCTGATCAAAACATACCTCAATACTATTTATCTCAAGAAAATGAAATTTGCCCTGATTTGATTGAATTATCAAAATATGAATTTATTGTCGGTGGAGAAATGTACATTGATTACGGAGCTTACCTAGAGGACATTCCGATTGTCTTAACACGAAATGGGGTTCAGACTTCGTTTAAACTCAACTTTAATCTGCATGTACAGGTGAAAAAAGTTGGTATCCTGGATTCCTATTCTACAATCAAAGGATGCATGGCCTCTGCCGTTAATAATTCAATCTCTGTCTACCAGAATCGGTGGGGAGACCTTAACATGCCCCCAATAGATATTAATGACAAATCTTTATGGGCAATTTCATTTGCTAAACTTAATACAAGCCTTACAGAATGTTTTGGAAATTATATCTATGGCTCAAATGAGCATTATCAATTTTGTGGTGGGGATTTTACAGTCTCTTTAATTACTTTTAAGTCAAGCTTTGGAGGGGATGCCAAGACCACTAGGGTTGATTATACCTTCCCAATTAAATGTCATTAAGTATGAAATCCTTAATATTCTGCTTTAGTCTTTTTATTTTTTCTTGCGGAGTTCAGAATAAAAAGAATTATTCTGTAAATAGCGAAACAAGAGTCACTGCTAAAATTTTAAATTCTCCACAACGACAATACTTTGAAGCATCCAAAAATAGGCTTGAAGCTAGAGGATGGCTTCACACCATTATCTGTGAAATAACTAAATTTGACAACATAATTCCGATTGATGAATATTGTTTTCCGGATGGGTTTCTCAGTGTAGAATTGATTATTGAAAAACCTAAAGGCGAAGTCATCCGCAATTCAGAAATACTTAAGATTATTAAAGATTCTTTTGGATATGTGATCGAAAAGCAAGATTTTTGGATTGAAAAACTGAATCTAGTTTTGATCGATTCAATAAAATTAAAAGCCGTTATTGGAATTACACAATGTACGAATCAGGCAGATCATTTCGAACCAAATGATTGTTATTTAAAAGTTAAAGATACTCCTGATAGTGTTTTTTTGTCCTCAACCTTAAGAAACTGCATTACTTATCCATTAGGGTCTGTATACAAAGATCACTATACAGATTTTATAGATTCAATGACTAAATCACGCATTGAAAAACAAAACATCAAGCGTCTGCAATTATATGACTATAAAATTTACAAGAATGAGATTCTTCCATTTGATGTCAAAGTAAAATCTATTAAAAGTTTTGGCACCTTTCTTAACTTTTACTGTGGTAAAATAGTAATTCCAACTAATATTGCAACTAGCATAGCTAATCTTAAGAAGTTCTATGAAGAAATGGGAATATTGCTTACCGTTAAAATTGAAAAGAAAAACTATCATGTTATAAGATGCCAGAAACCTCTTAAAGGCTAGAGACAGAAAGTTAGCTTCAAAACTTATCCAAACAGAAGAAAGAATAAAGAAATGACTTCCGACTTTTGTTTATTCCAGAAGATGTTAAGCGATGTTAATTCTTGTTACAGTTACTTGCCGGCTTCAAGCTCCGGAAACTAAGAAGAAAAGCAGACACATTAGAACTCAAATACTTTTGTCTAGGTACAGTATAATTTGCCAGCGATGTATTTGATGATTTTTTGAAGGAATAGTAGAGTTTAAATGATACAGAAAATATAAATCTTACTAGTGATTACAACTATAAAACTTTTGCTGCTAATTAAACTTGGTTAGAAGTCCCTAAGACTGTCTTGGAGCAGGGATTTCAAAGTGAGAATCCAAAATAAACTTATATAATATTTGTAAATTGTATCAAGCCCCCGTAAAATTAAATACTGCACTTTGACTTATCAGTATTTTGCAGATGAAGTACTCAATTCATATTACACTTTCCACCTTTTAATTAAAATTAGACTAATAACTTGGAATTTATTACATTTGTTAATAAAAAGATTAAAATGGAAACTAAAAACTTCTTTTTTCTTTGTTTATTCTTAGTTACGAATTTATTAAAAGCTGAAAATGAACCCAATGACAATTGTTCTTCAGCCAATTTAATTCAACTAGATCAAATAACAAGTGGCTCTATTCAATCTTTATTTGATAAAGATTATTTTAAAATATCAATTCCTATAGAAGGCACTTATGCTTTAGATATGTTTTGCAAGGATACTGGCTTTCGCATATCCATTTTGATATTAAATGAAAACTGTGATCAGATTAGTGTTTTAAGTCGCTCACAAGGAATTGAAAAAATCAATTGCAATTTGATATTTTGCAATCCTGGCATTTATTATTTTAAGGTAAGTAATGCTAGTAATACTATTATTCAAGAGCCATATTATTTCAATCTGGTAAGAAATACAACTGATATTCATGAATGCAATAATTCATTTTTAGATGCATTTGACATAAAGCTGGATGAGCGGGTCGATGTACTTATTGATGGACTATTAGTGAATAGCCCAATAAATAATTACAATTTTGATCAGGACGAATATTTTAAACTACTTATTCCTTCCAAAGGCATATTGAAAATAAATATCTTTGACTTAAAAGGTGATGATGACTTAAATGTCATTGTTTATGACAAAAATGAGAATTTTATAAATTGCATTTGCTGTATTCCTATTGGAAGTGATAGCTCAGTCTTAGAATCATTAATATGCGAACCCGGTGATTATATCTTTAAAATTAAAACTTGTAATTCACCAAGAATAAAAACCCACACTTCATGCTCCTTTATTGCGAGTTTTATAGAAGATGTTACAGAGTGCAACAACTCATTTAATGAGGCTACATTAATTGAAATAGGTCAAACAATGGTAGGTTATTTTGGCGCACTGGATTCTCTTAATTTAGACATAGATTATTATAAATTTAAACCTGGTAAAATCGGGCTATTTAATTTTGATTTTATTGATTTTAATGATTATGTTGAAGTTAATTTATACGATAATAACTACAATTTAATTCAAAATTTTTGGAAGGATAAAATGGAATCAACTAATTCTGGAAATTATCCCTTGCTGTGCGATGATCAATATTATTACTTTAGTTTAAAATATGCAAATAATTTAAATAATTGTGATCCTGCCAATAATATAGTAAAATATTCTTTTAAAATGAATATATTACCTTCAGATCCATATGAATGTAACAATAAATTTGAAGATGCTTTTAAAATTTATCCTAACCAAATATTATATCCGTTTATGGATAATAGGATGGATGATGATTATTTTTTATTCAACTTAAGGTATCCAAGTGAAAAAGCAATCATATCTATTTCAGATATTGATGATCAAAATAAAGTAACTATATTTGTTTATGATAAAAATTTTAGAATAAGAAATTATATAGTTCCAAAATCTGATACCAATACAATTATTTCACAAATGTCTTTAGAAAATAATGATCAATTTTACTTAAAAGTCCATTATAATTCAATAAATAATTTTTCTCCAATAAAAATAAAATTTGATAAAATTGTACTTGATGTTCAAACAAATAATCCAAAAGGATTAAATCCAAATTGCAATATACAAACAGAAGATGGAGTGCTTAAAATTTACACAGATTTTGACCTTAATAATTACCAAATCAGTATCTTTAATTATTCTGGTATTCTTGTTAAAAAAGCTTTATTATCAGGAACAGAATCTTCCATTAATGTTTCTAATTTAACATGTGGAATATACTTCATTAATTTCAAAAATGGCATAACTAATCTTACAAAGAAATTTATTGTGTTCTAAATAATTATCAACAACCTTGACTTTTTTGACAATCGTAGAATTTATATATCTCTGCTTACAAATTTTACTTTAAGTGTCAAGCCGTTTTATTGAGAATAATCCTTGATTTACAAAAAAGTTCAGTAGTCCAGAGCACGGATTTTAAGAAGAATCTTGCAAAATTGTCTACCTTCTATTTAGCTTAGAGGAAAGAAAGCAGTTTTTCTGAAAAGTCGTAGTTTGTTCAATTTTCAGCTTCACCCTTCCATCTCTTTATTTTTCACTATTTTTAGGCTCATTTAAATAAAATTCATTTCATGCTACAACGATTTTTTACCATTTTATGTATAATGAGTGTAGGCCTTTGTCTTCCTGCTCAAAAAGTTGAAAAACCAACTCCATTAACCGGAGATCTGTATGCTTCGCTTAAATTCAGAAGCATTGGCCCCGCCGTGACTTCCGGAAGAGTATCTGATTTTGCCGTTAACCCAAACAATATCAATGAATATTATGTGGCCGCCGCCGCAGGTGGTGTCTGGAAAACCAACAACCGCGGAACCACTTTTAAGCCCATTTTTGATAATCAGGGCTCGTATTCCATTGGTTGTATTACTATCGATCCAAATAATACAAACATTGTGTGGGTAGGTACCGGTGAAAACAACAACCAACGTTCCGTTTCCTATGGGGATGGTGTCTACAAAAGTGAAGACGGGGGCAAAACCTGGAAAAACAAGGGTTTAAAAAATTCAGAACATATCGGAAAAATATTAATAGATCCAAGCAATTCGAATGTGGTGTATGTTGCTGCTTATGGACCTGTCTGGAAAGAAGGGGGAGACAGGGGCCTTTATAAGACCACCGATGGAGGTGAAACCTGGTCCTTAATAAAATCTGTTAGCGAATATACAGGCTGTAATGATGTACTAATGGATCCTAGAGATTCTAAGGTAATTTATGCCGCCTTTCATCAACGCATGCGCAAGGTTTTTGCTTATGTTGGAGGTGGCCCTGAATCTGCCTTGTTTAAAAGTACAGACAGTGGATTGAGTTGGAAAAAACTGGAGGGTGGATTACCGGGTGGAGACCTGGGAAGAATTGGTATAGCCATAAGTCCTGTAAAACCAGACATTATATATGCTGTCGTTGAATCCAGAGAAAATGGTGGAGTCTATCGAAGCACGGATCGTGGTATCAATTGGGAGAAGCGATCAGGGTTTCAGACTGCCGGAAACTATTATCAGGAAATAAGCTGCGATCCGGTAAATGCAGATAGGATTTTTATTACAGATTCTTATTTTAAAGTCAGCAACGATGGTGGAAAAACAATAACAAATCTAGGAGAAATCAATAAGCACATCGATAATCATGCTATATGGATTGATCCTGCTGACAATAATCATTTATTGGTTGGTTGTGATGGTGGCGTTTATGAAACCTATGATTTTGCTAAATCCTGGGATTTCAAAGCTAATCTTCCCATAACTCAGTTTTATAAGGTATCTACGGACAATGCAAGTCCTTTTTATCATGTACATGGGGGAACCCAGGATAATATGAGCTTAGGAGGTCCAAGCAGAAACACCTCAGCCAATGGTGTATCCAATGAAGATTGGTATGCAACATCTACCGGAGATGGTTTTGAAACTCAGGTGGATCAATCTAACCCTGACCTGATTTATGCTCAAAGTCAATATGGTGGCTTGATTAGATTTGATAGAAAAAATGGTGAAATGCTCTACATCAAACCGATTGAAGCTGAGAATGACAAAGCACTTCGATGGAATTGGGATTCACCTCTTCTCATCAGTCAATTTGATAACAAAAGACTCTATTTTGGAGCAAACAAATTATTTAGAACAGATGATCGTGGCAATAACTGGAAAGTTATAAGTCCAGACTTAAGCAGACAATTGGACAGAAATAAAATGGAAATCATGGGTAGAGTATGGCCTATGGATGCCGTTGCAAAAAATACAAGTACCGATATCTATGGACAAAGCACTACCATAGCTGAATCAAAATTTGATGAAAAAACGCTTTGGGTTGGAACAGACGATGGTCTTATTCAATTAACCAATGATGGTGGCGTAAGCTGGACAGCTATGGATAATATTCCAGGAGTTCCCAAACAATCTTATGTGCATCAAATCATAACTTCCCTTCATGATAAAAATACAGCGTATGCATGTTTTAATCACCACAGATACGGTGATTTCAAACCTTATCTCGTTAAGACTTCAGACGGAGGCAAAACCTGGAAATCCATAAGTTCAAATCTTCCGGAACGCGGCAGTGTCTATAGTATTGCTGAGGATCATTTGGACAAAAACTTATTATTTGTCGGAACAGAATTTGGTCTATTCTTTAGCATCAATGGGGGCGACTCCTGGTTTCAGATGAAAAACGGTCTACCAACCGTCGCAGTAAGAGATATAGAAATTCAAAGAAGAGAAAATGATCTTGTTATTGCCACATTCGGAAGAGGATTTTATATTCTGGATGACTATTCCATTTTGAGGAATCTCAAGAAAGAAGATCTAACGAAAGAAGCTAGTATTTTCCCCATCAAAAATGCTTTAATTTATAATCCTTCAATGAAACTAGGACTTCGCGGTAAGGGACATCTTGGAAGTAGTTACTTTACTTCTCCAAATCCTGAACCTGGAGCCATCATCTATTATTATACCAAAGATGAACTGAAGACTTTGAAAACGATTCGCAAAGAAATCGAGAAAACCAAAATCGAACAGAAACAAGCTGTTTACTATCCATCACTTGATAGTTTGCGAATGGAAGACCAACAGTTCGAGCCTTATTATTTATTTACCATTCGCGATGCAGCAGGAAACATCATTAGACATCTTAAAGCAACAGGTTCCAAAGGCCTGCAAAAGATTCAATGGGATATGCGAGCGCCAATTCCTGATCCGGTTACGAATAGATCAAGCCCTGCGGAAGATCAACTTTTTAGCAGTGAGCAGCAAGGCTATCTGGTTGGACCCGGCACTTATTCGGTTCAAATGTCAAAAGTTATCGATGGCGTTATAACAGATATTGGAAATCGACAGAATTTCAATTTAATACCTTTGAATAATAGTACTTTGCCATTGCCTGACCCAAATGATAATTTAAAGTTTTTTCAACAGGTAGATAAATTAAGCAAAGCTGTTTCTGCTATCAATGATATTGTTGAACAAATGAAAAACAGAATTCACAACATAGATCTTGCTTGTCAGGATATACAATCTTCTACTGGATCCATATTAGAACGCAATAACAATCTTCGCAAAAATTTATTAGCTAATATTATTATTTTACAAGGAGACCCCACAGCAGGATCAAGAGAATTTGAAACCAAGACTTCAATCAATGATCGCATTGGGGGTATTCAGGGTGCGTTGTATGGTACAACTAGTGCTGTACCGGATTTTTACAAAGCATCTTATCAAATCGCTGCTAAACAATTTGGCAATTGTTTGAAAGAGCTAAAAACCATTAACACAGAATTAGAATCTCTTGAAAAAGAAATTGAATTAAAAAATGCGCCATATACTCCTGGAAGATGGCCGGAATGGAAATAAATGAGCAGATAATAAATACTGATAATTTAGCAGATAACAAATGTTGGTTAATTATTTTAAAATAATGCTAATCCTTGTATTGGTATTATACATCAATCTCGCACAGCTTTTAGCACAAAATTTGGTGACAAATCCTGGTTTTGAAAAATGTGATAATTGTGGCCGTTTTGGAAATTCAGGTGTCGAATTTTTTTTTCTGAATGGGGCTAATAACCCAGTAGATTGGTTTGGTGTAACAGATGGCTCTTCAGATATTCGAAGTACGTTAGCACATTCTGGAAAACGACATGGCGGCTTTTTCAGTTTTGGAAAATTTGAATATTTAGGAAATGTTTTATCCCAAGCTTTGGAAGCGGGATCGGAATATCAATTTTCTTTTTGGCTTGGAGCGGAAGAAGCAAGTCAATATACACTGGATGAGATAGGCGTTTTTTTCCATAAAGGATTACCCAGATACGCTGGGACCTCAAGCCTTGGAAAACTTATTTCTCCGGATCTTAAGACACCGGATGGGGTATTTCTTCCTTCTAACAATTACAAACAGTTTACATTTAATTATCTTGCTTGTGGCGGGGAAGATCATATTATTATTGGTAGATTCAATGACCTTGGAAAAAATGATACGATGTTTATTGGTTCTGGCAAGCCAACCATAGTTTATCCTTATACTTATGTCGATGATGTTGAATTAATAAAAATGCATGATGCTCCCGATTTTCTTTCAGATACATTATTTTTATGTAAAAATGAATCGAAAAAAATAGGTATTCCTTCGGGATATGCTATGGTTCGCTGGAGCAATGGATTATTGGGTGACTCTACTATAGTGAAGGGTACGGATGAAAAAATTATAATTGAAGTAAATTTAAACAAATCATGTGTCTGGATTAGAGATACTATGATTATAATTCCTGCTGAACTCCCAAAAATTGATGTATTACCAGAAAAAATTCTCCTATGTAAAAATGAGTTTGCCAAAATCGGAATTCCTCCCATTTACCAAGAAGTTTTTTGGAGTAATGGAACCAAGGGCGATAGCACAGTAATAAAACCGAGTGATCAGGTATTGACGGTTTCATTTCTTTCTTCGGAATTTTGTGATACCTTATTTGATACAATACTTATTTTAAGGAGCGAGTTAGTGGAAAAAAAGGATAATCTTATAGAAATTCAATCCATTTGTTTGTCATCACCCCTCCAAATTAAATTTGATGCTAAAGATTACCATACTTTTCAATGGAATACAGGTTCCGCAGAAAAATTTCTTTCAGTAAAAGATACAGGAATCTACATCATCAAAGCCTCCAATGATTGCTTTTACACCTTAGATACCATTCAGGTTCTTTCAACCTTACTTACAAATGACATTCTTCAGGTGCCAAATGTAATAACTCCGGGAAGTATGGAAAACAATAGATTCCTTCCAATATTTAAACCTGAAGTTTTGGATTCACTAATATCTTATGATATGGAAATATTTAATCGATGGGGTAAATCCATATTCAGTACTACCAGAAAAGAAGAACCATGGATACCTTCACAGGATGCCCCGGTCGAAACATACTTTTACAACATTATTTGTTCTATTAAAAATTGTGGTAATGCTCAAAGCCAGATCAGGAAGGGCGCAGTAAATATTATCAGGTAGAACCATGAAAATAATTTATGTACTGACAAAGACCTTAATTTTTTGTATTCCCATTTCTTTGCTTGGTCAATTTATTTCAATTCAAAATAAACAATTTTTTATAAATGGGCTCCGCTTCATTCCAATGGTAATGAACTATACCGTCAATATTCGCTATGAAGGCTCAGAAAATTTTTGGGTAAGTCCTAGTATGTCCTATTATACGACTCCTGTAGGAAGCAATTGTAAAACGAAAGAAGATTGTTTTCAGGATTTACTCAGAGATTTTTATCAAATACACCGCCTGGGATTTAATACAGTTCGCATCGTTGATCTAGAATTTGGTGTGAAGGATATGGAATATTCAAAAGATGAAGCCGGAACAATTGATATTTCATACTATTATGGACCTTTGAAATTTCATCCTTTTGTCCCACCATTTGAAGATCATTTTAAATTAATAGATCAGATACTTAAAGCCGCATCGCAAACACAGTTAAAAGTAATCTTATTATCTGGCGGCAAACAAATAGAAAAATTTCCTCTATCCGAATCCTATAAAATATATTTAGAATATCTGGCCAGAAGATACCAAAATGAACCAAACTTGATCGCTTATGATCTTATCAACGAGCCATCCTATTTTCATAAAGGTCCGGATAAAAAAGAAACACAACTGCTCGTTCAGAAATGGAGTAATGCTATACGAGAAAATACATCTCATCAACTCATTACCATCGGTTTTGGAGAATCTCATACCATCTTTGATTGGGATCCGATGATGCTGGATCTGGATTTTTATTCCTTTCATATCTACCCCGGTCCAGATGGAAAAATAGATAATTTTCTCAATCAGGTATATTGGATTTCCAAAGTATCAGACAAACCTTGGATTATTGGTGAAACGGCCTATCCCGCAACCACACTTAATGTTCAAAAAGGGAATAACGGAAGTATTGAAAAACAAACAAAATTCTTTGAAGAATCCTATAAATTTTGTTTGGATTGCGGTGGACAAGGATATTCATGGTGGCAATACCATGATGTAAGTTGGAGTCCGGATTATGGATTATTGGATAGCTTTCATATGTTGAAACCATTTGGTAATTTAGTAAAAGATTTTCATAACTATACTCCGAATTTTCAAAACTGTAGAGCGCCACATAACTATTGGAACATGCTTAGCAATTTTAAAAACTTTTATACTGGAAAAATTATTGATGAACAATCTCGTCCCATCAGTAACGCATTGATCATTGCAAGCACTTTTAGCGGAAAACCAAATTATACTTACAGCTTAGAAGATGGAACATTTACAGTTTATTGTTCTGGAACCATCTCAAAAATTAAAATTAGCGCTCCCGGATATAAAATTCGAAAAAGAAACGCGTTTTTGTCCAGTACAACGACCAAACTTCAAAAAGAAATATTTGACAATAAAAGCTTTATAAATAAAAATCAAAAAGACATTCTGAATTATTGCAAATTTCTTGCAGAAAAAGAATGGAAACAATGCAAACTTACTTGTAACGGTGATAAAGATTGTCTGTCTAAATGTTCTGCTATACTCAAGTTATCAGAATTTGAGTGCAAAAATAAGATGTCAGTTAAAAATCCTTAATTTTGCAACTCAATTTATAAGTTTAAGCAATAAAAATATACTTTTTAAGCGGGCAAAATGTTGTGAACTTTAATGTGACCGAAGCTAAGTTTCTTAACAATACACCAGATCTGTAAATTCTTAAGAATATTAAACCTATATTCAATCAATAGACGATTGTAGCTGTGCAAAAATATAATGGTATCAGCCCTTGAATATCAAAAACGTCCGGGTCAATTTCGACATTGAAAATCGGATAATTAGAACCCTCAAGAATTATTAATTTCCAAAAGAACTTTTCATTTACAGAATTTTATTATCAAGGTTGGAATTAAACTCTTAAATTAACTTTTTAATCCATTTTACAAAAAATGTAAAGCTTAGATATTTATTTATTAATATATTTGCATGATTGAACTAGATATAATTTTTGAGACGAGCTCCCGACCTGGTAATTGAATCTGGTAGCTTACATTTAATTCAAAGATTATATTTATGGCAGCATGATGCAGTATTAGAATTGGATATATCTAAACGTAGTATGAAGGAAAAATTTTCAATAATTCATACATGTTCAAATTCCAATCTTATCTGAAATACTAAAAGTTAGCCATAACAGGATTTGACCAGTTCGCTTCGGTGAACTAAAGTACATTGTTTTAAAAGATTATGAATGAACAAAAAAGCCATTCTTTTCATCCAATTTACCCAACATCTAAGCGAGAAAAAAAATAATGGAAACTAACCTCTTATTAATCATTGTTATACTGATTCTAATTGCAATCATTTTAATTATTGTTTTTCGCAATAAAAGCAATTCTGACCTGCCTCAACTTCAATTAAAATTTAGTGAATTACAATCCATATTGTCAAAGATTGAATCCAATCTAAAAGACGATTTTAGGATTAACAGAGAAGAAAATACATCAAATGTTAAAACAAATCGGGAAGAACTTAACAAGGCCATCAGCGATTTCAGAACCGAAATTATGTCCGCTGTAAAAGCAATGACCGAACAGAACAGTTCTGTACTCGAAAAGCTGAATCTAACCCTGGAACAAAAAGTAACCGCCTTAATCGAAAAGAATGATAGAAATTTCAAAGCTTTTACCGATAGCAATACCGCTCAACTCGAAAAAATTGAAAAGAAAGTTGAAGACAAATTAAAAGAACTAAACGATCAGGCTAAATCAGAAAATACAAAAATCAAAGAAGCACTGGTTCAAGCTTTGAAAGATTTCCAGGAAGCTTTTGATAAAAATGTAAAATCCTTCAATGACTTGCAAAAAGAAAAATTTCAGTTGATGGAAAACAAACAAAATGATTTGGTAAAAGGAACTGAAACAAAACTGGATATTATCAGAGCAACCGTAGAGGAAAAGTTAGAAAAAACCTTAAGCGATCGTTTGGGTCAAAGTTTTGAGACGGTTGGCAAACAACTCATCGAAGTTCAAAAAGGCCTAGGCGAAATGCAAACACTTGCTCAGGATGTTGGTGGCCTGAAAAAAGTTTTAAGCAATGTCAAGATGAGAGGTGGAATCGGAGAGGTTCAACTGGCCATGCTCTTAGAACAAATACTGGCTCCCGATCAATACGAGGCGAATGTTAAAACAAAGTCTAGCAGCAGCGATTTGGTAGAGTTTGCTATCAAATTACCGGGAAGAGATAATAATGACAGGCCGGTTTGGCTTCCGATCGATGCCAAGTTTCCGAAAGATGTATACGAACAACTTCAAACTGCATATGATGTCGGAGATATTAGTCAAATTGAAATATCACAGAAAAATCTGGAGAACACCATTAAAAAAATGGCCAAAGACATCAGTGAAAAATACATTGACCCTCCCCATACTACTGATTTTGGGATCATGTTTTTACCTTTTGAAGGCATATTTGCCGAAGTGGTTAGAAAAGCTAGTCTTTTGGAAGATTTACAACGCCAATACAAAATCATTGTTACGGGACCAACGACTTTAGCAGCCATTCTAAATAGCCTGCAGATGGGTTTTAAAACACTGGCCATCCAGAAACGAAGCAGCGAAGTGTGGCAGGTCCTGGGCGCTGTTAAGAAAGAATTTGAAAATTTTGGCGGACTCATGCATAAAGCTCAAAAGAATATTCAAACAGGTCTGGATCAATTAGATGATGTTATGGGCAAACGGACCAAGGCCATTCAGCGTAAACTCCGCAGTGTAGAAACACTAAATGAGGCAGATTCAAAATTTATTTTACAGGAATTGCCGGATTCAGAATATTCAGATGAAGAAGTAGATAACGAACCGTAGTGAATACTTAAGCTTATTTGATTACAGGTAAAAATTACAATATATAAAAGCACTAACTTAATCCACCTTGAAATATAAAAACAACAAAGACCTAACTGGCGTTCAATATACTATTCAATGAAATTTAAACCGACAATAAACTTAGTTTTATTTTATATCCTGATTGCATTGCCATTTGGAATATGGAGCATTACTGCAACCGGTTCTACGCCCTTTCTTGACCAACTCATTACTTTTCTGTTTGGTTTCTCGAATGGTTTACTTTTTGCATTTATCTGTATCATCATATCTACTATTTCAAAAAATGCATTTCTCGGCATTACCTACTTTTTGAACATCTTAAGTTATACTATTGCATTATCAACTGTTTTTTATTATTTAAGTTTTGGATTTCCCTTTTCATCCTCCAGTCTGATTGTTTTATTAGAAACCAATGGACAGGAAGCTCAAGAATTCATTACCTCATTTAGTAATTTTGGGATTATTTCTTTTCTTCTTTGCTATGCACTTTTACAAATATTTATTTTCATTTGCAATGGAAAACTTTCAGAAATAGTTTACACAGTTCATTGGAAAATCAGATTTGCATTTCAATTAGCGATACTAATTATTTATTCAGCTTGCATTTGGCGAAACGATCTGCTATTTCAGGATAATATGTTCTATGCATTGCGAGATACTTATAGGCATTATAAAGAGGAAAAATATCTTATTTCAAAGCTACGTTCAGACATTATTACCGGAGAACTAAATATGAAAATATCTCGTCCGGCAGTTGAAGAAAACGAGACCTACATATTGGTCTTAGGCGAATCTTTATCCAGACACCATATGAGCTTGTATGGTTACTCCAGAAAAACCAACCCTGAATTAGAAAAATTAAAAGATGAATTGTTGATCTTTAAAGATGTTATATCTTCCGATAATACTACAGTAAACTGTCTAAAAAAAATACTAACCTTTGCCAATATTGAAAGTATGGAGGCATTACACACCAAACCTGGATTATTACAGGTTTTGAATAAGCTTGGATTCCATACCTATTGGATTTCAAACCAAAATTACTCAGGAACCCATGACAGTTGGGCTACCATATTTAGTCAGGATGCTAAAGAAAAATTTTATACCAATTTTGTCAACGGTATAAAAAGCACTCCTGTCTATGATGAAGCTGTCCTAAATCCATTCAAAAAAATTTTAGCATCGACCGAACACAAAAAATTTATTATTATTCATTTAATTGGAAGCCATAAACGAGCTGATTTTCGATATCCAATCTCCTTTAACAAGTTTACTTCATTTTCAGACCAACCATTAACCAATAAAAATGCCGGATCTGTCGAAAAAAATTATGTAAATTATTATGATAATTCTGTATTATATAATGATTTTATCATTAGTGAGATCATCCACTTGACTAAAGATCTCAATCAGAAATCATTTGTTCTTTATTTTCCCGATCATGGAGAAGAAGTATGCGAACAGTCAAATTTCTCCGGCCACGCCAATGGCGTTGATTCCCGATTTATGGCCGAGATTCCAATGATTCTTTGGCGAAGTGCTGGTTTTAAAAACCGAAGATTTATCGATGAATCCGTTATTAAAAGATCTTATCAAACAGATGATGTAATTCATTCTGTGCTAGACCTTTTGGAAGTACAGTACTCGGATTTTATAGAGAAAAAAAGCATATTTAATCCATCTTATCAAGCTGAAAAGAGAATCGTTGAAGGAAGATATGATTATGATTTACTTTTTGGAAACTGTAATTGATTTAGTGTTCATTCGTATCCTTTAATTCATGTACAGTGAAATGTATGTAAATATTTAAATTGAGCCTTTGTAATTAGACTTTTATATATATCTAAACCTCGATTTTGACTATTCGCTCGTTGCCGAAAGTAAATACAGAATGTATTGTTCGAATGTATCTAAAAGCCATTTTCGAAGTAGAATCCAGAACATTTTAAACT
>WBZT01001463.1_pt1 | contig 17306 bp, 20 predicted proteins | sample 5204241 | NCBI WGS metagenome assembly WBZT01 (sample SAMN12344358, study PRJNA552823) | activated sludge metagenome | biome: Activated sludge suspended growth; feature: Nitrification reactor; material: Wastewater; isolation source: activated sludge from nitrification reactor of wastewater...
CCGGCCGGCGGTGGATAACGCGGCGCTGCTCACTGCCATGTTACTCCAGCGGTTGTCGGGGACGAGTACTGTGCCAGCGCTGCTCGAAGGCCGCCGGCGACAGGTTGCCCAACGACGAGTGACGACGTTCGGTATTGTAGTAGCCGATGTACTCGACCAGCGCCCGCTGGGCTTCGGCACGAGTTCGGAAGTGTTCGCCGTGGACGCACTCGACCTTGACCGTGCCGTTGGCCGATTCCATCGGGGCGTTGTCCCAGCAGTCTCCCTTGCGACTCATGGAAACAGTAATCCCGCGCGCCTGCAGGACCTTGCGATAGTCACCGGCGGCGTATTGCGAACCGCGATCGGAGTGATGCACCAAGCCCGACGCTGGGTCACGCCAGCCCAGGGCGACCCGCAGTGCGGCCAGCGTCAGTTCCTGCGGCATCGTATCGCTCATCGCCCAGCCAACCAGCTTGCGCGAGAACAGATCCATCACCAAGGCCAAATATAGCCAGCCCTCGTCGGTCGGGACGTAGGTCAGGTCCGCCAACCACTTCTGGTTCGGCGCGGTGGCCTCGAAATCACGTTCCAGGACGTTCGGCGCGACCGGGTGGGCATGCTTCGAGTCCGTGGTCACCACGCGGAACCGGCGCCGCTGACGACTACTCAGATCATGCAGGCGCATGAGGCGCCCGATCCGCTTCTCATTGACCGGTCGACCCAGCACTGCGCGCACCTCGGTCGTCATCCGCCGGCGACCATAGCGACCCCGATGCCGGGTCTGGGCGCGACGAATTTCCGTCACGATCTGCGCTTGCTCGACCGCGTGCGCCGAGGGTGCCCGTGAACGCGCCGCGTAGAACCCACTGGGCGATACCCCCAGCAACTCGCACATCGGCCGCACGGGATAGGAGTCGAGATGCGCTTCGATCCACGCGTACTTCACATCGACTCCTTGGCAAAGTACGCCGCCGCTTTTTTTAGGATCTCTTTCTCCATCCGCAGCCTGGCGACCTCTTGCCGCAATCGCGTCACCTCTGCCTGCAACTCATTCACCGGCTGTCCGGCCGACGCCCTGACCGGCGGGGCGCCCTTGCGCGCCCGCAACACCCAGTTCGCCAACGTCTTCGCCGACATCTCCAACGACCGTGCCACCGCCGGAATGCTCCGCCCACCGTCGGTCACCTGCTGCACTGCCGCCGCCCGAAACTCCGGCGTGTAACTCCGATTCACTCTCTTCATGTCCAACCTCCACAAGGTCAAAATACCATACCTCGTGGCGTCCATTTTTCGGGTACCAGATCAGGCGAATCCACTGGCAACTGGCCAGTTGCGCCATCAGCGCCTTGTCCAAGACCCGGCCGCCGCCGTAGCGGATGTCCTCGACGCAGGCTTGGGAGGATTTGAGCTTGGCTTCGCGCAGGAGGCGGAGGACCCGTCGATTCTCGCGGTAGATGCGTTCTCGATCCACCAGCAGCGCGAAGCGCTCATCGAAGGCGAGGCTGGCGTGGGCAGCGTTGGTGTGCTGCTCCTTGAGGCCGGCGGCCATGCCGGGCAGGCGCAAGGCGTTCAAGGTGTTCAGAGTTTGCTCCATCAACATCGGATTTCCTTTCCAGGTCAGTGGTAGTAGTCGGGACCACGCACGTTGGCGTGGTCGGGCAAGGCCAGTTCGGCTTGGCGGGAGGCCACCGGCTGGCGATCCAGCCCGGTCTCCAGAATGGAGGCCACCGAGCGGTAGCGCAGGGCGCCGACCGAGAGCGCCCGGGTACAGGCGGCCTCCATGCGGGTGCGGCCATAGTTGCGGGTCAGGCGCATCAGTCCCAGGCAGGTCCGATAGCCCTGTTCCGGGTGTTTCCTTTCGGTCAGGATGCGCCGTACTAGTTCGGCGGTGGCCGGTCCCACCGAAGCAGCCCAGGTCAGGAGCTTGCCCGGCGACCACTCGGCGTGCGCCCGATGGGCGGCCGGCATGTGCTCGGGCAGGGTTTCGTAATGGCCCTTGCGGACACTGCGCGGATGGCAGGCCACGCGCTTGCCCAAGGCCAGGACTTCAATCGTGCGGCGGGTGATGCGCAGCTCGACGACCTGCCGGACCAGGGCGTGCGGGACGCTGTAGTAGGCGCCGTCGAATTCGACGTGGTAATCGATATTGACCGTGGCCTGCCTCCAGTCAGCCAGCACGAAGGGCGCCGCCGGCAGAGCCCGCAGATAGGGCCGGTCCAGCACCTCGAAGCTCGATTGTCGGGAGCCGGCCAGTTTCTTGAAAGGGCGCTGGTTGAGCGCCGGCAGCAAGTCGGCAATCGCAGCTTCCAGTTCGGCCAGGGTGAAGAAGCGCCGATGGCGCAGCCGCGCCAGAATCCAGCGCTCGACCACCTGCACGCCGGATTCCACCTTGGCCTTGTCCTGGGGCTTTCGGGGACGGGCCGGCAGGATGACGGTCCCGTAGTGGTGGGCAAATTCGGCAGTGGCCCGGTTGAGTTCCGGCTCGTAGCGATCCGGTCGGGCCACCAGCGCCCGGGGATTGTCCGGCACGATGAGCGCCGGCACGCCGCCGATGAACTGTAGTGCCCGGTTCAGTCCGGTCAGCCAGTCGGCCTGGGTCTGGCCCGGGGTGGCGCAGGCGAAGGTGTAGCTGGAGGCCCCCAGCACCGCCACGAAGATGCTGGCCGGATGGATTTCTCCGGTGGCGGCATCGATGATCGGCACCGTCGGGCCGGCATAGTCGGCAAAGAGCTTCTCCCCGGCGCGGTGGCTCTGGCGCATGGAGCGCTTCAGCTTGGCTGCCCAGTCCCGGTAGCGGGTGCAGAAGGCTGTGTATTGGTAGCCCCGCTCGCCGACCGCTTCCCGGTACTCTTCCCAGAGCAGCGTCAGGGTGACGCCCTTCTTCTTCAGTTCCTGATGGACCCGGGCGTAGTCGGGTTCGGCAAAGGTCGGCTCACGGGCGGCGACCTGCCGGTAGAGCAGCTTCTCCAGCCCGCGGTCGTCCAGGTCGTCCGGCAAGGGCCAGGCCAGCCCAGCGGCGCCAGCCAGCCGGAGATACTTGGCCACCACGCCCTTGGAAATGTTGAGCGCCCGGGCGATGGCATCCAGGCTCAGCCCGGCACTGTGGCGGTATCGAAGTACGTCTCGTATCTTGCGCATGGATAGTCTTTCCTGCGGCATCCTCGTTCACTTTCCAAAAAAGCGACAAGGCTACCTTCAACTATCCATACAGCATCCCTCGCGTCGGTCACGTTCAGCGCGAAATCGCGGTCACGCTTTCGTGAAACGACGGTCACGTTCCCGCGAAATTACCGGTCACGATGGCGCGAAATACGCACTTTCATCCCGAATTGTGAACTTTGGTGCTTCTCCCAACCTCGAGTCCGACCGGTTGCCATGGCATACCTCCACTGCGGCGAATGCACTATTTCCTCCGCAAGGAGTGCTGCAAGAGTTGCCTTTGCGGAGAATGAAATGGGTACGGTCCTGACTTTTGTCGCGTGATGTCATTCAGGACAACTCCTCACCAAAGGGCTACCTGGTCGAAGCCTTCGGCACGACGATCCGGCGAGACTCTGGTCAACCCGTCGAGCGGGCGCGGGTAGTTGCCGGCGAATGATCGGGGATGTACCACCGCTTCCCCATCCCGGTCAGGTTCAGCAACGGGGTACCGGCCGCAACATCAAGGTCATCGCGTGAACTGGTGATTTCTGCAAGCCGTAGTGTTCGCGGAATCGCTTCGCGTCTTCGACAAGTCTTGCCCTTGTCGTGAGCTTCGACAGACTGGGATTTTCATGCATGTTGGCCATTGTTGGGTCTGCATCGGGAAGTATCGTCCTAGTTCCCGCTGCCCGCACGAATCCCCAGAAAATCGTCCAGGGCGGCATTGAATGCTGTCGCTTGATCCCAAAACAGGGCGTGGCCTGCTTTGTTGAAGACTACTGCGCGCGCGTTGGGGCATTGATCGGTCAGCATTCGCGCCTGTTCGCGCCATTTCGGCGTTACCAGGTAAAGAATGGGTAGCTTGCTGGCATGAACCGCGGTACGCCAGAAAGCCCTCGGCCGTGAATAGGAAAGCAGTCTGATACTGTCCTCCACCGGCAGTTGCAGAGTGCTGGTGACGACGTCATCGAGAATGCCGGAGTCTACGGGAGTCCGAAATATCGCGGCGGCGAATCGACGCATGGTCGCTTCGCGCTGCTCGCGCAGTTCTCTAAAGAAAGGGTTCGGTCCGGTGCTTGCCGGACCGTCCGGCCCTTCGCCGATGGAGTTGTCCACGAGCACCAGTCCGGCCAGCCGCTGCTCGCCGTGTTCCGCCACATAGGCCAGCGTTTCCAGAACGGCCAGCGACCAAGCGACAAGTACCACCCGGCGATCAGGGAAGCGTTCCAGCAGTTCCTTGATGTCGGCGACGCGTCTTTCCAGGGTGTAGCCGCTGGGGTGGGCCGGCGACTGGCCTTGCCCGCGCGGATCAAAGGCGACCAGCGGGTAACGGCCGGCAAAATGCGTCAATTGCCGTTGCCATATCGTCGCGGGCATGGTCCAGCCCGGAATGAACACCAGCAGCGGCTTTGCCGGGTCATCGAGCCTGCGCTCAAGGTAGCAGAGCCGGGCGTTGTCGCTGGTCTCGAAGCAGACTCGTTCCATCGCTGCGGCGGCGCTTGACATCACTCCCAAGCCGAAAGCGAGGCTCGCAGTGATCGCCCGCCAGTCGCGTTGTCGATTCGCCAAGACCGCTTACTTGCGCACCGCCACTTGAATCGCCGCTCCTGCCTCTTTGCGGTAGCCCAGCGGGAAGCCCAATGGCCGCACTTCTTTGGCGCGTTCGGCGTAGGCCTTGATCAACGATGGATTGGTGGCTTCCTTGAACAGACGGTGGGCGCCGACGTATTCGCCATGCAGGGCGACATGGAAGCGTGCCGCCAGGGTGTCGTACTCAAGCCCGGTTTCGTCCTGAACCACCAGCGGCGCGCCGTTCAGAATTGCGTCGCGAATGATGGAAAAAGCGGGCATCTGCGGCAGGTGCGACGCCGCCTTCAGGAGCACAGGGCCACGTGCCACGCTCTCGATGAAGGCACGGGCATCCGCGCGCTTTTGCAGTCCGCGATCGGAAAGATCCTGCTTGACGTAATCGATGATGATGTCTCGTTCGGCCTTGCGCAGGTCGAGACGCACCGAATCCCAGCGAGCGCCGCTGCGCGCCTCGAGCGCCCGCAGCGTCAGGTCGGCGTCGAGGCAGATCGGGCGGATTGTGCGGATTTCGTAGCCCAGACGCGCGGCGTAGGCCATCAGGATCATGGTTGGCGTGAGTTGCAGCTTGCGTTCGCCACCGCCACGCTGGTTCAGCTCGGTAGTGACGAAAAACCCGCGCTCGCCGAAGCTGATCCATGCCTTGCCGAGGTCTTCCAGCACGCGCGTCAACTGCGGATCCTTGAGGGCAAATGGGTCGAAATACCCGTTGGCATACTGGTCCGAGACCATGACGTAGTGCACAGATCCCGGGAACACAGCCAGCATGCTCGGCAGATCAGGCCCGGAGAAAGGGTAAAACACGGTTTGCGCGCTGCCCGGGCGCACCTGGCGCGCCGCCCACGCAGCCAGTGGCGTGCCGTAGTCGCGGGCGTAGGCCTTCCATCCGGCATTCGCAGCATCGAGGTACGGGACGATGGCAGGCGACGCAAGATCAGCGGGTGGGGCGAGGCCCGCCAGCCGCCGCGCCACCTGGTTGACTTCAATCGTCGCTGCGGGATCTGGTGCAACCACGGGAGAACTGGCCGCGCGCTGTGTCGCCGGGCAGGTTTGCAAAGCATGGACCGAAAAGCTCGCGCTGCCCAGTGCGCAGCAGAAGGCAAGGGTAAATTGATTGAATCTCATGGAAACGTAAGAAGCTGGAACCGGATGGAAACTAGCGCACGCGCACAAGGCCGCGAGATTCGAGCACGATCAGGCTGGCGGAAGTGACGAAAAGACCAAAGACAAAGGCGACCGCTTCCTGATTGCCCACGAGCGAGATGAGAATGACCACGGAAGAAAAGCCGATGAACACCGGCGCGACAAAGTAACGGATGAGAGGGTGGTACTCGGCCTCGGTACGGCGCCGGCGGTAGATGCCCAACACCATCAACACCGGCGCAATGCCGAGGAAAACGCCCATCAGGCCCATCACCTGAACGAAAGATCCGGTTACCACCAGCAGGATGGACGCCGACGCCTGAATCCAGAGCAAACCCGAAGGGACGGGCGAAGCAGTAGCTCCTTCGCGCCGACGTGCGACGAGAATGCTGTGCAGCACCCTGGGGCCGGCGAAAGACGACACGCCGATGGACGACAGCAATACGACGGCGATCAGGAGCGCAAAAACCCGCGAGGCTTCGGCGCCAAAAAGCACTTCCACGAGCCGGGCTACAATGGCTTGGACGCCCGAAATCTCGCCGCTGGGGAGATTGCCCAGAATCGCAACATTCAAGGACAGGTACAGCACGATGACAATGCCGGTCCCCGCCAGCATCGCCAGCGGCACGGTGCGTTCGGGCTGGCGGAATTCGCTGGCGGAATAGATGGCCGCGTTCCAGCCGCTGTAGGTAAACACCGAGAACAGCAGGCACAGCGTCCAGCCATCCAGGGTCGCCCCCTGCCAGTTCGCGGTCGTAAGTGGACCCGCCTGCCAGTCGATGTGCATGAGACCACAGGTGGCGACTCCAAGAAGCAGGAGAAACTTGAGGATCGCCAGCAACGTCTGGATTCGCATGTTGTGCGCCTTGATCTGGGCGTGGACCAGAGTCATCAGGACGATGGCACCGATGGCGAGGAGCTTGCCGACTCCAAAACCCGCGACCGTCGATTCCGTCGTGCCGGTTCCGGTCATGAAATACGCTGCCAGCGCCATGCTGGCCGCCGCGTTTGACGCGGCAAAACCTACCAGAAAGGACAATATCGCCGTCAGATAACCCCACGACGGATAGTAGAAGGCCCCGATAATCGTTGCCTCACCGCCCGACACCGGGTTGCGGCGGATGATTGCGCCATAACAAATCACCCCGGAAATCGCCAGCACCGCACCCATGACCCAGACGGCCAGGATTTCGTAGGGCCCCCCCAGGCGCGCTGCCATCAGACCCGTGGTGGTGAGGATGCCAGTGCCGAGCATGCTGGCAATGACAATGAAAACGGCGTGTGTCAGTCCCATGAATCGCGCACTCCTTGCTTGGAGACAACAGTGTACATGGCACCGCCGGCGTTGTGCGTCATGCGAGTGGGGTTTTGCGGCGATTTTTCTTGACTGTGGGAAAATGCTGCACACTTTTCCCTCTGCGCTCCTTGCCAATGAAAGCCGCCAACCCCGCCGAGTCGAAGTCCAGGGAAAGGCGCTGGTGCAGTATGTTGTCATTACACCCGGCGTAGCCCGATTTCGCCGTCGGAAGACATCGAGCATGACGATGCGCGTGCAGCCGGACACGGACGAGATGGGCGTGAAGCAGCGGTACCGGTTCAATGTAACCGTTAACTCCCCGGCGTTCTTGTCGCCTACCTGCGGATGCGGTAGAGGTCTGAGCGCAGGGGATGGGGGGCGAAGTGTTGCTTCCAGAGGCGTGGCGTAAGCAGGGCGACTTTGGCGGCGGGGTGGCGGCCGACGCGCTGGAGGACATCCACCAGGTAGTCGTAGGGATCGACGCCGTGCAAGCGGCAGGTAGCGATCAGGCTCTGGACGATGCCGACCTGGCGGGCGCCCAATTCCGTCCAGCAGAAGAGCCGACTCTTCCTACCCATGGGAATGACACGCAGCGCCCGCTCCAGGTGGTTGGTATCGATGGGCACGTCCGGATCGGTGAGGAAGACTTCCAGCCCGGCACGGCGCTCGCGCACGTAGGCGAGGGCCTGGGTCAAGGGATTTCTTGGCAAGAGTCCCTGGGCCGTGAGCTGGCGCTCGACCCAGTCGAAGAATTGGTGGACCACCGGCTTGGCGTATTCCAGCCGGTAATCCCGCTTCCTCTCGCCGCGCAGTTTCTTGTCCCGGAGGAGCGCTTCCACCGCATAGAGGGCACCGATCTGGTCGAGCGCCTCGCCGACCCGTTCAGGGTCGGCGTCTTTGGCCTCGAAGAAAAGCCGCCTCGAATGCGCCCAGCATGGTGCGTGGGGGATGCCGGTGGCCTCGGCGTAAAGAGCGTAGGCGGCGTAGCCGTCGGAGAGGAGGACGGTGCCGGGAGCGAGCCGGCCCAAAGCGTTGCTCACGTGTTCGTGGCGGCGGCTCTCGAAGAAGGGGAAGGCGACTTCGTCCCGTTCGCCGTAGATGGGCCAGAAGCAGCCTTGCTTCATGCGTCCGGCGCCGGTCTGGCCGGCCTTGATCGGCGTCTCGTCCATGGCCAGCACGCGCGAGGCGCGGATCGACGCGAGCAGCGCCTCATGGATCGGTTCGAGCAGCGCCGCGCCCTGCTGCGCCAGTTGGGTGAGCCAGGGACGGCTGACGTGGAAGCCGGCATCCTGCAAGCGCTGGTGCTGGCGATAGAGCGGCAGGGGATAGGCGAATTTGTCCACCAGCAGGCCAGCGACGAAGCTCACGTCGGCGCGGCTGCCGTCGATGACGCCGGCCGGTGCCGGCGCACAGGTGAGCGCTTGGCTGGAGACGAGCTTGACCACCGGCCGCACGTACTTGATGACCACATGGCTGCCCGGACGCTGCGCCAGGCGGAAGGTCTCTTTGGCGCCGATGACTAAATATTCGTCGGCGGCAAGGCCGGCCACCTCCGGATTGGGCAGTTCGATGACTTCCACCGGCACCCGGGAGGCGTCGAAGAAGGGCAGCGACTCGGCGCCGGCGTCGGGCGTCCGGGCGGCGCTCTTCCTGACGTGAGCGGCCACCGGCCGGCCGGCATCGGGCGGCGCCGTGGCTTCGCCCTGGTCGATGACTTCGCCCAGGCTCATCTGGCCGGGAGCGACGTCAATCAGGCGCCGCTCGCTCTTCTGGCGGAACACCTGGCGCTTCAGCCAGTCGAGTTGGCGCTGCAGATCGGCCGTCTGCCGCGCCATCTGCTGGATCGTGTCCACCACTTGCTGCGGCGAGAAACGGGACGCTTCTTCGAGCGTCGGGAGGGGAGTGGCACGGGCTTGTGACCTGCCGCCATTGTGCCGCAAGATGCTGTTTTTACCTCACTTTATATCACCTCGGCCGGGTGCCGGTAGCGCTTCCTGACGCGTTTGCCTTCGATGCCTTCGAGCAGGAGCTTCAGGCCGGTCCAGTCCATCCGCCGGGACGTCACCCGGCGCCAGTCCGACAGGAAGCGCCGCTGCTCCAGGCGCTTGGCCCAGACGCAGAAGCCGGTGCGGTCTCAGTACAGCACCTTGATCTGGGTGGCGCGGCGGTTCACATAAGCATACAGATCGCCCGACAGCGGGTCCTGGCCCAGCGCGTGGCGGGTGAGCGCGTAGAGGCCGTCGAAGGACTTCTTCATGTCCACCGGCTCGCCGTACAGCTGCACCCGCACCCGGCCTTCGGGAAAGAACATCAGCCGCGCGCCAGATGAAGCACGACGCCGCCACCGAGGTCCAGGGTCAGTTCCAGCCGGCTCGGTGCCGCTGGCCCCCGGGCCGGTCCGATCAGCCCCAGATCGACGAAGCCCGCCGCCGCATCACCGCACCGGCTACGTCCGCTGTCCCGGTCCAGCGGCCGGCGCCACCGCTGCAGGCTGGCCACACTCACGCACGCGCTCGCGCAAAACGCCGCTTCGGTCAGCCCGCTGTCCTTGAATTGTGCCCCAGCACCGCCCGCCATTCGCTGCGCTCCGCCGCCTGCGCCGAAGCTTCTCCCCACCCATCGCCATGACCCGTCCTCCATCGAATGATCCGGAGGTATTGTCCACATCACGCGACGCGGGGAAAGAACGCCAAGGAGTTACCGGTTACGTGCCAATCGACCTGGCGTCGGGATTTTTTACACAGAGCGCAAACAGGGCAGCGAAAATTGGGGAAAATGTATTTCCAAACAATAACATAAATAACATGGCGCGGTATTTGCTTAGGTTCTCGTGCAGATTGGGGTTCGGGCGGTGATTGTTCCACGCTTCGATACCCGACATATCGTAAATCGTGGTCGGCCTCACCCCTCCCATTATTCTAATCAACACCGGGCATGTGGATTGGTCGGCTGCCATGCCATTTTTCTTCAGGGCGAAAAGATGAAATCCAAGGCTGATGATTTGTTACGGGCATTCGTCGCCTGCTTGTTCACGCTGCTCGCAGTGAGCGCGCATGCAAACATTACTTACAATATCAATACCACGGCAACCAATGTTTTTCCGAGTGGCAATCCGTTACAAACCGACTCAGTTATTGGCACGATCACTACCGATGGCACGATCGGTGTACTGACAGCCAGCAACATATTGAGTTGGAACCTTGACTTGGTTGACCACCTTAACTCGGCAAATAACGTAACACTGACTCCTTCCAACTCGGGTATTCCGCATCCTATCAATGGTGGCCTCTCAGCTTCTTTGACCGGTTTGTTTTTCGACTTCAGTGTCAGCGGTGCGGAATTCTTGATCCAGGGCAACGGAACCGGTGGGACCCATGGCTACTCGAGCGGCTGGAATTACTTCTGTTTCTCGGCTACTGGCGGCTGGTGTCTCGCTGGCGAGACTATTTCTCCCCAATACTATTCCGGTGACGGGGTGATTGTTACCGGCAGAGAGGCTCCGATCGGTTCGCAGCCGCTTGATCATGGACAGAATTCAGTACCCGAGCCCGCCGCCATTGCCCTTCTTGGAATTGGGCTTGTAGGCCTCGGCACGGTTCGTCGTCGGCGCAAGGAAACCTGATGGTTGACTTGCACGTGCCACAATCAGGCCCGGCTCCAGTACATATCCTGATGTACAAGTTTACCGCTCGCCTTGCTCTTTGCCCGCAAATTCGTGTCGACATCCGAAATCGAATCTTTGCGCGAGAGTCCTTCGTACGGCTACTGCAGTAGCGAATGGGCGTGCCACATGACTTGGTCCCCTGGGGACGGGTCTTTGGCACGGCCGAGTTGTATGCCGAGTCGGGCGACCAGAAGAACGGCATCCCCGGACCGGGTGCAGGCACACGGCAGGGTCAGGTCTTGACTTTTGCCTTTGAATTGACTTGAATGGGCGAAAGTCAAGACCTGATACTCATCTAGCCGGCCCCTCCGTCGCGGCGCTACAGTCTGAATTGGGAATCACAGATTGACCGTCGCAGAAGATGAGCCAAGATGAAACTGTATATGGCGCATACGGGATCAGGACTCGCCTTGTAGCGCCTGAAAAGACGATCAAACATCCGAGCATGGCTAAACCTCTGAGCACACCTGAGCCGCCCTGCTATGCCACGAGCAGTTCGTGCAGACGGGAAGCGGTTTGCGCCTGGACCTCTACAGGTTCAAATAGTGAAGCTGGGTATAAAAAGCCCTCGCCGGAATCGTCGACGATCCGCAGCATGTCGTGGCTGTCCGCCTGAGCAAGGACTTCATAGAGCCGTCCGAGGGTCAGGTCATCGGTCGAGAACTCACCGAACCCTTCGCGAGAAAGACAAACTACGAACTTCATAGCCATTCCTTTATCTTCAGTTTCACCTTGCCAATACCGTGCGCCTCGTACCAGTGGATCTCGGCCAGCGCCGTTGTTCCATCGGGGAGCCGGACAGCCGCAATGCCCTTCTTCTTGCGCCAATGCCCGACACCGTAGCGTTGCCGCAACATTGCCAGTTCGCGGACCCCGCTGCCTTCAGCGACGGTCTCGATGCTGGCGATCTTGCCGACGATGCTGAAATCCATGCGACCATCCTACTCCTGTTCGCGCTTTGATCTGGTCGATACTTGCCTGTTACCGGATGATTTCTTCGAAGTTGTGAGCGCTATCGCGGCAGCCCGCAGCTGTGCCGGCTTCCAGGCTGGTCAAGCGGGTGCCGACTTCGCGCCACTCGCTTTCCAAACGGTCCTGTCCAGCGCGTAATGCGCGGAGGTGTTCGAGAATCAGGTTCTCAACGTTGTCAGTCATAGTCGGGCCTCTTTCGGGTAAGTCTATCGCCAAGCGGGTGGATCTTCAAACGGCGGCACACGTTCGCGAGGGGATGGCAGGGTTTCGTCGTTGCCATGCCCGCTCCTCAGCCAGTCCGCGAGTCTTGCATGCTGGTTGACTTGCGGGTCTTGCGCGCGCGACGACCCTACTGACATCGACGATGGCTCACCGCCAGCGCCAACCTCACCCACACGTCCCCACCGCCCCGCAAGCCGTGCAGAAATCGCACCCATCCTTGCGGATCATCGTCAGATTGCCGCACTCGCTGCACAGCTTGCCGGCGGTGGGCGGTGCGGCGGTGCGGCGGTGCTGCCGGCCGGGGTCTGCAGGATTCCCATCTGCTGCAGCGGCACACCGTTCTCGTCGAGGATGCCGAGCATCGCGTAGCGGTGAAGGATCAGTTGCGCGAGGTAGGCAACGGTCGAGGGGTAGTTGGTCTGGCGGCGGGTGCCGGGGATGAACGCCATGAAGTCGCCGAGCGGCTCGGGGTAGTCAAGCAGCTTCCTCAGCTTCATGCCGATCCACGCCGGGTCGAGCACGCGCATGTCGAACGACAGCAGCTTGGTCAGGCCGTCGAGCGCGCGCGGGTAATTGCCGGCGAGCCAGACCGAGTAAGGGCGGGTGACGCCGTCGGGCAGGGTGATTTCCTTGAGGCCGAGAACGAAGTCCTCGCCGGTCGCCGGGTTGAAGACGTCGACCGTCCACGAGAGCGTGCCGTCGGTGCCGGTTTTCGGCTCCTTGCGGCTGAACATCGCATCGAGCACCGGCGTTTCGCCTGCGCGCTCAAAAGCGCCGAGGCGCTCGACGCGGTACTGGATCAATCGTGCCATCGCCGCGACCACGGAAGGCATGCGCTTCCTTTCGCCGTGCGGCGGGAAGGGCATGTCGAAGCCCTCGTCGCCGGGCGTCTTTGCCAGCGATTCGAGCTTCAGCGCCAGCCAGCCGTGGTCGTTGGCACGCATGAATTCGGAGATGCGCGCGCCCATCGCGGTCGCTTCCGGGCGGTCGTAGCGCAGGCGCAGAATGCACAGGGTGTCGTCGAGGCCGGTAAAGCCGAGGCCGACGTGCCGCTTGTTGGCGGCTACCTCGCGCCGGCTTGACGCCGACTTCGCAGTCGTCGAGCCCGAACGTTTCCGGGCAAGGGCCTCACTGCCCCTATTCCCCAACCGCCTGGCATGCCGCGGCCACCACGCTGTCGGCGATGAAGTAACCCGCTTCACGCAACCTCTGGAGGCGAGGCCGAACGCCGGCAATCAGGCCACGGCGCTGCGCTTCAACCAGGATCCCGGCTGTTCCCTTCACGGGAAGTGCATACACGTGTTGCGCAATGCGACGAGCACGGCGCTCATCGATGATCGCCACGCACGGTGACAACTGCCGTGCCACGCTGATGACCTCGGCCTCGCCAGGGTCCAGTTCCATGACCAGCAGCGGATCGGGGACAGGACTCACCCACACGCGACCCAGCCACTCGGCATCTTGCAGCGATTTCGCGCCCGGCTTGCCGATACCCGCCACCGCAACCTCGTGGAAAACCGCCTGGGGGACCCAGCATTCGACAAACAGAGTGGGCAGCAGATCGAGTTGATCAAGCAGTGACAGCGCGACCAGCGGCCCGGCATTGATCACCGCACGTTCAAGCACCTGGAGCAAACTCCGCGCTCAGTTCGTCGTCATCGAGTACTGCCACTGGCACTCCGGCGCGCCCGGCGGCGAGCAGAAATTCAACCCGCCCCATGCCGCAAAGCTGCCCGGCCTTGCCGGAACTCAAGCGCCCGACCTCGAACAACTTCAGCGCGAGCATGAAGCGCGCTTCGCTGGCCAGATCTTCCGGCGAGACACCCGGCGATGCCAGAGCATCGAGAGGTAGTTCAAGCAATACCGTATTCATCAATCAATCCTCCGGCAAGTATCGTTGTGAGGTGCTCCTTTTGGCAGCACACTGAGACAGTTCAACCCTCTGGACAGAGCGCCGATCCGCACTACAGGCGCACGCGTACAACCTAGGCATGGCGTGGGAAAAACCGCGTGGGCGTGAGCTAGCGCGAAGGCGATGGTTCGGACGATTGTAGGGCTCGCAAGCCCAATTGCAAGCCGCCAGAGTATATGGTGGATCGGTAGCAGCGGAAGCTCAGGGGTCCGAAACGCTGCGCTGGCAGCAATCCGGACGCTCCTTATTTTGTGCAGACGCGGGGTAGATCTTGACTTTTGCTCCTTCAAGTTAATCCAGAGGCAAAAATCAAGACCTGACCCCAAAGCCCTGACCCCAAAGCCCCTTGACCCCAAAGCCCCCGTGACCCCAAAGCCCCCGCGTCGGCCAGCGGTGGCGCTGGCTTCGAGGCTGGTGAGCCGGGCGGCGATTTCCCGCGACTCATTTTCAATGCGGTCCCGTCCACCCCGCAATTCGCGCCAGTGTTCAAGGACCAGACTGCTCCTTTTTCCCTCAATACCCTTGTACCGGAACCCGCGCGGATATATGACCCATTGCGCCATCTACGTCGGGAAACAAGGTCAGATGACGCAGGTTCATGGCTTCGAGCCGAACGCGCAATTGCCCATGAATTGATCTTGGGAGTCGGACCTTCATGACCGAAAAGGAGAAGGGAAAGCCAAGATAGTCGGGAGTTCCCACAGTTGGTACGAAGTTTTCCTCAGAAGTTGAGGAATCATCTTTTTCTTGAAGATCCAAAAAAGAAAATAGGTTTTCTTGAAAATCTACCCGAATATTAAATGGTATCAGGAAGGCACCTTGTTGCACGTCCATTCGGCGCGTTAGCCAGAACGGCTCAACGACACCTACCCCTGGTTTATTGATATATCCTCGCATTGCTGCTTCTATAACGGCTACGTAGTTTAACCACGGAGCGCCGGGCACGTCACGCAAGGAGTTCAGGGTTACTCGCTCTTCGGTATGGCGGCTGCCTCTCTTTGGAAAAGGCCAATGATAGGGTTCTCCATAGAATGCAGTCGTGTAAGGTGTCTGGCGCAAACTTGATTCATCGAAGCTCCTCTGCCACGCATCGAAAGCGCTCTGGAGAGGGTTTGTGGCAAAAATCCAGACTGCTGCATCGGCATCCGGGGTTGCATCTCTGAGGGCAAAATAACACGCGATGAACAGCGAACGAGTCACGTCTAAGAGTCTCGTTGGGACACCATGGTGGCGGAGAAGCGCCATCCACGACAGCGAGTCACTATCTTCCGGAAGAGTGGTCAGATAGTGATGCAAACGTCGCTGTGCTTCGGTAAGCACTTGCTGCTCGTAAATCTCAAGCCCGGTTTCTTGCATTACGAACGGTGGGACATTCCTTTCGATGGGGCTTCGAAGTTGCCACTCGTATTTCGAGTGTCCGCGAAAGAGTGGCTTCGGCGAGCTAATGTCAAACAGGTAGGCCAACCGCTCCAACTCTTCAAGAGAGGTAACCACAAGTTTTTGCACGGTTCGCATCTTCCGCGGACCAGGGCCTCCGCACTCGGATGTCATGGTGGTGTGAGGCCCAGAATCCTTGTCCGGACGTCGTCATCCCAGGCGGCTCCTTTGCGCTTCAGGCGCAAGCTGGCTTTGGTCTTGTCGGTCGTATCCAGGCGAATCAGATTGAGAACGATTTTCTTCAAGAGGGAGAGATTCTGTGGGGCGTTGTCCTTGCGTACGGTGCTCGCATCTTCACCAAAGCTGACGTCGAGTACCCAATGAAGTCGGTTCTCCACGCCCCAATGGCCTCGCACCGCGGCCGCGAGTTGTTCGGCGGTCAACGCACGAGAGCTGATGTAGTAACGCCGCTCGAAGCTCGCTTCCTTGTCGCCGACCTGGCGCAGGGAGTCGACCAGACCGATGGTCTGGCATTGGGGCCAATCGGCCAGATCAACGACGCCTTGCGCGGGCAGGACCGAGGCAATTTGTCCGACGATTCGACCGTGGGACTTGCGGGTTTGGCAGTGACGGTCGATTTCGTCGGATGGATACTGGTCAATGAACTCGGCCTCGATGGCTTGCAGCAGCGTCGGCTGGTTGCCTTTGACTGCCAGCAGGTAGTCGCCGCCCTGGTCCGTGACCTGACAGGCGATGTTCTTCTGACACCCCATGGCATCGATGGTGACCAGCAACCCGTGGATATACAGTGCCTTGAGCAGTTCCGGGATGGCGGTGATCTCATTGCTCTTGCTGGCGACCTTTTCCTGGCCCAGCACAAGGCCCAATTCCGTAGCGAAGGCACTGACCAGGTGAATCGCGCTCTCGCCGCCACTGCCGGAACCTCGCACCGTCTTGCCATCGACCGCGACGCTGCCTCCCAAGGCGCCGACCACACCGGCCACCCAGCGGCGGAACGCCGCCTCGAATTGCTTCGGGTCCAGCGCTCGGAAGACTCGCAGAAACGTCTCCTCGGAGGGAACACCGTTCTTCAGCACCAGGAATTCACGCAGCCATTTTTCCTTCCTGCGTCCCCAATAGGCAATGTCTTCGATGGTGTCACAATCCGAGAGTACCGCGGCCATGGCAATCACCAGAATCTCCAGAAAGTCATGCAGCGTTCCATTGCTGGGTCTGCGTGGGTCGTCCACTTCCCGCAAGCAGCACATCAGGCTCACCCCTTTCGTCACCGTCATCTCGGTCGCCCAAAAGACGAGAGTAGACCTGATTTCGTACGGGTTTACAAGCTAACGGCATAAGTCTAGCGCCGCTAACGATTTCTGCCCCTCCAAATATGACTAAGTCAACTATGCTATCCGAGTGCGGAGGCCCTGTTCCGCGGACGAAGAAACTCGATTACTCGAGAATCATGAAACGGCAACAAAACTACATCGGGATTCTGAGGGTCCGGAACCGACTTATATAATGCCAGACTAATAATTCTGGTCTTCTCCTTATCTTCGAACGAGCACCAATAATAGTAGTCCGTGGATCGATCTGGGGGTGAGCTATTAATCTCGCTCTCGTAAAAGCTTTCGTTCGTCATGAAGGGATGTGACCAAAATGATTGTCGTCTGGGAGCGTTGGGACTACTTGCCATCGGGCAGCGCTGGCCGCCCGCAAGAAATCCCTGCCGCTGTCCCCGCTCCGACTTACCCGCAAGTCCCCACCGCCCCGCAAGCCGTGCAGAAATCACATCCATCCTTGCGGATCATCGTCAGATTCCCGCACTCGCTGCACAGCTTGCCGGCGGTGGGCGGTGCGGCGGTGCTGCCGGCCGGTGTCTGCAGGATTCCCATCTGCTGCAGCGGCAGGCCGTTTTCGTCGAGGATGCCGAGCATCGCGTAGCGGTGGAGGATCAGTTGCGCGAGGTAGGCGACGGTCGAGGGGTAGTTGGTCTGGCGGCGGGT
>WBZT01000492.1_pt1 | contig 17299 bp, 15 predicted proteins | sample 5204241 | NCBI WGS metagenome assembly WBZT01 (sample SAMN12344358, study PRJNA552823) | activated sludge metagenome | biome: Activated sludge suspended growth; feature: Nitrification reactor; material: Wastewater; isolation source: activated sludge from nitrification reactor of wastewater...
GCCGCCGGCGTTTGTGTATTCCTCGGTGCAGCTCGTGCGGGCGGTCACGAATGTGACGCGCGCCCGCTCCGGCGGGTTTTTAGCGGCGTTGCGCTGGCTGGTGCTGGCGTTGTGCATCGTGGCGTTGGCGCAGCCCCGGCTGACCCGGTTTAGCACCTCCAAGGCGACGGCCAGTGGCGTGGACATCGTGGTGGCCTTCGACATTTCCGGCAGCATGGGGCAGCAGGATTTCGAGGTGCAGGGCCGCCGGCTGAACCGTTTCCAGATGGCGCGCGCGGTCCTGGAGGGTTTCATCCAGAAACGGCCGAACGATCGGATCGGTCTGGTCGTGTTCGCCCTCGAACCGTTCGTGGCCACGCCGTTGACGCTGGATCATGATTTTCTCCTGAGCAATCTCGAACGCACCCAACTAGGAATGATCGAATGGCGCGGGACCGCCATCGGTTCGGCATTGAGCACGGCGATCAACCGGCTGCGCGACCTGAAAGCCAAGAGCAAGATTGTGATTCTGATGACCGACGGCCGCAGCAATGCCGGCAAAGTGGCACCGCTCACGGCCGCGGAGGCGGCGCAGGCGCTGGGCGTGAAGATTTACACCATAGGCGTTGGTAATCAGGATCCGCGCGCGTCGCAGGACGGCGATGTGATTGACGCGGAGATGTTGCAGAAGGTGGCGCAGATGACGGGCGGGCGGTTTTACCTGGCCGACAACGCGAAGCGGTTCGTGGAAATTTACTCCGAGATAGACAAGCTGGAAAAGACCGAAGCCGAGGTGAAGAAATTGGCGCATCACACTGAACTCTTTGGTTGGTTCACCGCGGTGGGACTGGCGATGCTGCTGGCCGAGGTGGCGCTTGGGCAAACCGTCTTCCGGAGGCTGCCATGAACTCCACCAAGTCAGCCGTCAGTGGTCAGTGGTCAGCAGCGGCGGCGGTGCGACCATCGAAGGTTGCGGACCACGGACCACGGACCGCGAACGCATTTGAGAAATGAACTTCGCCCACAAACCTGTTCTCTGGCTGTTGCTGGTGCTGCCGCCGTTGCTGGTCTGCTTCTTCTGGTGGGCGTGGCGGGAACGGCAGCGCTTGATGACGGAGTTCATCCAGGCGCGGCTGTTGCCGGGCCTGATCTCCGGCGTTTCGCCCGGCCGGCAAAAATTCCGCTACGCCTGCCTCGTGTTCGCCATCGCCAGCTTGATCGTGGCCTTGGCCCGCCCGCAATGGGGTTTCAGCTGGGAGGAAACGAAGCAGAAGGGTTTGGACATCATCGTGGCGATTGACACCTCCAAGAGCATGCTGGCGGAGGATGTCGCGCCGAACCGCTTGCAACGCGCGAAACTGGCGGCACTGGATTTGATGCAGCAGGCGAAGTCCGACCGGCTCGGGCTGGTGGCATTCGCGGGTGGCGCATTTCTGCAATGCCCGCTGACGATTGATGACAACGCCTTCCGCCAAAGTGTCGAGGCGCTCGACGTGAATATCATCCCGCAAGGCGGCACCGCACTGGCGGAGGCGATCAACACGGCGCTGGCGGCGTTCAAGGAGGGCGACAACCACAAGGTGCTCGTGCTGTTTACCGACGGCGAAGACAACGACGAGGGCGCCGTGGCCGCCGCGCAGGCTGCGGCGAAGGAGGGCCTGAAGATTTTCACGATTGGCATCGGCACGGCCGATGGCGAGTTGCTCCGCGTCAAAGATGCCAAGGGTCGTACCGACTACATTCGCGATGATCAGGGCAACGTGGTGAAGTCGCGCCTGAACGAGGGATTGCTCCAGGCGGTTGCCGGTGCGACGGAAGGCGGCTTCTATCTCCCGTTGCGCGGGGCCAACACGATTGACAAGCTTTATCACGCTGGGCTTGAGCCGTTGCCGAAGTCGGAAGGGCAGGAGAAACTGGTGAAGCGGTATCATGAGCGTTACCACTGGCCGCTCGGGCTGGCGATCGCACTGCTGCTGCTGGAAATGCTCCTGCCCGAACGGCGCACGAAGCGCGCGGCGTCCGGGTCGGCGGAACGCAAGACCGCAGTGGTCGTGGCGGTCGGCGCGTTGCTGCTGGGACTCGCGCCGCTGGGAAATGCCTCGCCAGCCAGTGCCTTGCAGAATTACCGGACGGGCCGGTTTCCCGAGGCCTTGAAGGAATTTGAGCAGGCGTTGGAGCAGGGCCAGAACCGTCCCCAGGACCAGGCGCGGTTTCATTTCAACGCCGGGGCGGCGGCGTATCGCGCGACGAATTACGACGCAGCGGTGCGGCATTTCAACGCGGCTCTGACGGCGCAGGATCTCCAACTCCAGCAGTCCGCGTATTACAACCTTGGCAACACGCAATACCGCCAAGGCGGGCAGGCCAAGGACATTGACGGTTTGCAGCAGGCGTGGGAGACGGCGATCAAGAGTTTCCAAAGCGCGGTGACGCTCGACCCGCGCGACGCGGACGCGGCTTTCAACCTGAACCTCGTCAAGCAGCAGGTGGAGCAGATCAAGCTGATGCGCGAAGCGGCGCGGCGGGCGCGGGAGGAAGCCGACCAATCGTTGCGGCGCCGGAACTATCACCGCGCCCTGGAGATCATGCAGCAATTGGTCCAGCAAAACATCGCGGCCAAGCCGTTTGAAGAGTTCACCCAGAAACTGAAAAGCATCGATGACATCGCGACTCCAACTCCTGCTCCTGTTCAGCCTTAGCCTGCTGTCCGGGCTTTCGACGCGCGCCCAGTCCGCGGGTGATTTCTTCCACGGCGGCGCGATGTGGTATTTGTCCAACAACATCCCCGCCGCGCTCCAGACGGTGACCAACGGATTGCAGCGTTTCCCCGAGGATGCCAAGCTGAAAAAACTCTATGAACTGTTGAACCAGCAACAGCAACAGCAACAACAGCAGGACCAGCAGAAACAGGAGCAACAAAAGCAGGAACAAAAGCAGAAGGATCAGCAGCAACAGGAAAAGCAGAATCCGTCGCAAGAGGATAAGTCACAAGATCAGAAACCGGACAGTTCCAAACCGGAGAAGGGGGAGCAAAAGGAGACCGGCGAGAAACCACCGACGGAGGCGCACGCGATGACTCCGCAGGAGGCAAAGCAACTGCTGGACAAGATGAAGGGCGAGGAAAAGGTCCTGCAATTCCGGCCGCAGGGCGAGCCGCGCAACCGTAACAAGCGGTTGAAGGATTGGTGAAGGATAACAAAAAAGCCACGGTTTGCACCGTGGCTTTGAAATTCGGAATTGCTGGTTATTCCGCTTTCCTGGTTTTCTTCTCAACCTTGGCGGGCTTCTCGGCTTTGCCGGCTTTGGCTTTTTCTTCGGTGGCGGCTTCGGCTCGCTCGGGACGGCGACCGCGTTTTTCCGATTTCACGTCGTCCTTTTTGGCTTCGGCAGCGGTGGCTTCAGCGGTCGGCACGATGGCGGGCGTGGTGCTTTCGACCCGCAGCTTAAGGGTGCCTTTGACCTCGGCATGAAGGTTCAGTTCCACTTCGTATTCGCCGAGCGCCTTGATCGGATGTTCCAGGTGGATTTTGCGCTTCTCGAGCGACACATCGAACTGGTGCTTGAGTTCGTCCGCGATCATGCCCGCCGTGACGGCCCCGAACATCTTGCCATCTTCGCCGGCTTTGACCTTGAGGACGCAAACCAGCCTGGCCAAACCCTTGGAAAGTTCGGACATGGTGTTGAATTCATGCGCTTCGCGCTCGGCCCGACGTTGACGCAGAACTTCGAGGCGGCGCTTGTTTGCGTTGCTCACCGGGACGGCGAGCCCCTGGGGCAGCAGGTAGTTACGGGCGTAGCCAGCGGCGACCTTGACCTGGTCGGATTCTCCGCCGAGGCCGACGATGTTGTGAGTGAGTATGACTTCGGTCTTCATAAAAATGATGCGTGAAACGGGATGCGGAAAATCAGAATGGAACGTCGTCGCTCTCGGCCGGGCCATCACCTTCGACAGGTTCGCTGGTCGGGGCCGAAGGGGTGGGCGACGGACGTTGCGGTGGCGGGGGCCCGCCGCCGGTCTCCCCCCGGTTGGAATCAATGAAGGAAAAACTTTCGAGCACCACCTTGAGCTTGCTGACCTTTTGCTTGGTGTTTTTGTCTTCCCAGGAATCGAGTTTGAGCCGGCCCTCGATCAACAACGGGCGGCCTTTCTTCATGTACTGGGCAATGACTTCGCCCTGGCGTCCCCAAGCCTCCACATCAATGAAATTGACCTCTTCCTTTTTCTGCCCATCTTCGCCGGTCCAAGTCCGGTTGACCGCCAGCCCGATTTTCGCCACCGCCGTTCCCTTGGGCGTGTAGCGCAATTCGGGGTCGCGGGTCAGATTGCCGGCGAGGATGACTTTGTTGAAGCTGGCCATGGGGCCTCCGGTGGCGCGTGCGTTATTTCGCAGGTTTGGGCTCGGGCGAGTCGGTGAAGATGACGCGGAACACTTCTTCGTTCAACGCCAGCTTGCTGCGCAACTGGGCAATCGCCGCTGGCGCGCTGGTGAAAATGATGTTCGCGTAGAAGCCGGCGGTGTGGCGTTTATCCGCGACGCGCGCAAACGGCTTGCGGTCCATCTTCTGGACGGTCTCGACCTTGCCGCCGAGCGTGGTGATCTCGGCGGAAATCTTGTCGAGCGCTTCCTTCACGCCCTCTTCCTTGCCCGCTGTGTTCAAGATGAACAGACCTTCGTATCTTTTCACTGCTTCTTTCCTTCGTTCGTGGAGTCGTCAACGACTCCGTTAAATTGACTCATCGCTCTTTGCAAACCACGCGCCAGCCAGCACTCCAACTGATCCGCTGCCTGCGCCAGAACTTTCTCCAACTGTCCCGATTCCACTGTACCTAGCCGGCCAAGCACATGACCGGTAATTTCCCGCCGCTCATCCTGACGGCCAATACCGATTCGCAACCGTGCGTAATTGCGCGAACCCAGATGCGCCTCGATGGATTCCAGTCCATGATGTCCGCCGGTTCCGCCACCAGGCCGCAACCGGATTTCCCCCAGTGGCAAATCCGCATCATCCACCGCCACCAAGAGGCCGTGGACCGGCAGCTGATAATAATTCACCAACGCGCCGACTGCTTCCCCGCTGGCGTTCATATAGGTCTGCGGCTTGCAGAGCAACGCGCGCCGACCGTCCGGTTCGGCCTTGGCCAACAGTGACCGAAACTTCTTTTCCAGCTTCCAGTCCACCCGCCAGCGCCGGGCCAGTAACTCCAGCAGCATAAACCCGGCGTTGTGGCGCGTTTTTGCGTATTCCGCGCCGGGATTGCCCAAGCCCACGATGAGATGCCATGGCTCCATGCGCGGGGCAACGTGGGCAGCTCCAGCTTCGCCGCGCTGCCCGCAAAACTACTTTTTCTTCTCGGCCGGGGCCGCAGCCTTCTTGTCGGCTGCTGGTGCGGTTTTCGCGTCGGCCTTCGCAGGCGCGGCCTTTTCGCCTGGCTTGGCGGGAGCGGCGCCTTCCGCGCCTTCCTCCTTCTTCTCTTTGATCATCTCGACTTCACCAGTCGCCGGTGCTGCTGCGGCCGCTTCCGCAGCTTCTTCAGCTTCTGTCTTCGGCACCGCTACGGAGATGACCGAGACCTTTTTGTCGCCCAGAATTTCGACGCCGGGTGGAGGGGTGATTTCGCCCAAGTGAATGGATTTGCCGAGTTCGAGGTGGCTGACATCGACAACGATCTGTTCCGGCAAATCCTTGGGGAGGGCGCGCACCTTGATCTTGAACAGGACGTGCTCCAGCACGCCGCCGGAATTCTTCACGCCCGCTGCCTCGCCGATGGTCTCGACCGGCACTTGCAAAATAACCTTCTCATGCTCGGAGACTTCGTGGAAATCCACATGCAACACCTGACCGTCGAGCGGGTGATGTTGAATCTCCTGCACGAGGGCGAGCCGTTTGGCTTGGTCCACGCTCAGGTCCACCAGGATGTTCTCGGAAACCGAATGGTGGATCAGCTCTTCGAGTTCCTTGGTGCTGACTTCCAAGTTCTGCGGCTGGGTCTGGCCTCCATAAATGACCGCGGGAATCCGGCCGGACGTGCGCAGTTTTTTGACTCCACCGCGCCCAGCTTGGGAACGCGGAAATGCATTCAATGGTACTGATTTCATGTCTAAGTCTATCTTCGGACGGCCTAACTGGTCCGCCCGCCTTTCGATTCGAACAGCGAGGTGACCGACGAATTATTGTGGATTCGTTTGATCGCTTCGCCCAATAACCCCGCCACCGAGAGGGTGGTCACCCTCAATCCCCGGATCGCAGGGCGCAGGACTGTATCAGTCGTAATCAGTTCGTCAATGACCGATTTGCGCAATCTTTCGATCCCTTGATCGTTCAGAATTGCATGGGAAACGCAGGCCAAAATCTGCTTGGCGCCCTTCTTTTTCAGCAGTTCCGCGCCCTTGGTCAGGGTGCCGGCGGTTTCGGTCAAGTCGTCCACCAAGAGCACGTTTTTGCCCCGCACCTCGCCAATGACTGCCATGGACTCGACCTCCGTGGCACTCTTCCGGCGTTTTGCGATGATGGCCAGCCCACCCCCCAAGGTTTGCGAGTAAGCGTAAGCCATCTTCAAGCCGCCCACGTCCGGGCTGACCACCACCAGTTCGCCCAGCTTCTTCTTCTGCAAATACTCATACATCACTGGCGAGGCGTAGAGGTGATCCACCGGAATGTCGAAGAAGCCCTGAATCTGTTGGGCGTGTAGATCCATCGTCAGGATTCGATTCGCACCAGCCGCGACCAACAGGTTCGCAACCAATTTGGCGGTGATGGGCACGCGCGGTTGATCTTTGCGGTCCTGCCGGGCGTAACCATAGAACGGCAGCACCGCCGTAATCCGGGCCGCACTCGACCGTCGCAGCGCGTCCATCATGATGAATAATTCCATCAAGTGGTGGTTGGTCGGCGGCGAGGTCGGCTGGACGATAAACACGTCCTCGCCACGGACGTTTTCCTCGATCTTGACGAAGGTTTCCCCGTCCGGGAACGGCTTGACGCTGCACTTGCCCAGTTTGATCCCGATGTAATCGCAGATGGCGTGAGCCAGAGGTTCGTTGGCGGAGCCGCTAAAAACTTTCACAGGTAAAATGTTTGCAGGTTTAGACAAAAAAACCGCCCAGAACCGGGCGAAAGCCGGAGGGGAATCTAACAACGACCCATCCCGGCGCAAGGCGAATTATCCCGCCGCACGCGAGCGCCCGGGACGCCAACGGCGCCGCCAGTCCCGCCCCCGACTTTTTTCGTGTGTTTCCCGCGGTTCGCGGTTAATAAACCGCCCATGGCAACACATCGCATCGGCATCATCGGTGGCAGCGGGCTTTACCATCTCGCCGGCTTCACCCGCCAGAAATGGGTGAAGGTAAAAACCCCGTTCGGGGCGCCCTCGGACGAGCTGCTCACCGGCACGCTGGCTGGACGCGAAGTCGTATTTCTCCCCCGGCATGGTCGCGGACACCGTATTTTACCGAGCGAACTGAACCATCGCGCCAACCTCTGGGCGATGAAAAAGCTGGGCGTCGCCTGGATCATCAGTGTCAGCGCCGTCGGTTCGCTCCAGAAAAAATACCGCCCTTGCGACATCGTTCTGGTGGACCAGTTTCTCGACCGCACCAAGCGGGACTTCGAGCACACCTTCTTCGGTCGCGGCATTGTGGCCCACGTCGCGTTCGCCCATCCGGTTTGCGACGAATTGCGGCGGTTGCTGCTCGCCTCCACTCGTGCGCTAAAAGCCCGCGTTCACGACGGCGGCACGTACGTGAACATGGAAGGCCCGGCCTTCAGCACCCGCGCCGAATCCCTCACCAACCACAAGCTCGGCTACGACGTCATCGGCATGACCAACCTCGGTGAGGCCAAATGCGCCCGCGAAGCCGAGATCGCCTACGCCACCCTGGCCATGATCACCGATTATGATTGCTGGAATGAGGATCACGATCATGTGACCGTCGAAATGGTCATCGCCAACCTCACGAAGAACGCCACCACCGCTCAGGCGGTCGTCGCGCGCACCATCGCCCAGATTCCCGCCGCGCCGACCTGGCCCTGCCACGATGCGCTTCGCAATGCCATCATGACCGACCGGAAATTCTGGCCGGCGAAAACGAAACGCCAGCTCGCGCCATTGCTGGCGAAATACATCTGAAACCGTCCTGGGATACAACCCGCTTGGAGTGATTGTCGGCATTCACTTCTGCGTCGGCGGTGACGCCGGCTGAGGCTTGCCCCTGGACCGCAGCGTTGAGCGCCGCTTCCGTGCTTGACTCCCAACCAGCCGCCCGCTCTTCCGGAAATCATTCTGTGCCACCGGTTCAGGACTTGGCCGAGATGGGAAGCGGTGTGCGCTTGCATTGCCCGACCAAAGAACGCTTGCGACCGGCCTGGCGTTTGTGCATAAACGCAGCGAAAGAACCCCGCTTATGCAAAAGACCAAAGTGCCCGCCAAAGTCGTCGCCGAATTGAACCGTCAAATGAACCACGAACTGAGTGCCGCGCACGGCTATCGCGGCCTGGCACTGTGGTGCTCCGACCTGAACCTGAAGGGGTTTGCGGCCTATTTCGCAAAACAGGCGGCCGAAGAGCTGGCGCACGCTGAAAAGATTTCCAAACACTTGGATGATCGCGGCGTGATGCCCGAGTTGGCCGCCATCACTGCGCCGAAGCAGAATTTCAAGTCCCTCCTCGACGCCGCGCAACATGCGCTCGCGATGGAGTTGGCGAACACCGAAGGCATCAACGCCGTCTATGAAGCGGCGCTGGCCGCGAAGGATTATCCCAGCCAGGTGCTGATGCAATGGTTCATCAACGAACAGGTCGAGGAAGAAGCGTGGGCCACGGAAATGGTCGAACGTGTTCAATCCGCCACCTGCGCCGGCAGCCTGTCGGATTTGGATCGGCATATCCAGCGGTTGCTGGCCGATGAAGCCAAGGGATGACGCCCAGCGGCGCGCGAACTTGACCCGCGCCGACGAAGCTCGCCCTTCGCTCCCGCACGAAGACGCCCTCCGCAACGCGCCCGCGCAGGCCAACGGTCTGTTCATGGTGCCGAAGATTGTGGAGTAATTTTCCGTTGGGCCTCGCAGAACGCGTCCCTCCGAAATTTTTCCTCCGACAGAATCAAAACTCCGCGTTGCCGGGCGTGCGGGCGAAGGGGATCACGTCGCGGATGTTCGAGACGCCGGTTAGGAACATCAGCAGGCGCTCGAAACCAAGGCCGAAGCCGGCGTGCGGCACGGTGCCGTATTTCCGCAGGTCGGAGTACCACCAATAATCTTTCTCGTTCAGCTTGTGGAACTTCATGTTCTCGGCGAGCTGCGCGGGACGCTCCTCGCGTTGCGCGCCGCCGATGACTTCGCCGATGCCCGGCACGAGGACGTCCATCGCGGTGACGGTTTTCTGGTCGTCGTTGAGCCGCATGTAAAACGGTTTGATCTCGCGCGGGTAGTTGAAAACGGTCGTCGGCGATTTGAAATGTTCCTCGGTCAGGAAGCGCTCGTGTTCGGATTGCAGGTTCTGACCGTAGCTGACGGGGAACTCAAATTTCTTTCCGCACTTCGTCAGAATTTCCACCGCCTCGGTGTAAGGCACGCGCACGAAAGGGCGCTCAGTCACAAACTTGAGCCGCTCGCTGAGGCCCTTGTCCACGAACTTGGAGAAGAACGCGAGGTCCTCGGCGCAGTGTTCGAGCGCGTAACGCGCCATCGCCTTGATGAATTCCTCGCCGAGGTCCATGTCGCCATTTAGATCGCAGAAGGCCATTTCCGGTTCGATCATCCAGAACTCGGCGGCGTGGCGGGCGGTGTTCGAGTTCTCAGCGCGGAACGTCGGGCCGAACGTGTAAACGTTCGAGAGCGCGCAGGCGAATGTCTCCGCTTCAAGCTGTCCGCTGACGGTGAGGTAGGCGGGTTTCCCGAAGAAGTCGGCTTCGGGCTTCTCGTCCGGCTTCCCCTTCAACGTTGTGACACGGAACATTTCGCCCGCACCCTCGCAATCGCTGGCGGTGATAATTGGAGTGTGGACGTAAACGAAATCGCGGCTCTGGAAGAATTCGTGAACGGCAAAGGCCAGCTTGCTGCGCGTGCGAAACACGGCGCCAAACAGATTCGAGCGCGGGCGCAAGTGCGCGATGCTGCGCAGGAATTCCAGGGTGTGGCCTTTTTTCTGGAGCGGATACGTGGGGTCCGCGAGCCCGACGAGTTCAATCTTCGTGGCGCGCAATTCCCACTTCTGTCCTTGCGCGGGTGACGGCACGAGTTTGCCTTCGATCGCGGCGGACGCTCCCGTGGTGAAGTGTGCGATGCCATCGTAGCCTGGCGTGCCGGCGTCCACGACGCATTGCAGGCTGCCGAAACAAGAGCCGTCGTTGAGTTCGAGGAAGGAAAAGCCTTTCGAGTCGCGTCGGGTGCGCACCCAACCTTTTATCGTGACGGCTTCCTTGGGTTCGCTGGCGGCGAGGATGTTTTTGATGAGTGTATGCATGAGACTTCAACTCGTGAAGGGATGTTGACGAATGGCGAAGCGCCCGCGCAAGGGAGAAAGTGGTGGTGTAATTCAAAGCCGTAGTTGCGGCCACCAAGTCGGTCTGAGAAGCCCGGGCGTCGTCAGGGTGGCCGTCGCAACGCGTCTTCTGGGGTGACGGTCCAAATCTCGGTGCTGGTGCCAGCAAATTTTCGAACCGAGTTCGGGCATTGTGCGTTCCATCAAGTGAACTCAAATCCGGGAATGGGCCCATGGCATTGCATGTTTGGAATCCGTCAGCGCGGTGGATTGCTGAAACAAAGGTGATGCCTTGGGGGTTAAGAAAGCGGTACCCGATGGAGATTATCGGAGCCGTGAAAGAGTCTTTATGAAACGATTGCGTGTAAACAGTGAAGGCCCCTTGGGCATCAGTTGGCAACCATGGATTGGATGCGCCTGCCTTTTGCTCGTCCCGGCACTGGTCGCGTTGGCTGGGACGGGGACATTTGCCAGCCTGCCGAGCATGGCGAAGCGGGGTTGTTCGCGGGCCGTCGGTTACGTGCGGAGCGGTCAGTGGCGGATAGACGCCAAGATTTACGCGACGGAAGCGGAGTACCTTTTGTGCCCGACCAGTGGAGCGGGGGCCAGACTTGAATTTGATGAATAGGCAGGCTGGTCACCGCCTGACTGCGGTCCGCGTCATGAACTTCGGTCAGTTTTTTCGAACCAAATAGGGCCGCCAAGCGTATCATGGATGATCACAACACGAGCGGCGCCGGTTCGGCGTGGGGAAAGTGGTGACGGATGAGAAATCAGGCGCGGATTCTTTGGAACAATAAGGGTAGCATGCGAGTCAGATGAATGCAGGCGCGTGGCGCGAGGGGTGTGAACGAAAGAAATTCAATGAAAAGAACGAGCAAAACCAGCAAACAGCCCAGCCGTGCCGTGCCGCCCCTGCTAGCCGGTCTGGTTGGAGTAACCTTGATGATAACGGTGGCTTGGCTGGCAGTGAATCAAACTCGCGCCAAACCGCTGGCGTCCGGACGGTATTGGCGCAGCGGTCAGTGGCGGGCCGATGTCCGCACGCTGGTCGCGACGGTGGATTTCCTCGTGACGCCCGATTCGGGCTCGCAACCGCGGCCGCGCACCGTTGTCACCAATACCGTCGCTGCGCAAACCAACACCCCCAACCTTCGTGTTCGAGCCGGGCTTACGGAAGAGCAATTGGAGGCGTTGCGCGCCGCCATGCGTGTGCGGTTGCTTTCCTAGCGGATGGAGCGTTCGCAAGTCCGAAATGCGCGGTTTTCATTTGGCTTTTTCGGTGGCGTTCGCCAATTTCTCGGCGCGCGGAGGTAGTGCGGTTTTTTAACTGCTGGATCGTCGGCTTCCAAGTCGGCCTGAACTGGCTCACGGGAGCGGTGCGGGTCGGGAAACCCGGGATACAGCGGATGGAAAAGCCGGCGCTACGTTCGGGCGTGTGGATGCTGAATCAACTCACCATGGCCGAACTCACGGCGAAACTCGCGAAACGCGAGGTGTCGTCGCGCTCCGTCACGCAGGCGTGTCTCGATCGAATCCGGCATGTGGACGGGCAGATCCACGCTTTCCTCAATCACGATGCCGCTGACGCGCTGGCGCAAGCTGACGCGGCGGACAACGCCCTGGCTGGCGGCGCGACGCACACTCAGCAAGCGTTGCTGGGCGTGCCGATCGCGATGAAAGATGTCATCGCGGTCAAAGGGCAGTCGCTGACCTGCGGCGCGAAGATTTTGGGCAAATTCATTTCACCCTACGACGCCACGGTCACCGAAAAACTCAAAGCCGCCGGTGCGGTTTTGTTGGGCCGGCTGAACATGGATGAGTTCGCGATGGGCAGTTCCACGGAAAACTCCGCGTTCGGTGTCACGCGTAATCCCTGGGATCCGACGCGGATTCCGGGCGGCTCCTCCGGCGGTTCCGCGGCGGCGGTGGCGGCGGATGAAGTCGTGGCCACGCTCGGTTCGGACACCGGCGGGAGCGTGCGGCAACCGGCGGCGTTGTGCGGTTGCGTCGGGCTGAAGCCGACATACGGGCGCGTCTCTCGCTTTGGCCTCGTGGCGTTCGCTTCATCACTTGATCAAATCGGTCCGCTGACGAAAGACGTGCGCGATGCGGCCACGATGCTCGGCGTCATCGCCGGTCACGATCCGCGCGACTCGACGAGCATTCCCGAGTCGGTGCCGGATTATTCGGCGGCACTGGGTCAAAGCATCAAAGGCGTCAAGCTTGGCCTGCCGAAGGAATACATGATCGGCGGTCTTGATCCCGAGGTGAAGCAGGCGATTGATGGCGCGGTGGCGCAACTCACCAAGCTGGGCGCGGAGATCGTGGAGATTTCCCTGCCGCACACGGATTACGCGGTGGCCACCTACTACATCATCGCCACGGCCGAAGCGTCGGCAAACCTCGCCCGCTTCGACGGCATTCGGTACGGCGCGCGGGTGGATGGTGCGGATCCGATCGAACTTTATTCCAAGACGCGGGGCGCGGGCTTCGGCGCGGAAGTGAAGCGCCGCATCATCCTCGGCACGTACGTCCTGAGCAGCGGTTACTACGACGCCTATTATCTGCGCGCCCAAAAAGTCCGCACGCTGATCCGCCAGGATTTCCTCAAAGCGTTTGAGCAAGTCGACGCCATCGTGGCGCCGACGACGCCGACGGCGGCGTTCAAGATTGGCGAGAAGAGCGAGGATCCTTTGCAGATGTACCTCGGCGACATCTTCACCCTCTCCTGCAATCTCGCGGGCATCTGCGGCATCAGCGTGCCGTGCGGTTTCACCCGCTCGCCCAAGCTGCCAATCGGTTTGCAACTGCTGGGCAAACCCTTCGGCGAAGCCACGCTGCTTCGCGTCGCTCACGCGTACGAGCAAAGCACCGACTGGCACATGGCCAAGCCGGTGCTTTGAAACGGTTTGTTGTTCCGATTACTTCACCTGCCGCAGCCGGAAGAATTTCGCGCTCGCGGTGGGATCCACATTGAAGCTGAAACTACCGTCACTGCCGGGCGGCCCGCCGGGAACGGGCTGCCAATGCGCGGACCCTCCCAGCGAGGGGCTTGCCTCCAGGACGACATCGCCCGCGTTCACCGGCCACGAGAGCGTGAGGCCACCGCCGAGGGTCTGACTGCGGACGAGCATTTTACCGGTGATCTGGATCACGCCGGAATTGGTCACGCTCGCGGAATTCGCACCGCTCGTCACCCGTGAAATCACCCGCCAAGGATAGCTGCCCGTTGTGCTGTAGGCGTGCGTGGCAAATTGATTCGTGGCATGCGCCGAGCCATCGCCGAAATCCCAGTCGAACTTCGCGGGCGAACTGAGATTGACCACCGCCGGGATGGCACTGAAGGGCACGGGCCAGTTCGCGGCAGCGTTTGGCGGCACGAGCGTCTTCGCCGTAATGGCGAACGGCCCTTGCGCCACGTTGACTGTGCCGGTGGCCAAGGTTGAGTTCTTCGAGCCGTTCCAGGCCGCAAACGTAAACGTGTCCGGGCCGACAAAGCCGGCCTCGGGGAAATAGGTTGCCACGTTGTTGCTGACGCCGACCGAGCCGTGGGCCGGCTGGGAAATAACTCTTCCCGTTGCGCCCGCACCGCCCACCGGCAATGCGAAGGCGAGCGGTTGGTCGTTCAGCGTGTTGGTGGTGAGATTGACCACGGTCGGATTGGGGCTGGTGTTGGCGCTGTCCTGGGTCGGACCATTGTGACAGTTGTAGCAGCCGACTTCCGCGCCTTTGAACGTCGGGAAATTGATGGCCGTGCCGTCCCGATTCACCGTGATATTGCGCGTCGCTTGCATCCGCGAAAGCGGCGTACCGCGGTAATCCAATCCATGACAGACGCGACACTGGCTCGTCTGATTTTCATTGATGACGTCGTGGTGTCCGTTGACCCAGCTTTGCCCGATGGGATGCATGCCGTGCGGACCGTTGGTGTACGTGGAACTGCTCACGCTCATCGAAACATGGCACGCGGTGCATTCGATCATCACGCCGGCATGACCCTGGATCTTTTCGTTGCGTACGTTGTCATTGTGGTGGGTCGCCGGAAACTCGGCATGGGTCGAGCCGTGGCAGGCTTCGCACTGCAACCCGCCGTGGCCGGCGGAAAAACGATAGAGCGAAAGGCCGGGCGCGGGTGTGTTTGATTTCGTGGCGAAAGTCTGGTTCACGGCGACGCGCTCGATCCAGTTAGTGTTGTCGATGAAGCAGGACGTGTAACGAATCTGCCCGTTGTTGCTCGTGGCGGTGCCGCTGTGACATTGCTGGCAGGTCGGCTCATTCAACCAGCCGGTGCGGCTGGCTTTGCCCACGTTGCTCATGTTGCCGTGGCAACTCTGGCATTGCATGGCCATCGCGCCGTCGTTCGCAATCGCCCCGCCCATCGCGCCGCGCAAACACTTGGTGGCGGATCCGGGGTGGCAGCGATAACACGCCGCCCGGTGATCGGCATGGTCGAGGGTGAGATTCAGTTCCGGGTCCAGCACGGCGGCGTGTTTGAGATGAACCGAAGCGGTCAGCGGCGGGATGTTGCTGTAGCTGCCGGCGCCAAGCGCTTCGCTGGCGTGGCAGACCGCGCAGAGGACGGGCTGGTTGTCGACCACGACACTGCGATACAGGCCTTGAGGATTGAATTTCACGCCATTGCCCGGTCGCGCCGCCAGCGCCGAAACGTAAACGTCGTGATGCTGCGCAAATTGGTGTTCGTCATGCAGCCGCAGGATGTTCAGCCGGAAATCGCGCTCCGGTTCACTGCTCCAGACCCAACCTGCCGCCGGTTGCGCGGCGGCTTGCGTTCCGGACGCATGGCACGTGCGGCAGTCCATTTCGTCGGAGACCGGCAGCACGATGTCGTTTGTGGCGATGGCGGTGCCGCCGCCGTTGCGGGCGATGAGCCGCATCATCGGGTAAGGATTTTTCTTGCCGGCGTCGTCGTAGGGCGTGATCGGAATTCCGTAGGCGAAGAACCAGTGAAGGTTCGTTTCGTACAACATGCCTTGCGGCGTGTTGTTCGTGCCGGGCATCCAGAAGGAATGGGGATCCGGGAACGGCAGCCCTTGGTCCACCGCCACGCCACCGTACAGCTTCGCGGCGAATTGCGCCCAGTTGCCTTTGCCGACGGAAGTCTGGTTGATCGAGCCATCCGGGTCGGCGATGGCCTGATACGTGACGGTGTAGCCATTGGATGCCGTGACCAACGCGCCGTTGACGATGAGTTGCGCGTCCACCGTGTTGTACGGCGGCAGGATACTGAACACGGAATAATCGCTGTCCATGCAGTGCATGCCGAGGTTGTTCCAGCCAAGAATCTGCGCGCCGGCGGCATGGGCCGAACGCGGTTCCACGGGAGCGAACGCCAGGAGAAGTCCCAGAACGAATGTGCCAACTCTATCCCTGCTCATAAGACAGACTGAGCCGCTGAGCTTGATTTGGTTACAGGTTTTCATAAATGAAATGATCGCGGATTGGTTCAAGGCGTGGAGCGCAGCCGATAAAACGCTTGCGGCGGTTTGTTCGTGAGGTCGGCGAAATCGTCCCAGACGTAGATCGAGCCGTCGGCCCAGGCTTGGATGGCCCAGGCTTGTAGTGTGCCGGTGAAGCTTGCATTCGTCGCGCGCTGGCAATCGTAGAAATACCACGGCACGCCGGTGAAACTGATCGCCGTGCTGCCGTCCGGCGCGCGGTCGAGCGACAACGCGCGGCTCGTGACGTTCGTGATGATGGAAATCGTCGCCGTCCCGGAGGCGGTCGCGCCGTAGCTGTCGGCGATGGTGTAGCTAAAGCCGTCGGCGAGTGAATTTGCTGGGACGAGAATCTGCGTCGCGTTGGTCGTGAGCGTGAGGCCGTTGGAACTCGTGCCGTTGACGCCGACGAACGTGAGCGGATCGCCATCCGGGTCGTAATCGTTCCACATCAAGTCCGCGAGGTTGATGGTGAGCGGCTGGCCGGCGCGTTGGAAAAATTCTCCACCGAACGCGAACGGCGCGGCGTTGGTGACGAAGTTCGCCACGAGCGTGCGGTTCGACGCGACGGTGAAGTTGTAACTGGCCGACGCGCTGACTTCGACGCCGGCTTCGGTCCAGTTCACGAAGCCGAAGCCGCTGTTCGCGGTCGCGCTGACGGTGGCGCTCGCGCCGTTGGAGTAAACGCCGCTGCCGCTCACCGTGCCGCCCGTCGCGGGCGACGCGCTCACCGAAATCGTCGAGCCGCTGACGGCCGCCGCGGTGAAGTTCGCGACGAGCGTTTGATTCGTCGTGCAGTTGAACGTGTAGTTTTCCGACGCGCTGACCTCGATGCCGCCTTCCGTCCAGTTCACGAACGCGTAGCCCGGCTTCGCGTTCGCGGTGAGCGTGACGCCGTCGCCGGATTGGAACACACCGCCGCCGCTGGCCGTGCCGCCGTTCGCGGGATATGGCGTGGCGGTGATCAAGCGCCCGAACGCGAAGTGGCCGACGAGTTCGCGGTTCGCGGTGACGTTGAACTGGAAATTCGGATCGGTGCTGACCGGCACGCCGTTCTGCGTCCAGTTGACGAAACACCAGCCCGGCTCCGGCATCGCCTTCATCTTCGCGAGTTCGCCCGGTTCGTATTTGGAGGAATCCGCTTCCACCGCGCCGCCGTTCGGCGGATCGGCGCTCACGGCGACCGAGTAAACGGGTTTGAACTTCGCGACCATCACGCGATTGGTCGTGACGGTGAACGTGTTCGTGCGCGACGTGCTGACGCTTACGCCGTTGACGAGCCACTTGGAAAACTTGTAGCCCGCGCTCGGAATCGCGATGACCGTCGCGCTCGTGCCGGGAGCGAACGCGCCGTCGCCGAGCGTCGTGCCCCCGTTGGCGGG
>WBZT01001102.1_pt2 | contig 17292 bp, 16 predicted proteins | sample 5204241 | NCBI WGS metagenome assembly WBZT01 (sample SAMN12344358, study PRJNA552823) | activated sludge metagenome | biome: Activated sludge suspended growth; feature: Nitrification reactor; material: Wastewater; isolation source: activated sludge from nitrification reactor of wastewater...
CCGATGATGAAGATGGCAATACGCATATGTCGGATATTGATAAAATAGCCGTATTCAATAAAGTTAATTATCCCAATATCAATCAACAAAAAATTTATCTGGATGCGTATGAACAGATAAGTACTCCGGGTGGTGAAAGATATCCGGATGTAAATAGTGCCATAACCGAAGAAGTATTCAAAGGAGCTTTTGTTATGACTTATCTAGGTCATGGTGGTCCAACCGGACTCGCACAGGAAAGAGTACTTCAGGATAACGATATTAAAACCTGGGATAATGAATTCAAATTACCACTAATGATCACTGCGACCTGTTCTTTTACACCTTTTGATGATCCGAGAATTTTAAGTGCAGGGCAGTTAACGCAGATTCAAAAAAAAGGTACCATTGCCTTATTATCGACTGTCAGAGCAGTATATGCCAATGAAAATTTTGCCCTGACCTTTGAAACATTCGATAGAATGTTTAAAAAAGTTAATAACGAGTATCCAACATTAGGTGATATTATTCTTTCTTCCAAAAACAATGTGATCGGATCCAATAGTCATAAGTATTATTTATTTGGCGACCCTTCAATGAAACTTGCCTATCCTAAATACGATATAGCGATCACTACTTTAAATGATAAACCGATGGATGGGACAGACACTTTAAAAGCATTGCAAAAAGTTAATTTGAAAGGGTTTATTAAAGATAAAAATAGCAACAAGAATACCCAGTTTAATGGATTGCTATATGTTACCATATTCGACAAATCCGTCAATCTAAAAACACGGGCAAATAACGGTGGGAATCCATTTAATTTTAATATTCAAAAAAATATACTTTTTAAAGGCACTTCCCAAATTGTCAATGGAGAGTGGAGCGTTGACTTCATAGTTCCAAAAGACATAAACTACAGCGTTGCAACAGGAAAAATAAGCCTATATGCAAGCAACTTAAAAGATGAAGATTCCGCTGGCTATAGTGAAAACTTCTTCATAGGGGGATTTGTAAAGGATACAATAAAAGATATTATTCCTCCAACGGTTAAGTTATTCATTAACAATGAACATTTTGTAAATGGAGGAATTACCAATGAAAATCCAAAAATTTATGCAGAATTATCAGATGATAATGGAATTAATATAACGGGAAACAGCATTGGTCATGATTTAATAGCCATACTTGATGGAGAAGTGCAGAATCCTATACTGCTTAATAGTTTTTTTAATACCAAAGTCAATGATTTCAGAGAAGGCACTATTAGTTACCCATTAAAAAATCTTTCCATAGGAAAACATCAACTTAGCTTGACAGCCTGGGATATTTCCAATAATCGTGGAATTGGCAATATTGAATTTAATGTTATATCAAGCGATGATGTCAACATTGAAAAAGTGTATAATTATCCAAATCCATTCAACAACAAGACGAAATTTCAATTTGAAACGAATTACATTAATATCCCCTTAGAAATTACCATCCAAATACAATCCACCTCCGGAAGAATTGTAAGAACAATTCAAGAAAAAATCACGCCCAATGGATTTAGGATAGACAATATTGAATGGGATGGTAAGGATGATTTTGGAAATCAATTGGCTAATGGTGTATACCTGTATCGAGTTGGGCTATATTCCAGCACTAAAGAGCTCATTTTGAGTCAAAAAAGTGGTTATCAAAAATTAGTCTTACTTAGATAATAAAATCAGCTAATCTTCAGTTAAATATGATCTGATCATCGAATAATTAGATCAGGTTAATTAAAATATATAAAAAATCTTTAATTTAGCGGCTTCTTTTTAAATCCTGTTCATGAAGTTTTTACCATTATTATTTTTTGCGGTATTGTATATTCCAGCTCAATCACAGATTTGGAACCCAATCAGACACTGTGTTGTAGATGGATCGGGTGAATGTATATCCAATACCATTCTTACAGCGCTTCCCTTCCTACGAATTACACCAGATGCAAGATCCGGCGCCCTAGGCGATGCAGGTGTTGCTTTGAGTGCAGATCCCAACGCAATTCATCACAATGCAGCCAGGCTAGCTTTTGCGGAGCAGGATTTAAGCATTTCAGCTACTTTATCACCTTGGCTCAGGAATCTGGGAATTGATGACATTTACCTGTTTTACCTGACTTCCTATAAAAAATTAGATGATTTACAGACCGTTGGATTGGGATTGAGGTATTTTTCTTTGGGGTCAATTGATTTCAAAGATGAAAATGGAATGGATTTGGGAACTGGACGACCTAATGAATTTGAAATTGTAGGTTCATATGCCCGTAAACTTTCACCAAAATTCAGTGCCAGTTTAAGTGCAAAATACGCCAGATCAAGCCTCGCTTCTAACCGGAGTATCGGCGGAACTCAAATTTTTCCGGCGACAACTTTTGCTGCAGATATTGGTGTTTTTTACAAATCCAAATTAGGGGCAAGTGGCAGAAGCAACTACTTGAGCCTGGGTGCTGCGATCACCAATTTAGGTGCTAAAGTCTCCTATACAAGAAACACAGTTAAAGATTTCATACCAACTAATTTAGGAATTGGAGCTAATTATGAAATGAATTTTGATGATTACAATACCTTGAATTTAATTCTGGATATTAATAAGTTGATGGTACCAACGCCATGTCCTATTGGAGATACCACTTGTTTTGATGTGAACAAAAACAGAATTGCTGATTATAGAGAAAAACCTTTATTCTCTGGGGTTTTTGGCTCGTTTACTGATGCTACTGGTGGGTTTCGCGAAGAACTTCAAGAATTGACCTTTTCACTTGGAATGGAATATTGGTATGATAAGACATTTGCTATAAGAATGGGATATTTTCATGAAAATGCATTAAAAGGAAATAGAAAGTATTTCACCCTTGGTTGTGGTTTTAAATACAATGTCTTCGGAATTAATCTTTCTTACCTTGTTCCAACCAATATTACCAGAAGCCCTTTGGCCAATACATTAAGATTCTCATTTATTTTTGATTTAGGTGCATTTGAGGCTGGTTCAGCCGATAGTCAGAATTAATCAAAAAAGAATGTAAGTCATTATAAGCCGGATTCTGTTCATCTTTCGAAGTTCTATCATTTATCTGGAATCTTAATCACTTAAGACTTCAATCTGCCTACCCTTCCGCCGATCATTAACGACCTATTCGAGTCAATATACTATTCCTAGTAAGCGGATATATTTGGCATTTCAACTTGCAAGGTTTATCCGACAACTATATTACTATAATTGACTGTGTGCTCTTACCACACATTTTCACCCTTATCTCACCGTAGCGAGACGGTTATTTTCTGTGACACTTTCTATCACTTGTTAAAGTGTCCACCGGTTAGGTGGTGCAATACTCGCTGTTGTCCGGACTTTCCTCCAAGCTCTGTGAAGAGCCTGGCGATAGAACTGACTTACATTCTTACTCAAAGATATATACCTAAATTGTAATTCATTGTATTATAATAAAATATAATACATAACTTTACCGTATGAATTTAGCGGGATACATCAGACCCGAATATCAATCATGGCTCAAATTATGGTTGATTGCTTTTATCTTATTGTTTTTAGGCAAAGCCTATGAATTTAATTATATCTATTTAGGTCATGATCATGGGCATGTTATACAAAGGGAATGTCAAGAAGAGATCAAGCAAATCGAAAAAGCACATTTTACTCTTTTAAAGGAAATACCAAAATTTAAAGATGATTTTTCTGAATTAGAAAATATTCTGGGTCAACTGGATAGTTACACCAAATCAAACCCCCAATTTGAAAAACATCATATACAGATTTGTCTTCAAAATAAATTGATATACTGGAATCAAAAAGAGAGCTATTATGATCCTGGCTGGTGTCCGTGCAATAATCAAAATGGCAAAGGTTTTTTTAGTGAAGAAGGTAAAAATTATTTTGGCCTAAAATCCCCCATTACTTTAGGTGACACGGTAGTTTGCCTGATAGAGTATAAGCAGTTGTTAACCAATACCATACTGCCAGATGGATTTTCAATAACAAATGAAAGGACAAATACAAGTCAATACAAATTGGTTGATCAATCGAACCATTCGATTGGATTTATAGATAACACCGGCCAGTCCTTATCGACAAACTATGCCAATGCATTACTTATCTCCTATCTGATTATTTTACTAATACTATTTATTCCCTTTCACATTTATACGAAATATTTTTTTACACAACATAAGTTTGATTGGGGAATAATGTTGTGGATAACTGGAGTCATCATGACGATTAGTTTATCACAATGGATGGTACATGATACGGATTTCTATGACAGCGTATTAACGCATAGTAAAATTAAAACGAGTTTTAAGGAATACACTTTTTTTGAATTCTTAGTTACAACAGCCATTTTTTTTCACCTGGCCTATATTCTAAATAACTATATGACTTTAAGTAAGTCATTTGTTGCTTCTCAAGGTAATAAACTGACACATTACCTGATTCCATATTTTAATTATATAGCCATTCTGCTTTGTTTATCAATTTACTGTACAACTTTTAAGTCTATTTTTAGCAATTCAGACTTTTATCTGGATCTCGACAGATTAGTCTTCATGCCAGTAGAAAACTATTTTCTGATACTTTCCCTGGTCTTAATTTTACTATCTATTTTTCTCATTACACATAAGCTCAATCTAAGTACTATAAGTTTTGAACTAAGTTTGAGAAAGAGAATTGCGGTACAACTTATTGCATTTATTTCCTTTTCCTTCCTTTTCAAATTCCTGCAATTAGAGATAAATACGGGTACTTTTTTAGTGAGCACCTTCATTATAATCTTACTCCAAGATTTTTTTATTGACTATAAACAAAATAATATTTTATGGCTGATTTCATGGATAATAATTGTTAGTTTTCTAACCTCAGGATTAGTGTTTCACTACCAAAACATTAAATCCAGAAATATAAAAAATAATCTCATAGAATCTATTGACGCTATTAAATATCAAACTATAGATTCCAGTGAAAATTCATTCTCAGCAGATTTATCAAGCTTAATAAAAAGTGCAACAGAAAAGAATTTAGAACTCTTCATATTTGAAGGTGAAATAAGAAAATACAGCAATTCATTTAACTCTCCTGATTTGATTTGGGCCAAAAGAAATCTTGGCTCTGAATCAAAAGTTAACGCGAGACTTAATACAAATGAATTCCTAATTTCAAGAATCGATCCGAATTATACAATTTTAATTGGACACCAGATTCCTTCTCTGGTGAAGGCTGTTTCCTTGTTTTCATATTTATTTACTGCTTTAATATTGTTGTCTTATTTTATTAGTCTGATCAATCAGAAATACAAGATACTTCCAGAAAGTCTTAGCATTCAAATCAGCGATAAACCTTCATTAAGAAATAGGATTCAATTCTATGTAATACTCAGTATCGTCATAAGCTTTTTAACCATAGCTATTATAACGGTATTTTTTACAAAAAAATCAGAAGAAGAAATAACCAAAGCAAATCTACACAATAAGTTAAAGTATCTAAGTCAAACGCTGGAGAGATCGGTTCAAAACTATACCAATATTGATGATGCACTATTGACCATTAAAAATCAAATAAGTGATTCATATTCTTTATTTGATTATAAAATTCAGTTTTTCCAAAATAAAGGATTTGAGTTATCTCTATTTCGAAATAATATCATTTCAGATTCCAAGACAAGACTAATTGATCCTGATTTTTATTTCAAACATTCTGCATATTCCGAAGATATTGTTCATAGTAAGTATACAAATGATCAAGGTCGTGTGAAATTAAGTGCATTGAAAAATATTCTACTTAATAATCAACGTGTAGGAACCCTAAAGATGTCTACGGAAATAAATTCAGACAGTACGGGAGACAGCCGATTGGCTAATTTGATCAATACGCTTTTAAATATCTATGTCTTTTTGTTTTTGATATCGGCCAGTCTTGCAACATTTTTAGCGAATTCCATTACCTCTCCTTTAGAGGAATTAAGCAATAGGTTAAAGCGTATGCGTTTAGGAAAAATAAATGAACCTCTTGAATGGTCAGGTCAGGATGAAATAGGTGAATTGATCAAGGACTATAATAAAATGGTGGACCAACTGGATGAAAGTGTGGCTTTATTAGCAAAATCTGAGAGAGATTCTGCCTGGAGAGAAATGGCAAGACAGGTTGCACATGAGATAAAGAATCCGTTAACGCCGATGAAATTAAACATTCAATATTTACAACAACAATTTCGATCAGAAAATTACAAGGATAGCAGCGATTTGGTGCGAACAGTCAGTGATTCTATTCTTGAGCAAATTGACGGTTTGACCAAAATTGCTACTGAATTTTCGAATTTTGCACAAATGCCAAAAGCAAGTAATGAAAGGATACTTTTGAATGATTTAATTTCTTCAGTTCATGATTTATTTCGGAAAAGAGATGATATAGATATTAAACTTACGATTCCAATAGATGAGTTATTTGTATTCTGTGATCGCACCCAGGTTGTTCGAGTACTTAATAATTTAATTAACAATGCCATTCAAGCGATTCCAGATGACCGGAGAGGTAAAATTGATATTCGACTTTATACAAGAGGCAACAAAGCCATTATAACCATTGAGGACAATGGTATAGGTATCCCTGTAGAAATGAAGGACAAAATATTTCTACCAAATTTTACTACTAAAACCAGTGGTACCGGTCTTGGTCTGGCAATGTGTATGCAAATTATTGAATCGGTAAACGGGTCAATTTCTTTTGAATCACAGCTTAACAAAGGAACAATATTTACTGTCTCGATTCCGATTATGAAACAAGAAAATGAATAGAAAATTCAGCTCAGTTAGCTCTTTAAAAATAAATAAACTAGCTTAAAAAGTAAATTAGCCTTATTGCATATTTTTTGGAAGAAGAGTGAATTAAAATTAAGATTTAATTCCTAATACTTCTTTCATTTTTTTACCGATTTGACTTGGTGAATCGACAACATGAATACCACATTGCTCCATTATTTTAATTTTTGCTTCTGCGGTATCTGATTCGCCACCTATAATTGCGCCGGCATGCCCCATTTTTCTTCCTTTTGGAGCCGTTTTTCCGGCAATAAAACCTACAACTGGTTTAGTCCCGTACTTTTTAATCCATTCTGCCGCATCAGTCTCCATGCTTCCACCTATTTCTCCGATCATTATGATTCCATCGGTCTCAAAGTCGGACATCAGCATTTGTACTGCTTGTAAAGTAGTTGTTCCAGGGATTGGATCACCACCGATTCCAATGCAAGTAGATTGGCCCATTCCTTCTTTGGTGACCTGGTCAACCGCTTCATAGGTCAAAGTACCAGATCTCGATACAATTCCAATTCTACCCTTCCTATGTATAAATCCAGGCATAATTCCAACTTTAGCTTCATCTGGTGTAATTACTCCGGGGCAATTAGGTCCGATCAAAACGCATGGATATTTGCTTAAGTAATCCTTAACCTTAATCATGTCTTGAACAGGAACACCTTCCGTGATGCAAATAATGACATGAATGCCTGCTTCAGCTGCTTCCATAATAGCATCTGCAGCGAAAGCAGGTGGAACAAAAATGATACTTGTATCTGCATTAACGATTTTTACAGCTTCTGAAACCGTATTGAAAACCGGAAGATTAAGATGAATTTGGCCGCCTTTACCTGGTGTGACACCCCCAACGAGTGGCGTACCATAGGCTAACATTTGTTCCGCGTGGAAACTTCCCTCCTTCCCCGTAAAACCTTGAACTATAATTTTCGAATTTTTATTTACTAATACACTCATTCTTACTATTGTTGAATTTTTTTAGGCTCGATGATAAAAATGTCCTCATCAGCCTTTGACATTTTAAATTTTTCTCTGGCGAACTTCTCATAATTTTGTTCAAGATCAACTTTATCCTGTTTGGCCAGTTGGATTAAATTAATATAGGTAGCTTTTTGTTCCGCTAACCTTTTTGAAGTCTTACTGACCTTATATTTTGTTTTTAAATTGTATTCATCAAAAAACAACATATAAACGATAAAGGAAAGTATGATGAACAATATTCTGTTGTTCATAAATATTTGAACGAATTTTTGGATTCCTCCCATCATACTAGCCATAAGTAATTAAATTATAAGCAAATATACATTGAATTTATCTTACAAGTATATTTTTTCCGGCATATAATCCCTCATCACCTAATTCTTCTTCGATCCGGATTAACTGATTGTATTTTGAAGTTCTGTCGCTTCTACTTAAAGAACCTGTTTTTATTTGACCACAATTCAGTGCCACTGCCAAATCTGCTATCGTTGTATCTTCTGTTTCACCTGAACGATGACTCATTACCGTAGTAAATCGTCTGGATTGTGCAAGTTGAATGGTGTTAATGGTTTCTGTCAATGTCCCAATTTGGTTTAATTTGATCAAAATTGAATTAGCTGCTGTCAGATTAATTCCTTTTTGCAGTCTTTCGACATTCGTAACAAAAAGGTCATCACCAACCAATTGAACTTTACCACCAATAGACTGATTTAACTTAACCCAACCATTCCAGTCATCTTCTGCAATTCCATCTTCTATGGAAAATATCGGATATTTTTTTATCCAATTTTCCCAAAAGCCAACCATTTCATCGGAATTTTTTGTTCCTTTTCCCGATTTTATAAAGTGATATAAGCCATCCGAACCATATAATTCAGAAACTGCCGGATCTAATGCAATATAAACATCTTCTCCCGGTTTGTAACCACTCTTTTCAATGGCTTTAAGTATAATTTCAATCGCTTCTTCATTGGTTTCTAAATTGGGTGCAAAACCGCCTTCATCCCCTACATTGGTTGCATGTCCTAATTCTGTTAATACTTTTTTGAGATGATGGAAAATTTCAGATCCCATCCTAATGGCATCTTTCATACTTGAGGCTCCAACCGGCGCAATCATAAATTCTTGAAAGTCAAGTTTATTGTCTGCATGCGCACCTCCATTGATAATATTCATCAATGGTACAGGTAGTTTGTATGCATTTACACCGCCGATATACCTATAATAAGGCAATTCAGATTCTTCAGCAGCTGCCTTTGAACAAGCCATCGAAACCGCTAAAATGGCATTAGCGCCGAATCTGGATTTATTGGTAGTTCCATCCGCATCAATCATTAACTGATCAATGGTACGTTGCTCCGCAACTTCTACACCTAATAAAACTTCTGAAATTTCTTCTTCAACAAAAGAACATGCTTTAAGAACTCCTTTGCCGAGAAATCTGGATAAGTCATTATCTCTAAGTTCAACCGCTTCGTGAGTGCCGGTTGATGCACCAGAAGGCACTGCGGCACGCCCCATAGCACCGTCTTCTGTAAAAACCTCCACCTCAATGGTAGGGTTGCCTCTGCTATCTAAAATTTCTCTTGCAAAAATGTCAATTATTGAGCTCATATATTATTTATAATTAGAATCCATAAACGTTATGAATTAATTCTGTAAATCTATCGAAGAGATATCTTGAATCATGTGGCCCAGGTCCTGCTTCAGGGTGATATTGCACAGAAAATATTGGTTTGGAACGGTGTTTAATTCCTTCAACCGAATGATCATTAAGATTGACGTGTGTAAGTTCAATATTGTCTTTAAGTGACAATACACTGTCCATGTCCAAGGTAAATCCGTGGTTCTGAGACGTAATTTCACCTCTTCCAGTGAGCAGATTTTTGACAGGATGATTACTGCCACGATGGCCTTGCAGCATTTTGGTGGCTTTGGCCCCTAAAGTCAAACCAATGATTTGGTGACCAAGACATATTCCAAATAATGGTTTTTGACTTTGAATAATCTGCTTGCAGGTTTGCAAAGCATAGGACATAACCGACGGGTCTCCAGGTCCGTTGGACAGAAAATACGCGTTGGGATTCCAGGTTTCTAATTCATCAAAGCCTACCTTGGCTGGAAATACTTTAATATGTAAATCCCGTATCTGAAGTTGATTTAATATGCTTGATTTAATACCAAAATCAATGGCAGCCACCTTAATTCGAGCTGACGGATTACCAATTTCATAAGCTTCTCTTGTACTTACGCTGGAAGCAAGCTCCAAACCGAGCATATCCGGTACTAAAGCGAGCTGATTCCTAAGTATACTAAGATCCATTGTTTCTGTTGAAATCAATGCATTCATAGCTCCTGATTGTCGAACATGCTGTACAAGCGCTCTAGTGTCCACATCATAAATACAACAGATCTTGTTTTCTTTGAAATAGTCGTCAAGGCTAATGTCTGTATTGAGTCTACTAAAATGATCGGAAAAATTTCTGCACACAAGACCAGAAATCCTAAGCTTCCCCGACTCACTTTCATCGGTCTTACAACCATAATTACCAATATGTACATTGGTCATGACCAGAATCTGATTTGCATAACTTGGATCTGTAAAAATCTCCTGATATCCGGTCATTCCTGTGTTAAAACAAATTTCACCGGTGCATATCCCTGTAAAACCAGCAGCTTTACCGTAAAAAACCGTTCCATCTTGAAGTAACAGAACTGCTTTTTGGGTATTATTGGCCATTTATATATAAGTTTTGCAAATATATACAGCTGTTGTATTCCACACAACTAAAATAACTTTTTGTTGTGAAAAGTACAGGTGCTTCAGCCGTGTAATTAAGTCCTTAAGACGGCATAATTCTCAGCGGTTTCCGATGAATCGGTTGCTTACTTTGGGGCAAGTTGTTTATATTCTTCCTAAGGCTATTGCCAAAAAATGTATCTTCCACTTATAGTTATCCATTTAAAATTCCTACAGCTTAAACACATCTTGGCAGCTCGAGTACTTCATTATCAATATAACCAAGGATAAAAAACAAGAGCCTGATATTTCTATCAGGCTCTATAAGTTTAAACATTTTATTTCTACAATACTAGAAATGATACCATAGTGTAAATGCCAAAGCGTCAAAATCTGTTCCTACAGAGAATTGATTTACAGCGTCTCCACCGTGTACCTTTGAAGATGTATAATTAAGCAATCCTATTTCAGCATTGATAGACCAGCGATCACCCATCATATACTGAACTCCAGGAGTTAAAAATACAGAAAAGTCAGTGTTTGGATCTTCATCGCCTTCTTTGTCTCGATTATAAGATAAACCCGGAGCCAAGTAAAAGAAAGTATTGTCTCCATGATGCCATCCATAGCGGTATTCAGCTCCTAGTCCAAAACCGCTGGTTTTTATGTCTGTCACTTTATCCTTGTGATTCGAAATTCCAATAGCTGCAACGATGGCAGAATTATCAGAAAGCCAGTAACCAAATCTAGGACCGATATTGAAATGACTTTCAGCGTCATTACTATGAAAACCCAGGTTTACACCTGCAAACATTTTTTTGTCTTGTGCATAAGAAGTTAGGCACAGAACACTTAAGATTAAGGTAAATAACAAGTGATGCTTTTTCATATAAGTTTAGTTTTATTTTATACAAAGTTAAATAATTTCTTAATTAACCAAACATTCTTTTAAAAAATATATGTAATTATTTTTTATGTGTTGACGCATCAGCTTTCAACGCTGAATCAATTAATGCCCATTAATTCATCCAAAATAAGGTCTAATTAATTGATTATCAATCGTATATTAAAAAAATGGGCGACTAAAAGTCGCCCATTTTTGTTATTATCTTACTAAAACTTTAATTTCTACTATTCTGCAGATTCAGGAGAAGCGGTATTCTCTTCAACTGTTTTTTCACCGCTTGAGCTTACCGCATCGGTTGATTTTGGTTTACGTGAAGACCTTCTGGTTCTTTTTACTGTCGTGGTTGGTGCAGACGCATTGGAAGCAGACACCATAGTGCCATTAAAATCAACCAATTCTATCATAGCCATTTCTGCTCCGTCCCCTTTTCTAAATCCGGTTCGGATTACTCTGGTATATCCCCCAGGTCTAGTGGCGACTTTTTCCGCAACGATACCAAATAGTTCAGAAACAGCTTCCTTATTATTTAGATAAGTAAATACAACCCTTCGAGAATGGGTTGAATTTGTCTTTGATTTTGTTATAAGAGGCTCAATATATGCTCTTAAGGCCTTCGCCTTAGCCAGCGTTGTAAAAATCCTTTTATGTTGAATAAGTGAACCGGAAAGGTTTCTAAGTAAAGCTACTCTGTGACCTTTTTTACGACCTAAATGGTTAAATGCTTTTCCATGTCTCATGACGCAAACCTATTATAGTTATTATAAAATTTGATTATTCCTCGTCTAATTTATATCTGCTTAAATCCATTCCAAAGCTTAAGTTCTTAGTTTGGAGCAGCTCTTCAATTTCAACCAAGGACTTTTTTCCAAAGTTTCTGAATTTCAGAAGCTCGTGTGTATCATATCGAACCAATTCTCCAAGAGTATTGATTTTAGCGGCTTTCAAGCAATTGTAGGCTCTTACAGACAGGTCGAGATCTTCTAAATTGGTTTTTAGAAGTTTTCGCATATGAAGAACATGTTCATCTACAATTGTATCTTCTTTGCGTACGGCGTCTTCAAAAGTAATATTTTCATCCGTAATCAATAAAAAGTGGTGAATTAGAATTCTTGCTGCTTCTTTTACAGCTTGTTCCGGATGAATGGTACCATCTGTTTTTACTTCAAGTAACAATCTTTCAAAGTCTGTTTTCTGACCTACCCTAACATTGGACACGCTGTAGGCGACTTTCTTAATTGGGGTATAAATAGCATCAACCGGTATTACGCCGATCGGTAGATCTTTGGAGGAATTTTCATCTGCCGGAACGTATCCCCTTCCCTTTGCTACGGTAAGTTCCACTTCCAGGTTAACAAAAGGTTCCATATGGCAAATTACCTGATTAGGATTACTGATTTCAAATACATTGGTATGTTTTTCAATATCACCTGCTTTGAAAACATCCTTTCCACTTATGGTCAGGTATAATTTTTCTTCTTTGATTTCTTCATTGGTTTGTCTAAGTTTAAATCTAACTTGTTTTAGATTTAAAATAATTTCGACAACATCTTCAATAACACCTTTAATTGTTGAAAATTCGTGTTCAACCCCCGCAATGCGAACGGAAGTAATGGCAAATCCTTCTAAAGAGGATAACAATACTCTTCGAAGTGCGTTGCCCAAGGTTTGACCAAATCCAATCTCAAGAGGTTTGAACTCAAATGAACCATCGAATTCATCTGCTTTTTGTAAGATGATTTTATCCGGTTTCTGAAAATTTAATATACTCATAAGGAGGATTATTGTAAAATTATAATGTGTTACTTATTTAGAATACAGCTCGACAATCAGCTGCTCATTGATTACTTCAGGTATGAGATCTCTGGTAGGATAGGCTAAAAATCTTCCTTCCATTTTATCAGCGTTCCATTCTAACCATGTAAATTTCCTGACATCAGACTTTTGAGCAACTTTATGTTGTATTAATTCCAATGACTGTGAATTTCCCTTAATGGTTATAACATCGCCTGGTTTGAGTCTGTAGGATGGAATATTTACGATATGGCCATTTACGACAATATGTCTATGAGATACCAATTGTCTGGCACCTTTTCTTGTAGAAGAGATACCTAAACGAAATACGGTATTGTCTAATCTTGATTCCAAAAGTTGGAATAGAATCTCACCCGTTTTACCAGATTTTCTATGAGCGTCTGAGAAAATATTACGGAATTGTCTTTCAAGAACGCCGTAAGTAAATTTAGCTTTTTGCTTTTCCATTAACTGTAAAGCGTAGTCAGACTTTTGCTTTTTCCTTTTGGTTGGCCCATGCTGCCCAGGAGCATAATTCTTTTTTTCGAAATACTTATCATATCCAGTCAATGACTGACCTAATGCTCTTGACTTCTTGGTAACCGGTCCAGTATATCTTGCCATAAATGCTTAATTCAAGTTTTTATTATATTCTTCTTTGTTTGGGAGGTCTGCAACCATTGTGAGGGATTGGTGTAAGGTCGGTAATTTTCAACACTTTGATTCCCCTAGCGTCAATAGCTCTAATTGCACTTTCACGACCTGCTCCGGGTCCTCGTACAAAAACTTCGGTACTGCGCATTCCCCCATCAAAGGCAACTCCTGCCGCATCAGTCGCAGCCAATTGAGCCGCATACGGTGTGTTTTTCTTAGAACCTTTAAAACCAGCTTTCCCAGCACTTGACCAGGAAATTACTTCTCCGGCTTTATTACAAATTGAAACAATAATATTGTTAAAAGTAGCTTGTATATAAGAGATTCCTTCAGAATCTATCTTGACTTTACGTTTTTTTGCTTTTTTTCCCTTTCCCATTTTAATATAGAAATTTTAACTCTGGATTAATTATTATTTGGTAACTTTCTTTTTGTTTGCAACCGTTTTTCTCTTTCCTTTTCTGGTTCTGGCATTTGTTTTGGTTCGTTGCCCCCTTACTGGCAACCCCTTACGATGTCTGATTCCTCTATAACAGGCAATGTCCATTAACCTTTTTATGCTTAATTGGATTTCAGACCTAAGTTCCCCTTCAACTTTGTATTCATCCTGAATTAGAATAGCAATGTTTTGCACCTGATCATTCGTCCATTCACTAACTTTTGTACTCTCATCGATACCTAGTTTTCCAAGTATATTTTTGGAAGACGTAGCACCTATCCCATAGATGTAAGTTAAACCGATTACACCTCTTTTGTTACGAGGAAGATCTATACCTGCTATACGAGCCATATTATAATTTTATCCTTGACGTTGTTTAAATTTTGGATTCTTTTTGTTAATGATATAAAGCTTGCCTTTTCTTCGGACAAACTTGCAATCAGCTGTTCTTTTCTTAATGGACGCTCTTACTTTCATACGATTATTATTTATATCTATATGTTATTCTGCCCCTTGACAAGTCATAAGGACTCATTTCAATTGCTACTTTATCCCCGGGAAGAATTCTTATATAATTCATTCTCATTTTACCTGAAATGGTAGCAATTATCAGATGATCATTCTGTAACCTTACCCTAAACATTGCATTTGAAAGGGCTTCTTCAATAATTCCATCTTGTTGAATAAGGTTTTTTTTGGTCATCTTTTAAAATGGCGTGCAAATATCGGCTTTTTTTACGAATTATTTTAATAAGTTAGGATTATTTTTAATAGCTATTTTTATTTTATCATTATTTGAAAGTATATCCGCTTTTTCCTTTCGTATGGCCAATGTATGTTCAAAATGCGCAGAGGGCTTTAGATCTCTGGTTACGATGGTCCAACCATCTTCAAGCTGTTTTACGTTTCTTGAACCTAGATTAATCATTGGTTCTATGGCGATAACCATTCCTTCTTTAAGCATGGGTCCCTTACCTTTTGATCCATAATTGGGTACTTCTGGTGCTTCGTGAAGTTTTTTACCTATACCATGACCAACCAATTCCTTTACTACGCCATAATGGTTCATTTTTTCAGCATGATACATGATCGCATAGCTGATATCACCAACTCTATTTCCAGCAATGGCTTGTTCTATGCCCAGATATAAACATTCTTCTGTAACCTGAACCAATTTTTTAACCTCTTGGGTTGCGTCCCCGAGAATAAAAGTATAGGCAGAATCTCCATAAAATTCGTTCATTAACACACCACAATCCAAAGAGATCACATCACCTTCAACAAAGGGTCTAGACGTTGGTATACCATGAACAACAGCCTCATTAATGGATATACAAAGGGTATTTGGAAATCCATGAAGCCCTTTAAATGCCGGAATACCTCCATGATCACGAATAAATTCTTCTGCTTTTTTGTCAATTTCGCAGCCCGATATTCCTGCCCTCAGTTCCATAGCCGCCATAGCTAAGGTTTCACTTACTAAAAGAGCACTTGCACGAATTAATTCAATTTCTTCCTCGTGCTTAATATAAATCATGTAAGAATGTTAAAGGTGATTAGGAAAAATTAGTTCCTATTCCACCTGTACTAGATCGGCCTTCAATTCTACCAGATTGGACTAGTCCATCATATTTGCGCATCAAAAGATGTGATTCTATTTGTGCTAAGGTATCCAACACAACACCCACCAAAATTAAGATGGAGGATCCACCGAAGAATCTTGCAAATTGCTGGTTTACTCCAAACATTACCGTTATAGCTGGTAATATGGTTAATATACCTAAAAATACAGATCCGGGAAGCGTGATTCTAGTCATGGTAGCATCTATATACTCCTCTGTGTCTTCTCCAGGTTTAATTCCAGGAATAAATGCATTATTCCTTTTGAGGTATTCAGCATAATTCTGAGGATTTACAATCAGTGCTGTATAAACATAGGTAAAACCAACTACAAGTAAGAAGGTGATTAAGTTATGCCAGAAACCATAAGGATCGGTCAGATGTCTTAAGAATCCGGAACTACCAACTGTAGGATCTTTTGTAATATATTGAACCGCAGTGAGTGGTAAAAACATAATAGCCTGAGCAAAAATGATTGGCATTACACCAGCCGAATTAACTTTAAGCGGTAAGTAATCTCTATCCGTTTTTACAGGCATAGCGCCTCCACCTCTACCGACCATTCTTTTAGCAAATTCTAGAGGAATTTTTCGTACTCCTTGAACGATTAGTATGGATCCTATTATAGACAAAAATAAGAAAACGAGTTCTGCAATAAAAATAATCAAACCATTATTGGATAACTGAGATTGTAACTCAAAAGCGAAAGCACCTGGTAATGATGCGATGATACCTATCATGATTATCATTGAAGTGCCATTTCCTATTCCCCTATCCGTTATTCTTTCGCCAAGCCACATACAAAATATGGTACCAGCCGCTAAAATGATGCTATTTGAAAACCAAAAAATAAATTGACTGACTTCTTGGTTGACCGCGCCAATTGATTGCAGATAGGTCAAATAACCTCCACCTTGAACCAGCACAACCAGCACCGTAAGAATTCGAGTAATTTGATTCAATTTTCTACGACCAGACTCCCCTTCTTTTTGTTGTAACCTTTGGAAGTAGGGAACGGCGAAACCAAGTAACTGCACGATGATGGAAGATGTAATATAAGGCATGATGCCTAATGCAAAAATCGAAGCTTTATTCCAGGCACCACCCGTGTAAGAATTGATTAAACCAAATAAACTGTTGTTATTCGCTGCATTTTTGAGAACAGAAGGAATAACACCTGGTAGTACTATAGAAGAACCGATTCTGAAAATAGCCAAGAGGGTCAATGTAAAGAGAATTCTTTCTCTTAGTTCTTTGATACTCCAGATATTCTTTAAAGTTTCGACAAATTTTTTCATGTTAGATTTTAGATAATTTCAACAGAGCCTCCGGC
>WBZT01001464.1_pt1 | contig 17289 bp, 16 predicted proteins | sample 5204241 | NCBI WGS metagenome assembly WBZT01 (sample SAMN12344358, study PRJNA552823) | activated sludge metagenome | biome: Activated sludge suspended growth; feature: Nitrification reactor; material: Wastewater; isolation source: activated sludge from nitrification reactor of wastewater...
CACCAACGCGGCGGGCGGCGTGAACCGGCGATTTCACCCGGGAGATTTCATGGTGCTGACGGATCACATCAATTTCATGGGCGAGAATCCGTTGCGCGGCCCGGCAACCGACGGGTTGCCACGGTTCGTGGACTTGACGCACGTTTACGACTCCGCTCTGCGCAAACTGCTCCGGCAGGCCGGCCGCAAATGCGGCGCGCGCTTGCGGCAGGGCGTCTATCTGGCGGTGTCCGGGCCAACTTATGAGACGCCAGCGGAAGTCCGCGCGTATGCCCGGTTGGGAGCTGACGCCGTGGGCATGAGCACGGTTCCGGAAGCGATCGTGGCGCGGCAATGCGGCCTGCGCGTGGCGGCGCTGTCGTGCATCACCAACGCCGCCGCCGGAATCAGCCGGACCCCCGTATCGCACGCGGAAGTGCTGGAGACGGGCGAACGGGTCAAAGCCAGCGCCGTGGCCCTGCTGGAGAATTTTGCGAAGCTGTATGGCCGTGATTGACAAAAAAAAACTGATTCGCGCCGCGCTCAAAGCTCGGGCGGCCGCCGTCGCTCCCTATTCAAGGTTCCAGGTGGGCGCCGCGTTGCTCACCGGTTCCGGGAGCATCATTCGCGGAGCGAACGTGGAGAGCGCCAGCTACGGACTTACTTGCTGCGCCGAGCGGGTGGCCCTCTTCAAGGCGTTGACGGATGGCGCGCGGGATTTTGTCGCGGTGGCCGTCGTGGCCCGGTGCGCGGGCGGCGTCATGCCCTGTGGCGCGTGTCGGCAGTTGCTGGCGGAATACGCTCCCCAGGCCCGGGTCTTCGTGGCAGACAGCGCCAAGCCGGACCGCATCCGGGAATTCTCCGTGAGCGAGTTGCTGCCGGGCGCCTTCGTGCTGAAGCCATGAACGCGGAGCAGACAAACCAGCTTTCTGCGCGCTCCGCGTATGCCGGTCCCCCGCGATGAACACCGGGCTCCATTCTGATTTTGCGAACGCCGCCTGGCCGGTTCTGCTGGTGGACGACGGTGGTGTCATCCAGCGCGCCAACCCGGCGGCACTGCAGGCGTTCGGCGCCTCGCTTCTGCCGGAAAGAACGAAGCTCGCCGCCGTGTGGCTCCCCGACAATGGCATCCCGGTGGAAAAATTCCTGAAAGCCGGCGAATCCGCGCTGCCTCCGTTGACGCCTTTGAAGCTGCAATTGCCCGGCGGGCCGAAAGTTTTTTCCGCGCTGGCCAGCCGGCAGTCCGGCGAGGGGGCGCGGCTCGTTCTGCTACAATTGCTACCGGAACTCGCGGAAATCGCCGGAACGAAACCGGGCGGCGGAGAGCTTGGTTCGGCCCACAAGCAAAAGCTGGATTGCGCGCTCCAGTTGGCGCGCTCCGTGGCGCTGGATTTCAACAACGCGCTGACCAGCATTCTGGGGTACACATCGCTGCTGCTGAGCCGGGCCGAGCCGGCGCATCCCTGGCGGCGCACGTTGATCGAAATGGAAAAATCCGCGGCCAAGGCGGCCGAAGTTGCCGCCGATCTCGCCGCCTTCAGTTTGCAGGAGAAAGAAAGCCGCGTCCAAGCCTCGGGTAATCTGAATGCCATCCTGCAACGCTGCGTGGAGTTTTTTCAGAATTCGCAGCCGGGAAAAATCACCTGGACGATCAACCTGGAACGCCGGTTGTTCTCCGCCAAGTTTGACGAGGCGAAAGTGCAGCAGGCGTTTACCAAGGTACTGGAAAATGCGGTGGAATCGCTGCGACCGGATGGCCGCATCAACGTACGTTCCACCAACGTGGAAGTCACCGCGCCGTTTCAGGATCGGAATGTCCGGCTGTCCGTCGGCAGTTATGTGTGCATCGAGATCGCCGATAATGGCACTGGCATTGAAGAACTGGTGATGCCGCGGATCTTCGAGCCGTTCTTCACCACCAAGAAGGGCCCGCACCGCGGACTGGGACTGGCATGGGTGTACGGCATCGTGACCAATCACGGCGGCGGCGTGGCGGTCTCCAGCCAGCCCGACCTCGGCACTTCAGTTCATCTCTATTTGCCGGCGGAAAATGTCTTTGTGGGCGACCAACTGGAGGCCGGCGGCGACCTTTCAGGCACACAAACCATCCTGCTGGTGGATGATGAAGACCTGTTGCTGCGGATGGGCGAAACGATCCTGGCCTCTTACGGCTATCGGGTCCTGACCGCCAACAGCGGGGCGAAGGCGTTGGAGATCATTTTGCGGGGCGCCACGCCGGTGGATTTGATGATCACGGACCTCGTCATGCCTTTGATGAGCGGGCGGGAACTGGTCGAACAAGTGCGGCGGGTTGCGCCGCAGACCCGCATCATCTGTTCAAGCGGCTACGTCTGGCCGGGCAGCAAACAGGAGCGCGCCAGCTTTCTCCAGAAACCCTATACCACCCAGGAACTCCTGCTGAAGGTCAAAAGCGCGCTTGCAGTTAACCCCAACGCTCTGTTGACGGATGCATTGAAGTAGGATTCAATCCACTTATGCAAATCGAGAGTTTGAAAGTTTTTTGTGATCTTGCCGAAACCGAAAGCTTCACCAAGGCCGCGCAGATCAACGGGGTTACCCAGTCCGCGGTCAGCCAGCAGATCAGTTCCTTGGAACGGCAGTTCAAGTCGCTCTTGATCGAGCGGAGCAAGAAAAAGTTCCGGCTCACCCGCGAGGGCCAGGTGCTGTACGAATACAGCAAGCAGATCATCCAGACTTACGAGGCGCTGCAAAGCCAGTTGCAGGAGATCAAGGACATCGTTTCCGGCACCATCCGCGTCGCCACCATTTACAGCATCGGCCTCCACGATCTGCCGCCCTACATCAAGCGGTTCCTGAAGGACTACCCGACGGTTCACATTCATGTGGAATATCGCCGGGCCAACCAGGTTTACGAGGACGTGCTGGGCAACGTGGTGGACGTGGGGCTGGTCGCTTATCCCAACAAGGATCCCAAGCTGGAAATCGTCGCCCTGCGGAAAGACCCGCTGGTCTTGATCTGCCATCCGCAACATCCCTTCGCCAAGCAAAGGACGATCAAGCTCAAGAGCATCGCCAACCAAAAGTTCATCGGCTTCGAACCCGACATCCCCACGCGCAAGGCGCTCGACAAAATCTTGAAGGAACACGGCGTCGCCGTCACCAACGTGATGGAGTTCGACAACATCGAAACCGTGAAGCGCGCCGTGGAAATTGACGCCGGCATCTCGATCGTGCCGCAGGCCACCATCGCGCAGGAAATCTCCAAGCAAACGCTGGCCGCGGTGTCGCTGGACGATGCGGAGTTCTTCCGTCCGCTGGCCGCCATTTACAAGCGCAACAAGGTGCTCTCGCCCGCGATGCGGCAGTTCATCACCATTCTGAAGGACAACGAGGGGAAGTAGCCGCGCCGCTACCCTGCGATCAGCCGCGCCAGCGCGTCAAACAGCGTCACGGTTTCCGGCACGTGCCGGCACTGGCCCGGTTCGGTCACGATCCCAAAGCCCGACCCGTACGCCGGACCATTCGCCACACAGGCGTCCGTGCGGCAATCGCGTAATTGCTGCTCCGCCGCCGCCAACACGCTTGCCCGGTCGCCGTCCACTTCGTACTTCCAGCCGACCAGCTTCGCGACCGGAAACAAGCCCCGCAGTTCGGCGATGAGCTTCGGCGTGGGCACCAATTCCGCCAGCAACGTCCCCTGTCGCGTGGAAATCTTGCCTGATTGGATTTCGCTCAGTTCACCGGCGGGCGAGCGCAGCCAGATTTTACCGAACGTGAAATCACTCACCGCCGCTGCGTGGAAAACCGCGCCTATATTTTGCGTGGCGAGGGCGCGGAATTTCTCCCGCAAGTCCGCCGTGGTGGTGAACGCCTCCACGCGCTGCGCTCTCCGTTCGCCGCCGTGGGTGGCCTGTTCGCCGAGCAGCAGCGTGACCGCATGGCCGCGCTCCGTCAGGAAATTCGCCAGTTCCGTCCCCAGCCGCCCGGTGGAAAAATTCGTGAGCCGACGGACGTTGTCCATCGTTTCGTAGGTTGGCCCGGCCGTGACGATGCAGTGCATGTTATTTCGCCGCCGGCCATTCGATCCCGTAAAGCTTCGCGAAACGGCGGCGATGCAGTTCACCATCCAGATAATCGTAATGACACGGCACAATCCAGCGCGGATTTAGTCGCCGCACCTGCTCCACACTTACAGGGAAAAATTCCGGCACGCTGTTCAGAATCGCGGGCGGCCGGTGCGTGTTGAAAAAGTAACTGGCCATCAGGTCGCCGCTGAACAAAAGATCGTGCTTCGCGCTGAAGAAGCCGCAATGCCCCGCCGTATGGCCGGGCAAATGGAGCACGCGCAAGCCGCCCCAGAACGGGAGTTCCTGTCCATCCGTCAGGAATTCATCAATCGCCGCCGGCCGGTAGCGAAACAGCCAGCGCCCGGCGGCTTCGAGCCGCCCGCACCACTTCGCGATTCCCTGGTAGGGATACGTCCCGTCCACATGCCGCTGTTCCTCGCGATGCGCGAAGACTTTTGCGCCGGTCCATGCCTTGAGCCAGGCAAGGTTGCCGGCGTGATCGAGATGGCCGTGCGTGAGCAGAATGGCCCGGATCGAATCCGGGCGCAGGCCGAGCCGGCGCACCAATCGGCGGATGCGGAACGGTTCGCCGACCATGCCCGTGTCAATCATCACGCTGGCATCGCCGTCCTCCAAGAGGAAGCAGCAACCCATGATGCCACGGATCGAATGGAGGTTTGGCGGGGCCTGGCGCACGCAAGGTGCATAGCAAGTCCGCGTCGCGCCTGAAACCCAAATCCACGCGCGCTGGCCTGATGCGGGCAATTCAAAGGAATGCTAAACTCATGCTGCGTTTTGGGAAGAAACTGCGTTACCGTGTAATAGCGTGAAAGTTCAACCACACATGCCAATGATTAGTAACGACGAACTAGAAACAATCGCTTCTCGGGCAGATCGTGCGACCCCCGGGCCGTGGATTAGCCATGCAACGGACGATGAGCATTCGTCTAATGCTCTATATGTTTCACCAGCGCCTGACAGCAAAGAAAGTCACGATAGCAAGAAGGGCTTGGCCGAAAATGATCCTAAGCAAGTGAACCCGGCTAGCGTAGTGGCGATAACATTGTTGCAGACACCCCTCCTGTGCCGTCCAAAAGAATTTGAGGAGAATACGGGGTTCATCGCTCATGCTCGCTCGGATATTCAACGGCTCATTGCTGAGATCCGGCGCCTCAAAAAACGCCGGCAGGCGATTGAAGAATGATGAGTAACCGGGCCAGCGCTGACCGCCGGTGTTCCGCCAAACGGTGTGAAGGAATTGCCTCGCCTTAGGCCGGCTCGATAGCAGGTCGGCCACCCGCGCCTGCCGCACAGCCCTGGACGTTGCCGCCTTCGCAAGCTATGGCGGGACAAGCCGTCTTCGCTGCGGAGCGCGGCAAGGCCGGCCTATGGCAGGCTGATCTTCAGCCCGGAAGCCGCCGCCAGTGTGAGTTGATCGTCATCAAAACTCACGAAGCTTTCCGCCGCCAGTTCCTTGGTCTATGCGATATGGAGCGAGTTCGCCGCGCCGGAACCTTTCCGCTGGCAAAGCCAGGATGCCGATGCGAAACTCCCGGCATGAGTGAAACAGCGGTGATGACCTTGCGGTTGCCCAAAGGCGTCAAGCGCGGCGTGGAACGGCTTGCGGCACGGTTCGGCCACAAGCCCGAGCAGTTGAGCGCGCGATTGATTGAGGAAGGTCTGCGCCGGCGCGACTTCCCGCAAATTGATTTTCGCGAGACGGCGGCGGGGCGCGTGGCTTACCTCGCAGGCACGCGGTTGGCCGTGTATTGGCTGGCCGGAAGGGTGCCCGCGCAAGTGACCGTGGAAGCGTTCGCGACGGAACACGGCCTGCCGCCGGAACGCGTGCGCGCGGCTCTGGCCTACGCCCAGGCGTTTCCCGAGGAGGTCGCCTCCGATCAGGCAAACGCGGAGTCGAACCGACAATGGGTCGCGGTGCATGACGCGGCGGGAAGCCGCCGGCCCACGAACGGTCACGGCAAAAGCAAGGGCGGGGAAAAGGCCGCGCGGTGAAGCTGCTGTTGGACGTTCACGTTGCCAAAGCCGCCGTCGGCGCGTTGCACAAGGCGGCCCCGCACCTTCCCGTGGAGCACATTTCCGAATGGCAGGGCGGCGCGTTGCGCGGCGCGGGAGACGATGAAATTTTGGCAGCCTGCCACGCAGAGCGGCGGATGTTGCTCACCTATGATCTGGCAACGATTCCCGATTTGCTCCGGCTTTGGATGGCGGAGGAACGACCACACTCTGGCGTGATCTTCGCGGATGAGAACACGGTCAAGCCCAACCGGCCCGCCGATATCGCGGCGGCGGTGGCTGCGTTCGCCAAAGAAATCGGTGATGGCGATACGACGAACCTCGTCCGCTATCTGCGCCCGGCGCGTTAGGCTGGCAGGTAGAAGACGCATACCAATGAACCGCTGAGTAGCGATGAACGCGGAGGGTCATCCTGAATGGGTTGAGGCGATTTACACAGCCCACTTCAAAGGCAAAGGTGTCTCGTTCTATTGAGCTATGAACGCCAAAACTGTTGTTGAGCTTGTTACGCAGAAATCCGGGAAGTCGCCGAAGTCGTGCGATGATGCCGCGCTCCTGAGAAACTAGCCCGGTAACTCATTGGTTTGGAACGAGGCGGTAGTTGAGGGTTGTGGCCATGGCCACCAGTCGTTGGAGCTTCTTGCGTTTCATTTTCGCCTCCTCCTTGGCGAAGACTTCCGGGTTGAACGTCTCCTTGTATCGAATCATGTGCCAGAGGATGCGCGCCAGTTTATGCGCCATGGCCGTGATGGCTTTGGGACTTCCCAGTCTGGCTTTCCAGCGGCGGTATAACTCGCCGAAGTAATTCTTGGCCTGCCACAGGCTTTGCGCCGCCAGGCGCAAGGCCTCCGCCACGCGGCTTTTCACGGCGCGGGTTTTCACGCTGTAAATCTTGCCGCCCGTGATCCGGTTGTCCGGACACAGCCCCAGCCAGCTCCCAAAGTGTTTGGCCGTCGGAAACTTCGCCGCGAACTCCGGTCCCAATTCGCACAACAACACCAGCACGGTCGGACTGGCAAAGCCGGGCACACACGTCAAATCCACGCCGAGGACGCGGTAACATTCCGTGCGGGCGTCGAACTGCGGCTCGTTGCGTTGCGCTTGCTTGTGGCTCGACTTGGCCAGGGCCAAGGGCGCGCTCGCCACGTCCACTTTCGCATCGAAGGCTTGGAGCATCCCTTCGATCTGCGTGTCACACTCGGCGATGAGTTGCTGGTGTTGCTGCCAGAGCGCATGGGTTTGCTTCAGGGTGAAGAGATGTTCGGCCCGCCAGTCCCCGCGCAGACTTTTGGCGATGACAGCGCGGCTGGCCTTGATGCGATGATCCTTCAACGCCGCGAGCTTCTGCGGATCGCGTTCGCCCATGAGGATGGCGGTGAGGATGGCCTGACCGGTGACGCCGGTCAGATCGCTGATGACGTGGTGGAGTTGAACGTTCATCTGCGTGAGCGCCTTGTGCAAATGACTGACACAACGCCCCGCGCCGCGCACCAGCGCATCGCGATGGCGCAGGATCGTACGCACCGCGCAGACCTGGTCCGCCGGGCGGAAGCTGCCGCGCAACAGGCCGACCGAGTGGAGGTATTGCAGCCATTGACAGTCCTGCACGTCGGTCTTGCGCCCGGGCAGATTTTTGCAATGGCGCGCGTTGACCAGACACACTTCGATCCCGGCGGCCTCCAGGATCTGGAACAACGGGATCCAATACACGCCCGTGGACTCCATCGCCACGGAAGTGACGCCACAGGCCTGCAACCAATCCCGCAGCGCGTGCAGGTCTTCGGTGAACGTGGGAAACGAACGCACCGGCCGGGGATCACTGCCGGGCGGCACGGCGACGTAGATCTCTCGCGCGCCGAGGTCGATGCCGGCGGCGTGCGGGTGGAGGACGGGAAGTTGCGGGGTGGATTTTCTTTTTGGCGGATTGCCTTTGAACTGCGGCGCCATACAGTGCCTTTGGTTAAGGTTGATGGCGGGCGGGCGGCCCGCAGCGTCGAATGCGCAAGTGAGCAGTCTCCTGAACGGGATGAAGTCCGCCGCGTTAACGGCGGGCTTCTCACCAGTGACTTGCACGGCGGCTGCGGTCCCAAGCTAACCCACGGGCTCGGGCGAGCACCATTGGCAGGCCGGGATACTTTGCCGACCACCCGCCATCCCTAAACAACAACAACCTGCGTCCCAACACAAGCGACGCCCGATGCCTGAACAGTTTCTTACGTCATTGCTCCGCGTCCGACGCGGTTGGTTCGCTAACCAGTCTAATCCCTTGCCCTTCCAATGTCCGGATTTCAACCGTGCCTGGATTAGGCCGAACAGAATCTGACGGTCACGGAACTGGGGCAAACAGGTTCGATGCAGTTGAGCGTAATTGAACGATGAAAGCGGATCCGTTGGATCATCCGTCAGATAGCCAACCGAGAAGTAGTTGTCCGGATCAAGTATCTGGGAATGGCAAACAGCGCATTCCCGACGATCGGGTCCAGTGCGTTAATAAATATCCTTCAGCAAAGCTTGCACGCGGGCGCCGAGAGGATGTTTCGCCACGCAGTCGTGGTGGAAAGCGCCATCGCTAAAAAACCGTAGCGGATCGTTCTCGTTGCTGCCGAACGGGGGAAAGAGAAGCAGGTTGTTTCGATCTTCAAGTTTCTTGCCGCAGATTTTGCATTTCATTCCTAGAACAAGCAGCGCCATAGAATCAGTCTTTCACTCTGAACTTAACAAATTGTCCATTTTCCCAAAGGTATGAATATTTCTGATTAAGCTCTTGGAGAGCTTCAATGTCGAAGTCAGATGGCCCGACCCCTGACGGGGGTATTGTCGCGGGCGATGGATGGGTTATGCCCAATGACTCGCTTCACCTGATCTTTTGCAATTATGATTCCATTCTCGCCACCGGAAACCAGCGCACGTTCCCCGCTCTTTAGTGAGATAACCGCATGTTCTTTACACGTTTGATATGTAAGAGACGATGCTTCGTTGATCAAGTCATGGCAATAGAGGTATTTGTGCAGCGTCAGCGGATCGAACGTGCTGCCCTCGTAGCTATCCATCGTCCAGAACCTGCCGGTGTTGGGGTTGAGGTAGCGGGCGTGGAGGCCGTACATCTCCACATCCGCACCCTGCTGCCAGCGGTCGAGCAACAAGGGTTCGCGTCGAGCCAGCGCCCTCGGCTGTCCGCGCCTGGGGCGCGGGGCTGGCTCCGGAGGTCACCGCTGCGAAACAACCCGCATTACCCGCCAGTCTTGGACCTGCAAAAGCACCGTCGCCGCTGCGGTGGGTCGGCAGTCCGGGAGGGCGGAGATCCGGGCGCAACTTTTTTCATACAAATTCGCCGGGTCTGGTGTCTATGGGGTGAAAGTGAGCAGCGAAAACACACCTGCCTGGTGCGAAAGACTCTACGCCGCCAAAGCGGCTGGCTTGGTCCTTTATGGCCGGGCGCTGGGGCTTTCGCACGGCGAGGCGGAGGATGTCTTGCAGGAGACGTTCGTGGCGCTGCTCAGGCTGGCCGGACCACCGGACGAGCCGGAGCGCTATTGCGTGCGCAGCTATCGGAACGCGGCGCTGAATTACCGGCGTTCCCTGTGGCGGCGGTGGACGCGGGAACTGGAGGCGCGCCGCTGGTTCGAGCGGTCAGCGGAGGAAGCGCCGGAGGAGGAAGCCGCCATGCGTTGTCTGGCCGAACTGCCCCCGCCGCAGCGGGAGGTGATCGTGCTGAAGATCTGGCACCGGCTGACCTTTGAGGAAATGGGCGAGTTGCTGGAGCTTTCGCCGAACACGGCGGCCGGCCGTTATCGTTACGGCATGGAAAAACTGCGGCTTTGTTTGAAAGGAGAGCATGATGAACGAGATGAAAACAATGGAGCAACAGCTGGGTTCCTGGAAACCGCGCCGCCCCTCGGCGAAGCTTGAGCGGCGGCTCTTTGGCCGGGCCACGGCCGAGCCCGGTGTGCGGGCGATGGCTCAATGGCTGATGCCGCTGTCGGCCTGCCTGGTATTCACGGTGCTCGCGCTGAACCACCCCGTCCCGGTGAGCGACCACGCGGCCCTCGACCTGGCGGAAATCCAGACCATGAGCCTGAGCAACCAGCATTATGCGGCGTTTTTGCCGGGCAGTTTCCAATGCGAAGCCAACCGGCTGGATACTTTTGGTTGGACAAACGGAGGGGGTTTCCCATCCTCTACGCTCTCTATTCCACCTAGTAGGGTGAACTATTGATACGCACATGGATAAAAGCAAACCGGCCGCTGCCAAGGGCCAGCCAGCGGCATCTCCCGCTCCGAAAACCGCCAGTCCCGCGACCGGGAATCCGCCCCCGCTTTTCCGCAAGATTGACTGGCTGACTTTCCTGATCACCACCCTCGTCGTCTGGGTCGGTTATTTCTACACGCTCGCGCCGGATTTGACGCTGGAGGATTCGGGCGAACTGGCGGTGGCCTCGCAATACGCCGGCATCCCGCATCCGCCGGGCTATCCGGTCTGGACGATCTACACCTGGCTGTGGACGGTGCTGTTGCCGATCAAAAACATCGCGTGGCGCGTGGCGCTGGGCGAGGCGACGGCCGGGGCGTTCGCGTGCGGCCTGCTGGGCTTCGTGGTGTCGCGCGGGAGTAGCATGATGATGGAGGGCATCGCCGAGTTGAAGAACATCGAGCGCCGCTGGGAGAACTTCATCTGTGTGGTTGCGGGTTTCGTCGCCGGCGGGCTGCTGGGCTTCAACGGTTACATGTGGAGCCAGTCGGTGATCGTGGAGGTCTATTCCTTCAGCGTGCTCTCGCTGATGGGCGTGCTGGTCTGCTTGCTGCGCTGGATTTACGCGCCGCATCAACGGCGCTACCTCTACTGGGCCTTCTTCCTGTTCGGCATCTGCTTTACGAACCACCAAACCTTGATCGTGGCCGCAATGGGCCTGGAGGTGGCCATCGCGGCGGCGGACTTCCGCATGGGCCGCAGTTTGTTCCTCTGGAACAGCATCGCCTACATCTGCGGCTTGGTCCTGCATCAGCAGAAGCTGCTGTTCATGGATACGAATCAGATGGTGTTCACCATCTTCCACGTCGTTGGTGTCTGTTCGATTGTCGCGTACGCATTGTTCGCGGTTTGGACGAAAACTACGATGGAGGAACTCCTTCGGGACGCCTGCCTGGTGCTCGGTTTCGGACTGTTCGTAAGCATGCCGGCGATGGGCAACGGCGCGGCGTTGTTCGGTGCGGCCGCATTGATTGCCGGTGGTTGGTTTACCTGGAAGACCCGCAAACTCGGCCTTGAATCCATGGTGGTTTTCAACTGCGGCCTGCTCTGGCTCGTGGGCGCCGCGTTCTACCTCTACATGCCCCTGGCGGGTGCCACCATCCCGCCGATGCAATGGGGTTATCCGCGCACCATCGAGGGTTTCATCCACGCGCTAACCCGCGGCCAATACGAAAAGACCAATCCCACGAACTTCATTGACGACCCGCTGCGCTTCTTCACCCAGCTCCAGATGTTCGCCGAAGGCGTGACGGACGAATTTAACTGGGTCTATGCGCTGCTGGCCATCGTGCCGTTCCTGTATTTCAGCCGGATGCAGAAGCGCGAACGCGCCTGGCTCATCGGCATCACCGCCATTTACCTCTGTCTCGGCGTGCTGTTGCTCATCCTGCTCAACCCGCCGCCGGACCGGCAGGCGCGCGAACTCATCCGCGTGTTCTTCACCGCGTCGCACGTCATGGTGGCGATGGGCGTGGGCTACGGCCTGACCCTCATCGCCGCAACCCTGGCGACGCATTACGAAGCCGCGCGGCGCGGTGCGCTGCTTGGCGGCCTGGTGGCCCTGGACCTGGCGGTCTTCGCCCTGGCCATCAGCACGCACGGATTGCTGGGTGAATCGCACGGGACGGAATCCGCCTCGCTGTTCACCTTCCTGCGGTTCGTCTTCGTGGCGCTCTCCGCCGCCACGCTGGTGCTGGTCGGTTTCCGGCTGTTCTTCCGCAACGCGGAGGATGGCGCGGACGGCGAGGGCTACACGTTGATCGGTCTGGGCGCCATCGGGCTGCTCTGCCTGGTGACGACGATGCAGCTTTTCATCAGCAAGGAAATCACGGGGATTGATCAATCCACGCTCGCGGGCTTCGCCAAAGTGCTGTGCTGGCTGGTGGCGGTGGTCTGCTTCTACTACGCGGCGCGCCCGCGCCCCGGCGAGGATCGCATGATGCCGCTGGTCATCGGCGGTCTGCTGTCCGTGATCTCGGTGGTGCTGACGGTCATCACGCTGCTGGGGCACAAGGCCGATTTGAGCGGGCTGGGCCAGTTCTTTGGCGCGCTTCAAAAAGTCTTCCGCCCGGACCAATACGCCCTGCCAGTGATCGCGGCGTTGATCCTGGTCGGTTCGGTGCTGGCCTACTTGCTGGCGACGTGGCTCTCCCGCCAGCGGGCGCCGATGGTGGTGGCGCTGGGCATCTTCGCCGCGATGCCGCTGCACGCGTTTCTCAGTCATTGGGCGGACAACGAGCAGCGCGATCACCTTTTCGGCTACTGGTTCGGCCATGACATGTTCACCCCGCCGTTCAAGGGCGCGGACGGCAAGTTCGGCAATTACGACCCAAAGCAACGCGCCGAGGCCATGAAAGACCCGGTCAAGGGCAAGCTCGTTTATCCGGAGATGACGCGTGACGCCATCCTCTACGGCGGCACCGACCCGGGCCGCTTCTGCCCCACGTACATGATCTTTTCCGAGAGCTTCATCCCGGCGAGCTGCAAACCGCGCGACCCGCTCTACGACCGGCGTGACGTTTACATCATCACGCAAAACGCGCTGGCCGACGGCACCTACCTCAACTACATCCGCTCGCACTACAACCGCAGCGCGCAGCACGACATGCCGTTCTTCCAGGAGTTATTGCGCCCGTCCAAGGAGCGCGATCCGCAGTACAACTACTACACGAACGTGCTCGCGCGCATTGCCCTGAACGTCCTCGACAAGCCGCTTACGGAACTGGGCGCCAAGATCGAAGCCCGCCGCCGCAAGGAAGGGGTTTATCCGCCCAAGGAAATGATCATTGCGTCACCGGACGATTCGCAGCGCTGCTTCCAGGAATATCTCGCGGACGCGCAGCGCCGCCTGCAACACGATGCGCAGTTCCCCAACGAACCGCGCCAGATCAAGCCCGGCGAGGACGTGAAGGTGGTGGAGAATCGCGTGCAGGTTTCCGGCCAGGTCGCCGTCATGTCCATCAACGGCCTGCTCACCAAGGTGATGTTCGACAAGAACCCCACGAACGAATTCTTCGTCGAGGAAAGCTTCCCGCTGGACTGGATGTATCCGCACCTCACGCCCTTTGGCGTCATCATGAAGATCAACCGCCAGCCGCTGCCCAAGCTGACCGAGGAAATTTTCCAGCGCGACCACGAGTTCTGGGCGGATTATTCCGAGCGGCTCATCGGCAACTGGATCACCTACGACACCACGGTCAAGGAAATCGCCGACTTCGTGGAAAAGGTTTACCTGAAGCGCGATTACAGCGGCTTCAAGGGCGACCGCAAATTCGCCCGCGACGACAACGCCCAAAAGGCGTTCTCCAAGCTGCGCAGTTCCATCGGCGGCGTCTATGCGTGGCGCATCGGGCCGTATTGCCCGCCGGAATACCGCCCCAAGACCAAGGAGGAATATGATCGCGTGGTCAAGGAGGCGGACTTCACCTTCCGGCAGGCGTTCGCCTTCTGCCCCTACAGCCCGGAAGCCGTCTTCCGCTACGTGAACCTGCTGCTCCAGTTCAGTCGCATGGATGACGCGCTCATCGTGGCGCAAACCTGCCTCAAGCTGGACCCGTATAACGGTCAGGTGATTGACCTGGTGAACCGCCTCAAGACCTACCGCGACTCCGAGGGCGAGCGCGCGAAGGTCATGGGCAACCTCCAGAGGATGGAAGAGGACGTGGCGAAAAACCCGACCAACTACCAGGCGGCTTTCAACCTCGCTTCCACCTACGTTTCGATGCAGCAAACCGACCGGGCCATCCAGATTCTCGACCGCATCTTGAATGACCCGCAGGTTCAGCCTTCCGCCGTGCTGGCCATCGCCCAAGCTTACGCGCAGATGAACAACCTGGCCAAACTGGAGGCCACGCTGGAGCGATTGGTGCAAATCATGCCGCAGGAAGCGGAACCCCACTACGATCTCGCGGCGCTCAAATGCGGCGTCGGCAAACTGGGGGACGCCATGAAATCGCTCACCCGCGCCATTGAAATCAACATGGCCCGCCGCGCCACCAACGCCAGCTTGCGCAACCTGGTGGACGCCACCCGCGCCGACGGGCGCTTTGCCGCCCTGCACTCGCTGCCCGACTACCAGAAACTCGTGCCGCCGAAATAATCACGAACCGCTTCCCCCCATCGCCAGCGGACCACTCCGCTGGCGATTGCGTTTTCGGCGGGGCGCATCCGCACATAACACAGTTGCCCGGACAGGACGCTTCGACTATTTTTCACCCGCTGAAATGTTTTCGTTCATGAAGAAATCCGACAATACCGAGAACGCGCCGCCGCCACCCAACGAGACGGCCGCCGAAGCCGTCGTGGCCGCGGCGCTGACGCCCGAGCAGTTGGAGGAACTGCAAGCGCGGGCCGCGAAGGCCGACGAGAACTGGGAACGCCTGCTGCGCACGACCGCGGACTTCGACAATTTCAAGAAGCGCGCCGCCCGCGAACGGCAGGATGCCGCGCGTTACGCGAACGAATCGCTGGTGCAGAAGCTGATTCCGATCCTCGACAACTTCGAGATGGCCCTGGCGGCCACCCAAGCCGGCGCCGCCGCCAACCCCCAGTCGCTGGCGGACGGCGTGGCGATGATCCTGCAACAATTCAAGAGCACCCTCGCCGAGGCGGGCGTCGAGGAGGTAGAAGCAGCGGGCAAGCCGTTTGACCCGAACCTGCACGAGGCGGTTTCCCAACAGGAGAGCGCGGAAGTTCCGGAGGGCCAGGTGCTCCAGCAATTACGCAAAGGCTACCGGCTGCGGGAACGTTTGCTCCGTCCGGCCACCGTCATCGTGGCGAAACCACCCGCGCCCGCGCCGGCGGCTTGACCGGCTCTTCCCCCGCCCATCCACGTTTCTGCTCGCATGGCCCAACGCGATTATTACGAAATCCTCGGCGTGAACCGGGACGCTTCCGATGAGGAAATCAAGAAGGCGTACCGCAAACAGGCCGTAAAATTTCATCCCGACAAAAACCCCGGGGACAAGGCCGCCGAGGAGAATTTCAAGGAACTCGGCCACGCCTACGAAATCCTGAGCGACCCGCAAAAGCGCGCGGCTTACGATCAGTACGGCCACGCCGCCTTCGACCCGCGGGCGCGCGCCAGTCGCGCCGGCGCCGGGGGCGCGGGCGGATTCCACGATCCCTTCGAGGTGTTCCGCGAGGTGTTCGGCGGCGGGGGCGGCATCTTCGACGAGTTCTTCGGTGGCCAGCGCCCGGACCCCTCGCAACCCCAGCGCGGTGAGGACTTGCGTTACGATCTGGAGATCACCTTCGAGGAAGCGGCCATGGGCTGCGAGAAGGAAGTCAGCGTCAACAAACCGGAGCGTTGCGACGCCTGCCACGGCGCCGGCGTGGAGGAAGGCTCGAACACCCGCACCTGCCCGGCCTGCCACGGCCGCGGCCAGGTGATCACATCGCGCGGCATTTTCAGCATCGCGCAGACCTGTCCGCAGTGCCAGGGCCAGGGCCGCGTAGTGGACAAGCCCTGCCGGCCCTGCCACGGCACCGGCCGCAAGGACAAGACCACCAAGATCAAACTGCGCATTCCCGCCGGCGTGGACACCGGCGCCCGCCTGCGCTCCAGCGGCAACGGTTCGTCCGGGATGCGCGGCGGCCCGCACGGCGACCTGTACGTGGTGCTCCACGTCAAAAAGCACGAAATCTTTGAACGGGAAGGCGATGATCTGCTGTGCGAAGTGCCGATCAGCATGGTGCAGGCAACGCTGGGCGCGGAGATCGAAGTCCCGACGCTCAACGGCAAGGCTGTGATCAAAGTCCCGCCCGGCACGCAGCCCGGCGCGCTGTTCCGCCTCAAGGCCAAGGGCGTGAAGAATCTCCAGGGCTACGGCCACGGCGACTTGCATGTGCGTATCGGCGTGGAAGTGCCGACGCACCTGACGGGCGCCCAGAAAGCCAAGCTCCAGGAATTCGCCGCGCTCTGCGACGAAAGCGTGAATCCGATCAGCAAGAGCTTTTTCGAGAAGGCCAAGAGCCTCTTTCGCTAGAATCGCTTCCGTGGTTCAGGCTGGCCCGCCCGCTTGCCGACCCAAATCGAGAATCGTAACTCATCACTCCCAAATCTGGATGCACCGTTTCCATCTGCCCCCGGAACAATGCCGCGGCCGGACACTGACCTTGACGGGCGGGGAAGCGCATCACGCCGCGCGCGTACTCCGGGTGCAGGCGGGTGAGCACGTGACCGTGCTGGACGGCGCGGGCGGAGAATTCCTTTGCGAAGTCGCCTCCGTGGATAAGCATGCGGTGCAACTCGGCGGGCTCGAAACGAAACACCACCCGGCCCCGCCCTTCGAGTTGACGCTGCTGCAAGCCATCCCCAAGGGAAAAATCATCGAGTCCATCATCGAGAAAGCCGCCGAACTCGGCGCGCATCGCATCGTACCGGTGCTCACGGAGCGCGTGGCCACGCGGCTGGACGAAGCCGCCGCGACCGACAAAGCCGCGAAGTGGCAGGAAGTCGCGGTGCAGGCGATCAAGCAATGCGGCGCCGCCTGGCTGCCGAAGGTGGAGACGCCCGTGTCCCTGAAGAATTTTCTGTCCCGCGGCGAAACCTTTGATCTGGCGCTGGTCGGCGCGCTGCACGGTGAGACCCGCCATCCGCGCGAGTTCATGCAGGCGTATGCAGCCGCGCACGCCGCGCGACCGCGGCGCGTCGCGATCTGGATCGGCCCCGAGGGCGATCTGACGCCCGCCGAATTGCAGGCCATCCAGGCCGCCGGGGCAAAGCCCATCACGCTCGGCCCGCTGGTGCTGCGCGTCGAAACGGCGGCGATGTACTGCCTTTCGTTTTTGAATTACGAATTGCGGAGCCAATAGTCGCCCCGCCAATCTGCGTCCCGGCGGCAGAATTCCTCGACGCATTCCCGCCCCTTGCCTTAAGCTCCGCGCCCGTGGACCACATGATCATTGACGTCGCGGTGTGCATCATCGCGGCGTGGGTCGTGGGAGTGGCGTGCCAGACCTTCAAGCAGCCGCTCC
>WBZT01001465.1_pt1 | contig 17286 bp, 18 predicted proteins | sample 5204241 | NCBI WGS metagenome assembly WBZT01 (sample SAMN12344358, study PRJNA552823) | activated sludge metagenome | biome: Activated sludge suspended growth; feature: Nitrification reactor; material: Wastewater; isolation source: activated sludge from nitrification reactor of wastewater...
GACCGTGACCATCACGCCGGCGACGGCGGCGAGCGCCGCGCCGAGCATGAAGGTCAGCGAGATCGTGCGGTCGACGTTGATCCCGAGCAGCGCGGTCATCAATCGGTCCTGCTCGCACGAGCGTTCCTGGCGGCCGAAAGACGTGCGGGTGATCAGCCAGGTGAAGCCGGCCATCAGTGCGACGGTGACGAAAACGATCAGGATCTGCGAGTAGGCGAGGCGGACGGTGAAGCCGTCGACGGTCAGCAGATCGATGCCGCCGACGAGAACCGGCGCGATCGGCTTGACGCGCGCGCCTTGCGTCAGTTGCACCAGGTTCTGCAGGAAGATCGACATGCCGATCGCCGAAATCAGCGGTGCCAGTCGCGTCGAACCGCGCAGCGGCCGGTAGGCGATGCGTTCGACCGTCCAGCCATAGACCGAGGTGAACAATACGGCGACCAGCAGCACCAGCAGCAGCGAGAGCGGAATCGAACTGATCCCGAAGCCGGCCAGCAGGGTGAACACCGTGACCGCGATGAAGGCGCTGACCATGTAGATGTCGCCATGTGCGAAATTGATCATCCCGATGATGCCGTAGACCATCGTGTAGCCGATGGCGATCAGGCCATAGACGGCCCCCAGGGTCAGCCCGTTGATCAGTTGCTGAAGTGCTAGAGCCATGGTTCTCCTCCTTGTTGCAGCAGCGAAACGCAGGACTCACCCGTGTGGGCAGGATGACCGACCGGTGCCGCGTCAAGCGTTCTCTCAGAACTTCGTTGGCGCCGGAATGCCGAGGTCACGGCAAATTTTGACCGCCAGGTGGTTGCTGATCTCGTTGTACCTGGGATGACTACCACCCTCTCGCAGCAACCCGCAACCATGGGCCGCAAGATGGGCAAGCAGATCGCGCCCCGCTTCATAACGCAATCGGTAACTTTTCAAACCTGTTACCGGCGGTATCAAGAGCCTTTGCCCGATTGAAGTCAAGGGCTTCAATCAGGGTCTTGCGTAGTGACCGCAGGAGGGCTTCTCGTGAAGCTTCCTGACAATTGACGCCGGGTACTTCTTCGATCCAGCCAATCCACCATTCAGCATCCTGCTTGATCACCGCTGTCCAGGTTTGATTCATGCTTCTTTCTCCCTTACTGCGAGTCGTCTCCGGCATCGAGCGCCATCAGCCCGGCATTGCCGCCAGCGGCGGTGGTATCGACACTGAGCGTGCGCTCGCTGGCGAATCGGTACAGATAATGCGGGCCGCCGGCCTTCGGACCGGTGCCCGAGAGGCCTTCGCCGCCGAAGGGCTGCACGCCGACGACGGCGCCGATGAGGTTGCGGTTGACATAGGTGTTGCCGACATGCAGATGCTTGATGATGTGTTGGATGGTTTCGTCGATGCGGCTGTGGATGCCCAGCGTCAGTCCGTAGCCGGTATGGGCGATGGCCGCGCAGACCTGATCGAGGTCTTCGGCACGCCAGCGCACGACATGCAGGATCGGCCCGAAGACTTCCCGTTCGAGGCGGGCAATGCTGTCGATCTCGTAGGCACGCGGGGCGAAGAAGGTGCCGTGCCGGGTGGCTTCCTCGTCGAGCGGGCAGGTGAAGATCGGCGTCGCAAAACTGTCGAGCCAGCGTGCGTGTGCCACCAGGGCGGCACGTGCCGCTTCGTCGATGACCGGGCCGACATCGGTGGCGATGTCGGCCGGGTTACCGATGCACAACTCCTGCATGGCGCCGGCGAGCAATTCGCAGACGCGGTCGGCGATGTCGGCCTGGATGTACAGGACGCGCAGCGCCGAGCAACGCTGCCCGGCCGAATTGAAAGCCGAGGCGACGACGTCGCGGACGATCTGTTCGGGCAAGGCCGACGAATCGGCGATCAGCGTGTTCTGACCGCCGGTTTCGGCGATCAGCGGCACCAGCGGGCCGTCCTTGCTGGCCAGCGTCTGGGCGATCAGACGCGCGACCTCGGTCGACCCGGTAAAAGCGACACCGGCGCATGCGCGGGCGGCGACCAGCGCGGCGCCGATGCTTCCGTCACCGGGCAGGAAGTTGAGCGCGCCGGCCGGGATGCCGGCGGTGTGCAGCAGTTCGACGGCCAGTGCGGCAACCAGCGGCGTCTGCTCGGCCGGCTTGGCGACCACCGTGTTGCCAGCGGCCAGCGCGGCAGCGATCTGGCCGACGAAAATCGCTAGCGGGAAATTCCACGGGCTGATGCAGACGAAGACGCCACGGCCGTGCAAGGAGAGGCTGTTCTGCTCGCCCGTCGGGCCGGGCAGCAGGATCGGCCCGGAAAACTTCTCGCGGGCCTGTGCCGCGTAGTAGCGGCAGAAGTCGATCGCTTCACGCACTTCCGAGACGGCGTCGGCCTGCGTGCGGCCGCCTTCGCGAACGATCAGGGCGACCAGTTCCGGCAGGCGTCCCTGCAGCAGGTCGGCGGCGCGGTCGAGGAAGGCCGCGCGCGCGCCGGCGGGCGTGCCTTCCCAGGCCAGGAAAGCCGCCTGCGCGACAGCAAAGGCTTCACCGACATCGGCGACGCTGGCCTCGGTCACGCGCCCGACGCCGTCGCGCTGGTCGGCCGGCGAATGCACGACCTGGCTGTCGCCGCTGCGCTGCCGGCCATTGATCAGCGGCGCGGCGGTGTAGCTGACGCGCAGGCTCTGTTCGATGCTGCTGCGCAGGTCTTCGAGAGTGGCTTTGTCGTTCATGTCCAGTCCTTCACTATTGATGCGTTCAGCGCCGAAGAGGTCGCGCGGCAAGGGAATGCGTGTCTGGCGCTTGACGGCCAGGGCGGCGGTCCTTTCAACGGGGTCATTGAGCAGCGCGTCGATCGGCAGGCTGGCGTCGGCGATGCGGTTCACGAACGACGAGTTGGCGCCATTCTCGAGCAGGCGGCGCACCAGGTATGCCAGCAGGTCTTCGTGGCTGCCGACCGGAGCATAGACGCGACAGGCGCGCCCCAGCTTGCTCTCGCCGACGATCTGGTCGTAGAGTTCTTCGCCCATGCCGTGCAGGCGCTGGTATTCCCATTCGTCGCTGCCGCCGGCGCTGATCGCAATCTCGGCGACGGCCGCCAGGGTGTGTGCGTTATGCGTGGCGAAGGCCGGGTAGAAGGCCTGCGGGTGGGCGAACAAGCGCCGGGCACAGGCCAGATACGAGAGGTCGCTCGACGCCTTGCGGGTGAACACCGGGTAATCACGCAAGCCACGCTCCTGCGCGAGCTTGATCTCGGCGTCCCAGTAAGCGCCCTTGCACAGGCGAACCATCAGACGCCGATCGGCACGGTAGGCGAGGTCGGTGAGCCAGTCGATGAGCGGCAGCGCACGCTTCTGGTAGGCCTGGACGGCCAGCCCGAGGCCGTTCCAGCCGGCCAGTTCGGCGTCGGTGGCGAGTGCTTCGATCAGGTCAAGCGACATTTCCAGCCGATCGACTTCCTCGGCGTCGATGGTGAAGCCGATGTTGCGCGCCTTGGCACGGAGCGCGAGTTCCTTGACGACCGGCCACAATTCGTGGCGAACGCGATCCTCGTTGGCGACTTCGTAACGCGGATGCAGCGCCGAGAGCTTGATCGAGATCGACGGCGCCTCGTATGCCGGGCGGCCGGCGGCAGCGTCGCCAATCGCCCGGATCGCCGCGCGGTAGGACTCGAAGTAACGCAGCGCGTCGGCGCTGCTGCGCGCCGATTCGCCGAGCATGTCGTAGGAGTGGCGGTAGCCGGCCTTTTCGGCGCTGCGTGCGCGCTCCAGCGCTTCGTGGATGTTGCGGCCCATCACGAACTGCTTGCCGAGAATGCGCATGGCGGTGATCACCGCCTGCCGGATCACCGGCTCGCCGGTGCGTGCGATGAGGCGCTTGAGGGTGCCGCGCAGGTTGCGGTCCTCGTTGTCGAGATTGACGATGCGGCCGGTGAGCATCAGCGCCCAGGTGCCGGCATTGACGAAAGTGCTGTGCGAGGTGCCGAGCCGCTTCTCCCACTCGGTACTGCCGATCTTGTCGCGAATCAGGCGGTCGACGGTCGCCGCGTCGGGGATGCGCAGCAGCGCTTCGGCGAGGCACATCAGCACCACGCCTTCGCGCGACGAGAGGTCGTAGGTGGTCAGAAAGGCATCGATGCCGCCGCTTTTGAGGCGACTGTCGCGCACCGTCTGTACCAGTGGCGTGGCGCGTTCACGAATGCCCTGCTGTTCGGAAGGGGTGAAACGCGCCAGCGGGATCAGTTGTTCGATGACCTGGGCTTCATCGATTCGGTGATATTCGCGCAGACGCTGGCGTAGTAGATGGGTCGTGGCGCGCATGCTGCCCTCCAGTCGGTTCGGCGTCGACACCAGGTGTCGCACGGGGTTGTCGGAACGTCCGCCGACGGCGGCGGACGTTTGCCTGTGGCCTGTCGGTGCGGCAGGATTACTTCTTCACGTAGTCGTATTTGCCGTCCTTCCACTGGTAGACGACAAAGGCCGGCGCCGAACTGTTTCCTTTGGCGTCGAACGACAGTTTGCCGATGACCGTGTCGAAGCTGCCGCTGCGCAGCGTTTTTTCGATGTCGGCGTACTTGGTGCTCTTGGCCTTGGTTGCGGCCTGGTCGAAGAGCTGGAAAGCGGCGTAGGCGTAGAGGACGTAGCCTTCCGGTTCGATCTTGGCATCGTGGAACTTCTTGACCACGGCGGCGGCGCTCGGGTTCTTGCGCGCATCCGGGCCGAAGGTAAACAGGACGTTGTTGGCCTCGGGGCCGGCGGCGGTCGCGAGTTCGGTGTTGGACATCGTGTCACCGCCCATCACCGTCAGTTTCAGGCCGGCCTGTTGCGCCTGCCGCAGGATCAGCGCCACTTCGGTGTGATAACCGCCGTAGGAGATGACTTCGACGCCGGCGGATTTGAGCTTGCTGACCAGCCCGGAATAGTCCTTTTCACCGGCGGTAATCGATTCGCGCAGGGCCGGCTTGACGCCCCTGGCTTCCATGGCCTTGGCGACTTCGTCGGCGAGGCCCTTGCCGTAGGCACTCTTGTCGTCAACCACGGCGATCTTCTTGCCCTTGAATTTCTCGGCGAGGTAGGCTCCAGCCACCTGGCCCTGCTGGTCGTCCCGACCGGCAATGGCGAAAATGTTCTTGAGGCCGCGGTCAGTGACCTTGGGGTTGGTCGACACGGTGACCACCGGGATGTTGGCCTCGACGTACACTTCGGACGCCGGGATCGTCGATGACGAGCACCAGTGGCCGTGCATGAAGATGATCTTCTTGTTCACCATCTGGTTGGCGACGGCGACGGCCTGTTTCGGATCACAGGCGTCGTCGCCGATTTCCAGCTTCAGTTTTTCACCGACGACGCCACCCTTGGCGTTGATGTCGGTGATCGCCATCTCGGCACCTTTCCGGATCTGGTCACCCGCCGAGGCGTACTGACCGGTCATCGGTCCGGCGATGGCCACCAGGTGATCGGCGTAGACATTGCTGACCGCGAGGGAGAGCAAGCTGCAGCCGGCCGCCAGGATCTGTTTGTTCATGGATTTCCTCCTTTGCTACGTTGGTCGATAAGGTAACTGACAAGTGACGCACCCGCATCGAGCACATGCGCCCGAGTGAGTTCTGCCGCCGCGTCGGGATCCCGGCGGACGAACGCGTCGAGGATCTCGGCGTGTTCGCGCAGGGTGTTGGGCATTCCAGTGGTCATCGACAAGAGCGCGCGTACGTAACGTTCGACCTTGTTGTACAGCGAGCGGATTTCGGCGATCAGGATCGGTCTTCCGGCGGCTGTGTAGAGCGTCGAATGGAACAGCCAGTTCAGCTCGCCCCAGCGACCGGCATTGCCGGCCTGGTCGAATTCGTCGAGATGCCGGCGTGCCTGTTCGATCGCCTGGTCGCTGATCAGTGGTGCCGAGAGGCGTGCCGCGCGTGCCTCGAGCATCGCCCGGATTTCCATGTATTCGTCGATCTCGGCCGCCGACAGCGAGGCCACCACGGCGCCGCGGTTGCGCAGGAAGGTCACCAGGCCTTTGGCTTCGAGGTGCTTGAGGGCCTCACGAACAGGGATCTTGCTGACGTGAAAATGCGCCGCGATTTCGTCCTGCCGGAGCAACTCGCCGGCTGGCAGCAGGCCGTCGACAATGGCTTTCTTGAGCGTTTGCGCGACGTGATCCGACGCGCTGAGGCGGGGCATCTTCTGGGCGGCGACAAGCTCAAGAAGCGATGGCATGGCTGGCGAGGTGAACTCCAGATATCGTATACGATATAAACTTCCGGCCGCGAACATACAGACACTTTGGGCATCTGGCAAGCTGCAATGCAGCAATCGGGTGCTCTGTCGAGCGCCGGCCGGTTGGCCGAGGAATCGCCAGGTGGCCAGGCGATTTCACTTGGAACGGTCATGGGAGCATGGTAGCCTGCAAATTCCTTTTCCTGGAGTAGAAAATGATGACCATTGGATCTGGTTTCCGTCAATTACGCTTTGTCGCGTCTGCTGCTTGCCTGGCAATGATGATGACTGCTGCTGGTGTCGGTGCAGTCGAGGTGCCACTGGTCGATGGCACGCACTGGATCAAGTCCTCTGAAGACGTCAAGAAGGCTTACCTCGTCGGGTTGGCCAATATGGTGCAGGTCGAAGCCGCGTATAACGCCGACAATCCGCCGGCCGTCGAGAACGGTTTTTCGCCACGCGTCGCCAGAGGGATGAAGAATCAGACGCTGGGCAGTGTCCTGGAAGCGCTGGACCAATGGTACGCGGCGCATCCCGATCGCTTGCTGCGCCCGGTGGTCGAAACCATCTGGTTCGAAATGGTGGTGCCTGCACTACCCAAGACCAAGTAAGGGGGAACGAGATGAAAAAAACAGGGTGGGCTCTGGCCCTCGCGATGGCTCTGGCAGCGACGGCTTGCACCAACATGAGCGCGCGCGAGCAGGGAACGGTCAGTGGTGCAGCGATTGGCGCAGCTGCGGGAGCCGGTATTGCGGCAATCTCCGGGGGCAGCGGCTGGACCGGCGCGGCGATTGGCGGGGTAATCGGTGGAACGGTCGGCAATATCAAAGGCAAGCAGCAGCAGGGTTACTGATGCAGCGCCCGGCAAGCTGTGCCGGGCCGTGGGCTGCACACCTCGTTGGGCGGAGCCGTCAGCGGCTACCGGGTGATCGCCGTGTTGCGGCCCGAGAACTGGTCGGTCAGGCGTAATGCCGCATCACTGAACTGGCCGAGTGGTTTCTCAGTGCAGTAACGATTCACGTACTGCTCGACCGTGCCGCTGGAGATGGCCGATACCTGCTGGTTCTGGTTGGCGTAGTTGTGGCCGGTGAGAACGCCGCGCACCCAGGCGACGTAGAGCGCGCGTTGCTCGGTATCGTCCTTTGATGCCGACCAGGTCCGGCACGACATGTCGTCGAAGCCGACGATCTTGAGCGGCACGGCAGCATTGGCTGCCGATAGCGCGGCCAATAGTACAGCGGTGGTCTGTGCCCGTTTGAATCGCGACATTTGCTTGTTCCTCGCCGGATGATCATCTCAAGGCCGTAATTCTCGTCGGTATCAGCAGGCTAGTCCATGCCCATGACCCCGCCGCGCATGCCGCTGCCGGTCAGCTCATTTGACCTGGGCGGCGAAGCCTGCATCCACCAGTGGATGAGAAGTCGGCGGCGCCGGTCGACAGCGCCGGGCGCGGGTACAATGGTGGGCTTGAACATATGAGCCTGGAACCATGACCGGACATCTCTACATTGTCACGGCGCCGTCCGGCGCTGGCAAGACGACGCTGGTGCGGTTGTTGCTGGAGAACGATCCAGACATTCGCGTGTCCATTTCTCACAGCACGCGTGCACCCCGATCAGGCGAGCGGGAGGGCGTCGAATACCATTTCGTGAGTGTGCCGGATTTTCTTGAGAAGGTTCGCAATGATGCTTTCCTCGAATGGGCAGAGGTCCATGGCAACTACTATGGCACTTCAAGAAGCGGCATCGAAGCGGCCTTGCTTGCCGGTCAGGACGTGCTCCTCGAGATCGACTGGCAGGGCGCGCAGCAGGTACGGGCACTGTTCCCGGCCGCAATCGGCGTGTTCGTCCTGCCCCCATCACTTGACGAACTTGAACGCCGGCTTTGCGCGCGCGCCACGGATAGCGCTGAAACGATCGCTCGCCGCGTCGCTGCGGCTCGCGAAGAGATGCGGCATGTGGCGGAATTCGACTATGTTATTATCAATGACGAATTGCAGCGTGCGCTGCACGACCTGTTGGCGGTGGTCCGCGCAACCCGGCTGCGTTACGCTGCGCAGCGTCAGCGCCATTCCATCCTGTTCGCAACAATGCTCTGATTACCCTGGGAGATTTGCATGGCACGAGTAACCGTAGACGACTGTTTGCAGCGTATTCCGAACCGTTTTCAGATGACTCTGGCGGCCACCTATCGTGCCCGTCAGATCACGGCCGGCGCGTCACCGCTGATCGACGCCGGTCGGGACAAGCCGACGGTGATCGCGCTGCGTGAAATCGCCGTCGGCAGGGTCGGCCTGGAAGTCCTCAACCGCGGTCAGGCCTGACCTCAATCCCGCGGTGGCGCAGGACGAGATCATGGATCCCGTGATTGCTGCCAGCTTGTCCGCTGAACCGCCGGCGGCTGGCCCGATCCCTGATTTGATTCTTCCCGAGGACGATCCGGCTTTCCAGGTTTTCATCGATAGCCTGAGCTATCTTCCCCCGGAAGAGATCGAGCGCGTGCGCGAGGCGTATCTGTTCAGCGAGCAGGCGCATCGTGGGCAGAAGCGCCTGTCGGGCGAGCCCTACATCACGCATCCCCTGGCTGTGGCCGGCGCCATCGCCGAATGGCAAATGGATGTCGAGGGCGTGGTGGCGGCGCTCCTGCATGACGTGATGGAGGATACGTCGGTTGGCAAGAGCGAAATTGCCGACCGTTTCGGCAAACCCGTTGCTGATCTCGTCGATGGTCTGTCGAAGCTCGACAAGATCGAGTTTCAGTCTCAGGAAGAAGCGCAGGCGGAGAATTTTCGCAAGATGCTGATGGCCATGGCGCGAGATCTGCGGGTGGTACTGATCAAGCTTGCCGATCGCCACCACAATCTGCAGACGATGGCCGCGGTGCGTGCCGATAAACGCCGCCGCATCGCTCGCGAGACGCTCGAGATTTACGCGCCGATTGCCAACCGGCTGGGCCTCAACAAACTCTTTCGCGAGTTGCAGGATCTCTCTTTTGAGCTCATTTACCCGATGCGTGCGCGGGTACTGGCGCGTGCGCTCAAGGCGGCGCGCGGTAACCGGCGTGAGCTGTTGTCGCGGATTCTCGAAGGCATCACCGGCAAGCTGCGCGAAGCCGGCGTGCAGGCGCAGGTCTTTGGTCGCGAGAAGAGCCTGTATTCAATCTATCGCAAGATGCTCGACAAGCACTTGTCATTCTCGCAGGTGCTCGATGTCTACGGTTTCCGGGTTCTGGTACATGATGTACCGACTGCCTACCTTGCCCTCGGTGCGCTGCACGGGTTGTTCAAGCCGGTTCCTGGAAAGTTCAAGGACTACATCGCCATTCCCAAGCCCAACGGCTACCAGTCATTGCATACCACCCTGATCGGGCCGCACGGCACGCCGTTCGAACTGCAGATTCGCACCGAAGCGATGGAGAACGTGGCGCAGGAGGGCATTGCTTCGCACTGGCTGTACAAGGATAGCGAGGACTTCGGTGCCGATCTGCAACAGAAAACGACCACCTGGTTTCACTCGCTGCTCGACCTGCAGAGCGCAACCGGCGATTCCTCGGAGTTCTTCGAACATGTCAAGGTCGATCTGTTTCCGCATGAAATCTATGTGTTTACGCCCAAAGGCAAGATCATTGCCTTGCCACGTGGTGCGACGGCGGTTGACCTGGCGTACGCGATACACACCGATATCGGCAATCATTGTGTCGCCGCACAGATCAATTTCAAGCCGCTGCCGCTGATCACCGAACTGACCAACGGTGACCGCGTCGAGATCGTCACCGCTGCCGACGCCCATCCGGATATGGCCTGGCTGACGACGGTCAAGACCGGCAGGGCGCGCAGCAAGATCCGCCATTACCTGAAGAGCGTCCACCATGACGAGTCGACGGCGCTCGGCGAAAAGATGCTCGACCAGGAGTTGCGGGCGTTGGGCGTGGTCGCTTCGGAACTGCCGGTTTCGAGCTGGAAGAACGTGCTGCGCGATTCAGGAAACAAATTGATCAAGGAGGTGTACACCGACATCGGTCTTGGTTTTCGCCTCGCCGGTGTCGTCGCTCGCCGCCTGCTGGCGCGCGAGGAAACACCACAGCCGGCCGAACGGGCGCCCGTTTCGCTGGTGATTCGCGGTACCGAAGGCATGGCTGTTCAGTTCGCGCCCTGCTGCCAACCGATTCCCGGTGACCCGATCATCGGCTCGATCTGGAAAGGCAAGGGTCTGGTGATCCATACGCATGATTGCCCCGCCATTCGCAAGGCGCGTACCGCCAAACCGATGAAATGGATCGACGTCGAGTGGGAGCCGGAGCCCGGCAAACTGTTCAGTGTGCGCCTGCTGATCGTGGTGCAGAATACGTTGGGCGCACTGGGGCGGATCGCCACCGAGATTTCGACCTCCGGCATCAATATCGAGCATGTCAACATGGAAGAGAAGCGCCCCGGACTGTACACGACGCTACGTTTTACGGTGCAGGTGGCCAGTCGCACTTCTCTGGCTCGCCTGATGCGCAGTCTGCGGCGCATTCCCGAGGTGGTGCGCATCACTCGTGATCAGGGGTTGACTGCTTGAAGGTGGTCGTCCTGGGTGCCGGTGTCGTGGGGGTCGCCAGCGCCTGGTATCTGGCCAAGGCAGGGCACCAGGTGACGGTGCTTGATCGTCAGACCGCTGCCGGACTGGAAACCAGCTTCGCCAACGGCGGCCAGATTTCGGTTTCGCACGCCGAACCCTGGTCAAACCCGCGTGCTCCGTTGCGTGCTCTGGCCTGGATGCGGCGCGAGGATGCGCCGCTGCTCTTTCGTCTGCGCTGGGACGCCACTCTGCTTGACTGGAGCCTGCGCTTTCTGCGCGAATGCACGGTGCGGCGAACGCGTGACAACATTCGCCAGATCGTCACCCTGGCGCTTTACAGTCGTCGTCAGTTGCAGGCACTGCGCGCTGAAACCATGCTCGCCTACGATCATCTCGAACGCGGCATCCTGCACATCTACACCGACCGCCACGAGTACGCGACTGCCATCGAAGCTGCCGCGCTGATGCGTGAGTTTGGCTGTGAGCGACACCCCGTGAATGTCGACGAGTGCATCGCCATCGAGCCGGCGTTGGCATCGGCCAGGCAGCGACTGGTCGGCGGCGACTATACGGCCGCCGATGAATCCGGCGATGCCCACCGCTTCACGCAACAGCTTGCGGCGCTTTGTACGGCACGCGGCGTCGTTTTTCGTTACGGCATTGCGGTTGACCGGCTGAGTATGGTGGCCGGTCGGGTGGCTGGCGTAATCGCTGCCGGCGAGTTGCACCAGGCCGATGCCTATGTCGCTGCGCTCGGCAGCTATACCCCGTTGTTGCTGCGTCCCCTCGGCCTGCGTCTGCCGGTGTACCCGGCGAAAGGCTATTCGGCCACCTTGCCTCTGTCCGCGGATAGCATCGCACCGAGTGTCAGCCTCACCGACGACGGTTACAAGATCGTTTTTTCGCGCCTTGGTCAACGCCTGCGCATTGCCGGTACGGCTGAATTCAATGGCTATGATACCGACCTCAATGCGGTGCGCTGCCGGGCCCTGATCGAGCGGGCCAGCGAGCTTTTCCCGGCTTTGCGACCGGCCGACGAAGCCCGGTTCTGGTGTGGTCTGCGTCCGGCGACGCCGTCCAACGTGCCGCTGATCGGTCGCTCGGCGATTCCCAATCTGTATCTCAATACCGGCCATGGTACGCTCGGCTGGACGATGGCTTGTGGCTCCGGCGCCGCACTGGCGGATATCATCAGCGGCCGTCCGCCTGAGCCAGGCTTTCGGTTCCTCTGATTCACTTCCGTTGACTCCTGGCAATGCTGATCGACACTCATTGCCATCTTGCAGCGATTGAATTCGCAGCCGACCGGGACGCGCTAGTGGCGGCGGCCCGGCTGGCCGGGGTGTCGTCGATTGTCGTGCCGGCGGTCGACCTGACGAGCTTTGCCGAGGTACACGGCTGTTGCACGCGTTATGCCGGATGTGCCCCGACCTACGGCATTCACCCGCTTTATGTGCAGCACGCTGGCAATGACGATCTGGCGATCCTGCGTAACTGGCTGGCACGCGCTTCTGACGGGCCGCAACGGCCGCTGGCACTAGGTGAAATTGGCCTCGATTTCTTCGTTGCCGATCGGCAGGTCGAGCGGCAGGAGTCATTTTTTGTCGAACAACTGAAAATTGCCCGCGATCTGGAGTTGCCGGTGCTCCTGCATGTCCGCCGGGCGGTCGATCAGGTACTCAAGAATCTACGCCGGATCAGGGTGAACGGCGGCATCGCGCACGCCTTCAACGGCAGTCGACAACAGGCGGAAGAATTCATCAGACTGGGCTTCAAACTGGGCTTTGGGGGTGCCCTGACCTACCCTGGCTCGACGCGTATCCGCCGGTTGGCCGCTACGCTGCCATTGGATGCGATCGTGCTCGAAACCGATGCACCGGACATGCCTCCGGCCTGGTTGGCTGGTGGCCGCAACACGCCCGAACAGTTGTCGCGGATCAACGCAATACTAGCGGAGTTACGCGGTGTCGACGCGAGCGAACTGGCGAAGGCGACGGCGTTCAACGCGCTGGAGGTGCTGCCTCGGTTGCACTCGGCTGACTGATCGGGTAGGGTACGGCCTGAGGGCGTTGGGTTGCATACTTTCCGCGCGGCTGGGCGGCGGATCACCGAATCAGCAGAGCATGACACAGGAACTTATCTGCTTATCCGCCGGGGGGCAGGACCAATGCAGACACTCTGCTCAGACTGACCGATCTCGAAAGACATTTTCCGGACATAGACGTTCGTACTCTCACTATCCCTATGAAAAATAACTTCGACGCACCCGTTTCTACCTGCGTGGCGGTCAATAAGGTTCTGCCTGCCATCCCTCAGTACTTGCAATCCCACTATTGGTGGGCTTATGTTCATCCGCGTGCAGTACATGTCTTCGAGCGACAATGGCTGGTCAATCTGATTCTCTGGGGTAACTACAAGCGTCTCTGCAATGCGGTGCTGCATGATTACGGTCACCAGCTCCCAGGCCGCACCTTGCAGATCGCCTGTGCCTACGGCGATCTGACGCCGCGACTGGCGGCCTGCGTGACGCCGGGGGGGGCGCTGGAAATCGCCGACATCCTGCCGATCCAGTTGGAGAATCTCGCCGGCAAGCTCGGCCCGCAGGCGCCGATCAAGCTGCATTGCATGGATTCGGCGGCGCTCGGTTTTGCTGACGCGAGCTTTGACCGGGCCCTGCTGTTTTTCCTGCTGCATGAACAGCCGCAGGCCGTGCGCGAAAGAACGCTGGCCGAGGCGCTGCGGGTCGTCCGTCCCGGCGGGACGCTGACCATCGTAGACTACGCGCCGCCGAGCCGCTTCAATCCGTTGCGCTACTTCTGGAAGCCGGTTCTCGACCGGCTGGAGCCCTTTGCTCGCGATCTCTTCAGTGAGGAAGTCACGGCCTGGTTGCCGAAAGATGGGAGCTTCGTTCCACTTGGCAAACAACGCTTCTTTGGTGGCATGTATCAGATGTTGACGCTCAAGGTTGCTGAAGCAGGTAAAAATCAGCGAGCCGGTGAGTAGCTGATTCGTTGGCCTTGCCGGAGCTTTTCCGACGGGGCTTTTGAAATATGGGTCGTCGCCGGCGATGCCCGGCGCGAGAAAGGAAAAAGCGTGGAGATATACAAGGCGGACGTGGTGATCGTCGGGGGTGGCGGGGCAGGTCTGCGGGCAGCGATTGCCGTCGCGGAGTCTGATCCCGCACTGAGGATCGCACTGGTCTCGAAGGTCTATCCGATGCGTAGTCATACCGTCGCCGCCGAGGGCGGTTCGGCGGGGGTGAAGTTGTCGACCGATAGCCTCGAGTATCATTTCAACGATACGGTGGGTGGTGGCGACTGGTTGTGCGAGCAGGATGTGGTCGAGTATTTCGTGGCACACTGTGCCGAGGAACTGACCCAGCTCGAGCACTGGGGGTGCCCATGGAGCCGTACCCCGGACGGGCATGTCAACGTGCGGGCTTTCGGCGGCATGAAGATCGAGCGAACCTGGTTCGCCGCCGACAAGACAGGCTTTCACATGCTGCACACCCTCTTTCAGACCTCGATCAAGTATCCGTCGATCAAGCGCTTCGACGAACATTTTTGCGTTGATCTGGTGGTCGAGGACGGCCGCGTCCAGGGGGTCGTCGCGATCGAGATTGGTTCGGGAGAGTTCACGCTGGTCGAAGCCCGTTCGGTCGTGATCGCCACCGGTGGTGCCGGCCGCGTGTTCCGCGAGAACACCAACGGCGGCGTCGTCACCGGCGATGGCATGGCGCTTGCCTACCGCCATGGCGTGCCGCTGCGCGACATGGAATTCGTCCAGTATCATCCGACCTGCATGCCGGGGACCGGTCTGCTGTTTACCGAAGCGTGCCGGGGTGAGGGGGGCTTCCTGGTGAACAAGGACGGCTATCGCTACCTGCAGGATTATGGTCTTGGCCCGGCCGAGCCTTCGCCGCGCAACAAGGCGATGGAACTCGGGCCGCGCGATCGTCTCAGCCAGGCCTTCTGGTACGAGCAGCAAAAGGGTCGCACCATTGAGGGGCCGCACGGTTCGGTCGTACATCTGGACCTGCGCCATCTCGGCGAAGCCAAACTGCGCGAGCGACTGCCGCAGATCTATGAACTGGCCGAACAGTTTCTCGGCGTCGATCCGGCGCGAGCTCCGATCCCGGTGCGACCGGCGGTACATTACACGATGGGCGGAATCCTCGTCGACGGTCTCTGCGCGTCGCCGCTGCCCGGTCTCTATGCGGCCGGCGAATGCTCCAGCGTCGGCATCCATGGTGCCAACCGGCTGGGATCGAATTCCCTCTCAGAGCTCTGCGTGTTTGGCAAGGTGGCGGGTGTCGAAGCGGCTCGCTTTGCCAGATCGGTGGTGCCTGGCAATTCAGCCAGGCTGCAGAAGCAGGCACAGGCCGTCGAGCAACGGGTTCTTGGACTGAAGCTGAAAACCGGCGGCAATGAACGCATTGCCATCTTGCGCAAGGAAATGGCCCAGACCATGGAGGAGGGCTGCGGCATCTATCGTCTGGCGGAAACCATGCAAAAGACCTGCGACAAACTCGACGAACTCAAGGCGCGCTTCCGGAATGTCAATGTCGAGGACAAGTCGAGCGTCTGGAATACCGAGTGGTTGCTGGCAATCGAGCTCGAATACCAGCTCGACGTTGCCCAGACGATGGCCTATTCGGCGCTGCATCGGCGCGAGTCGCGGGGGGCACACCAGCGCCTCGACGGCTTCGAGCAGCGCGATGATGTCAACTTCCTGAAGCACTCACAGGCGCACTATGTCGCTGACGGCGCTCCGCGCATCGATTACGGCCCTGTCAAGATTACCAAGTCGCAGCCTGGCACGCGCGCCTATGGCGCTGCCGGCGAGAAGGCGGAGCAGGAAAGGAAGGCTTCCCATGGCTGAAAAGACGATCGAAATCGAAGTTCTGCGCTATCACCCCGAAAAGGACAAGGAACCGCATCGGCAGGTGTTCGAGGTTCCGTTTACCGACGATATGTCGGTTCTGCAAGGCGTGCAGTACATCAAGGACTACCTCGATGGCTCGCTGAGTTTTCGCTGGTCATGCCGGATGGCGATCTGTGGCAGCTGTGGCATGATGATCAACGGCGAACCGAGCCTGTCGTGCCAGACTTTTCTGCGCGACTTCTATCCGGCGCGGGTGCGTGTTGAAGCCCTGGCGCACTTCCCGATCGAGCGCGACCTGGTGATCAGCATGGATGGCTTCATCGAGAAGCTGGAAAGCATTCAGCCCTACATCATTCCAAAGGAGCCACGCAAGCTGGCTCAGGGCGAGTATCTGCAGACACCGGAACAACTGCATGCCTACGAGCAGTTCAGTTCGTGCATCAACTGTCTGTTATGCTACGCCGCCTGCCCGCAGTTCGGTCTCAACCCGAGCTTCATCGGGCCGGCAGCGACGGCTTTGCTGCATCGTTACAACGTCGATTCTCGCGATGGCGGCAAGGCCGAGCGTATGGATCTCATCAATTCCGAAGAAGGGGTATTCAACTGCACGGCGGTGGGTTACTGCTCCGAGGTGTGTCCGAAGCATGTCGACCCGGCCAACGCCGTCAACCAGAACAAGACCAACAGTGCAGCCGATTATTTCCTGCGTTTCATTACCCCGAAGGGAGGTGCCAAGTGAACAAGCGTCGTCCCTATGTGCGCTCGATGGATGGCTGGTGGCGGAGGAATCCGTACTTCGTCGAGTACATGATTCACGAGGGAACAGCCCTCTTCGTCGCTGCCTATGCCGGGATTCTGCTCAACGGGCTGCTGCACCTGTCGCAGGGTGAAGCCGCCTGGAATGCCTGGCTGGCGGCCCTGAAGAGCCCGTTTTACATCGGTTTTCACGTTCTCGCACTGATTGCGCTGACTTATCACACTTACACCTGGTTCAAGATCATGCCGCGGACGATGCCGCCAGTGGTGGTCGGAGGCCAACGGCTTTCAGCCTGCGTCATTACCGGCAGCGGGTTGGCGGTCGCTAGCGCTGCCTGTCTCGGTCTGCTCGCTCTGGTATGGGGGATGGCACGATGAAACCAACGCTGAAACGTTCTAACGCCCCGATCTTCTGGGCGCTGTTCGGCGCCGGTGGCATGCTTTCGGCGCTGCTGGGTCCGATGCTGGTATTCATCACCGGTCTTGCCGTGCCGCTCGCCTGGCTGCTGCCACCGGATACCATGAGCTACCCGCGCATGCTTGCTTTCGCCCAGAATATCATCGGTAAGGGCTTCATCTTTGCGATCATTGCGCTCTTCCTGTGGCACGCCGCGCACCGGATCTATCACAGCCTGCACGATGTCGGTATCCACGCCGGTACCGGTGCCAAGCTGATCTGCTACGGGCTGGCGATGCTGGGAACCTTGCTCGCTGCGTTCGCGTTGCTGCGGATTGGCTTTTAAGTCCTGCCAGGGAGGGCTTGGTCGTTGCGGAAGTCTTTTCGGTTCGGCGACCCGCGGCAGCGCGCAACAAGCTCGCTGCCGCGCGCACTTCGTTCTAGGCCATGCCGCTTAGTCGGGCCTTGCGCTCGCGTTCGATGCGGTTGATATAGCGTTGCAGCATGTTCATTCTGGCACCGG
>WBZT01000053.1_pt1 | contig 17277 bp, 9 predicted proteins | sample 5204241 | NCBI WGS metagenome assembly WBZT01 (sample SAMN12344358, study PRJNA552823) | activated sludge metagenome | biome: Activated sludge suspended growth; feature: Nitrification reactor; material: Wastewater; isolation source: activated sludge from nitrification reactor of wastewater treatment...
CGGTCCTAAGGTAGCGAAATTCCTTGTCGGGTAAGTTCCGACCTGCACGAATGGTGTAACGATCTGGGCACTGTCTCAGCCATGAGCTCGGTGAAATTGAAGTATCGGTGAAGATGCCGGTTACCCGCCACGGGACGAAAAGACCCCGTGCACCTTTACTATAGCTTCACATTGTGCTTGAATATAAGATGTGTAGGATAGGTGGGAGACTTTGAAGCTGGTCCGCTAGGGCTGGTGGAGTCAACGTTGAAATACCACCCTTCTTATATTTAGGTTCTAACCCCGTATCAACGGGGGACAGTGTGTGGTGGGTAGTTTGACTGGGGTGGTCGCCTCCTAAAGAGTAACGGAGGCTTGCAAAGGTACCCTCAGCATGGTTGGTAATCATGCATAGAGCGTATTAGTATAAGGGCGCTTGACTGAGAGAGCGACGGCTCGAACAGGTACGAAAGTAGGCTAAAGTGATCCGGTGGTTCCGCATGGAAGGGCCATCGCTCAAAGGATAAAAGGTACGCCGGGGATAACAGGCTGATCTCCCCCAAGAGCTCATATCGACGGGGAGGTTTGGCACCTCGATGTCGGTTCGTCACATCCTGGGGCTGGAGAAGGTCCCAAGGGTTCGGCTGTTCGCCGATTAAAGTGGCACGTGAACTGGGTTCAGAACGTCGCAAGACAGTTCGGTCTCTATCTGTGGTGGGCGTTATAACATTGAAGGGAACTGACTCTAGTACGAGAGGACCGAGTTGGACGTACCTCTAGTGTATCTGTTGTGCCGCCAGGTGCAGCGCAGAGTAGCTATGTACGGACTAGATAAGCGCTGAAAGCATCTAAGCGCGAAGCTATCCTTAAGATGAGTGTTATATGGGGTCGTAGAAGACGACTACGTTGATAGGCTACAGGTGTAAGCGTAGTAATACGTTCAGCTGAGTAGTACTAATTACCCCTAAGCTTCCATTTTTTTTTCACCTCAACATCATTTTCTCAACCAACCTTTTTTTATTTCAATGCAGATTGAAATATTTCAAAAATATCTCCCGCTTTCGTGGGAAAAAGTTTTTGGTGGCTATTGCACAGGGGCCCACCTCTTCCCATTCCGAACAGAGAAGTTAAGCCCTGTTGCGCCGATGGTACTGGTTACAATCCGGGAGAGTAGGTCGCTGCCTTTTTTTTAAAATTAAGCCTTGGTCATTTGACTCAAGGCTTTTTTTTTGTTATTCATCAAATTAAACAAGTACATCCCATATACCTTAAGCCATTTTCTATTGGCAACTTTATCTATACCTTTTTCATTTTTATAGGGTATAACCATTAAATTTTTAGCAACAAGCATTCATATCTACCGCATAATCAGGCAAATTTATTATCCTAGAATTTTCATTAGGAATTGTTGAAACTTTGTACAATGGATTTGCGGCTCCCAATGCATTCAACAGACAATACCGTTGAGAACTTGAAAGAAATAATCAATAACTAAAAAAATTAAACTAAGGGTTCATTTATTTCCAAAATAAGAATTGAATTAAAATAGACTTAGAAAAGTAAAAAGGGAATACACAATGTAATATCGAAGCTTACCTCAATTCTTTCATTAATAATTGAATGTTCCAATCCTTATCCCGGGAAACGAAAATCAGTTTTTTGCGCTTGAATTTTTAACTTTTGCAGCAATTGTAGATCGGTATAATTGCTGGTAGAATCTTTACGTGAATTGTATCCGAGAAATCTGCTGTTCAATAATCCGGTAATAGAGTCTCTGAAATAATAGAATCCTGTATTCATCGCAGGAACTTCAATGAGAAATAATTCACCAACAGAGCCAGAAGCATAAAGGGAATCGCGTGTCAAATTTCTAAAAATGCTGGAAGAGCCATAAGCACTTGCCTCCCACTTGTCGCTTTTGTTAAGTTTGTATTCTATGGAGGTGAGTGCTTTACCGGAAATTGAATCTTTTAATGGAATTTCAATGGAATAGTTTCTGTTGCAAAGTTGATGTATGGAATCAAAACCATTGTAATTGAGAATTTTATATAACTCTATAAAGTACTTCTTGTATTGTGTTCCAATTTTTAAGGTGCTTAATTGATTTAAGTCAGATAATCCGAATTCAGAATAATTACTGGAATCTATTAATTGCGAGAATGTAATTATGGATTTTATTATTACCTCATCGGGTACTAGTCTGTCTACTTTTGGTAATATGCCTAGATTAATACCTAAAGATGAAGAATCTATTGAATAAGGTGAACTACTCAGGTTGTCACTTAACTTAAGAAACAGGTAAGTGCCGTTTCCAATTATTAATATGGTAATAAAAATAATTATCCATTTCATAAATGATTCAATTTATTAATTAGCGTTCTTTTCAATATTGTAATAACAGCGTCCTAAAACATGATTGACGCTCCTTCTATTCTCTTCCTGTGTTGTATATCGAATGGTAGTATAACAATACCGTGAAGTATCATTTCCAACATAATGTGCATAAGGATCTATTAGATGAACATAAAGTTGATTGTCCGAATCAATCTTATATCCATCCATTACAATCATATGGGCGCCTCCTCCCGTCCAATTGTATGTAAGACAGAGTGGCTTACTATTATCAATTTGATGAACCATATCTTCCCACGAAAGGTAATTCCAGTTTGTGTAGGTATCCATACATCTAAATCCAAATTGTTCAAAAATCGGCCAGTTGGTGTGATTGCATATACTGTCAGAGACATGATCGTACGTACCGCCTGACCCAAGACAGCAAGTATTCTGAATGCAGAGCGCAGCTTGCTCAGGAGATAAGCTCTTCCAGGCTTGTTTACATTGCGAATAAAGTGAGGTGTCAGGATTTGGATCTAAAAAATTCATCACCATTTGTGAACATGCTGCCCAACACCAATTCCCTTTATATTGAGGTATTGTATCGACATTAAGTTCCTTTCGTAAAGGATTATGATTATAATCCATCCTGCACGATGAAAGTAAGAGCAGATTAAAAAAAATAGAGAAAATACAGAACCAAAATCTAAAACTCAGTTTCATGTTTATTCGGATTAAAGTCATTCAAAGATAAAAATATTTTGAAATAATTGAATATTTTAGCTAAATTACCTATTATTTTTCCTGAAACACAAGTTATTAGATTGATATAAATTTTGAAAAATCTACAATTTATACTTTTCTAAACAATATAGGATAGGCATTATTAATTTTAATAAATAAAAAATGTTATCAGCTTTGACTTTATAATCTATCAATTAAGCAAATTAAAGAATTGATATTCAATATTTTAAATATTTGATAATCGTCATATAACTTGAGTTTGTTGCTCATTTCAAGTAGATGATAACAAATCCGGATTTATCGGATGTATCATTATAGATTTGATCTTTTTAGAGAAATTATTTTTGAATTGAATTTCAAATAACCGATAATAAGGAATCAAATTAAAATATATAGAAACATAAATGATTAACTTTGAAATTGTTTAAACAATTTGAGCGCAAACCACAATGAAGTTTTTTACTTTATTTCTTTTGATTGTACTGGTTTCATTCCAAGCAAGAGCGCAAGAGCAAAGTGATTCAATAAGGATTGCAAGTCAACTCGAAAGTGCCTTAGATATGGCTAGGAATGGTCAAACACTTGACTCCGCGCTAACCATTGCAAATGGTACAAAAAACCTATTGGATCAGGTAAGTTACAAGTATCCTGAGCTACCAATCTTTAGATTGTATGTGAAAGGCAGAATTTATGAAAAACTTGAAAACTATCAGGAAGGTTTGAAGTGTCTTGATTCTGCCATTTTTTTATACCACATTGAAAAAAGAAAAACAGATAAATACATTTATGCAAGATGTCTTACACACTATGCAGCAGCCTCCTTGTTTTTAAATTATTACCCAGATCATGCCTTTGACAGTTTGCAAAAAAGTGTAGCAGTATTCAAAAATCTTAATAATGAAAATAATGTCTTGTTTGCCTCTTGTTACATAGCTTATTATTATGATCTGATTAATCAATTTGAAAAAGCAGAAAATTTCTATCTTGAACTGGAAAAAAAAATCGATTCAAGCTATGATAGTGCATATATAATATTTTTTTACGACGAATTTTCAAAATTTTATTGGAGACATGTTATTGTGGATAAAGCCATTTTTTATTTACATAAAATTAATACAGCAAATTTGAATGAAGTGCAAATATGTACTAACTGGTCAAATGAACTTTTGTATTTGTCTACCGGAACGGAGGACACAACAGGCTTGTCAGAATTATTATTTAAGTGTATTAAATGTAATGAGAAATTCGTAAGAGACCAACCATTAGTATATGTGAACAGATTAAACGTATTAGCAGAAGCGATTATTTCCAAAAAAGTAGCAGAAATATCCCTTGCAGATAGTTTGCTTGAGGTAGCTGCTAACTTACTAAACGTTGATTCAATAGATTTGGAGAAAGCAATTAATTTAGATAAATTTAAAAATCTAGTTACGTATTATTATCTAAAAACTCAGATTGCACTCAAGAATTCAGACAGCATTATGATTGGCAACATAGCACATGCCATTAGAAAATTGACCAGAGACTTTACCTCATTTGATAGTATAAGACCGGATCAAGTTGGATTAATGTTGAAATGCGGAATACAATATTATGCACAAGCCAAAGACCAAAAAGTATTAGACCTTCTTTCAAAATATAAGGAATTTACTAAGAATCAGTTGAATCACGCATTGAATTTTATGACGGAATCAGAGTTAAATCAATTTTTTCAAAATCCGTTATTTTCCCAAGTGGATATTTTTTTTGAAAAATATGACCCTGCCATAATGCCTGAAAATTATGTAGGAAATTTATATGAATTGGCTTTATATTCAAAAGGATTATTATTTAGATCGAGTTATAGGGTAAACAAATTGATGAACGCGTCTAAGGATAGTAGCATACTTGACATAAAGCGCAAACTGGAAGATCTTGAAGTAAAAATTAATAAACCGGAACAGACGAAAAACGAAATTCTGTATAAAGAAAAGGATGCACTGTATAAACGAATTCTAAAGTATTATAGAGATTCTTCCAACGAAAATTTCCAATGTAAATATATACAACAAAGTTTGGATAGCAATGAAATTGCTGTAGAATTTGTGAAGTATAAATCGACTATAGGAAATTCAGCAACGGAAAAATATGTAGCGGTTGTGATGGATGGAGAACAAGCATTTCCACAAGTGGTTCCTCTCTGTGATGAAATCCAACTAAGTAAAGCAAGAAGCAAAATAGCAACTAACACAGAAAGCATTCCGAATTTACAAAATACTGCAACTCGCGGGTATGGATTACGGCCTAAAAAATCAAATCAATTAAAAGAGTATCAGCTTATTTGGGAACCAATCTTAAAAAGATTTCCGAATGTTAAGACAATATATTTTTCTCCTGTTGGTCAATTGAATAAAAGGAATCTTTCAAGTATTAGTATATCAGATAGCCAGTATATGTTCGATCGATACAAGATTGTGCAATTAACTAGTACATATAATATACCAAAGTTAAAGCAATCCAGACAGATTGAAGCGAAAACTGCTTTACTTGTAGGAGGTGTTGAGTATGGCAAATTACCATTAGAACAAAATGATTCAGAAAAATTATACTGGAACTATCTTGAAGGTACCTTGGATGAAGTTAATCTTATAAATCAACAATTGCTTGAGAAAAATGTACAAACCACTTTGTTAACCGGTAAGAATGCGAATGAAACAACCGTTAGACAACAATTAAAAGAACCTCAATCCATCATACATGTTGCTACACATGGTTATTATGATGATACCAATGAAGAAAACAAGAGAACAGATTATCTCAGGAAAAATCCTTTGGTCAATTCTGTACTGGTGCTTTCAAATGCCAATGTGAAAAGACAAGAAGTTGACTTGTCGAACAACGGTTACTTAAATGCATTAGAGATAAGTAAGATGGATCTTTCACACGCCCAATTGGTGGTATTGTCTGCTTGCGAAACTGCCTTAGGAGAAAACATCAGCCAATACGAATTAAATTTCAGCCTTATTCGCGGATTTAAAATTGCAGGAGCAAATAGTATTATTTCAACACTTTGGTCAATTAATGACAAATCTGCCAAATCTTTTATGAATTACTTTTATAAACACCTTATATTAGACGGATTATCCATAAATGAAGCTTTTTCAGCTACTCAAAAACAAATGAGTTCTCTAAATACAAACGATACCGATTGGAAAGCATTTGTTTTGACAGATTAATTAATCATGCTACTATGTATAATGATGTCGATAATAAATGCAACAATATACAAAAAGGCCCGGCTACAAAGGAATGCCATTAAAAGACTATAATAAAAAATATTAGAATTGTTTGGCCGTCGCAACAAATAATAAGTACGAGTTATTATCCCACCTACCAATGCTCCAAGTATTGCAAAGGATAAGTAAATAAAATTAATAACAAAAATATAGTCATACGAAGATTCAAATCCACCCGGAGCTACAGCTGGACTAAGCATCACACCTCCGCTAGAACCACCTGGAGTACCTATCCTGCCCGAACTACTGGCAGCAGCTCCATCTCCTGGAGCTCCGATTCTGCCTGAGCTACTAGCAGCAGCACCATCACCGGGAGTCCCAATTGGAGCTACTCTTGCCGAAGCCGCGCCATCCCCGGGGAAATAAGTATACTGGGCATTGTAATTATTAAAAATATTAAGACAGGCAATACCTAAGGTTAAATAGGCAAAAAAAGCCAGCCAACTCCAATTGTTCAAAATAGCAATTAAAAACCCCCTAAAACGATAAATAAAATTCATAGCACTATATTATTATTAATAATTGACTTAAAATTTTTATTGGGTAAAACCAAGTTTATACCATAAAATTAGCATTAATTCAATAAATTACAACTTTTTAATAAATTTTTTCAGAAAGTAAGAATATTTTTGTTTTGTGGTATAAAAGGTAACAAGTTGAAATTAACGGAAATAAAAGCGGGAAGAAGCATTTAATTGGTTTTCGTATTGCGCTTTTTAATGCTGTTTTAAATGATTAAAATACTTCTGGACGTATGAAACAAAAAGAATAATTTAATTGCAAGATGTGCCAGCTTGATTTCTTTACGCTAAGTCCTTCCATATTTCAGTTCGAAGCACGGAACCGGTTCGTTTTAATATAAAATATGATTTTCATAGTTATTTGTTTATTTTTGATTGGTACAATAAAAATAGTAGGATGAATTCATAATATGAAATCAGGCATTAGAACGGTTTTATGGTCATTTGACAAAAAAAGGATATGGATAATCTTGTCATTGGTTTTTTCTTATACATTTCTTTTCTCTCAATCTTCATCTGTTTGTAAGCTTAGCATTGACTCTGTTGTCGTGGGCGATTGTGAATTCAGTTCCCGCACAGGCAATACTTCTACAGTTCTGGTAGCCGTTTTTTTCTCCTGGACTATGCCGCCGGTCAATTCTAAAATAGTCGTTCGGGTAAAAGGTCAGTCCAAACAGTTTGACCCTACCGTTAAGGGATGTCCTCATTATTTGAGTTTTATCCTCGATCCGGATGGTAGTAATCAAATGGTTGATGCCTACTTCAACAACCTCGGGAATTGTTCTGCAACATCCGTTATGATTACCTTGCCAGGTCCTTGTAATCCCCCGGTTTGTCAAGGTCCATCCTCTATGGGTGGTCTGGTCTTTAATGACTTTAACAACAACGGCAAAAAAGACTTATCAGAAAACGGAATTAAGAATATTCAGGTCAAAATCTATGATGATTCTAAGCTGGAATTAGCCAATACATTAACTGCTGCTAATGGAGCCTGGGCTATCGGAAACTTACCCGCAGGTAAAAAATTCCGGGCAGAGTTTAGCATCCCAAGCAATTACTATGAATCTGTTCCCGGCCTTAATAGCAAAGGTAAAACACAGAGGGCTGTTACAGGAAGCTGCTCTATGGATCTGGGTTTAGTTGATCTGGAGACGATCATTGATGTTAACCCATGGATTGTAACAGCGGCTTACTCGAAAGGCAATGCCTCAGATACCAATACGGTGACTTATCGTCAACCCAGTTTGATTGCCAATCTTTTCAATATTCCTGAAGGTGGACCAAGAACTGGACCTAATGGCAACTATAACTTAGCAAGTTGTGGTGAAACAGGATCTTTATGGGGGATTGGTTACCAACGAGAAACCCGGACCTTGTTTTCATCAGCTTTTCTTAAAAGAAATGCAGATCTTGGCCCTTACGGTTTGGGAGCAATATATTATACTGACCTTCAGGATTTTGTACCTATTCCAAGGGATACACCAGGATATCGATATTACGGTAGAACCAAATTACTGCTTAATCTTGACTCGTTTGGAATCTCAACGGGTAACGAATCCACACTCAAAAGGAATTTGCCTCTTAATAATTTAGATGCGTCACATGACTCTATCGCTTTTGGATTGGTTGGAAAATGGGGTCTTGGGGATCTGGATTTAAATGATAATGGGGATACCATGTTCGCAGTCAATATGTATAATAGGAGTCTAATTGTAATAGATCTCGGCAATCCTTTTCAACTTCCAATAACATCCAATCGGGTACATGAGTATATCATACCTGATCCTGGCTGTTCTTCTAACAGCGATTGGAGACCTTGGGCCTTAAAGTATCAGGATGGAGTACTATATATTGGTGGAGTATGTTCTGCAGAATCAACGCAGGATCGTGATGATTTAAAAGCTGTTATTTATACTTTTAGCAATGGAAGTTTTAATAAATTGATGGAATTCGAACTAAACTACACCAAAGGATTTATTAACGGTGGCGATTGTTCCTTCTTCAGGCCATGGAGCAATAACTTTTATACCTTTCATCAATATGCTGACATTGCTTGTGGACCCGAACCTGCCTTTTCAGATATTGAGTTTGATTCATATGGTAATATTATAGTCGCTATAGCGGATCGTTTTGGATATCAAACCGGAGGCAGAGATTATGGAACCCGAACGAGCGATGGAACTGCTTATATCAGTTTTAGCGGAGGCGATTTATTGAAACTCTTCAAGTTGAAAAATGCCTATCTGGTAGAGCAAAATGGAAGCTCTGGTTTTACGACAACTTTAGGAGCCAATAATAATCAGGGTATTTGTGGGGGAGAGTTTTATTATCAGGATGGTTTTTTTGGCCACCAGGAAAGTGTTTTGGGTGGATTAGCCCTTCATCCAAGTTATAATACAGTAGTAGCAACTTTAATGGATCCCGCTCAGGTTTGGTCAAACGGATGGAGTCAAATAGATAATTCGCTTGGGACCAAAAGAGCCAACTACAACATCTATACAGGGGAAAAATCGACTTTTGGTAAATCATCCGGATTAGGTGATGTTGAAATTCTCAACAATGCAAAATACGCTCAGGTTCAGGGAGTTGCATTAGGCAATTATATCTGGGAAGATCGCGATGCGGACGGAATTCAGGATCCAGGGGAAGATCCTGTGCCAGGCCTACCTGTATATTTATATGACAGCAGTGGTTTTTTGTTAAACAGTACCATAACAGATGCATCCGGAGAATACCTCTTCACGAATTTGCAGGCAAAAGGTTTTTTTATTCTACAAATTGGACACGACAGTGCTTATCGCTTTCGAGAACTGTATCATGGTCGGAAAATTTTCACTCCAACCCTGTTTCAAACCAGAATTAATTCAGGAAATTCAGAAAACGATTCCGATGCAGATTTTAAAGTAGCATTGCCAGGTCGATTCGCTGATAAGATTGCCATTGCAGTCCAAACAGGAAATAGTGGTCAAAATAATTTTTCTATCGATTTCGGATTGCTTAGTTGTAGAAAATTACTTCGGGATACACTAACTGTTCAGCTTTGTCCAGGTGACTCAATTTTGATATTAAATGAATGGTATCATAGTGGTAAGACATCCGGGGAATATAGGTTTGCTGGTGGCAGTTACTATGGGTGTGATTCTTCCCTTACTGTTCAGATTGAACTGTTACAGCCCGGTATAAAAAATTTGGATACTACCATCTGTTATAATGATCAGATCTTTATGCAAGGAGAATTATTTGATCAAAATAGAACGGTAGGTACCATTATGCTTAATCAAAATGCTTCGAATGGTTGTGACTCCATATTACAAATTAAAATTCATTTAAAGGATTCTACGGTATTTCAGTTGGATACAATGATTTGTAATGGAAGTTCTATTGATTTGCATCAAGTGCATTTTGATTCTTTGCATACCAAAGATGTGTTGAGGCTTCATGGAGGAAATCGTTCTGGTTGTGATTCACTCATTCAGGTAAATCTTGGATTTTTTCCGAGGACCTCACATTTAATAGATACATCGATTTGTAAAGGCGAAAAATTAGTAATCCAACAAATAACATTTGATGAAATAAATTCAAGCGGCAACTTAATTCTTTTCAATGCAGATCAAAATGGATGTGATTCAATATTGAATGTTTCTTTACATTTTAAAGAACCGGGCCAGTTGAAAGTGGATACCACATTGTGTAATGGAAAGAATCTCCAAATCGGTGGCCAGGTTTTTGATAATCAGCACACTCAAGGATTGGTGGTTCTTCCCGGGCAAAATTTTAATGGTTGTGATTCTTTCATTTCTGTTCGGCTACAGTATTATCCAAGCAACATGGGTCGACTGGATACAACAATTTGTCCAGGATCATTTATCATTTTTGAAGGAAAAAGATTTGATGAAAAAAATACTTCAGCCGATTTGATTCTAAGCAAGAGAGACGTTCATGGTTGTGATTCCTTGTTGCAAATCAATCTTGGTTTTCACAAAAATGCTATAAGTCACATGGATACTTCCGTGTGTCAAGGCGGAGAAGTAGTTATTCAGGGCGTTAAATTAAATCAGAACAACACAACAGGTAGTTTCATTTTAAATCAAGCAAGCCATTATGGATGTGATTCGATTGTCAACCTGCGATTAAAAATACATCCATCATTTGAAATTCAGGATACCATTGAGGCATGCAATGAATTCTTTTGGGATGTTGATGGTTTGATTCATACCAGCAGCGGAGATTTTTTAATTAAAGATCAAACCATTTACGGTTGTGATTCCATTCATCGGCTGTATCTAAGAATATTTCCAAATTACTCGTTTGTTGATTCTGTGTGCACCTTAAATCGATATTATTGGCACACGGGTCAAAAAGAATTTAAACAGAGCGGAGTTTTTGAAAAAAAATTACTTAGCTCCCGCGGATGCGATTCTTTACGGGTATTGGTGCTTGAGATTCTTGGCGAAGGAGAAGTATATGTACCAAATGTATTTAGTCCCAATGGAGATGGAGTCAATGACTTGCTAAGTGTTTTTACCAACAAGGATATTCATTTGGTTGATGTGTTCAGGGTTTTTGATCGTTGGGGCGAAATGATGTATGAGAATTATCTGTTTGAACCAAATAATCAAAACATCGGTTGGGACGGCAATTTAAAGGGAACACCTGTTCGACCGGCCGTTTTTGCTTATTATGTTGAATGGACTGACAAGCTCGGGGGAAAGCACAAGGATTACGGAGATGTGACATTGGTGAGATAAAATTAAATGGCATTAAATGAGCTTAAGCGGAGTTCGTCATTCAAGATGATTATTCAGAACTAATAATCCTTCTAAAATCTATTGATTACTTTTGCACCATGTCTACCTCCAGAACGGTCGCTTTTCATACCCTTGGCTGCAAGCTCAATTTTTCGGAGACTTCATCGGTACATGGTTGTGATTCCGTATACCTGCTGAAGTTAAAGGTTTACCCAGGATATTCATTTGTAGATTCAGTTTGTACGCTCAACCGTTATTACTGGAAAACAGGTCAGATGGAATAGAAACAAAGCGGCGTGTATGATAAGATGCTAACGACGCGATACGGTTGTGATTCGCTGCGCATTCTTGTCCTGGAGATACTGGGTGAAGGTGAAGTTTTTGTGCCAAATGTTTTCATTCCTAATTCAGATGGAATCAACGACAAAATATCAGTATATGCGGACTAGGATGTACATCTGATTGATGTGTTCCGGATTTTCGACCGGTGGGGTGAAATGATGTATGAGAATACCGGTTTTCCGCCCAACGATCCAACCATCAGTTGGGACGGTAACTTAAGAGGGACGCCTGTTCGCCCTGCAGTTTTCGCATATTACCTGGAATGGACAGATAAGCTCGGGGGAAAGCACAAGGATTACGGTGATGTGAAATTGGTGAGATAATGATTTTACCTAATGATGTAATTATTATTAATTCCGAATTAATGATTAAATTTGCTTAAGTAAAATAAATAAAATGAAATATTATAATTACTCGGCCTTACTCGTTAAAACTAGGAATAATTATATATATATATAGTACTGTTGCAATTCATTTCAATAAATTCTAATTTTGCACAGTGCGTATGTTCAAATGGTAGCATCCAACTAGGGAGTTCAGGAACTACAACAACGATTGCAAAAGTTGACTATAGTAACGAAATTATATGTGTTAAAGGTAAGGTCAATGTGCATGATCTAAAGCTATTCGAATGTTTTTTGTATTTAGATGATGATGCTGAAATAATTTGTGACCAATTGGTTTCTGTAATAACTTGCGAATTTAATGCTTGTTCGAACCACTTTTATACAGGCTTAAACATCATTAATGCGGTAAGTGTGTTGGTTCACGACTGCCAGTTTTATGATGCTAAATTTGGCATTCAAATCGGAGGAACACATAATGTTTCCAATATTTCATCATGTACTTTCGACAGAAATCATATCGGTATAAAGATGAATAATGAGAGAAAAACTACTGTTCATCATTGTACATTCATATGTAACGGTCAATTGCTTGAAAACGTATTATATCCTGTTGGCAATGCAGAAAAAACCAGATTTGGAATTACTTCATTTGGAAATTCCAGACTTGAAGCTTATGATAATTACTTTAATGGTATTCATGAAGGAATTCATTCATTTAAAAGTACATTAGTAGCAGAACATAATACATTTAGAAATTTAAGTCTTTTTGCATGGACGCCTTCAGCATTTCATAGTAACGATGGTGGTTATGCGATATTACTATTAAATTCTATTGGTGAGCAAGTTATTGATAATACTATTGCGAATACATATGTAGGAGTTTGGGCAGAGAGTTCTTCTTTATTAAAAGTTAATGACAATACAATGGATTCGGTTTACACTGGAATTTGGGTGAACAAAGCTTTAACTAATTCAAAAATTAAACAAAATGATATTGCTTTTACCAGATATGGTATTTTAGAACAGAATTCATCACCAGGAGTTAGTCCTGAGATTGTTACAAATGAAATCAAAGTGTCAGCAGAAATGGCAAATTCGCTGGATAGAATTGGAATATATCTATTTAATATTAATCCTGGATCAGGATTTATCTATGATAATACCTTGAACATTGACAACGGCTGTGACGGAATCAACTTGAATGTGTGTATTGGACAAATTGTTCATTACAATCACATTTTTTATTCTAAGTACAATCAGAATGTATCAGCTGTAGTTGGAAGGGGTATAGTACTTAGAGCCTCAGACAATAATTATATTGAATCTAATACCATTGAAAGCCGCATTTCTTCAGAAGAGGTTTCAGTTGGTATTAGTACAGGTATTAGTGAAGGAAATGTTATCTGCTGCAACGTTGTAAACACAGCTAAGAGTTGTTATGCTTTTAGCGGTAATTCTGATCATACGAAGTATTCAGGTAATACCAGTAGGGGTAATTATAGCTATGGCTTAAGAATTGTACGAGGATCTTATATTGGTGCACAGCCTGAACAACAGGGATCACCTAATCCGCGATCTTCAAGAAACAAATGGTATGGACCAGCTGGACTTGATGCAAAAAATGAAAATGGACCTTTGGGACTGACAGATCGTTCGCATATTTTTGGGTTTTCATGTCAAGAGCCTTACTGGCCTCTACAAATTGACCCAATCCAAACTTGCCCAGCGAACATTAATTCCTGGTTTATTACATCAACTGTTCTTGGCACAGGATCGTGTGAGTCAATACCTGAGTGTGACATACCCAATTATCCCTATAATGGAATACCTGATGATTATCTGACCAACACAGATGTTGAAATGGCTCAAGGACTGTTTGGATCATTTGTAAATGGACCTGCACTACAATGGGATGGAAGTAATTATTTGTTTAAGAAAATACTATCAAATACAAATCTCATTGGAGGGAATGCTTCTATTGATTCTTTTTACTATGCAAATCTTCAATCTAATATTTATAACATATCTGTTTGTGATAGTCTCTTATTCTCAAGATTGCTAGGAGAAAGCAGTGCACATATTAATGATCAATTTGTTAGTACTCTTTCTGAATTATCCGCTTTAAAAAAAGACTTATTCTTTCAACTTTTAAGTGCTTCAATGAATTATAGTATTACTATTTTGGACAGTATGAATTTGATTGGTGAATTAATTGATAGTATGGAAAATGTGATTTGGAGAGTAGATAGTATTTATAATGTTAACATATTGTATGCGAAGAATTCTGTCAATCAAATTTTAGATTCTAGTACACCTGTAACTGATTTTGAGATAAGAGAGAAACTGATAAGGAGATTATTTATTGATTTGATTCTTGCTAGTCAAACTGAGCCGGATTCCATTCAAATGGATCAATTATTGATGATTTCACAACTCTGTCCATATTCAGATGGAAGCTTAGTATTCTGGGCAAGAGGAATTCTTCAACATTTCAATTCTGAAATTAGCTTTTATGATGAGTATGGTTGTAGCAGTCAGGCTGATGAGATAATATTGAATAATGATAATTTAAGTCATGAATTAAATTCTAAAGTCTACCCTAATCCATTTAAAGATGGCTTTGTAATTGATCTAAATGAGAAGCAATCTCCTGATAAGTATTTGGTAACAATAAGCGACCTCTTGGGAATTCAATATTTCAATCAAGTAGTGGAAAATAAGATGCGGATTAATATTGAGACAAATGAATTAAGCAGTGGAGTATATATGCTTAGAATTAAAGAAAAAAACAGTAACAGAGAGCGCATCACCAAGATAATAAAGTACTAATTCATCTTATTTATGAGAGTATTGTTTATTATATTTTTTCTATCTTTTATAAATAAAGCTGTTCCACAACGATATGACTTTATGTGGCTAGCGGGAGATAATTTTGTTATCCCAGCGGATTCTTTGTTAGGTAGTTTAGTATTAGACTTTAATTCAGAGGATGGCAATCCAAGATATACTTATTCCTCAAATTTTGCCTTCCAGTATAATTACGGTTCTCAGATTTGTGATCAGAACGGTATAATAAGATATAATTATACGGGGAATTATCTGGAAGATCATCGACACCGACCTGTTAGAGGTTATCAACAAATCTGTGGAGCGAATAATAGTTGTGGCATAGATCCGCAATCGACTTTATTTCTTCCATCGGTCAATGGTAAGGATTATCTGATCTTCACAGGAAAGTGGAAGCCAATCGGAGATACGGAAGTGGTTGGCTTCTATTTTGAGGATCTGAGTTATCATCGGATTCAGTATGATGATAAAGCAGATAGTTCAATAGTGGGTCCTAAGATAAATATTATTCGGGACAGTTTAGATCTTGGAAGATTGACAGCATGCAGACATGCTAATGGAAGAGATTGGTGGATACTAACCGGTAGATTCAATAGACCTGAGGTCTATACCATACTGCTTAGCAAAGACAGCGTATCCAGAATATTTAGGCAATCTGTAAGTAAGATTAACGATTTAGGAAATAGAGGTTTTGCCTGCTTCTCTCCTGATGGAAAATATTATTGTGTAACTTCTAAAGAAAATGATGAAAAACAAGGTTTTGGGAGAGTTGAGTTTTATCAATTCGACAGATGTGAGGGCATATTAAGTAATCGACAGATTTTTCAATTAGACTCTTTGGAAAGTGGAGAAGTTGGATGTGCATTCTCAAGCAATAGTCATTATTTGTATCTAAGTACATGGCATTATTTATATCGATATGAGATTGTAGATGGTAACTTACAGAATCGACAAATCATTGGAGAATATGATGGTAAGCCGGGATATTTATTTAATAATCAATACGGAAGGACCAACTTTGGATCACTTCAATTGGGCCCCGATCATAGGATGTATATGAATTCTGACTTTATCCAGACCAGGTATCTTCATATTATCAATAATCCCGATTCAGATGATGATGTAGAATTTGTGCCAAGGGCGAATTATTTGAAAGCAGTAATACAAACTATTCCCATGCATCCACATTACAGATTAGGGCCGATTGATAATAGCATATGCGATAGTCTGGGAATTGATAATATTCCTTGGTGTTGGTGGCGCTATCAGCAAGACTCAGTCGATCCGTTTTGTATCCATTTCACCGACTTAAGCATGTATGATGTGAAAGAATGGCAATGGGAATTTGGTGATGGAACCAAATCAAATAAACAAACAACTGAACATTGTTATAATCAGACAGGAATATATAGAGTATGTTTAATTGTCCGAAATGAAAATGGGGCGGATACCTTATGCAGAACGATCAATTTAAATATTACAAATAGCCAAGATTTTACATCAATAATGAATTGGGAAGTTTTTCCAAATCCTTCAAGTGGTGTAACCGTTGTGAATATCAATCATTATAACCCAATTAGAATGAATGCAAGTATTTATAACTTCATTGGAGAGAAGATATTAACCCAGAGAGTTTATCAGGGTTCTAATATGGTTGATCTTTCCGAATTCAAGAATGGACTTTATATTGTTAGTGTCGAAGATGAAGGAAAAATAATGGGATCTACCAAATTAATCATTAATAAGTAGTGATTTATTCTCCCTTATAAGGAGATCTTATAATTACTTTTGCACCATGTCTACCTCCAGAACGGTCGCTTTTCATACCCTTGGCTGCAAGCTCAATTTTTCGGAGACCTCATCCATTAATTCAAGTTTCCGAAGTGCCGGTTATCACGAAGTGAAATTCGAAGAACCTGCGGATTTTTACGTCATCAATACCTGTTCTGTTACGGATCAAGCGGATAAGAAATGCAGAAAAGTAATCCGCGCAGCGAAGCGAAATAATCCGGATTCAAAGGTGATCGTAATTGGTTGTTACGCTCAGTTGAAGCCAGAAGAAATTTCTAATATTTCCGGAGTCAATCTCGTGCTGGGCGCTGCAGAAAAATTTAATATACTGGAACATATACAGGAATTG
>WBZT01000710.1_pt1 | contig 17272 bp, 18 predicted proteins | sample 5204241 | NCBI WGS metagenome assembly WBZT01 (sample SAMN12344358, study PRJNA552823) | activated sludge metagenome | biome: Activated sludge suspended growth; feature: Nitrification reactor; material: Wastewater; isolation source: activated sludge from nitrification reactor of wastewater...
GTGAACCCCAAACAACCGCGCCGCCACCGTGATTCGGCCACCCTCCTCCACATATCGCACCGCCCGCCGGCGTAAGTCCTAAGAATAACTCATCTTTTTATAACACCATGGATAATCGTTTTTTCAAGTTACTATAATATAGATTCTGGACGGTCACGAACAGCTCGTGGGGGCGGAGGACATGGTTACACGGCTCGCGTTCCGAACCGCCGCGACCGAAAGTTTGCCCCAACGATGATCAACCGCCAGAACCGATTGGATGACGCCAAGTGTTACGAAACGATCCGGCGGTTGCGCTGGCCAGCGGGGGTATGCTGCCCGCACTGCGAATCGGCCGGGGTCACGAAGCAAGGACGGGACTTCACCCAGCCGGCGCGGCAAAAAGATCGGTGCGAGAGTGGCCATCGCCCCTTTGACGATCTGGCGGGGACGGTGCTAGCGGGCCATCACCACCCGTTGCGCGTTTGGATTTTATGTCTGTATTTCATTGGATTAAACTCATCCAATGCACAGATCGCCCAGGCGTTGGGGTTGAATCCAAACGACGCCCAGCGGATGGCCGAGCCCTTGCGAGAGGGAATCGTCATCCGCTCGCCGGAACCGGTCCTGGCGAAAAAGGTGGAAGGCGATGCAGTCTACGTGGTAGCCGGCCATCAGGGTCATCTGGAGGCGGTGAAAAAAGAGGCGGAAAGGCCGGCGGCGGCGCCTGAAAGGGGCGCGGCACGCTGGACAGCGAAAAGCCGCCGATCTTCGGCAGGGGCCAGCGGGGCGGAGCGGTGGTGATCCGCCTGCTGGAAAACGTCCGGCAAACCACGATCCGCCCGCTGGTCCAACGATTCACCGCGCTGGGCACTCGAGTGTACACCGATGAGTACGAGATTGGCCATCGGTGGCCGGAACGGGGTTTCGACCACCCTACCGTGTGCCATGGCCGGGGCGAATACGCTCGTGACGACGACGGCGATGGCTGCCATGAGATCCATGTCAACACCGTCGAGGGGTTCTGGTCGCTGCTGCGTTCCTGGCTGCGACCCCATCGAGGGATCTCGCAAAAATACTGCCGCTCTACCTGGGCTTTTTTCCGTTCGTGCATAACGCGCGTGTTCGAGGCAAGGGCAGACTCAGGCCTCTTTTGGAGTGACTGGTGGCATCACCAGGCGAACGGTCTGGAATCCACATTGAGTCGCCCATATTATTGAACTAAATCAATCACCTTTCCAATTTTTCCAGGCCTTAATGAGGGCGGTAGCTGGAAGATCCAACGGAGTGATGCCTAACGCAAGCAGCGGTACTTGACCCCGGGAATCAGCTCTTTACGGGCAGCTTCGTGGTTTTTGAGCTTGTCGGTGATGATGATTCACGGTAAGGACTTGATTCGCGCGGCGGGCGCCCCTATTTCTGTTCGGCGACAGCTCATCTAACCGACCCACAGGAGACCCCGCTTGGAGTTCAAGGACTACTACCAGATCCTGGGCGTGGCCCGCGACGCCACGGCGGAGGACATCAAGAAAGCCTTCCGCAAGTTGGCGCGCAAGTACCACCCGGACGTCAGCAAGGAACCGGACGCCGAGACGCGCATGAAGGAAGTCAATGAAGCTTATGCCGTGCTCTCGGACCCGGAAAAACGCGCCGCCTATGACCAGCTCGGACAAGACCATCAGTCCGGCCAGGACTTCCGGCCGCCACCGAACTGGGATGCCGGTTTCGAGTTCTCGGGGGCTGGTTCTTCTCCAACCGAGACGGCTGACTACAGTGAGTTCTTCGCCGAACTGTTCGGCCGCATGGGTGGCGCCCATCACGCGGATTTTCACGCCAGCGGTTTCCAGGCGCGCGGCGAGGATCACCATGCCAAGATCCTGCTCAACTTGGAAGACGCTTTCCACGGCGCCACTCGCCAAATCAGTCTACGCGTGCCCAAACTGGATGCCCAGGGTCGAGTCTCGCTGGAGACCCGCACCCTCAACGTGCGGATTCCCCGGGGCGTGCGCGAGGGGCGGATGATTCGGTTGGCCGGTCAAGGCGCGCCTGGCATGGGCGGCGCGCCAGCGGGAGATTTGCTGCTGGAGGTGTGGTTCGAACCGCATCCTCGCTGGCGAGTCGATGGCCGCGACCTGCACCTCAGCTTGCCGCTGGCGCCCTGGGAGGCTGCCTTGGGCACGGTAGTACCCGTGGATCTACCCGATGGCTCTCTCAAGGTGCGCATTCCCGAAGGCGGCGCCCAAAGCGGCCAGCAATTGCGAGTGCGCGGCAAGGGCATCCCCGCCAATCCGCCCGGCGACCTGTTGCTTGATCTTCAAGTGGTGCTGCCGCCGGCCGACACCCCAAGGGCGCGGGAACTGTACGAGACTTTGGCCCGGGAACTGGCCTTCGATCCGCGCCGAGCGGAGGAGCTGGACCATGCGTGACGACGACATCCTGAGCGGCAGCCTGATGGAAGATACCTGGCTGACCCTGGAGCAAGTGGCGGCGGCCTGCACGGTGGAGCCGGAATGGCTGGCCCGCCACATCGACGACGGACTCTTCCCCCACATCGAATGTTTGGCCGGTACTTGGCGTTTTTCCAGCGTCAGCCTGGCGCGGGCGCGACGCATGTGGCGGTTGGAGCGCGACTTCGACGCCGTGCCGGAATTGGCCGCCCTGATGGCCGATCTGATGGAAGAATTGGATACCCTGCGCCGCCATTTACAACGCACGGGGCCAAGATGAACGCCTTCATGACCGGCGTCGCCTGGCTTTCAGTCGCTGCTCCTGAAACCGGCGCGGCTGAGCGTCAGCGGGCTGAGCGACTACTGACTGCTCGGCGAAACCGGTTCCTGGAACGCCATCGCCGACTCCAACCATGATCGCGGCGATTTCCCAATCCCGCCCAGGAGAGCCCCATGAACGACCCCTTGCATCTCGTCTGTCCCCATTGTCAAACGATCAACCGTGTCCCGATAAATCGACTGGCCGAAACGCCTCACTGCGGCCAATGCCATCACCCACTGTTCACCGCCCATCCAGTGGAATTGACCACCGCCACCTTCGAACGGCACATCAACCGCAACGATATCCCGGTACTGGTGGATTTTTGGGCGCCCTGGTGCGGCCCCTGCCGGATGATGGCGCCGGCCTTCGAACAGGCGGCGGCACAGTTGGAACCGCAGGTCCGTCTGGCCAAGGTGAACACCGAGATGGAGACGGCTCTGAGCGCCCGCTTCGGCATCCGCAGTATCCCGACCCTGGCGCTGTTCAAGGGCGGTCAGGAGGTGGCGCGGCAGCCGGGCGCCATGGGCGCGGCGGATATCGTGCGCTGGGTACGGGCGCGGGACTGAGAGTTCCCATTTGCTCGAAGCACCTGCCCGGTTCACCACCAGTTCGCCCCTATCTTGCTGGACGAGATGGCGTCGGCCAGCATTCGGTGGGCGTGCCCAGTGCCAGTCAGCCCAACCAAAAACCAAATTAGAGAGAAACTGCGTGGTTGTTAAGTGACTAATTTCACGGTATAAAGAAAATCTGATCAATCGATAAAGATAGCGATTCCGCCACTGAATCGAGACATCGCTCTCGTTGGATGGTATCCTGAACGTCATCCCCTTCGAGCGGCTCGGGAGCAATCCCCGCATCCCCCAGCGGATTGCGCGGTCTCCCTAACCTCCCCATGGAGATTGACGCATGAACGAACGTCACGAAAATCACCGCCCAGCGCGGTTGCTTCGCCAGCGAGTCGCTGGTTTCTCACGTCTCATGGTGCTGAGCGTTCTGGTCTTCGCCGTCGGAGTCCCGGTTGAGGCGGACGCGGGTGGCAAACGCGCAACCGCCACCACCAAGATGCGGCATGGCAAACAGATCGGCAAGGCGTCTTGGTACGGACCCCGGTTTCACGGCAAAAAGACCGCGAGCGGCAAACGCTTCAACCAATACGCGCTCACCGCCGCCCACCGACGGCTGCCTCTCGGAACGCAGGTCAAGGTGACGAATCTCAGCAACGGCAAAACGGTCAAGGTCAAGATTAACGACCGGGGACCGCACCATAGAGGTCGGATCATCGATCTCTCCCGCGCCGCCGCCCAGCGGCTGTCAATGGGCGGCGTGGCCCGCGTTAGCATTGAGGTATTGAACTAACCGTACTCGGTCTATTTCAGGCTTCGCCTCATGCTCGATCCCCGTTCCCGCAGTTCCCCGCGCAACACGACCCGACGCACCGATTGGGACGAGTGGGCGATCCGCTGGAGCAGCAACTCGATCGCGGCCTGCCCGATGTCGTAGGTTGGCTGGGCGATCACGGTGATTCCCGGTCCCACCAGCCGGGTCCAGGGCAGGTCGTCGAAACCGGCCAGCGCAATCTGCTCGGGAAATTGCAGTTGCGCCGCCCGTAAGGCTTCGACCAACCCCAGCAGGATCAGACCGTTGCTTCCCACCAGCGCCTCGGGCAGTGGCCGCCCGCGCATCAACTCACCCGCCGCCACGCGGGCGGCCTCCACCGTCGCCGGCACGGCTTGGGTCAGGGTTTCCAACCCATGGGTGGCCATCGCCGTCACGTAGCCTTCATGCCGCTGTCGGCCGGTGGCGCTGGTCGTGCCGTAGATGAACGCGATCCGCTGATAGCCTTGTTCGATCAAGTGCGTGGTCAGGCGGTAAGCGGAATCGACGTTGTCCAGCACCACCGCATCGGCATTGGTCTCGCGGTCGCAGCGATCGACCAGCACCACCGGAAACGGGTAATCGCTCATCCGGAACCGCGCCAGGGTCGGTAGCGAGGGCGACAGGATCACCCCGCTGACGTTCTCGTCCCGCATCAGGTCGAGATAAAGCGACTCTTTCTCGGGATCTTCATCGGCATTGCAGAGAATCACCCGCATCCGGTTCTGATAGGCCATGTCCTCGACCGCACGGCTCACCTCGGTGAAAAAGGGGTTGCGGATGTCCGATACGATCAGGCCAATGGTATCGGTGCGACGCGAGCGCAGTCGCTTCGCCGCCAGATCCGGCCGGTAATCCATGGCCTGTACCGCCTCCAGCACGCGTTGGCGGATCGCTTCACTGACCCCGGCATGTCCCGCCAATACACGCGATACCGACGCCACCGAGACCCCGGCCTGCTTAGCGACATCCTTGATTTGTGCCATCTGTGCTTTCCCTCATAAAAAGTAAACGATTACAATCATTATCTCACGACAACCTGGGCTTGCCTACTTGACGATTGAATTTTTCATGAATAGTTATTGACAACAAATATGTAATCGATTACAAATAATCGTAAGGTTTCACCATCAAGGCTATCAATCAAATACTGAAAACGATTTCATTTGTTACCCACCCGCGAGGATCACCCCCATGAACAAGACCGCGATCTCCCTAGCCATCGCCGCCGCCCTGGTCACGCCGCTCGCCGCCCACGCCGACACGATTCTGTACGGGGAAGCCCGGGTGTCGGTGAATTACATCGACAACCACCTCCTAGGCGCCGATGCCTACTGGGACGTGGTCGATGACGGCTCCAAATTGGGGATAAAAGGCACCGAGGATCTGGGGGGCGGCCTGCGCGCGCTCTACCAGTGGGAATTCAGCGTCGACATGACCGAAGGCGGGAATTTCGGCGGTCTCAACCAGAAATTCTCCGGTCTCACGGGAGGGTTTGGCACCTTGACCCTGGGCACTCAGGACACGCCGTACTGGAAGGTGCTCAACGTGATCGATATCTGGAACAGCTCCAAGGTGCTTAACGGCTCGACCTATCTGGGCGGATCGGTCACCCAGGAGACCAACGTGAACGGCGCCCTGTCCACCCTGCCCAACAACGTCGATTACCAGACACCGATCTTCAACGGTTTCAGCGCCGAGGCGATGCTGGTGCTGGATAGCGACGAGGCGAACACGGTGCTGGGCTCTCCGAACATCTCGAACAATGTCGATATCTGGAGCGTCAACCTCAAGTACAACCAGGGTCCGTATTTCGCCGGGCTGACCTACATCCAGCTCAACGGCGACAGCAATGTCGATCTCGGCAATGGGCGAACCGTCGATCTCAATCTGGACAACTGGGGTCTTGGCTTGGGTTACAAGGCCGATCAATGGCTGGTGGGCCTAATTTACGAGCAAGGCAACTTCAACGACGTCAACTTCGAGCGTCAGGTCCGCGTGGACGGCGTGCCGCTCGCCACCGGTTCCGACGCCCAGAGTTGGTACCTCACCGGCCAGTACGCCTTCGGCAACAACACCGTCCGGGCCGCCTATGGCCAGACCGACACCGGCATCGACGGCGAGAGCACGATCGACAACTATCGGTTGGGTTACCAGTACAACTTCAGCAAGCGAACCTGGATTTGGGCCGAGTACAGCGGCCGGAGCGCCGATACCCCCCTCTACGGTGATCAGGATGTGGTCGCCATCGGTACCCGGATCTTGTTCTGACGCCCAACGAGTGCCGAACCCTGGGTTGGCGGATACCGCGCCGAGCCTTGAGTGGCATCCCCGTTCTCGAAGTCGGTTGCAGGAGTAGAGCGTCATGACTTTCCATCCAACGCACTGTCCAGCATGCGCGCCAGCGCCCCATTCCCCGGCGTTCCATTTTCCCGTCGAACCCTCCGCGATCGCCGCGACGACGCCGTGTCCGAATTGCCGCGTTTCATCGCCCGTGTGGTCCAACCCATTGGCAACGCGCCCTTCACCGGATCATTCCGTTTGGTTGAAGTTCTCCCGCGTCAGCCCGCATCATCGGAACGGTGGTTCCCCAAGGCTCGGTCGAAGCCCCGTCGGCGACACCCGAGTCTCGACCGTTCGCTGTCCGCATTGCCGGCGCAGCGTCACCGAGTATCGATTCGCGGTCAGCGATGGTTTTTCCATCGTGACGCACCACTGTGCCAAGCATGGCGACGTTATTCCTCCACACGGCGCCGGCGCTCGTGACACATCTGGTCCGCAATACGTTTAAAACTCATCCCCGTCGAGGAGTAAAAGCTGATGAAAACAGCATCCTCAATCGTCATCCGGGCTGGCCTTTTGAGCCTAGCCTTCCTTTCAACGGCGTCAGCCCAGTGCGATCCCGATTACAGCGGGATCACTCTGGACGTCGGCACCCGTACCCGTCCATTCATCGCCAACGCCATCGCCATGGCCGCCAAAGGCTGGGAGAAGCAGACCTGCGGCAAGATCAACATCCTGGAATTTCCGGTCGACCAACTTTACCCGACCTATCTCAACGCCCTGGTCGCGGGCGAGGGAAAATTCGACGTCATCACCTTCGGCCCGTTCTGGACGCCGGATTTCGCCCCCTATCTCGCGGACATGCCGGCGTCGATGCGCGAAACCCCGGCCTGGAACGACATCCTGCCGGTCTACCGCGAACGGCTGATGATGTGGAACGGCCGCTACGTGTCGCAAACCATCGATGGCGACCAGCACATTCTGTATTACCGGCTGGACCTGTTTAACGATCCACAAGAGCAACAACGCTTCCGGGAGAAGTACGGCTACCCGTTGGCGCCGCCGGCAACCTGGAAGCAGTACCACCAGATCGCCGAGTTCTTCAATCGGCCGGCAACCAATCTGTGGGGCACGGCCGAAGCGTACCGACGCGGCGGCGAGCAGTTCTGGTATTTCTTCACTCACGCCGCCGCCTACACCCACCACCCCGATTTGCCGGGCTCCATGTTCTTCGATCCCGACACCATGGACGCCCAGATCGACAATCCGGGCTGGGTGAAGGCGCTAGAGGATTACATCAACGGCCTCAATGTCGCCCCGCCGGGCGCGCTGGGCTTCACTTCCGCCGATATCCACAACATCTTCGCCGGCGGCTCGGTGGCGATGAATTTCGATTGGGGCGATACCGGTGTCAATACCGCCGACCCCAAGACCAGCTTGATTTCCGGCAAGGTCGGCACCGCCATGTTGCCCGGCTCCAAGCGGGTCTGGAATTACAAAATTCGGCAATGGGACACGTTCCCGAATATCAACCGCGTGCCATTTCTGGCCTTCGGTGGCTGGCAGGCGGCGGTGCCCGCCAACAGTGACCACATCGAGGCTGCCTGGAATTTCATCGCCTGGCTGGCTAGTCCCGAGGTCAGTGGCGAAGCGGTGGTGACTCCGCAAGCGGGCATCAATCCCTATCGTCAGAGTCATTTCAATCCGGAGCGCTGGCTGCACCTTTTCACCCCCGAGGAAGCCCGCTTGTACCTGGACGCGCAACTGGCAAGCCTGAAGTCGCCGAACGTCGCCCTGGATCTGCGCATCCCCGGCCACTTCGCCTACACCCAGGCGTTGGAGGTGCAATTGACGCGAGCGTTGAACTTCGAGATCTCACCCCAGGAAGCACTGAGCAATGTCGCCAAGTCCTGGAACGCACTGACCAATCGCTTCGGACGCGATGCGCAGCGCGCCGCCTATCGGACCTCCATGGGTCTGGATCGTGAGGTGAACTGACATGACGACGACTTCCGTTTCCACGGCTCCCGCCACGATTCCGACCCGAACGCCTGCCCTGGACATGCGCGGTATCAGCAAAACCTTTCCCGGCGTCAAGGCGCTCGACCATGTGCAACTGCAAGCCTGGACCGGCGAGATTCATTCGTTGATGGGCGAAAACGGCGCGGGTAAGAGCACCTTGATGAAAATCCTGTCGGGTGCCTACACCGCCGATCCCGGCGGTGAAATCAAGATCGACGGCCAGCCGGTCGCCATCACCGGCCCGAAAGCCGCCCGCGCGGTGGGCATCGCCATCATCTATCAAGAGCTGAGCCTGGCTCCCAACCTGACCGTGGCCGAGAACATCTATCTTGGCAACGAACCAACCCGCGCCGGCTTTCTGGCGGATCGGGCGACCATGCGCCGGGAAACCGCCCTGGTGCTGGAACGGCTGGGCGCGGAGTTCGGCCCCGACACATTGGTCAACACTTTGTCGATTGCCGAGCAACAGCAGGTGGAAATCGCCCGCGCCCTGCATCAGAACAGCCATATCCTGATCATGGACGAACCAACCACGGCGCTGTCCACTCGCGAAACCGACCGATTGTTCGAGTTGATCAAGCGGCTGCGCGACGAAGGCATCGCCATCATCTACATCAGCCACCGGATGGCGGAAATCTACGAGTTGTCGGATCGGGTTAGCGTGCTGCGCGATGGCGGTTACGTGGGCACACTGGAGCGTACCGAGATTTCCGCCGAGCGACTGGTGCAGATGATGGTGGGACGCCCGCTTTCCAATCTGTTCGACAAGCGCAGCCACGCCACCGAGCGCGTGGTGCTGGAGGTCCGAGCGCTAACCGACGGCGGTCGGCGGGTCAAACCGTGCAGCTTCACCCTCCACGCCGGCGAGGTGCTGGGACTGGCCGGACTGGTCGGCGCGGGTCGCAGCGAACTGGCGCGGCTGATTTTCGGCGCCGATCGCGTCGCCAGCGGCGAAGTCTGGCTGGAAGGAAAACGCCAGACGCTGCGCAAGCCGTTGGATGCGATCAACAACGGCATCGCCTATCTGACCGAAGATCGCAAGGCGCAAGGGCTGTTTCTCGACATGAGCGTGCGCGAAAACATCACCATCAGCGTACTAGGTCGAGATGCCCTGGTCGGCGGCTTGCTCAATCGGGCCGCCATGGCGCGACTGACCACCGGTTCGATTCAGGATCTGCGGGTCCGAGTCGCTGGCCCGTTCGTGACGGCGGGCGCGCTGTCCGGCGGCAACCAGCAAAAGTTGCTGATCGCCCGTTGGATCGCCATTCACCCCAAGGTCTTGATTCTCGATGAACCGACCAAGGGCGTCGATATCGGAGCCAAGGCCGAGATTTACCGCATCGTCAGCGAACTGGCCGCCAAGGGCGTGGCGATCCTGGTGATCTCCAGCGAACTCCCCGAAGTCATCGGTATCAGCGACCGCATCCTGGTGATGCGTGAAGGCGAGATCGTCGGCGAACTCGGCGGTCCCGGCGGTGAGGAACCCACTCAAGAAAACATCATGGCCCTGGCGACGGGCACAACCGAGATGGTGCAATCATGAACGAATCCACGGTCCCCGCGACGAAAACCTTCGACAAGACCTTTTGGGCGAATCTGATACAGACCGCCGGCATCCTGCCGGTGCTGATCGTGATCGCCATCGTGTTCGCCATCATCGCCCCCAACTTCCTGACCGAAAACAACCTGCTGAACATCGTTCGGCAGGCGTCGATCAATATCGTGCTGGCCACCGGCATGACCGTGGTCATTCTGACCGGTGGCATTGACCTATCGGTGGGATCGGTGCTGGCGGTGTCGGCGGTGTCGGCCATGGTCGTATCGCTCATGCCGGAACTGGGCTGGGCGGCGGTGCCGGTGGCGCTGCTGGTCGGTCTGGGTCTGGGCGCGCTCAACGGTTTGCTGGTCGCCTACGCCGGTCTGCCGCCGTTTATCGTCACCCTCGGTTCCATGACCGCTCTGCGTGGCCTGGCCTACCTGCTGGCCGGCGGCACCACCGTCATCAACAGCAAGATCGGCTTTGCCTGGATCGGCAATGCCTATTTGGGACCACTGCCCTGGATCGTAATCATCGCCTTCCTGGTCATCCTGCTGACCTGGTTCATCCTCCGCCATACCGTGCTGGGCGTGCATATCTATGGTGTCGGCGGTAATCCCCAGGCGGCGCGGCTGACCGGCATCAAGGTCGGGCTGGTGATGCTGTTCGTCTATGCCTACAGCGGCCTGTTGGCCGGTCTCGGTGGGGTGATGACCACCAGCCGGTTGTACAGCGCCAACGGCGTACTCGGCACCGGCTATGAGCTGGACGCCATCGCGGCGGTGATCCTGGGTGGCACCAGCTTCGTCGGTGGCGTCGGCACCGTGGTCGGCACCCTGTTCGGGGCGCTGATCATCGCCACCCTCAACAACGGCCTGACCCTGATGAACGTATCGTTCTTCTGGCAATTGGTGGTCAAGGGATTGGTCATCATCATCGCCGTGGCCCTCGATAAGTACCGGCGCAAGGGTCCTGGTGCCCGGACTTGAAAATAATCATTCCGTTCCATCAACCCGTCCAAACCCCGTAGGAGAGAGCACCATGAAAAAGACTCTGATTTCCACCGCCGTATTGGCGTTGATCGGTTCCAGCGCGGCCTTCGCCGCAGACGCACCCTTGAAAGCCGTGGGTGTGACCCTGGGCAGTCTGGGCAACCCGTTCTTCGTCACCCTGGCCAAGGGGGCCGAGGAAAAAGCCAAGGAACTCGGCGGCGACAAGGTCAAGGTCACCGTCGATTCCGCCGATGACGATCTCGGCAAGCAGACTAATCAGATCGATAATTTCATCGCGGCCAAGGTTGACCTGATCCTGCTCAACCCCGTCCACCCTGAGGGCATCATGCCGGCGGTCATGCGCGCCAAGGAAGCGGGCATTCCAGTGATCGCCGTGGACGCAGCTGCCGAGGGCGTCAATGCGATGATCACCAGCAATAACGTCCAGGCGGGCGAGAAGGCGTGTCAGTTCATCGTCGACCGGCTAAAGGGCAAGGGCGACGTCGTCATAATCGACGGCCCGCCCGTCACCGCCGTGACCGACCGGATCAAGGGCTGCAAAGCGGTATTCGCGAAAAATCCCGGTATCAAGATTCTTTCCGACAACCAGAACGGCCAAGGCAGCCGCGAAGGGGGGTTGGAGACGATGACCAACCTGCTCATCGCCTTCCCCAAAATCGACGCCGTGTTCGCGATCAACGATCCAACCGCCACCGGCGCCGATCTGGCGGCGCGCCAGGCGCAACGCACCGAGTTTTTCATCACCGGCGTCGATGGCGCACCGGTGGCGGTGGAAGCGCTGAAGGACAAGGACAGCCTGTTCCTGGCCACGGCGGCGCAAAACCCGTTGCGGATGGCGAAGGAAGGGGTCGAGATCGGTTATCGGATCAAGCAGGGCCAGCCACCGGCGGAAACGACCATTCTGATTCCAATCGAGTTGATTACCCGCGATAACGTTAACGACTACCCAGGTTGGGTCACGAAGTAACCCAGCGCGGAGGTCGGAACCAATCCCGGTTTTGACCTCCGGTCTTTATCCTCTGCACCAGGAGCGCCATCATGGCCAATGCAATCTGTCTGGGCGAATTGCTGATTGATTTCGTGCCCACCGTGACCGGTACCGGCCTGACCGACGCGCCGGCGTTCATCAAGGCGCCGGGCGGCGCGCCCGGCAATGTGGCCGTCGGGTTGGCGCGACTGGGAGTTAAAAGTGCCTTCATGGGCAAGGTGGGCGACGATGCCTTCGGACATTTTCTGGCCGATACCCTGGCGGAAGCCGGGGTCGATGTCAGCCCGCTGCGCTTTTCCAGCGAGGCGCGCACCGCACTGGCTTTCGTCTCGTTGCGATCGGATGGCGAACGGGAATTCATGTTCTACCGCCATCCCAGCGCCGACATGCTGTTCACGCCTCGGGAAGTGGATATGGACGCGATCAGCCGCGCCCAGCTTCTGCATTTCGGTTCAATCAGCCTGATCGGCGAACCGTCGCGCAGCGCCACGTTGTACGCGGTCGACGCGGCCCGCGCGGCCGGGGGATTGGTGTCCTACGATCCCAATCTGCGCTTGCCGTTGTGGCCGGACGCGGACGCGGCCCGGAAAGGCATGCTATTGGGTTTAAGCAAAGCCCATATCGTTAAATTGAGTGATGACGAAAGCGAGTTCCTGACCGGATTGAGCGACTTGAAAGCGGCCTGCCAAGCACTCTGGCACGAGGATTTGAAGCTGATGGTGGTCACCCGTGGTCGCGCGGGCTGCGTCTATTTCACCCCGAATTTCACCGGCATGGTCGAAAGTTTCACGGTCGAGGCGGTCGATGCCACCGGCGCCGGTGATGGTTTTGTAGCCGGCTTGCTGCAAGGGCTGCTGGCCGACCCGAGTGTGGTCCAGGACGAAATCCGTCTGCGCGAACTATGCCGCTTCGCCAACGCGGTCGGCGCGCTGGCGACGACTGAACGGGGCGCGATCCCGGCGTTGCCCGATCGGGAGCGGGTGCGGGAATTCCTGCGTCGCCAGTGACCCTCCTCCTTCAAAATTCCGGGATCGCGAGTTGTGTGCTCGGCACAAATCATCGGCGATCCTGGAGATAACGCGTATGACATTCCACAACTAGAGAATTCAAGCTCCACATTCCCTGGCCTTCACCCGAATGTCACTGCATCCGGGTATCGTGGTATTTGCCCAACCACAAATCATCAGGGATCTCACATGATGCTCAAAACGCTCCTTGCCGGCTCCACGGCCCTGCTGTACTGCGCGGCGTTCATCCCCGCCGTCGCCAGCGTGGCCGACACCGCCCCACTGAAGGTCAAGTCGGTCGAATTCACCGCGATGCCGGTCCCCGCCACCGATTTGGAGAAAGCTACTCCCCACACGATATCGACGGCCGTCGTCACTCTAATCGACGGCTCCAAGAAAACCTTCCCTCTGAGCTATAACGTGCTGCACCGTTCGGGCGATTACCTCAACGATTGGTACGCCGGCCTCATCGTCGATCGAGACGGCAAGCCGTTGATGCAGTCGGCTCCGGATGCCAAAGGCAACGTGGCGCGCGGCCCGTTCCGGTCGGCGGGTCCCGATGGCACTTCGCTGCTGCTGATCCCGAACGCCAAAGTGGACGGCGTGAAAGGCAATCCGTTGTTTCTCGTCAACCATTTCGAGTACGACACCGAAGGAGAAAACATCGATCCCGCCAAGCCGCCGGTGGATCTGTACGCCCTGCTGCCCATGGCCATGAATCTCACGGTGCTCGACCAGGACCCGCAAACCGGCAAGCTGACTCCGGCAAAACTCTCCAATATCGATTTCTCCGCCGTCGGGGGTCTATGGATTCCCTGCAACGGTTCCACCACTCCGTGGATGACGCACCTCGGCAGCGAGGAATACGAGCCGGATGCGTCCGTCTTCGAGAAGACACCGCTGGAGCCGATGAACCTCTATCTCGGCACACCGGGCAAACTCGCCACCGATGGCGGAGCCAATCCATATCGGTACGGTCATCTGGTCGAGGTGACGGTAAATCCGGACGGTTCGACCAAGGCGGTCAAGCATTACGCGATGGGCCGTCTGGCGTTCGAGCTGGGCGATGTGATGGGTGACCGCAAGACTGTCTACATGGGCGACGACGGGGACGACGTGATCCGCGCCATGTTTGTAGCCGACAAAGAAGGTGATCTGTCGGCGGGCACGCTCTACGCCGCCAAGTGGATTCAGGAGGACGCCACCCGCTACGGCAAAGCCCGCCTCCAGTGGATCAAGCTCGGCCACACCAGCGACGCCGAGATCGAAGCGCTGATCGCCAAGGGAACTCGGTTCTCCGACATTTTCGAAGTCGCCAGTGCCGACACCGTTAAGGCCGAGCCGGCAAAATACCAAGGTTTCAAACCCGTCTATGTCTACAGCGGTACCGGCGGAAAAACGCAGCTCGAATATCTCAAGCTGAAGCCGGGCATGGAGCAGGCCGCCGCTTTTCTGGAGACGCGCCGCTACGCCGCTTATCTCGGCGCCACCACCGAGTTCACCAAAATGGAAGGCCAGGCACATTCCAATGCCGACAAAAAATTGTGGACCGTCATTAGCTACGTCCGTAAGGGCATGATCGACGGTCAGAACAAGGAACGTCCGCAGGACGACATCAAGCTGGCCGGTGACGAGAAGGATCTGACCTGCGGCGTCGTCTACGAGAGCGCGCTCAAGGGCGGCCAAAAGGACACAGCCGGCAACGCCATCGCCAGCGACTGGGTAGCCGCCGACATGACCGGTTTGGTCTACGGCGAGCGCAATCCCGCTGATGGCAAGCAAAAGCTCGACAAGTGCGACACCGAAAAAGTCGCCAATCCGGACAACATCCGCTACTCAGAGGCCATGCGGACGCTGTTCATCGGCGAGGACTCCGGGAACCATTTGAACAACTTCGTGTGGGCCTACAACGTCGATAGCAAGGCGCTGGCCCGCATTTTCAGTGCGCCTATCGGGGCGGAAAACACCGGTCTCAACGTGTTCGACGACTATAACGGCCATGCCTATATCACCGCGAATATCCAGCATCCGGGTGCGGCCGAGGACTTGGCGAAGTATGGGGATGACATCAAGGTTGACCTGCGCCGCAAGGTGGACGAGCGCGGTTGGATCGGCTATTTGGGCGGCCTGCCGGCAATGACTCGTTGAGGCCGGTATTTCGCGATGATTCGATTCCCTCTCCCCCGGCAACGGGGAGAGGGCGATGAGCGCGAAGGAAGCGACAGAGGGTAGCGACAATTTTAGGGCGCTGGGACCGCCACGCGGTTGGCGGGAACGATCTGCGGCTGATAAGCGAACACCTCACGGCTCGTGGCATCGACCGACACTTTCAGCCATTGCACATCGTTGGTGCCGTTCGCCTGGTTGTCGCCAAAGGTCTCAACTCGCGTAAAGTTTTCCAGGCGTCGCCCGCTCGCATCCAAAAACGGCTTGTCGATGCGGAAGTAATGCGAATCGCCATGGACATAGGCGACCGGCTTGCGGAATGCGACGACCTCGTCGCGCAGCGCGAGAAGGAATTCCTTGAAACCATCGGTGCCGGAGTCCGTCCCCGCTGGCGTCTTCTCTACCAGCGTTTTCGGGTCGCGCAGCGGCGCTCGGTTCGGGTCGTTGAGATCCCAACCGGGGTTCGCCTGCGAAATCAACATGACGGCCACCGAATTGCGCGTTTTTGCCTGCTCGAAGGTTTCCTTCATCCACTGAATATTCGCCGCATTGCGGGCAGCGTACTCGTTGGGATCGGGAGCGACATCGCACAGGTTGTTGCACGAGCCCTGAACGTTCATGGTGGCGTAGGTCACCCGACCGACGGTCCAGCGACGGTTCTCAACGCACGGCACAAAGGTTCCATTGGCGCTTAGGCAAAGTGGGTCCATCTGCACCGCTTGGCGCAATTTACGCTGCCCCAGAGAGAACGACGTACTAAAAAAAAGGGCGCGCTCCTTATCGAGTTGCGCCAACGAGTTGTAGCCGGCAGTGCGATCGCAGTCGGTCCAATCGTTATCGCCTGGCGTAAACATGGCTGGAGCCTTGAGTGAATTGAGATAACCCAGCGCCTTGGTATAAACGGCATCCGTGCACTCGCTACTACCTGCCTTGAGATCGCCATCGTGGACCGTGAACGCCAAGCGTTGCGCGTTCATGTCGCCGATAAGCGCCACCACGCCCACTTCCTGGACCGCCGAATAGGGTAAATCCCCCCATAAACCAATCGCATAGCTAGAACCGTTTCCATCGTCACGGCCCTGGTCATTGCCATCATCGGCATTCGCACAACCCAGAGCGATCATCGCCAAGAATGGTACGGTAACGGCTTTCATACACGCCTGGCGCAATTTCCACATGCCCCCGGCTTGCCGGTCCTGCCTATCATTGTGACTTTTCGTCATGATGTCCTCACATCGGAAAAAGTGGCTCGGTATTCATCCGCAAATCGGCCACCACCCCCCAAAGGCGCGCATTCGGCCCGATTCGCGCCAGCGAATCTAGGGGGGGTTCTTGACAAATAAATGACAAGGACATCACAGGGATCGGTTTTTATCCCTGAAGTGGGGCGAGAACGGCTTATCCGCGCCTGGCGATCTGACGAGCAAGCCGGTTCCAGCAGTAGGCTATGGTTCGGAACCACCCCTGGTAGGATTCATCGGGACGTGCTCCAGGCCGATTGGCCGCGCTCATGATCAGGCAAAAAGCGATATAAGGTTCCATGGTGCTTCTCCTCGTGATTCGGATATTGGATCGGTAACGATTCACAGATCGTTGAGTGCAAATCATCAAGACGCGAAATGCTGTTGCGGGTACATGATGAATCGGGCATTCGCCAGCTTCGCCAAGCGGTTTTGAAACGCCTCCTGCTCTTCCAGGCTCGGCATCCGATGGCCAATACCCTGATCCTGGTTCCGGACAGCGCGGTTCCAAATTGTTTTCCAGTAGAGTTGTTCGATTGGCATGGCGAGGTCCTCGGTAAGTCGATGGCTAACCTATTTGCAAACCGGACACCAAAACTTGGCTGAATCGCGTAAATTATCTTAATATATTGATATTAATATAATTTATTTTTTTAGCAACTGCCAATATTTCTAGCCGAAGCTTTAATTTTGGCTTGCTATTCCCAACGGATTGTGAAATTCCCACGTTGTCGGAAAAGCCCATCCTGGACCGGACCGTTCATCTTGATACGCATGGACGATGCAATCACCCGTGAAGTTTCTCCCGCAACAACGCCGTGAAGGCGTCCCGCGCCGGATGACGCGACCGATCATGCCGCCAGACCAGCAAGGTTTCGGTGCGGGCGACCGCA
>WBZT01001468.1_pt1 | contig 17251 bp, 15 predicted proteins | sample 5204241 | NCBI WGS metagenome assembly WBZT01 (sample SAMN12344358, study PRJNA552823) | activated sludge metagenome | biome: Activated sludge suspended growth; feature: Nitrification reactor; material: Wastewater; isolation source: activated sludge from nitrification reactor of wastewater...
ATGTATTTGTTCTGCCGGCAAAGCGTGGTGGGATCGTAGAAGCTGCCGCCGCCGGTGATTGTGCCGTAAAATTTTTCAAACCCGCGTTGCACCGGCCAATTCGAGATGTCGCCGTCCGGTTTCATGACGCACGTGACGTGCCATTTGCCGCACATGTAGGTGCTGTAACCCGCCGCGTGCATCACCTGCGCAATGGTCACGGACTGTTTGTTCAATCGTCCACGATAACCTTCCGCGCCGCGATCTTCCATCATGTGACCGACACCGGCCTGATGCGGATAAAGTCCAGTCATAAGACTCGCACGCGTCGGGCAGCACCGGCCCATGTTGTAGAATTGCGTGAAACGGATTCCATTTTGCGCGAGCGAATCGAGGTTGGGAGTCTGTACTTCGCTGCCGTAACAGCCGAGGTCCGAGAAGCCCATGTCATCCGACATGATCAACAAGAGATTGGGCCGCGCAGTCGTTGAGGCGGCGGGAGCGAACTGGCTGAACAGCAGGGCGGCACAAAGCGCGCGGAGTAGTGCGGCAAGGACTGGTTTCGGACACATAGTCGTTCTCCAGACGTAACAATTGAGAGTTGGGGGACAAAGAAAATTCGTTTCCGCCCGGAGCGCGTTTGTTAAGCTCATCCCATGTTCAAGCCCGCCGAGCTGTTTGATCTCTCGCAAACCGGACACGGCACCGTGTTCGATGGCTGCAATTATGCCTGGGAGGCCCTCGGCAGAATCGAAAGCTACGTGGCAGCGAATTTGAATCCCGCGCTGCACAACAAGTGCGATGGGGAGGCCTACATCAGCGACCGGGTTTTTATCGGTGAAGGGACGGTGGTGGAGGATGGCGCGATGATCAAAGGCCCGGCCATCATCGGCCGCAACTGCCAGATTCGCCATAATGCCTACCTCCGCGAAAACGTCATCGTGGGCGACGGCTGCGTGGTGGGCAATTCGTGCGAACTCAAAAACGCACTCCTGTTCAACCATTGCCAGGTGCCGCACTTCAACTATGTGGGTGACTCCATCCTCGGGCACAAAGCCCATCTCGGCGCGGGCGTGGTGCTCTCGAATTTCAAATCGCTCGGTCGCAACGTGACCGTGATGGTGGATGGCGTGCCGCTCGATACGGGCCTCCGTAAATTCGGCGCGCTGCTGGGTGACGGCTGCGACATCGGTTGCAACGCCGTGCTCAACCCGGGCAGCATCATCGGGCGCGGCGCCGTGGTTTATCCGAACGTGAATTGGCGCGGCCATTTGCCGGCGCACAACATCGCGAAGAACAAAGCGGCGATGGAAGTCGTCGTGAAGCGGTTGAGGGAAACGTGATTCGTGGTGGCGGCGCTCGTGAGAACGCAGCAAATCTTGGGAAGAATGGAAATCGTATGTCTGCCAGCAGCTCCCAACCGGTTGGCGCCAGCGCCAGGAACAGCTTCAACCGTTTTGTTCTGTCCTCTCAGGAACGTGTCGCATTGCCCGTCGCGGTTTATCCCGGGCTGGCGCTCACCGGTGCAAGCGTGCGCGACATCGTCACCAACCCGCGGGCGCAGTTCGAAGCGGCGGCGGCATTGCACGCCCGGTATCGCACGCCGTTCGTTCTCTCCGCAATGGATCTGAGCGCCGAGGCGGAGGCTTTCGGCTGCACGGTTTTGATGGCGGAGAACGAAATCCCGTCCGTCACTGGCCGGCTCGTCACCACGATGGAGCAAGCGAGCAAACTCGCTCCGCCCCAACCCGGCGACAAACGCACCGCCGTTCATCTGGAAACTGTCCGTCAGTTGCGAAAGCTGACGGGCGGGCCGATTGTGTTGGGTGGTTGCATTGGTCCCTTTTCACTGGCGGCGCGGCTGGTTGGCGTGAGCGAGGCGATGGAGATGACCGTGAACGAGCCGGAGCTAATCCATGCGCTGCTGGAGCAGGCCACGACATTCCTGACGGCGTACGTTTGTGCGTTTCGGGCAGCAGGTGCGGGCGCCGTCATCATGGCCGAGCCGGCGGCGGGATTGTTATCGCCACGGGCGCTGGCGACCTTGTCTTCGACCTACGTGCGGCGGATTGGTGCGGCCGTGGCGGGCGATGGTTTCGGCATCGTGCTGCACAACTGCGCGGCGAAGCTGGTGCATTTGCCCGCCATTCTGGAGTCGGGACTGCAAACATTTCACTTCGGTGCGCCGATGGACATCGTCGCGGCACTCGCTAAAGTCCCGGCGGCGGTGGTGCTCTGCGGGAATCTCGATCCCACCGCCGTATTTGTGCAATCAAGTCCGGTTGAGATCACCGCCCGCGTCAGCGCGCTGCTCACCGCCACGAACGCGCATCGCAATTTTGTTCTGTCGTCCGGTTGCGATCTGCCGCCGAGCGCACCGCTCACCAGTCTTGACGCGTTCTACGCGGCCAACCGTGCTGCCGCCTGAGTTTGGCAGGCCAAAAGGCGGGCAGTTTTCCACAAGGAGTGGGGAGACGGTAATTGCTTCCCGGCGAAGAATTTTCCCAGAGCAACGAAACTGTTATGCAAGACCTTCAACCTCTCCACGACGCAATCCTCAAAGGCGACGCCAAGACCGCGAAGGCCGTCACCGAACAAGCGCTCGCCGCCGGCATCGAGCCGCTCAAGCTGGTGCAGGATTTCATGGTGCCCGCCATGGGCGAAGTGGGCCGGCGTTTTGAGTGCGAGGAATATTTTGTGCCCGAATTGTTGCTCTCGGCGCGCGCGATGAAGAATTCGTTGGAGTTGATCCGCCCGCGCCTGGTTGCGAGTGGTGTGCAACCCACTGGTCGCGTGGTGGTCGGCACGGTGAAGGGTGATTTGCATGACATCGGCAAGAATCTTGTCGCCGCGATGCTCGAAGGCGGCGGTTATGAGGTGATTGATCTCGGCGTCAACGTGACACCAGAACAGTTCGTCTCAGCGGTGAAGGAGAAGGGCGCGCAGATCGTGGCCTTGTCAGCGTTGCTCACCACCACGATGCCCGCCATGAAGACGACAGTGGAGGCGTTAAAGCAAGCTGGCGTGCGCGATCAGGTGAAGGTCCTGATCGGGGGCGCCCCAATATCGCAACGGTTCGCCGATGAGATTGGTGCGGACGGTTATGCCGAAAGCGCGGCTGGCGCGGTGGGATTGGCAAAACGAGTTGCGGTTTAAGCGGAATCTGTCCCGCGAAGTATCGAAGGTGACGAAGGCGGAAAGCAGGTCCTGACTTCGCCGCCTTCGCTCCTTCGTGGGAGACAAATTGTTTCGGCAAAGCATTGGGTGACGGCATGGACACCAAACAACTTTATCAAGAGCGGCTGACGCGCTACCTCACGGCGCTGCGCAACGAGAAGCCGGACAAGATTCCCATCCGGCCTTTCGTCGCCGAGTTCACCGGCAAATACGCCGGCCTGACTTCGCAGCAGGTGGCGCACGATTACAACTTCGCCTTCGAAGCGGCGGTGAAGTGCGCGAAGGATTTCGATTGGGACGCCGTCGTGGCGAACATGGTTTACGTCTGGACCGGCCTCGCGCAGGCGGCGGGGCTGCGTTACTACGGCATTCCCGGCATCGGCATTCCGCACACGACGGGTTTCAACTTCATCGAACCGCCCGAGGATCAGGCGTTCATGCGCGAGGACGAATACGATGCGTTGATCGACGATCCCACGGGTTTTCTCTACAACGTCTGGTTGCCGCGCGTTTCGACGGAAGTCGCCCGCATCGGCCAGCCGGCGACGTATCGCAACAACATCGCGCTCGTGAAGAGTTCGATGGCGATGCTGGCTTACTTCTACGCGTTCGGCCCGCAAATCCAACGGCTGCGGGACGAATGCGGAACGGTTTCAGCCATCGCGGGAATTTTCAAAGCCCCCTTCGACATCATCGGCGACAAATTGCGTGGCTATGTAGGGCTGACCATGGACATGGCGACGCAGCCGGACAAAGTGCTGAAGGCTTGCGAGGCGTTGATGCCGCATCTTACACATGTTGGGCTCACGACGGCGGACGCCGCGAAGCAAGTGCCGATCGGTTTCTGGATGCATCGCGGGTGCGTGCCGTTCATCAATCCGAAGCAATTCGCGTCGCACTACTGGCCGACGCTCAAGCCGTGCATCGAGGAATTCTGGAAGCACGGAAACCAAACGCTCTTCTACGCCGAGGGCAAATGGGATCATCACCTCGACGATTTCGCGACGTTGCCCGAGCGGAGCATCGTTTACCACGCGGATCGCGGCGACATTTTCCTGGCGCATCGCAAACTGCATCACAAATTCGCGCTGAGCGGCGGGATTCCGAATGTGCTGCTCAGCTATGGCAAGCCGGACGAAGTGCGCGCGCACTGCAAAAAGGTCATCGAAGGCGTGGCGCAGGATGGCGGTTATATCATGGACGCCAGCGCCATCATGCAGGACGACACAAGCGTTGAAAACATGCGCGTGCTGACGGACTTCACGCGCGAACACGGTGTTTATTCGGCGCGGTCCAATCAAGCCGCCCCGCCGCTCCGCCCCTGCGACGGCTCGGATGTTTCTGCGCTCACTGGTTTGTCCGGTCGGTCGGCGCCTCGCGTAAAGCCGGGAGTCTGTCTCCCTTGGGAGGAAAGAGTGAAGGAACTGCCAGCGATCACCGGCGATCAGGATCTCGTGAAGCGCGTCTGGGAAAACGTGGATGCGCTGGGCAATACTTACATCTGGCAACTGTTGCTGAGTTTTTAGGAGTCGTATGAGTCGTGTTAGCCTGATGTTGATCGCTTGCCGCGTCTTCGAGCGCGAGTTGGAAGTCCTCGCGCGCACCGCGAAGACCGACCTCCAGATCCATTACATCGAGATCGGGCTGCATGAACGGCCGAGTCGCGAGCTGGGCGCGGCGTTGCAACTCGCCGTGAACACCGTGCCGGATGATGATGTAGATGTCGTCGGGCTCGCCTACGGCCTCTGCAATCGTGGGATCGTCGGACTGAAGTCGCACGGGCATCCGCTGGTCATTCCGCGCGCGCACGATTGCCTCGGCATGTTGCTCGGCAGTTCCAAACGTTATCTCGCCGAACTCGACCAGCAGCCGGGCACGTATTTCCAGAGCGCCGGCTGGATCGAACATCTGCCCGCCGACCGCATGCTGCGCCCACTCGCGGCGGGTGGCGAAAGTGGCGGCACGGCTCTTTCGGCGAGCCGCGAAGAATTGATCGCGAAGTATGGCGAGGAGAACGCGAAGTTCCTGATCGAGGAAATGGCGAATTTCACCAAGCACTACAAACGCCTCGCGTATATCGCGACACCGGTGAAGGACGGCGAGAAGCGCGAACAAAAAGCCTGCGAAATCGCTGCGAGCCGGGGCTGGAACTTCGAGCGCCTGCCGGGCGACCTCGGCTGGCTGCGACGACTCGTGGACGGCGAGTGGGACGACAAGGAGTTTCTCACGGTGAATCCCGGTCAGCACGTGGTCTTGCGCTACGACGAGAAGATCATCGGTGCGGAGTCGCACTGATCAATCCGCCTTCAGGTCGGGTTTTGAGTTGGCTTGCTGCCGCATTTCTTCGCCATAATTCCCGCCGATGATTTCTGTGGTTGAACCCCAACCCGCCGGCGTGGATTTGGTCGCGCAGGTGGAGGAGATTTTTTCGCCGACCGGCATTCTGTCGCGCGCGAAGAATTTCGAATTCCGTCCGCAGCAACAGCAGATGGCGGTGGCGGTAGCGAAGGCGCTGCAAAATCAGGAACACCTCGCCGTCGAAGCGGGTACGGGCGTTGGCAAGTCGCTGGCGTATCTCGTGCCGGCCATTTTGTTTGCCGTCGCGAACAAGAAGAAGGCCGTCGTTTCCACGCACACGATCAACTTGCAGGAACAACTCACGGAAAAAGATTTGCCGATGCTCACCGGCGTGCTCGGCGCGCTGCCCGAACCGGTGAAGTTCAATTTCACGATGCTGAAAGGCCGCGCGAATTATCTCTGCACGCGGCGATTGCAAAAGGCGATGCAGCAGAGCGGGAATCTGTTCACATCCAGTGAGGCGGAGGAATTGCAGCGCATCTACGAGTGGTCGAAGGAGACGAAGGATGGCAGCCTGTCGGATTTCGAGATCGAGCCCGACCCGAAAGTTTGGTCGCAGGTCTGCTCGGAGCGCGGCCTTTGCTCGCCGAAAATCTGCGGCTACCAGTCGGACTTCAGCAAGGACCACGGCATTTGCTTTTTTCAACGCGCGCGCAACCGGATTCTCTCCGCGGACGTGCTGGTGTTGAATCACACGCTGTTCTTCACGTTGCTCGGCGGCATTGACGAGGAGCAAGAGGGCGGGATTTTGTTCAAGAACGACTTCGTCATCTTCGACGAAGCGCACACGATGGAGAACGTCTCGTCGCGACACATCGGCTTGAGCGTTTCGAGCGGGCAGGTGCGTTGGGCGTTGAACCGGCTATGGAATCCGCGCACCGAGAAAGGTTTGCTCGCGACGTTGCGCCAGGGCAACGCGGTGAAGCTCGTGGCGCAATTGCTCGAAGAGTCGGACAAGTTTTTCGAATCGGTCGAGGGCGCGTGCGAGGAACTCGCGAGCGAAGTGCGGAAAAATTCCTTCGGCGGCGGCGAACGCAAACGCGCGTGGTCCGAGCTGCGCATCCGACGCGCGGAAATTGTGCAGGACAACATCACGTTGCCCATTCAACGACTCCGCGAAGCCGTCAGCGAACTCGTGAAAGTCAGCGAAGACAAGGACATGGGGCAGGAGTTGATCGAGTGCAATCGCCGGCTGGGCGAATTGAAGGTGGAAGTCGCGGAATTTCTCAGCCAGGACGCACCGGAGCACGTTTATTGGGTCGAGCGGGCCGGGAAGGCGCAGCGCAGTCTCGCCTTGAATGCCGCGCCGATCGATGTCGCCGAGTATTTGCGCCGGCGGCTCTTCGAGAGCGACACGAGCATCGTCATGACCAGCGCGACGCTGGCGACGAATTTCAATGCGCGCGCGGGTTTAAGTTATTTTTCCAAGCGCGTCGGTTGCGAATCGGCGACCATGCTCCAAGTCGGCACGCCGTTCGATTACGAGAAGCAAATGACGCTGCACGTCGTGAGCAAGATGCCCGACCCGCGCGACCGCGGTTACGCCGAGCAGTTGGAAAAGTGGATCGAACATTTCGTCCGCCAAACGCACGGCAAGGCGTTCGTGCTGTTTACGAATTACAAATTGATGCAGGAACTCGGCGAACGCATGCAGCCGTTCTTCGACGAACTGGGGATCGCGCTGTTCGTGCAAGGCACGGGCACGCCGCGCTCGACGATGCTGGAGAAATTCAAAGAGGACGTGGACTCGGTGCTCTTCGGCACGGACAGCTTCTGGCAGGGCGTGGACGTGCCGGGCGAAGCGCTGAGCAACGTCATCATCACGCGGCTGCCGTTCGCCGTGCCGGATCATCCGCTGGTCGAAGCGCGCATCGAAGCGATTGAAGCGCGCGGCGGGAATTCGTTTAGCGAGTTCTCGTTGCCGGAAGCGATCCTGAAATTTCGGCAGGGCGTCGGTCGGTTGATTCGCACGAAGACGGACACCGGGATCGTCGTGGTGCTCGACAACCGGATTCTCGGCAAGAAATACGGCCAGGCGTTCATTGACGCGCTACCGAAGTGTCCGGTGGAAGTTGTTTGAGGCGTCGGCGCGCTATTCCGGGCGGTTCAACGGCGTGCGTTCGACCTCGGAGTTGTATTCCCACTGATCGAAGTAAAGATTCTTCCCGTCCACTTCCACCTCGCCGCGCTGGAAATCTGCCGGCTCGGAGCGGAGTGATTGTTTTGGCGGGAACAGTTCGCGCCCCCAATCCAGATTCACGATGAGCCGGTAACTGTCTTGGTGGCCGCAGTAAAAATCAGCGATGCGCGGGTCGCTGGATTTCTGGACGCCGTAGGAAGCGTCGGCGGGCAACCAGCCCCAGGGCGCAATGTAAATCTCTGCCCAATCGTGCATGCTCCAGTTGTCCAGCTTGGTTTCGTAGCCACTCTGCCAGCGCGCGGGAACGCCAGCGATGCGGCACATGGTGACGAAAACAGAATTCTGCACACCGCAATCCCCGCGCCGGGCCGTGAAACCTTTCACGGCGAACGACGGGATGATGCAATATTCGTCCTCCGCGTTCCACGGCACGTGCTCGCTGACCCAGCGGAAAATTTTCCGCGCCTTGACGAGCGGATTCGTTTCCTGGCCGACGATCGCGGCGACTTGCTTTCGGATTTCTGGAGTGAAGGCGAGGTGCGGCAGGCGTTCCTCAAGGCACGCGCCGCTCCAATCCGCCGGCAGCGGTTGCACCTTGGCGTCGTCCAGCTGGGGGTAATACGCGAATGAGGTGTACTCGAAAGTGATCTTGAACTCGATGGGTTTGGCGGGATCAGTGACCTTCTGCTCGAAATAAATGGTTCGTTGCGCGCCGCCGCCGACAGGGTTTCCCTCCACCGCGTTGGGGGCAATCAGCTTGGGCTCGGGTGAGGCGCTGACCAGGCGGACATCCCGCTGCTGGCGATACTCCTGCGGGTAGGGCAACCAGACGCGCACCGTCGAACCGGCTTTGACGCCGGGCGTGTTCGCCGGAACGGTCAGCGAGTGGCTGAACTTGTGATGCACGGGTTGGACCTCCTCCTTTCCGGTGCGCTCGGCCTCTGCCACGATCGTTTCCAAGTGATCGGTCAATTTCCATCTGGCTTTGGCGGGAGCTTTGCCGGCTTTTTCGCGTCGTTGCTGCGCTTCCTTGCTGAAAAGAAAAATATTCTGCGGTTCGCGGCGGAAGAAAAACTTCTCGCCATCAATCATCCGGAAGCGGGCCTTGCTGTCCTTGGCCCAGCGCACCACCTCCTTGGCCGTTGCGTCGGGAATGGTCTTTTGCACCTTGGCCAGCAGCGCCTCCGCCGTCAGCGAGTATTCATGGCGCACGCGGCGGATGATGTCGGCGGTTTCAACACGGGCGCGCAGGGTGTCGGCGTCGCCTCCGAGCGAGTTCGAGGCCAGCAGGGTTTCGGCGGCTTTGAATTTGCCGGTCGCCACGAGTTCCAAGGCCTGACGCACGATGGAATCTGGCGAAGTGAAGGCGAGGGAAGCGGCGGTTGGTTCTCTGGTGGTCGCGACGGAAGGGGCAAGGGTGGTCATGGCAAACGCAGCCAGCACGGGAAGAAGGGTTCTCATTTGGTGTAGGAATTCGATGTCCGAGCGCTTAGTGGACTGGTGCAGTTCGTTTGGGATTATGCTACGCCCGTCGCGGTGCGGGCAAGAATATCGCGGCGCCGGCAGATTCCGCTTGCCGCGCCCTAAATCACAAATAGATTCTTCGCGAGATCAGAAGTCGGGCGTTGGACGGTTGGTAAACCGTGTGTCGTTCGACGCTCGGCTTCCGCTCTCAAAACCTCATCAGCTCTCAGGGTTTCAGTACAATCTTTCCCGTCAGCGCTCCGGACTTTTGAATGGTGCTCTCTTCCTGCAGCCGATGCGCGGCGGCCGTTTCCGCGAGCGGCATGACGCGATCAATCTGCGCTTTCAATTTCCCTTCACTCATCCAACGATTGATGTCCGCGGCGGCGGCCCGTTGCTCGGCGGCGGCCGAGTTGAACATTGCAAAGCCGAACAGTGAACAATCTTTGGTGTAGAACGCGCCGACGGGGAAGGCCGGTTTGGCCTCGCGACCGGCCATAAGGATCATGCGCCCGCGCATCGCGAGCAACGGGATGGCGCGCTCGAAGTCCGGCTCGCGCAATGTTTCCCACCAAACATTCACGCCATCTGGAGCAAAGGATTTGATCGCCGCATCCACCTCCTGCGTCTTGTAATTCACCGCGAGGTCGGCCCCGAGGCGTTTGCAGGCGGCGACTTTTTCATCCGAGCCGGCCGTGGTGATGACGCGTGCGCCCGCGGCTTTGGCCATTTGCACAACGCACGAACCGACGCCGCCCGTGCCGCCGTTAACAAAGAGGATCTCGCCGGCTTTCAACTTCGCGTCGCGGAACAAGCCAAGATGCGCCGTGATGCCGACGAGCGAGACGGCAGCAACTTCTTCGTCGCGGACGGCTGGCGGAATTGCGTGCAACCAGCATTCGTCCACTGCGGCGAGCTCGGAAAAAGTACCCTGCCGCCCGGCAAAACCTTGATTCGAGGTCCACACGCGATCGCCAACCTTGAAGCGTTTCACTTGCGAGCCGGCTTCGACAACCAAGCCCGCGAGGTCACGGCCGAGGATGAACGGAAAACTAAGCTTGGCGGGAACGATTCCGCCGCGGACGTAAGTATCAATCGGGTTTACGTCCACCGCGGCGACCTTGATGAGACATTCAGTCGGGCCGGGTTTGGGCGCGGGCAAATCTCCGTAAATGATGACTTCCGGCGGACCGGTGCGGGTGATGTAGGCGGCTTTCATGCGGTGCAACTCCGCCCGCAGACTAATCGCGCTCGACGCGGTCGGGAAGTTCGTTTTGGTCGTCGCCGCGATGCGGGAAATGTTCGGCCAGTAACTCACCCGCCTTGGTGATGCCGAGCACGAGGCCCTCAGTGAACCGGCCTTGCTTGAAGCAGCCGGACATTTCGGTGGCGAGCAACCGCCAGAATTCCGGTCCGCAACGCCGGTGAATGTCTTCATCGCCGATCACGGCGAAGCGGCGCGTGCGCGGCGCGATGAAGATCAACACCCCGTTACGTTCGCGGGTTTTCGTCATGCCAAGGCGGGTGAAAGTCACCTGCGCCGCGATGACGGCGTCGTCAATTTCCTTCTCACTCACAAAGACGCGAATCTCACCGGAGGTTCGAGCTTCGGCAGCTTTGATCGCGGCGACGATTTCGTCATCGCGGACTTGGGCGAGGAATTCCCTGGTTTGCATGGCTACCAACTCCCTCCCGCGCCGCCGCCGCCGAAGTCACCGCCGCCGCCGGAAAATCCGCCGCTGATCGAGGAGCCGCCACCCCCACCGGACCACCCGCCGCCACTCCAGCCGCCCGAACTCCAACCGCCACCCGTCCAGCCGCCACTGGTCCACCCGCGACGGCTGTAGTAGCCACCTCGCGCGGCTTTGCGGACGGCGAGTAGGATCAGCAAGCCCACGGCGAGCACGATCAGCAAGGCGATCACCGGCGGACTGCCCCGGATGCCACGGCCCAGAGCTTCAGCCCGCGTTCGGCCCGTGCCTCTGTATTCGCCTTTCGTCGCCGCCAGAATGGCGTTTACACCGGCGGCCAAACCGCTATCAAAATCGTTATTGCGGAAACGAGGTTTGATTTCATCCTCAATGATGCGTTTGCAAAGCGCGTCCGGCAGCACGCCTTCGAGGCCGTATCCGACTTGCAAAAACATCTTCCGGTCCTGGGTAAAAACGAAAAGCACGGCGCCGTTGTTCCGGTCTTTCTGCCCGACTTTCCACGAACGGGCGATGCGCACCGTGTAATCCTCAATTGAGGAATCCGACTGCATCTTCGCGAAAATCGCGACCAGAATTTGATTGGAGGTCGTGCGCTCGAAATCTTCCAGTTGTTGATTCAACCGCGCATTGATTGCCGGCGAAACCACCGCGGCGCAATCGTTGAAGTAGGCTTTCGGCGGTGGCGGAATCACCTCGGCCGCGCACGCCACCAAAGTGACGGCGAGGGCGAAGGCCGAAAGGAATCGTTTCACCAGATCAATGATTCGTAGCCGCGGGTTTGCCGAAATCGAACTGGACCTTCGGCGGCGCTTCCGCACCGGGCGTGGCCGTGAAGTAAGGTTTCTCCTTGAAACCGAGCCAGCCGGCAAAGAACACGTTTGGGAACGACTTGATAGAAACGTTGTAGCCTTGAACGGCCTCGTTGAACTTGCCGCGCTCGACGGTGATGCGATTCTCCGTGCCTTCGAGCTGCGCCTGCAAATCACGGAAGGCGCTGGTAGCTTTCAGATCGGGATAGCGCTCAATCACAACCAGCAGCCGCGACAAGGCGGAGGACAGGCCGCGTTGGGCCTTTTCGAATTCGGCAAGCTTGGCGGCATCGGTGGGCGCGGAATTGGGATCAAGCTTGATCTGACCGACGGAAGCGCGGGCAGTGGTAATTTCGGTGAGGGTAGATTTCTCAAAATTCGCCGCGCCTGACACCGTGCTAACCAGATTTGGAATCAAGTCGGCGCGACGTTGATACACGTTTTGCACCTGGGCCCAGGCGGCGTCCACCGACTGCGAGCCCTTGACCATTTTGTTGTAGCTGGCACCGCCGGCAATGATCAAAGCGAGCGCGATGACGCCGAGCACGGCCAGAATTCCACAACCGATCGCAAATTTCTTCATAGGTTATCGATTGCTGGAAAACTAGGCCCACGCCGCTTCGTCAGCAATTACAATGCAGATGGCATAATATAGAAATCAAAGGGCCTTCGCCGGCAAGCGGCGAAGGCCCGAAGCAGAATTAAAACGATGAACCCGGTTACTTCTTCTCTTCCTTCTTTTCTGGCTGTGGTTGTTTTTGGAGCTTCTCCACGTCTTCGGCCTTGATGGTTTCGATCTTCGCGCCCTTCTTCATTTCTTCGAGCGAAGGCACTTTGATGATGTCGCTGGTCAACGGCTGCGCGGGCGGGGCCAGCGGCGGAACTACGGGGGGCGGGGCAGGCTTGAAGGAAAGCAGTTCCACATCGAAGAGCAGAGGCGCATGCGGGGCGATTTTCGGGGGTGAGCCGCGTTCGCCGTAGGCCAGGTCCGCCGGAATAAACAATTGCCACTTGGCGCCGGGCTTCATGCGAGTGAGGGCTTCGGTCCAGCCCTTGATCACCCGATTGGCCGGAGTGGTGTAGGGTTTGCCGGCCTTGGCGTTGGAATCGAATTCCGTGCCGTCAATCAAGGTCCCGCGGTAATTCACTTCCACGGTGTCCTCGGCTTTCGGAGACTCGCCGCTGCCTTCAGCGAGCACCTTGTATTGCAGCCCGTTCGGAAGGGTAATGATGCCGGGTTTGGTCTTATTCGCGGTCAGGAAGGCTTCGCCCTCGACTTTGTTCTTCTCGCCCTGTTCCTTGAGCTTCTCGGCCTGAATGCGCTGCTTCTCCTGCTGCTTGGCCATGATCTCCTGGCGCAATTTGTTGAAGGTGTCGCGCATCTCCTGATCAGTCAGGAGCAATGTGCCACCGGCCTTGGCGTCTTTGAGGCCGCGCATCAGGATGTCCGGGTCAATTTCGATCTCCGACTGGCGGAGGCGGTTGCCGGTGTCCGCGCCGATGGCGTAGCTCACCCGCTCCAGATCGCTCTTGAATTTGTTGGTCTCCTCCGCGCGCGCCGCCCCCGCGGTCAGCAACACGGTCAATAAGGTGTAAATCACTGGCTTGGTATTCATGGCGCGGAACTATTCAAAATTTGCTTCGCCAATTCAAACTGTTTCTGGCGGCCGTTTTTCAGACAGCGGGCGGGGAAAAATGTTCGCTTTCACGTCTGAACAAAAGCGTCTATAGTCAGTCAAACTTGCTCATACAGTGAAACGAATAAATCTTTCCGTGGCGGCGTGGCCTCTGCGTGCCTGGCTGGTAGCGCTGGGGGCTACCGGGGTCTTTACGGCGGCATCGGCCGCGGTGGAAACAGTTGAGGCGAAATCAGTTGCCAGCCACACCCTCGCTGTCGGCGATGCCGCGCCGAAGATCTCGCTGGCCCCCCTTTCACCCGGCCCGAACGATGGACGCATCGCGTATGTTACGGCACAGATGCTTTGGCAGAACCACTACTCGCATCACCCGCTGGACAACACCTACTCGGAGATGTTCTTTGACCGCTATCTTGAGGCGCTTGACCCCCAGCATCTGCATTTTACTCAAGCGGACCTGACTGAATTCAATCACTACCGGGATCGGCTGGATGATCTCACCGTCACCAACAAGCGAACCGGCGACGCCACGCCGGCCTTCGAAATCTTCAATCGCTTTTTACAACGCTTGGAACAGCGGGTGGCTTTCGCGGAACAGGAGCTCAAGCAGGCGAAATTCGAGTTCACGGCGGAGGAACGGATGCCCATCAGCCGCAAAGATGCGCCGTATCCGCAGGACTTGGAAGCGGCCAAGAAGCTCTGGTGGCAGCGGCTGCGTTATGAATACTTGCAGGAAAAACTCGCCAAGCACAGCGCGAAGGACGCCCCGCAGGCCAAGGGCACTTCGACCGAACCAGCCCATTCTGCGGCGCTACAAAACACTGCGGGTGAAGGCAGGAAGAAGAGCGAGAGCGAGGAAATCGTTGAGACCCTTTCCCGCCGTTACGCCCGCAACCTCCGCCTGTTCCGGGAATGGGACAACGAGGACGTGATGCAGACCTACCTCACGGCGCTCGCCCACGTTTACGATCCGCACTCGGATTACATGAACAAGCTGCAGGCGGACAATTTCGCCATCGGCATGAACAATACGCTTTTCGGCATCGGCGCGGTCCTGACCACCGATCTGGATGGTTTCTGCAAGATTCAAGAATTGAAGCCCGGGCCCGCGATGAATAGCAAGAAGATCAAGGCCGGCGATCGGATCGTGGCGGTGGCCCAAAGCAACGCTCCGCCGGTGGACGCCATCGAAATGGCGCTCAACAAGGTGGTGCAAATGATCCGCGGGCCCAAGGGCACCGAGGTCCGCCTGACCGTGCAACCGGCCAACAAGGACGCCGCCGACCGTTACGTCCTAAGCTTGGTCCGCGACGAAATCAAACTCGAGGATCAAGCCGCCAAAGGCAAGGTGATCGAGCTGCCCAGCAGCGGAGCAGAACCGTTGCGGCTCGGGGTGATTGATCTGCCGTCGTTTTATGCGCCCATGGATGTCGGGCGCCTGGCCAGCCTGCCAGAGATGGAGCGCGCGGGCCGGCATAATTACGGGCGCTACACCTCGGTGGACGTCGCGGCATTGCTTAGGAAGTTCAAGGACGAGAAAGTCTCCGGGGTTATTCTTGATCTGCGGCGCAACGGGGGTGGGTCGCTTGAGGAGGCCATCAAGCTCACCGGCCTGTTCATCAAGGAAGGCCCGGTGGTTCAGGTGCGGAACTCCAATGGCGACGTGGTCGAAGACCGCGACGACGTTGACGGCGTGGCCTACGATGGGCCGTTGATTATTCTGACTAGCCGTTTCAGCGCCTCGGCGTCGGAAATTCTCGCCGGGGCGTTGCAGGATTACGGGCGTGCTTTGATCGTGGGCGACCAATCCACGCACGGCAAGGGCACGGTGCAAAACCTCAACGCGTTACGTCCGTGGGTCACGCCGGCCACTGCCACTGCCACGAATGACCCCGGCGCGCTTAAGGTAACGATCCGCAAGTTTTACCGCGCCAGCGGCGCCTCGACGCAATTGAAGGGCGTTTTGCCAGACATCGTTCTGCCTTCGGTGCTGAATTACTCGGAAGACATTGGGGAATCCGCCTTCGAGAACGCGCTGGCGTGGGACGAGATCCCGAGCGCCAAGTTCCAGAAGGTTGGCTTGGTCACACCTTATCTGGGCGAACTGCTCCGCCGTTCCTCGGCGCGGATCGCCACAAATCAGGACTACGTTTACATCCGTGAGGACATCGAAAAATTCCGCACCGCTCAGGCGGACAAGACCGTTTCGCTCAACGAAGCGCAACGCTTAAAGGAAAAGGAGGAAGGCGAGGCGCGGCAGAAGGCCCGGGACAAGGAACGACTGGCGCGCAAGGAGTCGGACGCAAAAGTTTATGAACTCGCGCTCAAGCAGGTGGATTTGCCGGGGCTGCCGCCACCCGTCCAAAAGACCAATGCCGAACTGGCCAAGCTCACGGGCAACAAGACCACCGCTGCCGGTTTCAGCACCAACTCCGCAGCGGTGACGCCCAAGGCGATCAGCCCTGGTCCCGGCCTTGAGGACGAAGCCGAAGAGGAAAAAGCACCTGCCGTGGACGCGACTCTGGAAGAAGCGGAACGGATTTTGACGGACTACATTTCGCTGCTTAACAAGAAAAACCTCGCCAAGACCGAACCCTAGGTCACAGGCTTGAACCCTATGAAGAAAACCATCGCCCTGTTCCTGGTGGTGGCTGCGGCCTGCGGACCGGCCGTGGCGCAATACGGCAACGTGAAGCAGAAGGCGCGCGACGTAAACAACCGCATCAATGAACGGCACAACGCGGCCGGAGAGGGTGCGCCGCCGCCCGGTTACGCCGAGCGGTACGGCCTCCGCCCCGGCACCCCCGCTCCCCAGCCGGCCGCTCCCGCGGCACCAGCCGCGGCTCCACCCGTTGCCGCGCCCGCCAAACCCAGCACCCAACAGCAAGCCGCCACGAAACTGAAGGCCGACATCGCAGCCGTACGAACCAAAGGCGAAGTCAGTGCGGAGGATAAGAAGCAGTTCATCGAGGATTTACAGCTCGCGGTGCTCGGCAAGAGCCGGCCTTCCCACACCACGTTGACCCAATTCACGGATGGGTTTCTGCCGGTGATTGCCGCCAAGGGAACAACGGCCGCCAACGACGCCAAGATCGTCCAGAACCTGGTGGTGGCGTTGAATTGCGCCGGGCTTTCCGGCACCCGCACGAAAGAAATTGTGGGCGAAGTCGAGGCCGCCCTGACCCGCTCCGGCGCCGCGGCCCCCGAGGCGGGCAAGGCGTCGGAAAAGCTCGGGATCATCATGGTGGAAATTCAAGGCGGCGCGAGCCACTGAGCGCATGGGCCACGCGGTCAAGGTGAAGTGCCCGACCTGCCGCGAGACCGGCGATTGGTTGAACGGGAATACCGCGCCGTTCTGTTCGCCCCGCTGCAAATTGATTGACCTCGGCAAATGGCTCGGTGGCGAACATGCCATCTCCGAGCCGTTGCGGCCCGAGCATCTCGAAAAGTTTGCCGACCTTCCCGCGGGGGAACAGCTCGACCGGCCCGGGCCGGACTGAGCAGGCTGTAAGGTTTCGCCGCGTTAATGCGACGTTTCAAGCGAACATGAAAAAGCTGATTGCCCTGATGCTGTGCGCCAGCGCGCTGGGCTTGCGCGCGGCCGAACCGGCCAAACCTATGACGACCGAAACCAACCAGACCCAACTGGCCACCTTTGCGGGTGGCTGTTTTTGGTGTACGGAAGCCATCTTCGAGCGGCTGCCCGGCGTGAAATCCGTCACCAGCGGCTACACCGGCGGCCAGATGGAAAACCCGAGCTACCAATTGGTCTGCACCGCCACCACCGGCCATGCCGAGGCGATCCAAGTTGCGTTCGATCCGAAGCAAATCACCTACGAGAAGCTGGTCGCCACGTTCTGGGATGCCCACGATCCCACCACCCTCAACCGGCAGGGCGCGGACACCGGCACGCAATACCGCTCGGCGATCTTCTATCACAACGACGCCCAGAAACTCGCGGCGGAGAAATCCAAA
>WBZT01000587.1_pt1 | contig 17247 bp, 13 predicted proteins | sample 5204241 | NCBI WGS metagenome assembly WBZT01 (sample SAMN12344358, study PRJNA552823) | activated sludge metagenome | biome: Activated sludge suspended growth; feature: Nitrification reactor; material: Wastewater; isolation source: activated sludge from nitrification reactor of wastewater...
GGCAGAACGCACGTTCCTGCCGTGGCTGATCCACGAGCCGCCGCGCAACACGCGCCGGACGCCCGTCACCGCTCCGTGCGGGTCTGTCTGCGGCGTGCTCGGGTAGTCTCCGTACCAGTCGGCACACCACTCATATACGTTTCCGTGCATTTCGTACAGACCCCACGCGTTCGCCGGCAACGAGGCAACCGGTACGGTCTTTTCGCGATACAGGCCTTTCTCGCCATCGGCGTAGGGGTGGTTGCCATCGTAGTTGACCTGTTCCGGCGTGATGTTGGCGCCAAACGAGAACGCCGTCGTCGTCCCGGCACGGCAGGCGTATTCCCATTCGGCTTCGCTCGGCAGCCGCGCATCGAGGCCGGGTACGCGACGATCGAGCTTCGCCAGAAAATCCTGCACGTCGTCCCAGCTCACACTTTCCACCGGGTTGCGCGGGTCGTCCTGAAAGCGGCTCGGGTTGCTGCCCATCACCGCCATCCACAGCGCCTGTGTGCATGCGGTGTCGGCCAGCCAGTAGCCTTGCGTCAAAGTCACCTGGTGGGGCACCTCGTCGTCACGCCTCCATGGCTCGTCCACCGGCGAGCCCATCTCGAAGGTTCCGGGGGCGATCCAGCGGAAACGCTGCGTGACGTCGCCGACGCGGATGCTGACCCAGCGCCCGTACTCGTCCTTGCCGCCATCGCTGGCCCATTCCGGCAGTCGGTCCCGTTCCTCGTCGCCGGCTGGCTCGCCCGCCCACTGCGGCGGCTGCAGATCGGGCAGCGCACGATAGACCGGGCTATCGATCGTCGCGCCGGCCAGCGACGCCCTGATCGCTGCGCCGAGCTCGGCGCGCAAGCGTCTCGCCTCGACCGAGCCGACGTCTTCGCCGAGATGACGGTAGCGGATCACCGGCGGGTCGGAGAAAGCGCGCGGCAACGGCCACTGCTCTTCGGCGACGAGCAGCGTGCCCCGCGGGCGCAGCGCGAAACGGATACCCACCTGCAGCAATACCTCTTCCACCGAGGCCGACAGGTCGGCGACGACGACTTCGACCGCGTGCAGCGCACGCACGAGGGCTTCGTCGAGGCCGCCACCGTCCCACCGCAGACAGCGACACCCGGCACTCTCGACCGCCGCGCGCAACAGCGCGAACGAGGCGTCGAGGTCGAGCGTGCGGCCGCTGCGCGCATCCAGCCGTTTGCCGAAACCCTGGATGACGAGGCAGCGAGGCTGCGGGCCGCCGGCCGCAGCGGCCGGCGGCCGGGCACCTTCGTCGCGCGCAAGCCGCGGCGCTGCCAGCCGACTCTGCGCATACACCGGGCTGCCCAGATAGCCCGCGTCGGCTTGCTCGACGATGCCCTGCATTCGCCGGACGAATTGCCCGTACCCCGCGCCGCGCTTCCCGTCGTGCGGCGACAGGTAGCGGAGACTCCTGCCGCGCAGGGACGGCGGTCCGCTTTCCACGTCGCGCTGTTCGGCGACGACGAGCGTTGCCGACGGCCGCAGCGCCCAACAGACGCCGAGCAGGTAGAAGTCTTCCGGGTCGCCGGGCGAAAGGTCGCAGACGACGAGTTCGGCGTCGAGCAGCCGTTCGTAGAGCACGCGGCCGGCAGGGTCTCGGGTGCGCAGGTCGTCGCGCCCGACGACAGTCATGTCGAAAGCGGCGACCGCTTCGCCGATCATCGCTGCCAGCGCGGGCGCCGGCGCGCTGCCGGCGAGCAGCACGCAGAGCCTGCGCCGCGCACCGGCGCCGGCCTCGTCGGTCGCCTCCCCGGCTGTGGCGGGCGACGGCACTCCCTCGAGCCAGCTCACCGGGGAGCGGAGGACGACGTCGCCGACGCGAATTTCGTTGTCGCCGAGTGCGCGCAGGAGCGTCCGCGCGCGTTCGTCGTCGCCGCTGACCAGCGCATCCAGCCCTCGCGCGTACGCCAGCAACTCCTGCTCGTTGGCCAGCGGCAGCTCGATCGCCGAGGTGACGCCACCGAGGCGCAGCAGCGCGCTTGCATGCGGCGCGTCGCCGGCCTGCCGCAAGGCTTCGGCGAAGGCGTGCGCGGCGCTCGCCGGTTCGAGGAAAGCCAGCGCGACCCAGCGCTGAATGGCGAGAAATTCGGCGAGACGAGGATCGGCGCCGCGACTGGCCTGCTTTTCCATCGCCTCGACGTAGCGCCAGAGCAGTTCGGCGACGCGCCGCTCGCGCGCCTGCGCGTCGTCGCGATACAGCGAGCGCAGCAGCGCCAGGGCGTGCCAGCGCACCTGCGCGTCGATCCGGTAGTAGCCGCCGCCAAGCGTGCTGCACAGCGGCGAGAAGAGGACATCGGCGTCGATGCTCGCATCGCCGGCGCTGGCGCCGAGGAAATTGACGCGGATCAGGTCGAGCAGGTCGGCGCGCAGCGTTTCGGCGACCGACGCGTGCATCAGCAGCAGCAACGACTGGCGGCCGTAGTCGCTGGCGTACTGCGCAAGCGCGGCGTACGCTTCGCCGACTGCGAGCGGGCGCTGGCCGAGAGCGGCGGGATACGGCATCGGCGCTAACGCTGGCCGCGCAGGATGTCGACGGCGCGCAGCAGGCTGGCGGCGTCGAGCGGCAGCATCGGCAGCCGTGGCCGGCCGTCCGCGGCCGGAGCGTCGGCGATGCGTTCGGCGGTGGTGGCGCGCCAGCGCGCCGCCGGCATCGGGTTGAGCCAGACGATCGCGGCGAAGCGGCGTGCCGCTGCGGCGAGGAAGTCGATCGTCTGCCGCGCCCGCCGGTGGTTCAGGTAGCCGCGCGCGCTGCCGGCGTCGCTGACGATCAGCAGCGCGGCGCCGGCGTTCCTGCGCAGGAGATCGTCGAGCGGCTCGGCTTGTGTCAGTTCGACGTCGGCAAACAGTTTCCGCCGCGGCAGGTTGGCAAAGTAGCGCAGTTCGGCGCTGGCCAGGCGGCCGAGCGGCAGCGAGGCCGCGAGCGTGGCGAGGAAAGGACGCCACGGGTCCATGCTCGTGCTGGCGTCGGCGAGCACCAGCAGGCGCGCGCAGTTGCTGCGCGGCGGGCGACAGACGGGCCGTGCGAGCAGACCGCGGCGGCAACGCTCGCGGATCGTCGCCGGCAGGTCGATTTCGCTGCGCTGCCCGGCGCCCGCGCCGCTGCGCGTGCTGCGGCGAAAACGCCGCCAGAGAACGGCCAGATTGCGCGCGCTGATCGCTGCCTGCGGCTGCAGCACGTAGTGTTCGGCGATCTGCGGTGCCAGCGGCAAACGCGGCAGCGGCAAACCCTCGCCCTCGTGCCGCGCGGCGAACGAAATGCGGGCGCGTGCCTCGCCGGCCGCGCCACCGGTCTTGCCGGGCGAGCTTGCCGTCGGCGGCGGTACCGCCGGAGGAATCGTCGTGCGCCGGCTGCGCTCGCCGCTGGTGCCGGCGTGCACGCTTTCCTCGAGCGTGCTCACCACGCCCTCGACTCGCTCGAGCAGCGTCGGCGGCACTTCCGGAATGGCGTCGAACCAGCGCGCGATCAGCCGCCGTTCCGCTTCCGAACGCGCCCACAAAGCCAGCGCGAGTTCGCGCAGCGCCTGCCGACTGCCGGCTCCATGGCCGAGGCGCAAGGCGCGCAGGCCGTCGAGGTAGTCGCGAACGCCGACCGCGACGCCGTTCGCGCGCAACTCGCGGAACAGTCCGAGGAGCAGTGGCGGCAGTTCGCCGGCGTCGTTCAACGGCTCGCCTCCGCGGCGATGTGCGCACGATAGCGCTCGAGGTCGTGGCGAATCTTGAACAGCACCGCCTGGTCGGCGACCGTCAAGGGTTGCGAAACGACGCTCGCGCTGTTGCGCTGCTGCCAGTGGAGGACGCGCACCCAATCGACGAGTTCGCTGGTCGCCGGCAGCTTCTGTGCGCCGCTTGCCTGCGCGCGCTCGCGGACTTCGCAGAAGCGCTCGACGGCGCCGGCGATCAGTTCGTCGGCGACGTCTTCCTGGTGGACGGCGAGGTTCCGGCGGACGATTTCGGCGAGGATCGCGGGGTCGTCGGGGAAATCGAGCTGGACGTACAGGCAACGGCGCAGGAACGGTTCGGGCAACTGCTTCTCGCGGTTGCTGGTGATGATCACCAGCGGCCGGACGCCCTGCAGCGGGCCGGCGACGTGGCGCGCGAAACCCTTGTGCTCGAGGCAGGCGTCGCTCTCCTCGCGCGGCAGATCGTCGATGTCGAATTCGAAGCGGTCGAGGACGTCGAGCAGGTCGTTCGGGAACTCGATGTCGGCCTTGTCGATTTCGTCGATCAGCACGACACAGGGCTTGCCCTCGCGGATCGCGTACCCAAGCGGTTCGAGCGTGAGGTAGGGGTAGACGCTGCGCGCCAGCTGGTTGCCCGGGTTCTGCGCGTCCTGCAGGCGGCGCAGCGCGTCGAAGCGGTAGAGCAGGTCCTTGGCCTGCATCGTGCTCTTGACGGTGATGACGATCAGCCGGTCGGCGAGTTCTAGTTCTTCGGCCACGGCGGCAGCGAGGCGCGTCTTGCCGCAGCCGGCTTCGCCCTCGACGAGCAGCGGCCGTTCGAGGTGGATCGCCAGGTTGACGATCACGGCGGTCTCCGGCGCGGCAAGGTAGAAAGCACAGCTCTTGCCGGAGAAGGTGAGGTCGGGAGCTTTCTGCTGCGGCACGGTCATTGCCCTTTCCTTGAGGTAGCGTTGGCCCAGAAACCCTCGCGCTGGAGGCGATCGTAGACGTTGGCCGGATTGCCGTCGGGATGCGTCGCGTAATCGGCGATCTGCTGCCGGCGGTCGGCGCCGAGATCGATGCCGACCGACTTGCGCAATTCGCCAAGCCAGGTTCTGACCTGACTCGCGGTAATCGCGCCGAGTTCCGGCAGCGCCAGCAGGCGCTCGCAGTCGACGGCGCCACCGTTCGCCTCGTCGGAGCATACCGCCCCGCCGCATTCTCCGGCGAGGCACGCGTGGTCGACGACGAACCAGTACAGGCGTCCGCTGCCCGCTGCCGGCCGGCGGGCCAAGGCGGCGAGCAGCGGCTGCCAGAAATCCTGGCAGAAATGGAGAAGGCGTTGCGCCTGCTGGCCGGCACTGCGCTGGATGAAGACCAGCGAGCGGCGAGCCAGCGCGGCGGCAACTGCCACCGCCAGCGCCTCGATCGCCGCCTCGCCGATCACCGGCTCGCGCAGTTCGCTGCCCACCCAGCGGATCAGCGATTCGCTGCTGTCGGCATCGCCCGGTTGCCCGCAATGGAGCGAGAAGTCGTCGCCGCATTCGTCCCAGGGCTCGCCGGAGCGCGCGAGCCACTCGGCGAACTCGCGCTGGCCGTGGTTCTCCCGGCCATGGATGAGGAAAGCGACGGCGCGCTGCCCGGGCCGATCGTGGAACGCGGCGAGTGCGTCGGTCAGTGCCCGGCGCTGCGGCTCGCGACCGATGCGCCCGAGTTCGTCGGCGGGAATGTCGCCCTTCACCTGCCGGCGGTCGTCGATGGCGCGGCGCAACAGGGCCAGATTCCAGTGATTGACGCTAGCGATCGCCTTCTCGCGCAGTTCCTGCTCGTGTTCGTAGAAGAGCAGGATGCGCCCTGCCGCCCAGGAGCGGACCAGATTCAGGAACGCCGACTGCCGCTGGTCCTGCAGGCGGCGGGAAGCCTCGTCGGGGCATTCGAGCCGAAAGCAGGCGGCTGCCCACGCGCGCAGCCTGTCGTCGGCCTCGCTGCCCGGTAACGGCAGGAAGATGAAGATCGGGGCCGCCTGTTGCCGCGGCCAGCGCTCGAGCGCCCAGCCGAATTCGAGCTCGGTGATCGACTTGCTGTGGTCCGGAGGGATCCAGCCGTAACGATGACCGAACAGCCCCAGGTAGGCGTCGCGCGAGCAGACCTTGTCGCGGCAGACCTCGACGACGAACTGGCCGCCGGCCGCCCAGTCCTCCTGCAGCCACACCTGCGCCCCGTCCACGTTGCGCTGCAGCGCGTCGCGCACCGCTTCGCGATAGCTGCGGCAGTCCTGCGCCGTGGCGCTGAGGAAGATCTGGGAGATCTCGGCGATTTGCGTTGGTTGTGGCATCGCTGGCATCGGTCGTTGTGGCTGACTCGCTGCCCGCGGTCTGGCGAACGAACGGCCCTTGTCGGGCAATCATAGCCATTCGGCAAAGAGGCGCCAAGTGGGCAAGACCAAAGCACCGCCAGTCACGACGATTGTCGCGGGTCACTGATCGCGCCGTCTTTCCCACCCTCGACCGCAGGCTCCAGGAGACTTTCACGAACGATCGCCTGCGCGACGGGCACACCAGCGACCGCCCGCAAACCGCCGAAGGAGTAGAATGCGCCCCGTGACCGCCCTGCTCGTCCTGACCAATCTGCCCGACCGATCCGCCGCCGACGCGCTGGCCGAAGAACTCGTCGCGGCGCGGCTGGCTGCCTGCGTCAATATCCTGGCGCCGTGCCGTTCGGTGTACCGCTGGCAGGGGGCAATCGAGTCGGCGGAGGAAGTGCCGCTGCTGATCAAGACGAGCGAGGAACGTTTCCCGGCGCTGGCTGCGGCGATCCGTCGCCGGCATCCTTACGAACTGCCCGAAGTGATCGCGCTGCCGATCGTCGATGGGCTGCCGGAATATCTTGCCTGGGTCGCCGGCGAAACTTCCGGCGCCGATTGATTTCCGCAAACCCTTTACGATGATCCGCTGGCTGTTCGCCCTCCTCCTGAGCACCCTGGTACACGCCGAAGAGTTTCTCGACCCGGCGGTCGCTTTCCAGCCGAGCGCTCGCGCGCTCGACGGGCAGACGATCGAGGTCCGTTTCGACATCGCCAAGGGGTATTACCTGTACCGCAACAAGTTCCGCTTTGCCGCCGAGCCGGCGAGCGTGCAGCTCGGCAGCGCGATCCTGCCGCCGGGCAAGGAGAAGCACGACGACACTTTCGGCAAGGTCGAGGTCTACTACCAGGAGGCGGTGATCCGCCTGCCGGTCGAGCGCAACAGTTCGGGACCGCTGGCATTGACCCTCAAGCTCACCTCGCAGGGTTGCGCCGACGCCGGCATCTGCTATCCGCCGCAACAGCAGACAGTCGGCGTGCACTTGCCCGATCCGGCCGTTGCGGCTGCACCGCCGGGCCGCGCCACGGTCGGCGACGAGTCCGGGCGGATCGCGCAACTGTTCCGGCACGCCAGTTTCTGGGTACTCGTCGGCAGCTTTTTCGGCTTCGGATTGCTGCTGTCGCTGACGCCTTGCGTCTTCCCGATGATTCCGATCCTGTCGAGCATCATCGTCGGTGCCGGCCGCGACGGCCACGGCGTTTCGCACGCGCGCGGCTTTTCGCTCTCGCTCGGCTACGTGCTGGGAATGTCGGTGACCTACGCGGTGGCCGGCGTCGCCGCCGGACTGACCGGCACGTTGCTGGCGGCAACGCTGCAGAATCCTTGGGTGCTGGGGGCCTTTGCCGCGGTCTTCGTGCTCCTGTCGCTGTCGATGTTCGGTTTCTACGAGCTGCAAATGCCGACCTTGCTGCAGAGCCGGGTTTCAGAAGAAGCCAGCCATCTGCACGGCGGCTCGCTGCCGGCGGTGACGGCGATGGGCGCGCTGTCGGCGGTCATCGTCGGTCCCTGCGTCGCCGCGCCGCTGGCGGGAGCCCTGCTCTACATCGGGCAGAGCGGTGACGCGGTGAGCGGTGGTGCGGCGCTGTTCGCGATGGGGCTCGGCATGGGCGCGCCGCTACTGGCCGTCGGCGTCTCGGCCGGGACGCTGCTGCCCAAGTCGGGGCCGTGGATGGAAGCCGTCAAGAAGGCGTTTGGCGTGATTCTGCTGGCAACGGCCGTGTGGCTCGTTTCGCCGCTGATCCCGGTGGTCGCGCAGATGCTGGCCTGGTCGCTGCTGCTGATCATTCCGGCGATCTACCTGCACGCGCTCGATCCCCTGCCGCCGCACGCGCGCGGTGCGCAGCGCTTCTGGAAGGGAATCGGCATCGTCATGCTCCTGCTCGGCGCGGCGATGCTGCTCGGCACGCTGGCCGGTTCGCGTGACCCGCTGCAGCCTCTCTCGATATTGCGCAGCAGCGCGGCGAGCGTCGAGGCAAGACCACTGGCGTTCACGCGCGTCGCTTCGCTGGCCGAACTCGAAGCCCGGCTCGCGGCAGCCGACAGGCCGGTGCTGCTCGATTTCTACGCCGACTGGTGCGTCTCGTGCAAGGAGATGGAGCGCTTCACCTTCGCCGACGCGCGTGTCCGCGCCAGATTGTCCGGGTGGACGCTGCTGCAGGTCGATGTGACCGAAAACAGCGACGCCGACCGCGCCCTGTTGCAGCGCTTCGGGCTCTACGGCCCGCCGGCAATCCTCTTCTTCGCGCGCGGCGGCAAGGAGATCGCGGGCGTGCGCGTCGTCGGCTTTCAGAACGCCGACGAGTTTCTCGGCCTGCTGTCAGGCTTGGGTTAGACGCGACTGCTCATTGCAGCGCACCTGGCGACAGCGGCTTGCCGACGGGCAGCGAACGGGTGCCTGCCGGCAGGACGAATTCCGCTGTCGGCGCAAGGCTCCGCTCACGAAACGACGCAGGCGGCGGCGCCTGCCCGCGCAGCGGTGACCGGCCCGACAGGCCGAATTCCCGGGCCTCGGTATCGATCAGCATGCTGCGTTCGATGCGCTGGTTACCTTCGTAGCGGCCCGACGCCTGCGGGGCGAAGGAACCGTGACCAACGAGCAGGTTGTTGATCGCCCATACCTCGGTGGCCGGCGGCAAGCGGTCGGCCCAGACGTGCAGGAAACTGCCGCCCAGACGGTCGTTGACCAGCGTGTTGTGCGCCAGCAGCAAGGCGTTGTCCGGCCAGTGGCGACCCTCGGCGCCATAGGAAATCAGGTCCGGATTGTCGGTCGAGGCGCTCTGGCCGATGATGTTGCCGATCACCCAGGCGAGGCCGCCGTTCGGAAACTCGAGTTCGTACGAGGCACGGCCACCGACCCCATCCACGAGCATGTTGTACAGGATCGAGCTTTCGCGCGCGCGCGACTTGATCAAATGCCCGCGAAATCCTTGCTGGAAGCGGCTGCCGCGGACGCTCAGGCGGGCGATCGTGCCGGCATAGAGCAGGTGGTGCAACAGTCCCGCATGCGTCGGCGCCTCGCCAAACTCGCTGTCCTCGACTTCGAGCACGGCGTCGTCGAAATTGCTGGTCAGGATGCCCATTTCGTTGTCGAAAAAGGCACAGCGAACGACGCGCAGATGGCCTTTTTCGAAGCGTATCGCGGCGCCGTTGCCGTCCGCAACGCGGACTCCCCGGAATTCGAGATTATCGACGAGAATCTCGCCGTTGCGCACCACCCACAAGGCCTTGCCTTCGGCACTGTCGCCGTCGGCGATCAGAATCGGCCGCTTGCCGACGCCGCGGATCGTGAGCCGTGCCTGTGTCCAGACCACCGCCTGCCGCCGGTATTCTCCGGCGAGGATCTCGACGGTGTCGCCGTCGCGAGCCCGGCGTGCCGCTTCCGTAACGCTCCTGACCTTCTCGTGCGGACCGACGACGATCGTGCGCCCGCCTTTTGCCGGAGGCGAGTGCTTTCCGGCGGCAGTCCCGCCCTGCCCGGGCAGCATCCCCTGCCGGCGCTCCCCGGCCGTGGCGACGGCCGCCAATGCGACGAGCACGACGGAGAGCAGCAGTGCGCAGCGGTTCATCCTGGATTCGACAGCCCGCCGCCGACTCCGGCGTGCCTAGCCGTGCTTCGCCAAGACAGGAATGGCTACGACAGTTCGACCTGGGCGCCGAGCTCGACGACGCGGTTCGGTGGCAGCTTGAAGAATGCGGTCGCCGTATCGGCGTTGCGGAACATCCAGGTGAACAGGATCTGCCGCCATCTCGCCATGCGCGCACGCCTGGAGATCGGCATCGTGACGACCGTCTCGCGGCCGAGGAAGAACGAGGTCTCCATCATCTCGAAGGAGAGGCCGTGCTCGGCACACAGGTCCATGGCGCGCGGCAGATCGGGATCGTCCTTGAAGCCGTAGCGGACGAAGACCCGATGGAAGCCCGCGTCGAGCACTTCGACGCGCACGCGCCGGTCTTCGGGAACATACGGCACGTCCTCCGTAAGCACGTTGAGGAGCACCACCCGCTCGTGCAGCACCTTGTTGTGATAGAGGTTGTGCAGCAGCGCACGCGGCACGCTGTCCGGGTCGGCAGTCATGAACACACCGGTGCCATCGACGCGTTGCGGCCCGCCCTCGTGCAGACTGGCGATGAAGGCTTCGAGCGGAATCGAATCCAGGCGGAGCTTCTCGTAGAGCAGTTTGCGGCCCAGCTTCCAGGTCGAGAGCAGCGCGAACACGGTGAAACCCAAGGTCAGCGGGAACCAGCCGCCATCGAGAATCTTGATCACGTTGGCCGAGAAAAAGGCAAAATCGACGACGACGAAGAACACCAGAAACAGCGCCGCACGCGGCCAGCTCCACTTCCACAGGGCGCGAACGACGACGAAAGCGAGAATCGTGTCGATCATCATCGTCAGCGTCACGGCGATGCCGTAGGCCGAAGCCAGGTTCGACGACGAGCGGAAGCCGAGGACGACGATGATCACCGTCAGCAGCAGCAACCAGTTGATGTTGGGGACGTAAATCTGGCCCTTTTCGCGCTCGGAGGTGAATTTGATCTGAATGCGCGGACAGTAGCCGAGCTGCATGGCCTGGCTGGTCAGGGAAAACGCGCCCGAAATCACCGCCTGCGAAGCGATGACGGTGGCGACCGTGGCCAGGACGACGAGCGGGATCAGCAGCATCTCGGTCGGCGCCAGCAGGAAGAATGGGTTTTCGATCGCTTTCGGATCGTTGAGGATCAACGCGCCCTGACCGAGATAGTTGAGATAGAGCAGCGGGAAGACGAAGGCGAACCAGGCCCACTTGATCGAGCGGCGACCGAAATGCCCCATGTCGGCGTAAAGCGCTTCGCCGCCGGTGATCGCCAGCACCACCGAGCCGAGCGCCAGGTAGGCGAGGCCGCGGTGTTCGGCGAAAAAAGCCAGCCCATACCAGGGGTTGATCGCCGCCAGCACTGCCGGATACTGGATCACGTTCCACAGGCCGAGCAGTCCGAGCGTGGCGAACCAGAACATCATGATCGGGCCGAACAGTGCCCCGACGGCCGCCGTGCCGTGCCGCTGGAAAAGGAAGAGCGCGATCAGAATGGCGACGGTGCTCGGCACGATGTACGGCGTCAGCACCGGTGTCACCACCTCGAGCCCTTCGACCGCAGAGAGGACCGACATCGCCGGCGTGATCACCGCGTCACCATAAAACAGTGCGGCGCCGAAGATGCCCAGCGCCGACATCAGCCACAGGATACGCGGTGAGGCATTCGCCGTGCGCGACGCCAGGGCGGTCAGCGCCATGATGCCGCCTTCGCCCTTGTTGTCGGCGCGCATGATGAAGAGGACGTACTTCATCGATACGGTGATGGTCAATGCCCAGAAAACCAGCGAGAGGATGCCCAGCACGTTGTCCGGGCTGACTTCGACCGCATGCGGACCGCCGAAGACTTCTTTCATCGTGTACAGCGGACTGGTGCCGATGTCGCCGAAGACGACGCCCATGGCTGCCAATGCGGTGGCGGCGAGACCCGAGTGCTCGCCATGCGGCGCGTCGGCAGCCGCCATGCTTGTGGACGTCATTTTTCCTCCCCGGACGATCTCCACGGGATCCGACCCGTGCCATTTTCGTTCCACGCGTCGGCAGAGCCCGCAGACCTGCCGTCCCTGGCCGATCGGCACCTCCTGGACGAGCGCTCGTCAACCTTGGTGCTTGCCGCAATGCAGCATAACGGCGGCCGCCATTGTAGGACGAATGAAAATCCCTCACAAGCATAAAAGTGTCCGCTTTGGGATAAACTTCCAGAGATTCCCGAAGCCCTCCGCGGCGGCCCGAGGAGCCTCCCGTTTCATGCCATTGTTATTGCAGATGCGGCGTGGTCCGACGCCGTCTTGGGCTTCGGTTTTGGGCTTCGGTCAAGGAGTATCGCCCCATGAACCAGGAAACCATCTGGAGCAATCGCTACCGGGATGCCGGCGACGAATATCTGTTCGGCACCGAGCCGAACCGCTTTCTCGCGCGGCATGCTGCCCTGCTGCGCAACGGAGAAAGCAACGCACCGACGGCGCTGGCGGTCGCCGACGGCGAAGGGCGGAACTCGGTCTGGCTGGCCGAGCAGGGCCTGCACGTCACCGCGGTCGACATCTCCGAAGTAGCCGTGACCAAGGCGCGACGCCTCGCCGCCCATCGCCGGGTCGAGGTGCGCTTCCTGCTTGCCGACATGCTGGCTCCCGACTGGCCGCCCGCGGAACTGCATGCGGCGTTCGACTGGGTCGTCGGCATCTTCATCCAGTTTGCCGACCCCGGGCAACGCGCGCGACAGTTGGCGGGAATGCGGCAGGCAACGCGGCCGGGCGGGAGAATCCTGCTCCAGGGTTACACGCCGAAGCAGCTCGACTATGGCACCGGCGGCCCTTCGGCGATCGAGAATCTATACACCAGGGAACTGCTGCGCGCCGCCTTCGCCGAGTGGGAAATCGAGGAACTCGTCGAATACGAGGACGAAATTGCCGAAGGCGCGGGACACCGGGGCCGTTCCGCGCTGATCGGCCTCGTCGCCCGCAGACCCGAGGCCAAGCGGGCTGTGGAGCCACGGCCGGCGGGCGAACCGGTAGCGCAGCTTCCACCCGTCTGACCGCCTCTGGTCACGCGAAGACCGCCCCGGCCAGCCCCGAACGCAAGGCCGCCGCGCGCCCGGCTTCAGGCTTTCAGCAGTTCGTCGCGATTCCCCAGCCAGCGCTGCAGGTGCCGGCGGGCGCGCGCCGGGTCGTCGCGCAGCATGCGCACCGCCTGTACCCGCGCGAATTCGACGAGATCGGCGTCGGCATCGAGGTCAGCGTAACGCAACAGCGGCATTCCCGACTGGCGGCTGCCGATGAACTCGCCGGGACCTCGCAGGTGAAGGTCGTGACGGGCGATCTCGAAGCCGTCGGCGTGTTCGAAAATGACCTTGAGGCGCGCCCGCGCAGCGGCCGACAAGGGCTGCTGGTAGAGGAGCACGCACACCGACTCGTGGCTGCCACGCCCGACGCGACCGCGCAGCTGATGGAGTTGCGCCAACCCGAAGCGCTCGGCGTGTTCGATGACCATCAGGCTGGCGTTGGCGACGTCGACGCCCACTTCGATGACGGTCGTCGCGACCAGCACGTCGATCTCGCCGGCGACGAAAGCGGCCATCACCGCAGCCTTTTCCTCGCTGCGCAGGCGGCCATGGAGCAGACCGACGCGGTGGTCGGCAAGCGCGACGCCGAGCGCCGCGTGGGTATCGAGCGCCGCCTGCAGATCGAGCTTGGCCGACTCCTCGATCAGCGGACAGACCCAGTACGCCTGTCTTCCCCTGCCGACCAGCGCGCGCACTGCGGCAACCACCTCGTCGCGGCGTGCGTCGGAGAACAGCCGGGTACGCACCGGCGAGCGGCCTGGCGGCATCTCATCGATCACCGACACGTCGAGATCGGCGTAGTAGGTCATCGCCAGGGTGCGCGGAATCGGCGTCGCCGACATCATCAACTGGTGCGGGTTGCCCCCCTTGCGCCGCAGTTCGAGCCGCTGCCTGACACCGAAGCGATGCTGCTCATCGACGATGACCAATCCGAGGTGGGCAAAATCGACGCTTTCCTGGATCAGCGCGTGCGTGCCGACAATCAGTTGGGCAGTTGTCGCGGCCTGCAACCGCCTTTCCCGCCGGACGCCCTTCGGCAAACCACCGGCCAGCCACAGGAGCTCGACACCGAGCGGTTCGAGCCAAGCCCGCAACTTCAGGAAATGCTGCTCGGCCAGAATTTCCGTCGGCGCCATGAACGCCGTCTGGTAACCCGCCTCGATCGTCTGACAGGCGGCGAGCGCAGCGACGATCGTCTTGCCGCTGCCGACGTCGCCCTGCAGCAGCCGCTGCATCGGATGGGGCTGGCCGAGGTCGGCGGCAATTTCGGCAACGACGCGTCGCTGCGCGCCAGTCAGGAAAAACGGCAGCGCCGCTGCGAGACGGCCAGCGAGCTTTCCGGCGGCAAGCAGCACCGGCGCACCCTTGCGTCTGCGTGCGAGATAGGCATGGCGCAGCGAGAGTTGCTGCGCCAGCAGTTCGTCGAACTTGACACGCCGCCAGGCCGGGTGGCTGCGCGCCTGCAGCGCGTCCACGCCCAGCGTGCGCGGCGGCGCGTGCAGGAGGGTCACGGCGCTCGCAAACGACGGCAGCGAATGGCTGCTCAACCACGCCTCGTCGAGCAACTCGACAAGATCGGCATCCTCCAGCGCGCGTGCGATCAGTCGCCGCAACGCGCCCTGTGACAGGCCGGCGGTGGTCGGATAAACGGGAGTCAGCGATTGCGGCAATGCCTCATCCTCGGTGACCACGCGGTAACGCGGATGCACCATCTCCGGCCCGCAATAGCCGCAGCGGATTTCGCCGAAGACGCGCAGCCGTTGCCCTCGATCGCGCGCATTTTCCAGCACCCGTTGTTGGCTGCCGTAGAAACTCAGAAAACGCAGATCTAGAACGCTGCCGTCGCCACTCGCATCGCCGACCCTGGCGACCAGTTGCCTGTGCGGTGCCGCCTTGACGGTCACGTCGACGATGCGGCCTTCGATCAGCAACGGAACCCCCGTCGGCGCACCGGCGATGGCGGTGATCTGCGTCTCGTCCTCGTAACGCGACGGCAAGTGCAGCACGAGATCGTCGAGCCGCTCGAGCCCGAGCTTCTTCAGCCGATTGCGGATGGCTGGCGGCGCGTCGATCGCGTCCGCCATCGGCATCAGTCGGCGACCACCATCACCGCATCGGCCTCGACCAGAGCACCTCGCGGCAGCGCCGCGACACCGACCGCCGCCCGGGCCGGGAACGGCTGGAAGAAATAGCTGGCCATCACTTCATTGACCCTGGCGAAATGCGCCAGGTCGGTGAGGAAGACGTTGAGTTTGACGACGTCGGCCAACGAACCGCCGGCTGCTTCGGCCACCGCCTTGAGGTTGTCGAAGACGCGAACGATCTGCGCGTCGATTCCGTCGACCAGTTGCATGCTGGCAGGGTCCAGGCCGATCTGACCGGAGAGGTAGACGGTATTGCCTACCCGGACCGCCTGCGAATAGGTGCCGATCGCCGCCGGTGCATGCGCTGTGGAAATGATCGTTCGTGCCATGGTGCTGTCCTCTACAATGTGTCAGGTGGAGAAACCGAAATATTAAACCGCGAAGGAAATGACCAGCACGCTCATCGCCAACCTCGAAAAGTTGCTCGGCGGCCCGCGCGACGGCGCCCTGTTGCGCTATTCGCTGGGCAGCGAATACCTCAAGGCCGGCAATCACGAACAGGCCGCCGCCTGCCTGCGCGAGGCGGTCGCGCGCGATGCGGGACATTCCGCTGCCTGGAAGCTGCTTGGCAAGGCACTCGCCGAGGGTGGCCACGAGAGCGAGGCGCTGGCCGCGTACGAACAGGGGATCGCCGTCGCCAGGTCCAGGGGGGACATCCAGGCGGCCAGGGAGATGATCGTCTTTGCCCGGCGGCTGCGCCGGCAACTGCCGACGGCCGAGTCCTGATCCGGGGCAAGGGCCTTCCGCGTTCGCCAGAACCCGAGGCATCGCAGCGGGCACGCACCTACCTTCCCTCGCCGCGCCTGCGCGCCAACGCCACGACCAGATCGGCCTCGGCACGCGCGATGCCGCAATGACGTGCAATGGTGGTCGCGTCGTGCCCCTGGACTGCCAACTGCATGGCGTCGCTGTACAGCGGCGAGGCCGCCTGCGGCGGATCGAGCGAGGGTACGGAAGCTTGCAGCAGTTCCTCGCGCAGGGCCACCACTTCGGCGCGCAGTTCGTCCCGCAGTCCGCCCAGCTCACAACGCAGTTGATACAGCTCGCGCCGCAGGGCGTCGATCACTGCCTGCCCGGGAATCTCCGGTGGCGGCTCGTTCCAGGGAAACTCCTCACGTGGCGCCTCGCCATTGCCCACCGATTCGCCCGCGGTGGCTGTCGCCGGCGCATTGCTGGCCGGCTCGACCGGCGCCATCGTTGTCTCCTGGATCGCGGCATAGGCGGCAACCGCCGATTCCACCGGCAGCGGCGGCGGCGCGGCAGCCGCGCGCTGCAGCCGCGTCAGGCGCACATAGAGGACGATGATGTAGAGGACGAGCAGCGCGATGATCGCGATCAGACCCTCGCGCCAACCCAGACTTTCCAGCAGCTCGAAATCCATTTGGCGCCTTCGTGACCGTGTCCGCCGGACATTATGCCAGACACTTCGCTCGCGCCAAGAAGCATCGTGCCCCCCACCGGCGGCGCCCGCTGCGGCGCAGGCCCCGGCCGTTAATACGGACGAGGCCTGCGCCGCCGGCCACTACGGGATCGCCTCGAACAGCCCTGCGGCGCCCATGCCGGTACCGATGCACATGCTCACCATGCCGTAGCGCTGCCGGGTGCGCCGCAGTCCATGCACCAGGGTTGCCGTCCGGATCGCTCCGGTCGCTCCAAGCGGATGGCCGAGGGCAATGGCGCCGCCCAGCGGGTTCACCTTGACCGGATCGACGTCGAGCGTGCGCACGACGGCCAGCGCCTGCGCAGCGAAGGCCTCATTGAGCTCGATCCAGTCCACTTCGTGCTGCGCGATGCCGGCCTGGGCGAGCACTCTCGGAATCGCTTCGACCGGCCCGATGCCCATGATCTCGGGCGCCACACCAGCCACCGCGAAGCCGGCAAAGCGTGCCATCGGCTGGAGTTCGAACTGCTTGAGGACATTTTCCGAAACCAGCAGGACGGCGGCAGCACCATCGGACATCTGCGAGCTGTTGCCGGCAGTCACCGAACCTCGCGCGGAAAAGGCCGGCCGCAATCGGGCCAGCCCGTCGCAGCTGGTGTCCGCACGCGGCCCCTCGTCGTCTTCGGCCAGGTACTCCCGGACTTTCACGTCGCCAGTCTGCAGATCCGGAACGCGTGCCGACACCGGGTAGGGCGAAATCTCGGCCCGGAAATGGCCCGCCGTGATTGCCGTGCAGGCCTTCTGGTGCGAGGCGAGCGCGAAGGCGTCCTGATCTTCGCGCGAGATCTGCCAGCGCGTGGCGACCTTCTCGGCGGTGATGCCCATCCCGAAGCCGATCGCGTAGTTCTCTTCCTTCGCGAAGATCGCCGGATTGATCGCCATCTTGTTGCCGACGATCTGGTTCATCAGCGACATCGTTTCGCAGCCCGCGGCGATCATCACGTCGGCTTCCCCAAGGCGGATGCGGTCCGCCGCCATCGCCACCGCCTGCAGGCCGGACGCGCAGA
>WBZT01001470.1_pt1 | contig 17243 bp, 12 predicted proteins | sample 5204241 | NCBI WGS metagenome assembly WBZT01 (sample SAMN12344358, study PRJNA552823) | activated sludge metagenome | biome: Activated sludge suspended growth; feature: Nitrification reactor; material: Wastewater; isolation source: activated sludge from nitrification reactor of wastewater...
CCAGAGCGAGGCGGCGCGCCGCCTCGGCATCACCGAAGGCGGCCTGCGGTACAAGCTGCGCAAGTGGAGCGGTGCCGCGGGCGCGGCGGACGCCGACACTGCGGGCGACGACGCATCGCCGGCGAACTCGTAGTCGCCTGCGAGTTCGCGCCGCGTCGCTCGCAGTTTTCTTCGAATGCGATCACCCGCGCGGTCCGCGAGCATCACGATTCGCCCGAAACGCCGCGATCTTCCTCCGTTCTCGGAGTTGGCCCGCTGCCTGCAATGAGCGCCAGTGCCCTGGCCAATCCAGAGTCGCCAGCGGGCGACCGAACTCGGAGGAGGAAGTCATGAACAGCCGTTCCCGGATGATGGCGATGGTGGTGGGCACGCTCGTGGCGGTGGCAGTGGCGTCGTCCGCGCATGCGGCCAACAACTGCGGCAACGTTCCCCCGCGTGACGGCACGGGCCAGCAGCTCGGTCGCCGCAACGCCGCGCGCGTGTCGATGGTCTCGACGCTCAAGCTCGCGTGGCGCTACGCGCTCCCGCTGCAGCTGACCGGATTCGGCTGGGGGCCCGGTGACGGTACGGGCTTCGGTGGCGACGGCCCGCTGGACGGCACCGGTTACGGGCCCGGCGGCGGCGAGGCGATCGGCATCTGCGACGGAACCGGTCCGAACGGAACGATCACGCGTCGCGGTCGCTGAGCGAAGGAGCCGCGATGTGGGACGGCCGGGCCTTCACGGCCCGGCCGTCGGCTTTCGGAACACGGCGCGTGATGGCGGCCGCCTGCGGGACTCGCGTCCTGGCGATTCCCGGCGCCCCTCACGCGCCGGTCCGTTCCAGTGCATGGGAAGTGCTGCGTGACGGTCCGGGAATGCCGGGGTTCCATGGATGAGCGCCCTCTCGCGCGTCGCGAGCGGCTTTCGCTCGTCGTCACGTCGTGACCCCCGCCCGCGCCGGCGCACCCTCGGGCCCCGCCAACCGGGCGTTTCCGAGGAGTGCCTCCCCATGCGCCGGATCCTCGTCTCGATCACGTGCGGACTGCTGCTGTTCGCCGCAGCCGCGCCCGCGTTCGCCGACTGGCCGCACGACCCCACCGCGACCGGGCTCAGCGTCACCAGTCGCGGTTCGTACTACCAGCTCTCGTGCAGCGATGGCGCGGGCGGCATGTATGTCGCCTTCAGCGACGGCGCCAACTACGACGTCGTCGTCCAGCACGTGCTCGCCGACGGCACGACGCCGTGGGGGCAGGCGGGCGTGATCGTCGGCGCCCACGCGCTGTACGGCGCCGAGAGCCTCGTGCCGGACGGCAACGGCGGCTGCATCGTCTCGTGGAGCACCACGCAGTACACGAACGGCGCCGACGTCTACGTCCAGCGCCTCAACGCCAGCGGGACCCCGCTCTGGGGCGCGAACGGTGTCGTGGTGTGCAACGCCGCGAACAACCAGGTCGGATCGCGGGTGTGCGCCGACGCCTACTTCGGCGGTGCGTACGTGGTGTGGCAGGACGATCGCGCCGGCGTCGGCGCGTCCGACCTCTACTACCAGGTCGTCTCGAGCGGCGGGATGGCCCAGCTGACGGCCAACGGCGTGATCGTCTGCAACGGGGCGAGCACGCAGAACAACCTCGCCATCGTCTACGACAACTACTTCTACGCCTACGTCGGCTGGATGGACTGGCGGGGCGCTCACCCTTCGCCCTACGTGCAGCGGGTCGCGCGCAACGGCAGCGTGTCGTGGACGACCAACGGCGTCGCGCTCAACACGGCGAGTGCGGACGCGTACGGCCTCACCATGATTCCCGGCGCCCACAACGACGCCTTCCTCGCCTGGCACGAGTGGCGCAGCGGCAACTCGGACGTCTTCGCGCAGCGCATCAACGGTTCCGCGCCGATCCTGTGGACGGCGAACGGCGTGCCGGTGACGACCAACACGTTCGACCAGACCGACGCCGCACTCGTCAGCGACGGCTCGGGTGGCGTCATCGTGGCGTGGCGCGACGCGCGCAACAGCAGCGTCGACCTCTACGCGCAGCGCCTGACCGCCGCCGGCACTGCGGCGTGGACGACCAACGGAGTCGCCGCGTGCACGGCGGCCGGAGACCAGCAGAAACCGGCGGCCGTCACCGATGGCAGCGGCGGGGCCGTGATCTCGTGGCTCGACCTGCGCAGCCTCACGGACAACGAGGTCTACGCGCAGCACGTTTCCAGCGCGGGCGGCATGGTGTGGACGGCCGACGGGGTCGCGATCCACACGCTCGGAACGGGGGTGGGCGAACAGACCACGGTGTCCGACGGCGCCGGCGGCGTGTTGACCGCGTGGACGCGCAGCGGCTTCGACTACGTCTCGAAGGTCGATCGCTTCGGCGTGCTCGGCGGCGCGGCGCCGGCGATCACCGCGATCGACGACGTGCCCAACGATCAGGGCGGCTACGTCTCCATCCGCTGGAACAAGAGCTGGCTCGACAACTCGCCCGGCGGCCAGATCTCCTACTACTACGTGTGGCGGCAGGTGCCGCAGGTGATGGCGCAAGCCGCGCTGCGCGCGGGCGCGAAGCTGGCCGGCGCGAACGAGGAGCCCCGTGTCGGCGCGCTGCGCGCGACCGAGTACGCCGCGACCACCTACTACTGGGAGTTCCTCGGTTCGGTGACCGCGATGGGTCAGGCGGGCTACAGCGTGGTGGAGCCGACGCGCGGCGACTCGATCGCGGGTTCGAACCCGAGCACGCTGTTCATGATCGAGGCGCGGTACAACCTGATCAGCGGCGCGTACTGGGACTCCGGGCCGTTCGGCGGCTACTCGGTGGACAACGTCGCACCCGCGACGCCGGCGCCGTTCACCGGCGCGTACGAGAACGGGCTCGTGGCGCTGCAATGGGGCGCGAGCACGGCGAGCGATTTCGCCGAGTACCGGCTCTATCGCGGCGGCACGAGCAGCTTCGTGCCCGGGCCCTCGACCTACGTTGGCTCGCTTCTCGATCCGTCGTACGCGGATTCGCCGGGGGTGCCGCGCTGGTACAAGGTGGTGGCGGTGGACGTGCACGGGAACGTGAGCGCGCCGGCGACGTTGCTGCCGACGGGCACGCTGGGCGTGGACGACACGCCGGCGTACGCACTGGCGTTCGCGCCGCCGTCGCCGAACCCGGCGTGCGGCCGCGCGACGTTCGCGTTCACGCTGCCGGCGGCCGGACCGGTGCGGCTCGCGCTCTTCGACGCGGCGGGGCGCTGCGTGCGGGTGATTGCGGACGGCGAGCAGGGCGCGGGCGAGCACCGGATCGAGGTGGAACTGCGCGACGCGGCGGGCGGTGCGCTGCCGGCGGGGCTCTTCCTGGCGCGGCTCGAGGCCGCCGGCGAGCGACGGGTGCGGCGGCTGGCGGTCGTTCGCTGACACGCGGGTGGCGGCACGAGCGGGCGCGGCGCGGCGGGTCGTCGCGCCGCGCCCGCCGCGTTTCGCGCCGGCGCGTCCTCGGGCACAGCGGCAGGCCCTCTCATAAGGAGTGAGACACCGACTCCTGGGCCGGATGGCCCGGGTCTGTGGCGGTGCTCCGGCGCCCGTGCTACTTTCCGGCCCGCTTTTCGGGACTGGCATACCGCCGTCGGAAGGACACGGATTGACCGACGCACGTTCCCCCGGAGCCGGGGGCACGCTGTACCTGGTGGCGACACCCATCGGCAACCTCGAGGACATCACGCAACGGGCGCTAAGTACCCTGAGCGAGGTGGACCTGATCGCCGCCGAGGACACGCGCCACACGCGCCGGCTGCTCGACCATTTCGGTATTCGCGGCTCGCTCGTGAGCTTGTTCGAGCACAACGAGCGTTCGCGCGTCGCCGGATTGGTCCAGCGGCTGCGGGAGGGCGTGTCGATCGCCGTCGTGACGGACGCGGGCTCTCCGGGCATCGCGGATCCGGGCTTTCCGCTCGTACGGGCTGCCGTCGCCGAAGGGATCAGGGTGGAGAGCATCCCGGGGCCGAGCGCGGTGATCGCCGCGCTGCAGGTCAGCGGGCTGCCGACGGACGCGTTCACGTTCGTCGGGTTCCTGCCGGTCAAGCCGGGCGCGCGTCGGCGCGCGCTGGAGGAATGGAGCGAGCGTCGCGAGACCATCGTGGCGTTCGAATCGCCGCATCGCATCGAACGCTGCCTGGCCGACCTCGAAGCCGTCTGGCTCGAACGGCCGATCGCGCTGGTGCGCGAGCTGACGAAGATCCACGAACAGGTGCTGCGCGGCAGCGCTCGCGAAGTGCGCGAGGCGCTGCGCGAGGACCAGAAGCGAGGGGAAATGGTGCTGGTGCTGGGCGGCAGGACCCGCGCGTCGCGCGAGAGCGGCTCGTGAGCGCGCCGACCGTCCTCACGCGCGGCCGGGCCGGCTACAAGGACCGGCTCAAGGTCGGCGCCCACGCGGCGCTCGATCCGCTCGTCCGCGCGCTCGTCGGCGTGGGACTGAAGCCGGATCACTTCACGATCCTCGGCCTGCTGCTGAGCATCGTGGCGGCGCTGGCGTTCTACGACGGCCAGAGCCGCGTGGCGGCGGGCTTCCTGATCGCCGGCGGACTGTGCGACATCCTCGACGGGCAGGTCGCGCGCGTCGGGAAGTCGGTCACGCGCTTCGGCGCGTTCCTCGATTCCACGCTCGACCGGCTCGCGGAGTCGTTCGTGTTGATGGGGCTGGCGGGTTTCTACGCCAGCAACTTGCTGGGGCTGTACGCGAAGGCCTCGGCGCTGGTGGGACAGGTGGTGAGCGGCGAGGTCGAAGGACCGATCGCGATCGCCATCCTGCATCGCGAGCCGATCGATCCGCGCACCTGGGTGGTGCTGACGCTCACCTCGGTGCTCGCGCTCATCGGTTCGTTCATGGTGTCGTACACACGCGCGCGCGCCGAAGGTCTCGGACTCGAGTGCAAGGTGGGCTGGTTCGAGCGCCCCGAGCGCATCGTGCTGCTGATCATCGCCGGGCTCATCCAGGTCTTCTGGGTGATGAGCGCCGCGCTCATGCTGTTGACGATCTTCTCGTTCACGACCGCCGCGCAGCGGATGGCGCACGTGTGGAAACTCACCCGCGCCGCGGGTGCCGGTTCCGATTCCACGGAGGCATGAAGTCCATGGGCAACAAGGTTCGAGTCGCGATCATCGGCGTGGGCAACTGCGCCTCGTCGTTCGTGCAGGGGCTCCACTACTACCGGAACGCGAAGGAGACGGACCGCATTCCCGGCCTGATGCACGTGAATCTCGGCGGTTACCACATCAACGACGTCGAGATCGTCGCGGCGATCGACATCGACAAGAACAAGGTCGGCAAGGACGTCGCCGACGCGATCAACCAGTGGCCGAACAACACGCAGGTGTTCGCGAAGGTGCCGAAGACGGGCGTGAAGGTGCAGCGCGGCATGACGCACGACGGCCTGGGCAAGTACCTCTCGCAGATCATCGAGAAGGCGCCCGGTTCGACCGTCGACATCGTGAAGCTGCTCAAGGACACGAAGACGGACGTCGTCGTGAACTACCTGCCCGTGGGCTCGGAAGAGGCCACGAAGTGGTACGTCGAGCAGATCCTCGAGGCCGGTTGCGCGCTCGTGAACTGCATCCCGGTGTTCATCGCGCGCGAGAAGTACTGGCAGGCGCGCTTCGAGAAGAAGGGCCTGCCCGTGATCGGCGACGACATCAAGTCGCAGGTCGGCGCCACGATCACGCACCGCGTGCTGGCGAACCTGTTCGTCGACCGCGGCGTGCGCATCGATCGCACGTACCAGCTGAACTTCGGCGGCAACACCGACTTCCTCAACATGCTCGAGCGCGAGCGCCTCGAGTCGAAGAAGATCAGCAAGACGTCGGCGGTCACGAGCAACATTCCGTACGACATGGAGCCCGAGGACGTGCACGTCGGCCCGTCGGACTACGTGCCGTGGCTCAAGGACCGCAAGTGGTGCCACATCCGGATGGAAGGCACGACGTTCGGTGACGTGCCGCTCAACCTGGAGATGAAGCTCGAGGTGTGGGATTCGCCGAACTCGGCCGGCATCGTGATCGACGCCGTGCGCTGCGCGAAGCTGGGCCTCGACCACGGTCTCAAGGGCGCGCTGCTGGCGCCGTCGAGCTACTTCAAGAAGTCGCCGCCGGTGCAGATCCCGGACGACACGGCGCGCGAGCTCGTCGAGGCGTTCATCAAGGACCCGAAGGGCACCGAGGCGAAGCTGCGCTCGAACGCGCCCGTCCTGAAGCGCGGCGCGAAGCCGGTCGGCAAGAAGCACGAGAAGCACGCGAAGCTCTCGCCGGTCGCGAAGGTCGGTCCCGTGCAGGCTCCCGCGAAGCTCGAGGAGACCGCGCCGGTGCCGGCGAAGAAGGCGGCCCGCAAGGCACCGGTGCGCAAGGCCGCGCGCCGCGCCGTCGCGAAGAAGAAGTAGAGGGCTCATGCCGGGACTGTTCGTCACCTTCGAAGGAGGCGAGGGTTCCGGGAAGTCCACGCAGGTCGCGCGGCTCGCCGCGCGCCTGCGTGGGCACGCCTTGGATCCGCTGGTCACGCGCGAGCCGGGCGGGACGCCGCTGGCCGAAGGCGTTCGCGCGCTGCTGCTCGATCCCGATCGCCGTCCCGTCGCCATCGCGGAAGCGCTGCTGATGGAGGCGGCTCGTGCTCAGCTCGTCGAGACCGTGATCCGTCCCGCGCTCGAAGCGGGTCGCGTGGTGCTGTGCGATCGCTACGCGGATTCGACGCTGGCGTACCAGGGTGGCGGGCGCGGACTCGACGCGGCGATGCTCGCGTCGTGGAACGCGTCCGCGACCGGCGGGCTCGTGCCGGAGCTGACGCTGCTCTTCGACGTGCCGCCCGAGATCGGAATCGCGCGCCGCAAGCGTGCGACGGTGGACACGAACCGGCTCGATCGAGAGCCGCTCGAGTTCCACGCGCGGGTGCGAGCTCGGTACCTCGAGCTCGCGGCGGCCGAGCCCCGGCGCTGGGCCGTGCTCGACTCGACGCTGGCGGAAGACGAGCTCGAAGCGCGCGTCTGGGAAGTGATCGGACCGCGCATCGCGGCGCTGCGTCGCTGAGCGGGCCGGGCGCGTCCGTTCGAGCGTGCGTGCTATAGTTTTCCCTCGTCGTCACCCCTGCATCGGCTCCGCCGCGGGAGCCACCCCCGCATCCGATCGGCTGGAGGTCTCGTGATCCGTCGCCGCATTCTGCTCGGCGTGCTGCTGGCCGTGCTCTTCGGCATCGGCTGGGGCGCGGGGCGCGGGCGTGCCTCGGGGGACCTGTACTCGAACCTCGACACGTTCATCGAGGTGCTGCACGCGGTGCAGACGAGCTACGTCGACGAGGTCCAGCCCCGTCCGCTGATCGAGGGTGGACTGCGCGGCATGCTGCGCGAACTCGACCCGCACTCCGAGTACCTCACGCCGAGCGAGTACGAGGGCCTGCGCAACCAGCTCGACGAGTCGTTCGACGGCGTGGGCGTGCAGGTCGACATGCACGAGGGCTACCCGGTCGTGGTCGCGCCGCTCGAGGACTCGCCGGCGTGGGACGCCGGGTTGCTGCCGGGCGACGTGATCACCAAGATCGACGGGCACCTCGTGTTCGGGCTCGGCCTCCCGGAGATCGGCGCGAAACTGCGCGGCAAGCCCGGCACCCGGGTCACGGTCACCGTGATCCGGCCCGGCGACGACGACGACCGTGACGTGACGATCGAGCGCGGCCGCATCACGTCGCGCGGCGTTCCCTACGCGTTCGTGATGCCGCAGGGCATCGGCTACGTGCGGCTCTCGCGCTTCACGGAGCGCGCGGGCGAGGAACTCGCCGCGGCCTTCGACACGCTGCGCGCGGGCGGTGCGCGCTCGCTCGTGCTCGACCTGCGCGGCAACCCGGGCGGACTCGTCGAGCAGGCCGTCGCCGTCGTGCAGTCGCTCGTGCCCGAGGGCTCGCTGATCGTCTACACCAAGGGCCGCATCGCCTCGGCCAGCAAGCGCTGGACGGCGGCGAAGACGAAGCCGGCGCCCGCGTGGCCGGTGGCGGTGCTCGTGGACGGTGGAAGCGCTTCGGCTTCCGAGATCACCGCCGGCGCGTTGCAGGACCTCGATCGCGCGCTGGTCGTGGGTCAGAACTCCTTCGGCAAGGGCACGGTTCAGGACGTATTCCCGCTGCGTAACCGCGAGGGTGCGCTCAAGCTGACGACCGCCTACTACTACACCGCGAGCGGTCGCTCGCTGCAGCGACCGAAGCCGGCCAGCGGCGACGAGGACGAGGAGGACGACGCGCCCGGCGACACGTCGGCCGTCGATTCGGCGCCGGCTCGCCCGGTGTTCCACACGGCCTCGGGTCGAACCGTGCACGGCGGCGGCGGAGTCGAGCCGGACATCGAAGTGAAGGCCGATTCGCTCGTGCTGCTGGCGCGCCGTATCGAGGAGCGCCGCATTGCGGTGCGATTCGCCGGCGCGCACCCGGGCGTGTCCGCGGGTGACGCCGGCACGTGGGGCGCGTTCGTCGCGTTCGCACGCACGCAGGGCGTGAGCGGAGCCGACGCGGACTTCGACGCCGTGCGTGCGCCCATGGAACGCGTGCTGCGTCGCGAGATCACGCGCCGCGCCTCGGGCGCGGCGGCGGCCGCGAAGGTCGGCCTCGCGGAAGATCCCGTGTACCTCCGGGCGGCGGACGTGCTCGCCAGGTCGCGCGTGCCGAAGGACGTGTTCGCGGTCGCGAGCGGCCGCTCGCCCGCGGTGGCTCCGGCGAGGAAGGTTCGCTGAGCGATGCCGTTCGCGTACCTCTGCGACTTCGACGGCACCATCTCGCCGCAGGACATCGGCGCCGCGATCGTCCATCGCTTCTCGCGCGGCCGTGACGCCGAGCGGGAGGCGCTGCTCGCCCGCTGGTTCGAAGGCGCGCTGGGGCACCGCGAGCTCACGACGAGCGAATGCGAGCTGCTCCGCGTCACGGAAGCGGAAGCGCTCGAGTTCGCGCGCACGTTCAAGCTCGATCCGCACTTCGCGCCGTTCGTGCGCGAGGCGCTGGGGCGCGGTGACGCCGTGATGGTCGTGAGCGAGGGCTTCGGCTTCTACGTGCGCGACCATCTCGCGCGAGCGGGTTTTCCCGAACTGCCCTGGGCGGCGAACGCGGTCCGTTTCGACGGCGACCGGGCCGTCGCCGAGTTCCCGTTCCTCGATCCCGCGTGCGACTCGTGCGGCAACTGCAAGGCGCAGCACGTGAGGCGCTATCGCGGGCGCGGCTTCCATACCGTGCTGGTCGGCGACGGCCTGTCCGATCGCTGCGGAGCGCGCGCCGCGGATTCCGTGCTCGCGCGCGGCGACCTGCTCGCGTGGTGCCGTCGCGAGGGCGTGCCGCACATGGAGGTCGAGCACTTCGGCGACGTGGCCGAGTGGGCACGCCGGCGTGACCTCGCCGAGCCGCTGCCGCGTCCTTCCCGTGCGCCCGGGCGCACCGCCCGTCGCTCCTGATCCGGCCGGAGTCGCGATGAAGATCGGTACCGTCGACATCGATTCGCCGTTCGTGCTCGCCCCGCTCGCGGGCGTGAGCGATTCGCCGTTCCGCCGGCTCGCTCGCGAGCAGGGCGCGGGAGCGGTGTACACGGAGATGGTCTCGGCGGACGGCCTGATCCGCGGCAACGACGCGACGATGGACTACCTCGCGTTCGAGCCCGAGGAACGGCCGATCGGCGTCCAGCTCTTCGGCTCGGATCCCGCGATCATGGCCGAGGCGACGCGCGTGATCGACGCGCTCCCCGCGGAGAAGCGGCCGGACCTCGTCGACATCAACATGGGCTGCCCCGTGCGCAAGGTCGTGAACCGCCGCGCGGGCGCTGCGCTGATGCAGGACGTACCGCTCATCGAGCGGATCGTGCGGGCGATGAGCGAAGCGACCGATCTGCCCGTGACCGCCAAGATCCGGCTCGGCTGGGACGGCGACTCGCGCAACGTGATCGACGTCGCCCGCGCCCTCGAAGGCTCGGGCGCACGGGCGGTCGCCATCCACGCGCGCACGCGGGCCGAGAAGTTCGAAGGCAACGCGCACTGGGATCTGATCGGCGAAGCCAAGCGCGCAGTCGGCATCCCGGTGATCGGCAACGGCGACGTCCGCAGCGCCGAGGACGCCCTGCGCATGATGCGCGAGACCGGCTGCGACGCCGTGATGCTGGGGCGCGCGGCCTTCGGCGATCCGTGGGTCTTCAAGCGCATTCGTGCGCTCGTCGAGCGCGGCGAGCTGCTTCCGCCTCCGACTGCCCAGGAGCGGCTCGAGGCGGGCATCCGTCACCTGCACATGCTCGTGGAATCGGCGGGCGAGCGTGCTGCCGCGAAGGAGATGCGCAAGCACGTGGCGTGGTACATCAAGGGCCTTCCGCACAGCGCGCGCGTGCGCGAGCAGGTCAACCACACGCGCGATGCGACCGAGATGGTGGAACTGATGCGAACGTACCTCGCGGACCTCGCGGCGAACGGGCTCGACGCTTTCGCGCCCGAGCCTTTGCCGCACGACTTGCGGGGGCTGCATGCGTCCGGATGAGTTGCGCGCCCTGCTGCGGGGCGTGAAGCGCGGAGCGGTGACGACCGCGGCGGCGGCGCAACGCATCGCCGAGGCGCCGGTCGAGCGATTGGAGTTCGCGACGCTGGATCACGAACGCGCGCTGCGGACGGGCTTCCCGGAGGTGATCTTCGGCCAGGGTAAGACGCCCGGCCAGATCGTCTCGATCGCCCGCCGGCTCTTCGCGCGCCACGGACTCGTGCTCGTGACCCGGGCCGACGAATCGGCGCTCGCGGCGCTCGCGGCCGAGTTCCCGCGGGCCGAGGTGCACGAGCGGGCGCGGTGCGTCGTGCTTCGTCGTCGCCCGGGACGGAGCCTCGGCCGCGTCCTCGTCGTATGCGCCGGAACCGCCGACCTGCCGGTCGCGGAGGAGGCGCTGGTCACCGCGCGCGCAATGGGAAGTCGCACGGAGCTGATCGCCGACGTGGGAGTCGCGGGGCTGCACCGACTGCTGGCGCATCGTCGGAGGCTTCGCGACGCCCGAGTCGTCGTCGTGGTCGCGGGACTCGAAGGAGCTCTCGCGAGCGTCGTGGGCGGGCTGGTGGACCGGCCGCTCATCGCTGTGCCGACGAGCGTCGGTTACGGTGCCCACTTCCAGGGGCTGGCACCGCTGCTGGCGATGCTCAACTCGTGCGCCGCCGGCGTGACGGTCGTGAACGTCGACAACGGTTTCGGTGCGGGTTACGCCGCACACCTGATCAACCGAGGGGCGGGGGCTCGAGGACGATGAAGGCGGCGCACTTCGATTGCATTTCCGGCGTGAGTGGCGACATGACGCTCGGCGCGCTCCTCGCGGCGGGCTGGTCCGAGGCCTCGCTTCGGGAGATTCCCGCGCGCCTGAAGCTGGAGGGCGTCTCGATCGACGTCTCGAGCACGCGGCGCGGCGCGTTCGCCGCGACGCGCGTCGAAGTGGAGGCCGCCGGCCGGCAGCCGCATCGGCACCTGCACCACATCGAGGCCATCCTCGGCGCAGCGGACCTCCCCGGAGTCGTGCGCGATCGCTCGCTGGCCGTGTTTCGCCGGCTGGCTGAAGCGGAGGCCGAGGTCCACGGCTCCACCATCCAGAAGGTGCACTTCCACGAGGTCGGGGCCGTGGACGCACTCGTCGACATCGTCGGGGCCTGCGCCGGGCTGCACGAACTCGGAGTGTCGACGGTGACCTGCTCCGAGTTGCCGCTCGGGGGTGGGACTGTACTGTGCGAGCACGGCCGGATACCCGTTCCCGCGCCCGCGACCGCACTGCTGCTCCGCGGCGCCCGGGTCCACCTCGGCCCGGTCGACGCCGAGCTCGTGACGCCGACCGGTGCAGCGCTCCTCGCATCGTGGGTGCACTCCTGGGACGAACGGATGCCCTCGATGCAGCTCGAACGCGTCGGGATCGGTGCGGGCAAGCGCGAGTTTCCCGAGCACCCGAACGTGCTCCGTGTCCTCGTGGGTCAGCCCTCGTCGGACGCCGTGGCCGAGCGGATGGTTACGGTGCTCGAAACGGCGATCGATGACGAGAATCCTCAGGTCCTGGCCGACCTCGCTCAACGCCTTCTGGACGCGGGTGCACTCGACGCCATGCTCATCCCCGCCCAAATGAAGAAGGGCCGCCCGGGCAGCTGGCTGGTCGTCGTTGGACAACCGTCCGAATCACAGCGGCTTGCAGAGATCATCCTCACGGGCTCGAGCACGCTGGGCGTCCGGGCCCGTGAAGAGAGGCGCTTCGAGCTGCAGCGCTTCCAAGACGCAGTGAAAACGGAATTTGGCGACGTCATCGTCAAGGTCGCTCGCCTCCCGGACGGCAGCCTCCGGGCCCAGCCGGAGTTCGAATCGGTGCGCCTCGCGGCCGAAAAGTCCGGCCAGGCACCCAGAACCGTCGCCGCTGCAGCGATTGCGGCGTGGAATTCAGGGATCGGCGCTCACGAAGCCCCCCGCCCCGAGGCGAGTTGAGCCGCCGAAATCGCGTTCCGATCGAGGCCGCATCTGGCTGCAAGATGGAGCGTTGCCCGGCGATCACGGCTTCAAGTCCAGGCAAAAAAACGGATTGACACTTGCCTGATGGACGCCTAGCCTTTGTTCCGTGTTGGGTGGAGCGGAAGGCTCATCCTCCCTCAACGATCGCACCTCAGAGTTCCGCGGCTGTCGGCGTGCACCGGGTTGGCAGCAGCCCGAAAGCGCCCATCAGCTCACAAAGAGATCGCACGCACTATATGTGCCTTGTCTCACCCGAACTGCCTAAGGGTGAAGGCAGGGCAGCGGAAAGGAGGGATGGCGCCTCAGGAGTGCAGCAACTGCCGTCGGAGTGCTCATCAAATGAATGGAGCTCCGCCGGCGATTTGTTTTGCGACACCTCGCTCGCAATCCGTTGCTGGAAGACTTCGCATTGCCCATGCATTGCGACGATGGAGGTAGTCCCGTATGAAGAAAGCTTTGATCGCGCTGCTTCTCCTCGTTGGAGCGGCCGCGACGATGGCGAACATGGCCTTCGCTCAGGATGAAGGCATCATGAAGCCGTCGTACAACCTGCTGCGCTCGTCGCTCGCGGCGAAGTCCGGTGATCTCCGCACTTCGCTCGCTTCCGACTCGCAGTTCGTTGGCCACTCGTTCACCGATCACTCTGCCGGCGGTGCCAACCCCTGGAACATCTACGTGGGTACGGCTCGTCCCGGCATCGATCCGTCGAACACCGCCATGTGGGAGTTCGACAACCAGACCGGTCTCGGCACGCAGGACTCTCTGCAGGGCTGGTGGCCGATCCGCCTCCCGTACCGCTACGCGCCGATCTCGACGATGACCGACGATCAGCGTCCGTGGTACCTCGTTGATCATGGCAACCAGATCAACTTCCGGCCGATCATGAACCGTCAGCGTACCTTCGGCGTCGTCAGCGCCTGGCACGCGGATCCGGGCAATTCGGCTGGCAACCTCATGATGTGGACCCCGATCAACGGCTCGAAGTCGATGTGGTGCGGTCTCCGCGCTCTCAACGACAACACGCAGATCGATCCCGTCACGAAGAACCCGATCAACGAGGCAGCGGCTGAGTACAGCATCTTCGGTGGCAACACCGCCGCCGCTCCGCTGTACCGCAACTACCCCGGCTACGGCAACTCCTGGGACCAGATGCTCTACCGCGACTTCGCCATCACCAGTGGCCAGCCGCTGAGCATCTCCTTCCTGTACAAGACGCGCATGTCGACGTCGTTCTCGACCGGCGTGACGACTCGTACGGGCTGGTTCCACGGTGACCCGCTGTCGATGACCACCGGCAACTTCATCTCCGCGAACCTCGCCGCCGCGAACGCGCCGCGCGATTCGTTCTCGGTGTACATCGGCGTGCCGGTCAACGACGCCAGCGTCGTGCTGACCGACCCGAACGTTACGGGCGGTGTGTTCGACAAGCAGCGCCGTTGGTTCAACGAAGTGCTGCGTATGGACTCGCCGCGCTTCCAGATTCTCGGCCAGGCTGGCTCGAACCCGGCGGACACGCTGTCGGGACCGGCCTCCTACTCGGCCACCATTCCGTGGGCGGATCCCCTCAACGGCGACGCCTACATGAGCACGATCTACAACGATGCGAACAACGGCGGCCATCTCGTGCGTGTCGTGTTCCGCGTCAAGACGAACCGCGCCTTCTCCGACGATGATTACAAGTCGGGCAGTGGCGTGCTCAACGGTGGTTACACGTCCGACGGTCGTGGTGCCGCGCTCCTCGACGATGTCGTCGTCAACGGCACGACCTTCGATTTCGAAGGCACGAACGGCGGCGTGGACAACGCCCTCGACGGTTCGGGCAACTGGGTGACCTCGACCACGGATTCGTGGAAGGCCACGGGCAAGCCGGTTCCGGCCTACGTGCACCCCGTCGATGTTCTGAACGTGGCGCAGTGGACCGACCTGTGCGGTACGCCGCACTCGCCGACCAGCACCTGCGACCTCAACGGTATCGTCGCGTCGATCGGTAACGCTGACCAGAACGAGGCCATCGCGGACGCTCGCTGGCCCGCGTTCACCGAGAACATCCACGGCCTGATTTCGCCGACGATCAACCTGATGACCCCGGTTTCGGGCGTCAACGCTCAGGGTATCTCGGCCGCGATCGTGCCGGCGACGGATGACTACTACCTCCAGTACGAGCTCAACTTCGCGGCCTTCGTGCTCGCGAACACCGGTACGCTGTGGAACTTCGCCGTCCAGGCTTACCCCGCGCTGACCGCCAACGGTCACAACGCGTGGAGCGACGTGACGGGTTCGCCGTTCCGCTTCTACCAGAGCTTCCCTGGCTGCCAGCCGGACGTCGAGCCGCTGAAGGGCAACTCGATGGTCCACACGTCCAACGTCAACGGTATTCCGGATTCGATCCGCGTGTACCTCGGCATCACGTCGGAGTGCTTCTACTTCGGCGGGACGTGCAACGCGACTGATGGTGGCTACTTCGACGATATCTCGTTCATCATCGCCAACAAGGCGAGTGCGGATCCCGTCGGCGCCATCGCGTCGGACATCTGGCAGTTCTTCAATGACGCGTTCCCGGTCAACGGCTACGGCGTGGACAACGTGACGGCCGGCACGGCGGCGTTCGACACGACGACGGCCCTGGTCAAGGGCGCGATCAACACGGCTGCGTCGACGGGCGACATCTTCCGCTTCGACGTGCTGCAGGACTCGGTGACGGTTTCCGCGCCCAACGGCACGGGCACCGACCCCTGGATGCGCGTCGACCTCGTCTTCCGCATCCTGCCCGGTCCGGGTAACTACCAGATCGCGGCTGGCCGTACGTTCCCGCCGACGTCGTCGATGAACCTGCTGCAGGTGCCGACGAACCAGTCGGGTCTCGCGACGGCTGGCGACGCGTCGTTCTGGGGTCAGTACATGGCGGCCTCGCTCGCGAACCCGGCGAACGGTGTCGAGACCAACGCTCCGGCGACGGTCCCCGGCAACGGTCAGTTCGGTACGGCGAGCGGTCACCATGCGGGCGCCTGGTGGGACTACCTCACCTGGAACTCGGCTCGCTGCGACACCGTCGAAGGCAACATCTTCCCGGTGACCGGCAAGGCCTCCTCGGGTGTCGATTTCAACGGCAACACGTACCAGACGACGTACCACGACCTCGATCCGCACTTCAACTCGCTGGGCATCACGAAGGGCATCTGCTTCATGGTCGACCCGACGGGCACGGCGAACAGCACGAACCTCTCGTGCGACCCGGTGTGGAACGCGGCGAACCTGACGTGGCCGGTGGCTGCGTCCGGCTTCAACGGTACGTGGACCACGAAGGAACTCACGAAGATCATTCCCGACGGTCTGCTGACGCCTGGCGCTCACGTGCAGTACTTCTTCCGCAAGCAGCGCGTTGACGGTACGGGCTCGTTCGTTCTGGATCCCGACACCACCAACATCAGCCCGCAGCTGTCGGAGAGCAACTACGACGGTCATCGCTGGCAGCAGTTCGGCGTGCTCCCGGATATGTGGAAGGCGCCGGCTTACGGCGGTTCGGGCATGGCCTGCATGCTGTACATCGACAACAACGATCGCCGTGGCGACGAGCGCATCTGGGTGTCCGTCATGGACTCCATCGGTGGCACCGCTTCCGCCAAGTGGGGCGCTCACAACGGTTGGCATGCGGCGGGCGCTGGCTTCGGGCTCTACAACGGCACGAACGCCAACATCGCGCAGGCCTTCGTTCACGGCAAGAACCAGCAGCCCGGCACCGTTTGGGATATGTACGGTGTGAAGGCCTCCGAGTCCGCTCAGACCGGTGGTACGCACATCGGCAACCGCTATGCGAACGCTCCGACCGGCTACATGGCTGGCAAGGGCGCCGCGATCGGTCCCAAGAAGGACTGGCTGCGTACGTACTACCGCGGCATCGCGTGGCTGACGGGCGACGGCAACACCAGCAACTTCGGTCCCGTCAACAACGTCGGCGAAGACGACATCGGCCTGATCGAGGACTTCCTCTCGCAGCCGGCCGGTACGGCTCAGCCGCGTTCGCTGCTCGTCCAGGGCGACGGTTTCGCGGAGCAGGCGAATGACAACGGTGGCGTTCACCTCGACTTCCTGAACAACTACCTGTTCGCGGGTCTGGTGGCTGCCTCCTATACCGACCTCACCCCGTCGCTGGTGTCGTGCCCCGATCTGACCGATCCGAGCGCGTTCATCGTGACCGACGGTACGACCTACGGTGTCGTCAACAGCTGCGTGACGCTCAACGACGTCATCGACGTCAATGGCGACGCGCGTGTTGTGATGGACTACCAGAACGTCGGCGTGAACGGTCCGTACCACGCTGGTATCGAGCACCAGAGCAACGTGACGTACAACTGGAACTCGTTGCTGCTCGGCTGGGACATGTTCAACACGTACAGCCGGTACTGCGCCACGAGCAACGGTCGCCTGTCGTACTACTACAAGACGCTGACTCATCAGTTCGGCGCGCTGTGCAACAACTGGGCGCCGGCGTCGTTGACGCTGGACGTGCCGGTGAACAACCACGGCTCGCAGTTCGTCAACTTCATGAAGATCAGCAACAGCGTGTCGCGTAACGCGACGGTCAGCTTCGGCGTGCAGGAGAGCGGTCGCGTTCGCGTCCGTCTCTACGACGTCACCGGCCGTCTCGTCCGTACGCTGGCCGACCGCACCATGGAAGCTGGCTCGAGCCAGAACGTGATGTGGGACGGTCGTGACGACGCTGGTAGCCAGGTGGCCCGTGGCGTGTACTTCGCGCGTATCGACTTCGCGCGCGGTGCCGCCATCAACGGTC
>WBZT01001471.1_pt1 | contig 17225 bp, 15 predicted proteins | sample 5204241 | NCBI WGS metagenome assembly WBZT01 (sample SAMN12344358, study PRJNA552823) | activated sludge metagenome | biome: Activated sludge suspended growth; feature: Nitrification reactor; material: Wastewater; isolation source: activated sludge from nitrification reactor of wastewater...
GGCCCTGCATCAGCGCAATGTCGAGGCCATCCAGAAAGAAATCGCCAATCTGCGCTGATCGGTGGGCAAGGTGGTGCTGATCGACGCCCATGCCTGAGACTGCGGGAAATCCATTCGGCGGGCTTGACCTGCTGTCGTCGTCGGTGGTCCTGCTCGACGACGGCCTGGCCATCCGCTACCTGAATCCTGCCGCCGAGAATCTCCTGGAGATCAGCAACCGGCTGTTTACCGGTTGCCGGCTCGATCGCGTCATGGACTGCCCCCCCAAGCTGCTGGCCGCCCTGCACAGTGTTCTCGAGCATGGCTGGGGATACACCGGGCAGAGTATCGAGCTGCGGCGCGCGGCGGGCGAGGTGTTGCAACTCAATTGCACGGTCAATCCGGTCGATGCCCGCGAAGTCCGTCTGCTGGTCGAACTGTGGCCCATTGATCAGCAACTTCGCGCGACCCGCGAAGAGCGCCTGGTCGAGCAGCAACACGCCAGTCGCGAGCTGATACGCAACCTGGTGCATGAAATCAAGAACCCGCTCGGCGGCATCCGCGGTGCGGCGCAGTTGCTGGAACACGAACTCAACAATCCCGGCCTGCGCGAGTATACGCAGGTGATCATCAAGGAAGCCGATCGCCTGCAGGATCTGATGCGGCGCCTGCTCTCGCCGCATCGGCCGATGCAGCCGGGGCCGGTGAACATCCACGAGATCCTCGAACGAGTGCGCAGCCTGCTGACGGCCGAGTTTCCGACCATCCTGAGCGTCTGCCGCGACTACGACACCAGCCTGCCGGAACTGGTCGGCGACCGCGAGCAGTTGATCCAGGTTTTCCTGAATATCGCCCGCAACGCGGCGCAGGCCATCAGGCGGCAACCCGACGGGAACGCCAGCAGCCAGGGACAGATCACGCTGCGCACGCGCGCCGCTCGCCAGGTGACCTTGTTCAAGCGCCGCCACCGTCTGGCACTCGAGGTGCAGGTGATCGACGATGGCCCGGGGATTCCCGACGACATTCGCGATCGCATGTTTTATCCGCTGGTTTCCGGCCGTGCCGGCGGCAGCGGCCTCGGCCTGACCCTGGCGCAGAGTTTCGTCCAGCAGCACCAGGGAACGATCGAGTGCGCCAGCCGGCCGGGTCATACCTGTTTCACGATACGCCTGCCGCTCGCCTGAGGGGGTTGGCAGGCTTCTTGCTAGTAGTCGACGACACTTCGATGACCATGGACAAGCTTCCCGAGGAATCAATGCGACCGGTGTGGATCGTTGACGACGATAAATCAATCCGTTGGGTGCTGGAGAAGACGCTGGCCCGCGAGAAGATCCCTCTTCGCAGTTTTGCCTCGGCAAGCGAGGCGCTGACCCAGCTCGACGCGGGGGCAGAAGTCCCGCAGGTGCTCGTTTCCGACATCCGCATGCCGGGCCAGTCGGGACTCGATCTGCTGCAACTGTTCAAGGATCGCTATCCGACGCTGCCGGTGATCATCATGACCGCCTACTCGGATCTCGAGAGCGCGGTGTCGGCGTTTCAGGGCGGCGCTTTCGAATACCTGCCGAAACCCTTTGATGTCGACCAGGCGCTTGATCTGATCCGGCGTGCGATCGGCGAGAGTCTGCACCAGAGCGGTGCGCCGAATGAGGTGGGCCTGACGCCCGAGATTCTCGGGCAGGCACCGGCGATGCAGGAAGTCTTTCGCGCCATCGGGCGGCTCAGTCAATCGAGCGCCACCGTGCTGATCACCGGCGAGTCGGGTTCCGGCAAGGAACTGGTCGCGCGCGCCGTGCATCGCCACAGTCCACGCGCAGACAAGCCGTTCATTGCCATCAACACGGCGGCGATTCCCCGTGATCTGCTGGAATCCGAACTGTTCGGCCACGAACGCGGCGCCTTTACCGGTGCCGCGGGCCAGCGGCAAGGGCGATTCGAACAGGCCGAAGGGGGGACGCTGTTCCTCGATGAAATCGGCGACATGCCGGCCGAACTGCAGACGCGCCTGTTGCGCGTGCTGTCGGACGGCCATTACTATCGGGTGGGCGGCCATTCGCCCCTGAAAACAAAGGTGCGCATCATTGCCGCGACGCACCAGGACCTCGAGGCGCGGGTCAGGCAGGGGCTGTTTCGCGAGGATCTCTTTCACCGCCTGAACGTCATCCGGGTGCGCCTGCCCAGCCTGCGCGAACGTCGCGAGGACATCCCGATTCTCGCCCGCCACTTTCTCAACAAAAGTGCGCAGGAACTCGGGGTCGAGGGCAAGCGCTTTTCCGAAGCCGCCCTGAACCATCTGTGCGCACTCGATTTTTCCGGCAACGTCCGGCAACTCGAAAATCTCTGTCACTGGTTGACCGTGATGGCGCCGGGGCAACTGGTCGAAGTCGCCGACCTGCCGCCGGAACTGCGCGAAGCGGTGCCGGTGGCGCAGGCCAGGGACTGGGAAAGCGCCCTGGCCCGCGAAGTCGATCGCCTGCTGGTCGGCGATCCCGGGCAGGTCCATGCGAAACTGACGCAGGTTTTCGAGCGCGTGCTGATCAACCGTGCGCTGACGCATACCGGCGGCCGGCGTATCGAAGCCGCGCTGGCGCTGGGCATCGGGCGCAACACCATCACCCGCAAGATCCAGGAACTCGGGCTCGACAATGGCGCTGCCAGCGAACAGCGGGAAGGCTCGGCAGTATCGTGATCGGTAATAATGGGGGCCTTGATTCCGATGACCCAGCCATGGCCCCGTCGCACTCCCCTTGCCAGATCGATCCCGTCCGCCTCGATTCGTTGCTCGGCCCGCTACGCCACCGGTTTGCCCTCGAGGCGCTGGGCGAATGCAGCTCGACCAGCAGCCTGCTGCTCGAGCGCGCCCGCCAGGGTGCGCCGGCCGGCCTGACGCTGGTCGCCGACCGGCAGACTGCCGGCCGCGGCCGACGTGGCCGGCAGTGGTGGTCTTCGCCGGAAGCGGGTCTGACCTTCTCGGTGCTCTGGCGTTTTGCCGGGGCCGTTTCAGGACTCGCCGGCCTGTCGCTGGCGGTCGGCCTGGCGGTGGCGCGCGCCCTCGAGCGCAGCGGCGCGCAAGGCGTCGGTCTGAAGTGGCCGAACGACCTGCTGCTCGGCGACGGCAAGCTCGGCGGCATCCTCGTCGAACTGGAGTCGGTAGCCGGCGCCACGCTCGCCGTCATCGGCATCGGCCTCAACCTGCAACTGCCGCCACTCGGCGAAGAAGAGTTCCTGCATCGCCCGGCAGCTCTGACCCAGGTGCTGTCGCCGCTGCCCGATCGCCATCGCCTGCTGGCGCAGGTGCTGATCGAACTGGCCGCCGTTCTCGACCGCTTTGCCGAGGGCGGCTTCAGCGTCTTGCGCGGCGAGTGGCAGGCGCTGCATGCGTGGCAGGATCGTCGGGTCCGTCTGCTCAATGGCGGCAGCCTCGATCGGCAAGGGATCTGTCTCGGAGCCGACGTCGACGGAGCCTTGCTGCTGCGCACACCGGTCGGTATCGAACGCTGTCTGGCCGGCGATCTGTCGCTGCGCGTCGCGTGATCATCGCCATCGACGCCGGCAACAGCCGCATCAAATGGGGTGTCCATGACGGCAGGCAATGGCGCGCCAGCGGCGTGCTGGCGACTGCCGACGTCGCCTGGCTGGGCGAGGCGGCTGACGAATGGCCGGCCGCGGCGCGGGTAGTCGCCTGCAATGTCGCCGGCGGGGAGGTCGCGGCAAGCATTTCGTCGTTGCTCGCCAGGCGGCACGCCGCGGTCTCTTTCCTGCACGCCAGCGCCGCTGCCTGCGGCGTGCGAAATTGCTACGACCGCCCGGGGCAACTCGGTGCCGATCGCTGGGCGGCGCTGATCGGCGCCCGCGCCGAGTCGGACAGCGCTGCTCTGGTGGTCTGCGCCGGCACGGCGACGACCGTTGACCTGCTCGATGCGGCCGGCGTTTTTCAGGGCGGGCTGATCCTCCCCGGTTTCGACCTGATGCGTGCGGCCCTGGCACGCAACACGGCACAGTTGCCGCTGGCCGAGGGTGTTTTTCGCGACACCCCGCGCAATACGCTGGACGCCATCGCCAGCGGCTGCCTGCAGGCGCAACTCGGGGCGGTCGAGCGGATGTTTGCCGCCATCGCCGCCGAGCCGGGCGTCCGCTGCCTGCTGACCGGCGGCGGCGCCGAGCGCCTCGCGGCGCACTTGAAAATTCCGTGTCGCGTGGTGGACCCTCTGATCCTCAACGGGCTGGTGCGCTACGCCACCTCGCTTTGATCCCGGCAGGCGCAGGAACTCCCTGATCTCCTGGCCGAAGAGATCGTGGTGGTCGTCGAGCGGCGATCGATCGACATCACCCCACGTTTTCAGAGCGCAGCGATTGAACTGGCCCGGGACGACGCTGTCGATAGCACCGTGGTGGGTCGATGTGGCCATTGGCCGCTTCAATCGCGGCTCGTTGCCAGAAAAGCAAGCCATGACCGTTGGCGGAGTCGATTCTTCTTCCAGCCAGCCGACCGACGTCAACGATTCCGGAGAGCCTCATGCAGGGCAACGAAAAAATCATCAACATCCTGAACGACCTCCTGGTCGGGGAACTTTCCGCTGTCGACCAGTACATGATCCACGGCGAAATGTATTCGGACAGGGGTTTCAGACGACTGGCGCAAAAGGCGCTGCATGAATCCGAACACGAACGCCAGCACGCGCTGGCGATCATTCAGCGCATTCTCTTTCTCGAAGGCACTCCCGATCTGAGCAAGCGGAGCGTACTCAAGATCGGAACAACCGTCCCGGAAATGCTCCAGTCTGACCTCGACTATGAATACCATGTCGTCGGCGAGCTGAAGAAGGCGATGGCCGCCTGCGAAAACGCCCAGGATTACGTGACCCGCGACATGCTCGCCGTCCAACTCGAAGACACCGAGATGGACCACGCCTACTACCTCGAAAAACAGCTTCGACTGATCGAACTGGTCGGCCTGCAGAACTACCAACAGAGCCAGATCGATTCTGGCAACCCGGCGTAAAGGGGTGCCGCGATGAAAGGTGACAAAAAAGTCGTCAGCACCCTGAACAAGGTGCTGAAAAACGAACTGACGTCGATCAACCAGTATTTTCTGCACGCCCGCCTGTTCCGTCATTGGGGCCTCGACAGGCTAAACGACTACCGCTACAGACAGTCGATCCGGGTCATGAACGAAGCCGACCATCTGATCGATCGCATCCTCTTCCTGGAAGGCCTGCCCAACCTGCAGAACCTTGGCAAGCTGCTGATTGGCGAAAATGTCGTCGAGTGTCTGCACTGCGACCTCAAGCACGAACGCGAGATCCAGCGCCCCGTGCTGGTCGAAAGCATCGCGCTGTGCGAAGAAGTGCAGGACTACGTCAGCCGCGACCTGCTCGAAGACCTGCTGGAACACTGCGAAGAAGCCATCGACTGGCTGGAAACGCAGCACAGCCTGATTGATGGCCTCACCCTGGCAAACTATCTGCAGGCGCACATGGAGCCGGGCGGCGACTGAAAAGGTCGCGCTCGAGCGCCCGGTCGGCACTACTGTTTGCCATTCCCTGAATTTTCTGGAGAGACCACGTGTACGTCTGCGTCTGCAGGGCGGTCACTGACCGCCAGATTCGTGAAGCCGCCGCGGCGGGCGCGCGCACGCTGGAAGACTTGCGGCGCGATCTGGGCGTCGCCAGCGAATGTGGCAATTGCGCTACCTTTGCCCGACAGTACCTGAAAGAGGTTAACGAAAGCCGGCGCCAGGCGGGCAAGGCAAAGCCGCTAGCCGCTTGAGCGTTGTCCCGGTTAAGGTGAAAGTCGCGTCTGCGACTCACGAATCTCCCCTCCCCCGCGCGGGGGAGGGGTCGGGAGAGAGGGAAACGGTCATGACTTTCATGATTTGGGGCACCTGGAATAGTCATGACCGTTAGCCCGGGAGGCGAGAACGACTTCAGGCGCCATCGACGACAGTCCGAGATGGCCAGGGACTCAAGAACGGGGAAGTGCGAAGAACAAGTCGGCGTAGGCGCATGGGAAATACCTTTCGTGTGGCGGGAACAGGGAAGGCCCCAACCCGATGGGTGACGCGCGCCTGGCTTGCCACTTGACGGAGGCGGATTGCCTGCCTGACGAAGGTCTGTCCCACGCTGTGCAGGCCTGTTGAAAGCTGAGATGGACAGCGGGAGGGTGCCGATCGTCAAGGCGCTGGCGGATGCGTCCGACAGCCGCAAGGGCAAAAGCACAGCCTGGCGGGAAGCGAAGGTGTGTCACGTTCAACGACAGCGCGAGGTCGTTGCGCTGGGGGGAGTGACGATGGACGGCACGGCGGAAGCGGGGGCCATCCTGAAGCAACTGCCCAGGGCGCCGGGGTTCAACGCCAAGACGCAGGGTCACTGTGTCGGCGACGGTGCGCCGTGGATGGCGGACCCGATCGCGGAGCAATTCGGCACGCACGTCACCCCTCCAGGCGCATCGACCCGTTGGCCTTCCCTCGCGCCCTGGACCTGCCCATTGCTCGGGTGCGATCGAGAGCGCCCAGCGCACCCTCGTGCAGGTTCGCCTGAAGCGCCCAGGAGCCTGGCGGCGGGAGGACCTGGTGCCAGCCACGCTGAACCTGGCCGTCATGCGACATAACCAGTGGTGGGAAGCCTGTGGGGAAAAGCGCCGGGCGCAACCCCCGCGCATGGCCGCCCGAACGCCAAACGGTCCTGGCTTGGTCAGACCGCCCGATGATCGAAGGCAAGTGGGCGAGCGGCGCTTCGTGAGTCGCTGGGCGACTGTCAGGGTCTCGGCGGCGCCGCCACTTGAACGTCTGCCGAGGCCGATTTGTTGCCGCGGGGCTAGACTTTTACGCCGGCTTCTGAGAGAATACTGGTCGCGCAACAGTTGGCGCGTGAGTCGTGGGGACAGAGATGGAAGTGATGGAATCGAATAGTTGGGTGCACTGCGGTCGCGCGTTCAGCGCGGCTGAGGTGGCCGAGATCTGCGCGACGGTGGCGTGGCTGCCGCGATTGCCACGCACCGAGCTGGCGGCGACGCTTTGCGAGCATCTGAGTTGGTTTACGCTGACCGGGACGCCGAAGATCGACGCCTGTCTGGAGTTCATGCAGCGCTTGCAGGCGGCCGGCTTGCTGGTGCTGCCGCCCTTGCGGCCAACGCCGTCGCGCCGTCGCGCCGCTCCTGCCGCCCCCGTCGCGCTGGTCGAGCCGGCCGCGCGCATCGAGCCCGCCTCCGAGCCGTTGCTTGACTGCGCCCTGTCGGCCCTCGCACCGGTCTGCCTGGAAGTCGTGCGCGACGCCGAGCGGGTGGCGCAATGGGACGAGCTGGTTGCGCGCTGGCACCCGCTGGGCTTTCAGGGCGCCTTCGGCTATCGCCTGCGCTACTTCATCACCGCCGGCGATCAGCGCCTGGGTTGCCTGCTGCTGTCGGGCGCTGCACGCGCGGTGGCCCTGCGCGACCACTGGGTTGGCTGGTCGCCCCAGGCCCGCCGCGACAACGTCTCGCGAGTGGTCAACAACAGCCGCTTCCTGATCTTTCCGCATGTCCGGGTGCCGCATCTGGCCAGCCATGTGCTCGGACAACTGGCGCGCCGCGCCCGTGCGGACTGGCTCGAGCACTGGGGCTTCGAACCTTGTTTGCTGGAAACCTTCGTCGACCCGTTCCACCATTCCGGCACCTGCTACCGCGCCGCCGGTTGGCAGTTGCTCGGGCAGACCAGCGGGCGCGGGCTGGCCCGCCCCGGCCAGTCGTATCACAGCACGCCTCGTCAGGTGTGGATGAAACCGCTGACCGCGGATTTTCGCGCCGTGCTGTGCGCCGCGCCAGCAAGCCCCCGGGCAATGAGCCAACCCGCCGTCGCCAGGACGTAAGGACGCAGCATGCCGGCGACCCGCCGGGTTACCGGGGTCGCCGGCATGCTGCGCAGGGCCCCCTGCGGCCCGGCCTGTTCAGCGATCGGCGGCAGCCGAGAGGTCAAAGCGGCGCGCATTGCGGTCGACAGGAACAGACGCCCAACCGATCAGGGCTGCAGGGTCGGATAGTCGGTGTAGCCGGCCGGCCCCGGCGTGTAGAAAGTGGCGGGATTCGGTTGATTGAGCGGCGCGCCGGCCTTGATTCGGGCCGGCAAATCGGGATTGGCCAGGAAGCTGGTGCCGAAAGCGACTGCGTCGAGTTTTCCGGCGGCGATCGTCTGCTCAGCCTCGTCGGCGCTATAGCCCATGTTGCCGATCAGCGTCCCGTGGTAGTTCGCCCGCACTGGCGTCAGCACGTCGCCGCTTTGCTGCTGGAAGAAATCGCTGCGCATCACGTGCAGATAGGCAAGGTCGAAGTCGTTGAGCCGGGTGGCGAGCCAGGTGACCAGACCGATCGGGTCGCTGTCGATCATGCTGTTGTAGCTGTTGAGCGGGGACAGGCGCAGGCCGACCCGATCGCTGCCCCAGACGCTGCTGATCGCGGCGACCACTTCGCAGAGCAGGCGCGCCCGGTTTTCGATTGGACCGCCGTAGGGGCCCGAGCGCTTGTTGGCGCCGTCGCGCAGGAACTCGTCGAGCAGATAGCCGTTGGCGCCGTGGATTTCGACGCCGTCGAAGCCCGCTGCCTGGGCATTCTCGGCAGCCTTCCTGAAGCCGGCGACAATGCCGGGCAATTCGTCGTCGCGCAGTTCGCGCGGGACGACGTAGGGTTGCTTGCCCTGCGGCGTGAGCACCTCGTCTCCGGTGATCGGCAGGGCGCTGGGGGCCACCGGCTGCGCGCCATCGTTGAGCAGCGGGTGACACGCGCGGCCGCCGTGCCAGATCTGCAGAAAGATTCGTCCGTCGGCCGCGTGCACCGCATCGGTGACCAGCCGCCAGCCGGCGACCTGGGCGGCGGAGTGGATTCCCGGCTCCATCCAGAATGAGGAGTGGCCGGCCATGGCCATCGTTGCTTCGGCGATGATCAGTCCGGCACTGGCTCGCTGGGCGTAGTACTCGCGCATCAACGCCGTCGGGACGTGCTCGGCGTCGGCGCGGCAGCGCGTCAGCGGGGCCATGAAAATCCGGTTTGGTGCAGTCAATGCGCCCAGCTTGAGCGGGCTGAACAGCGTGGTCATGGCTTCGCTTCTCCTGAGGAAGGGGTGGAACGAATGGTAGCTCAACGGGGCGCTTGGGCTGTTGTTTGCTGTGCAGCCCCTGGCGGTCCCTGCCGCCGTGTGACGAGAGCAGATCGGCCTGCTTGCGCCGCGCTCGGCCTTTGCCGCCGCTTGCCTGCAGCAGCGGATGAATCAATAATGGCGCCCACGGTCATGGCTGGGTCAGGCACCCCGGATAGCGATGACCGTTGCCTACTCTCCCGACTTCTCTCCCGCCAGCGGGCGAGGGGAGGTTCCGAGTCGCCGAGGCGACTTTTGACTGCCATGTCACCCCCTGGAGGAACGCCGGATGTCGCAGCCGCCAAAACGCGCCCTGATCGTCATCGATGTGCAGAATGAGTACGTCAGCGGCAAGCTGCTGATCGAATATCCCGATGTGCAGCAGTCGCTGGCCAACATCGTCGCGGCGATGGATGCCGCGCAGGCTGCCGGCATCCCGGTGGTCGTCGTGCAGCACCTGTTTCCCGAGGAGTCACCGCTGTTCGCCCGCGGCAGCCCAGGCGCCGAACTGCACCCTCTGGTGGCGGCGCGTCCGCGTGACCTGCTGGTCAAGAAGCATCTGGCCAGTGCGTTCACCGGCACCTGCCTCGGCGAGTGGCTGCGCGAACGCGCAGTCGATACGCTGAGCGTCGTCGGCTACATGACCCACAACTGTGATGACTCGACCGTGCGCCATGCGGCGCATACCGGCTGGCGCGTCGAGTTGCTGCACGACGCCGCCGGCTCGGTTCCCTACCGCAATGCCCTGGGCGCGGCGACGGCCGAGGAGATTCATCGGGTGTTCACCGTCGTCATGCACACCGGCTTCGCCGCCGTGGTCAGCACCGCCGACTGGCTGCGCGCGCTGGCCCACGGCGAGGCGCTGACGGCGGACAATGTCTATCTCTCCAACCAGCGCGTCGTGAGCGCGCGCTGAGCGGAAATCAGCGCTGCCCGGCGGTCGTTCAGGGGATCGATCTGTCACCGGCCTGCTGCCCGGCGGCAAACGGTACCACCGCGATGCCGTACTTGCGCGCCACGCGCTGGTAGAGTTCGCGCGCCGAAATGACCCGCGGGTTGCGCAGGTCGCGGGCTTGCGCGCTCTGCAGGAAACGCAGGCCGTGCTTGGCCAGCGCCGGGTCCCAGCCCTTCAGTTCGAGCAGGGTGAAGATCGCCTTCGTGGCATTGACCAGAAATTGCAGATTGGGCACCCGCTCCGCGGCCTCCATCAACAAGCGCACCGACTCCTCGACATCTCCCCGACGGGCGGCCAGGACGCCCCGATTATTGATCTCGACGATTTCCCGGCCGACCTCCGCGAGCAGTACCTGGCCGTCTGCGGCCTTGCCCGCGCGGGCGTACAGCGTCTCTACGTTGGCGATCATGCGCGGATCTTCATGATTTTCGGCGACCATCTGGCGCAGCAGGTCTCTGGCGCTGTCATCGTTGCCGGTGGCGAGACACGCTTGCGCCAGGTCGAGGGTCAGTCTCTGCGATAATCGTGAGGTCTTCCCACTGCTCTTGAACGTTTCATTCAGCAGCAAGGCCTTGTGCACCGCCTGCTTGGCCTTGGCCAGGTCGCCGTCCTTGCTGGCGCAGAGGCTGTCCATGATCAGCGCGGCAAATTCGCCTTGCTCGCTGCCCCGCCAGTCACGGCGCAAAGCTTCGCTGATTTGCCGGGCGCCGGTGGTCTGGCCGCGCTCGAGCATGACTCGCGAAAGGTTGGTGTAATCATCGATATGGCTCAGCGTCGAGCCACGGCGCCGTTCAAGCACCTTGCCGTAGGCCTTTTCGGCGGTCAGCAGGTCGTCGTTGCGCACGGCCATATCACCGACCAGCCTTTGTCGCGACGAGTTCTTGGGCGAGATCGCTGCGGCACGCAGGAGCACCTCCTGCGCTTGCGGGAGCTTGCCCATTTCTTCGCGTACTTCGGCGAGAAAATCGTAGCCGGCCGTGAACTCGGGGAAGTCGTCAACCAGCGATAGCCCGAGGGCCTCGGCCTCGCTCAGTCGCTGCTGACCACGCAACGCGACGGCCAGGCCCATGCGCCCCCAGGGCACCGTGCGTTGCGCCAGCACCCGCTCATAGACGGCCTGCGCGTCGCGATGCCGCCCGAGCGTGTTCAGGATCTCTCCCTTGTGCCGCAGCAGGTCATACAGGAAGCCGCTTTCCTGCCCGAGCATCTGCTCGCAGGTGCTCAGGGCAAGCGCGAAAGCGCCGTTGTCGAGTTGCGCATAGAGTGGCGCCAGGAACTGCTTCCGGTAGATCGCGCGTACCAGCCGGCCGTGCAGATCGTCGGCGGTGAACGGCTTGATCAGGTAGTCGTCGGGAGACAGCTCCGCCACCGAGACGACGTTGCGGTAGGCGCGTTCGCTGGTCACGATCATGAAAACGGTGCTCAGCGGCACCAGATTCTGCTGTCGGAGTTCCTCGAGCAACTGCTGCCCATCGCGTCCGTCTTCGAGCAGGTAGTCGGAGAGGATGATGTCGAAGGTGTGCGCGCGAACCTGCCGCAGCACTTCCGCCGAGCTGCTGGCGTTATGTACTGCGACGACGCCCATCGCGGAAAGCGTCATGCGCAGCGAACTGCGGGCGTTCGGGTAGCGGTCGATGAGGAGCGTCCGCTTGCTCGCGAGATCGTTGCCGAGTTTGTGCAGCAGGTCGGCGGTGGTAGCGGCTGCTTTCATGGCCCGCACCTTACCCGACACTTCCAGGCCGAGCAAGCGCTCGATCGCTCAGGCAGGCAGGAGCACCGGTGATCGGCTTGCGCTGCCGGCCGGGGAGGTGGCTACGGCGTCGACCGCGGCCACCGGCGGTACGTGCCTTCAGGACACCGAGCTGCGAATCAGGTGATCGAAGGCGCTGAGTGCGGCTTTCGAGCCCTCCCCCATGGCGATGACGATCTGCTTGTAGGGGACGGTGGTCACGTCGCCCGCGGCAAAGACGCCGGGCAGCGACGTTTCCGTGCGCGCATCGATTTCGATCTCGCCGTGCCGTGAGAGGGCCAGCGTTCCCTTCAGCCAATCACTGTTCGGCAGCAGGCCGATCTGCACGAAAACGCCTTCGAGATCGATGCGTTGCTGCTGCCCATTCGAGCGATCGGTGTACAACAGGCCATTGACCTTCTGGCCGTCACCGGTCACTTCGGTGGTCAGCGCCTGGGTGATCACCTTGACGTTGGGCAGGCTGAAGAGCTTCTTCTGTAGCACCGCGTCGGCGCGCAGGATGGCCTCGAATTCGAGAACGGTGACCTGACCGACGACACCGGCGAGGTCGATCGCCGCTTCGACGCCCGAGTTGCCGCCGCCGATCACCGCTACCCGCTTGCCCTTGAACAGCGGCCCGTCGCAGTGCGGGCAGTAAGCGACGCCGTGGCCGCGATACTGCTTCTCGCCGGGAACATTCATCTCGCGCCAGCGTGCGCCGGTGGCGATGATCACCGTCTTGCTCTTCAGCGTCGCCCCGCTGGCCAGGCGGACTTCGCTCAGCTCGCCGGTGCCGCCCGGGATCAGCGCCTCGGCACGTTGCAGATTCATGATATCTACGTCGTATTCGCGGACATGCTCCTCAAGACCGGCGGCGAGTCTGGGCCCGTCGGTCTCCTTGACCGAGATGAAGTTCTCGATGGCCAGCGTATCGAGCACCTGGCCACCGAAACGTTCGCTGACCACGCCGGTACGAATCCCCTTGCGCGCGGCGTAGATCGCCGCAGCGGCGCCGGCCGGCCCGCCGCCGACGATGAGCACGTCGAAGGGTTCGCGCGCCGAGACCTTCTCCGCCTCACGTTGCACGGCCCCGGTATCGATCTTGCCGATGATTTCCTCGAGAGTCATCCGCCCCTGACCGAACTGTTCCCCGTTCAGGAAGACGGTGGGCACGCCCATGATCTGCCGTTCGGTCACTTCGTCCTGGAACAGCGCCCCGTCGATCATCTGGTGGCTGATACCGGGGTTGAGCACGGCCATCAGGTTGAGCGCCTGGACGACATCGGGACAGTTGTGGCAGGACAGTGAAATGAAGGTCTCGAAATGAAACTGCCCGGGGATGGCACGAATTTCTTCGAGCACGCTGGCTTCGGCCTTCGGCGGGTGACCCCCGGTGTGTAGCAGCGCCAGGATCAAAGAGGTAAATTCGTGGCCCATCGGGATGCCGGCAAAGCTGATGCGCGCGGCTTCACCCGGGCGGCCGACGGCAAACGATGGCGTGCGGACGGCGTCACCGCCCTGCCTGACGCTCACCTTGTCGGAAAGCTCGGCGATGTCCTGTACCAAAGCCAGCATTTCCTGCGCCCGCTCGCTGCCGTCGAGCGATGTGGTCAGTTCGATCGGGTGCCGGATTTTCTCCAGATAGGCCCGTAGTTGTGTCTTGATGTTGGCGTCCAGCATGGTTTTTCTCCGTTGACGAGTGGCATTGAAAAGGGGCCACCACGCGCGCTGGCTGGGCGGCCCCTATGCACTGCAACCCGGTGTCGCGCTGCAGCGAGACGCCGGCAGCGCGACGAAGGTTGGTCCGACCTAGATCTTGCCGACCAGGTCGAGCGACGGCGCCAGCGTGGCGTCACCGGGTGTCCACTTGGCCGGGCAGACTTCACCAGGGTGACTGGCAACGTACTGGGCAGCCTGTACCTTGCGCAGCAGCTCTTTGGCGTCGCGGCCGATGCCGAGATCGTGGATCTCGCAGACCTTGATTTCGCCTTCCGGGTTGATCACGAAGGTACCGCGCAGCGCCAGACCTTCCTCTTCGATCATCACGTCGAAGTTGCGGGTGATCGCGCCGGTGGGATCCCCAATCATCGGATAGCGAATCTTCTTGATGGTGTCGGAAGCGTCGTGCCAGGCCTTGTGCGTGAAGTGCGTGTCGGTCGACACCGAGTAGACCTCGACGCCGATCTTCTGGAACGACTCATACTCATCGGCCAGATCGCCCAGCTCGGTCGGACAAACGAAGGTGAAATCGGCGGGATAGAAGACGACGACAGACCATTTGCCCATCAGGTCGGCGTCGGAGACAGGGCCAAACTTGCCATTGTGAAAAGCGGTGGCTTTGAACGGCTTGATTTTGGTGTTGATCAGGGACATGGTGTGCTCTCCGTGGTGTCGGGTGAATGAATGGATGCAACGAGCGAAGATTAGTGAAGTCGCGAGCATTGTTCCAATTGATTGTCGCAATTCAAGCCATAGTCAGGCGCTATTTGTTCGGACTCTTTCTGCCGGGCAGGCGGGTGTGCTGACGAGGGCCGAGGTTGCCGTCAACCGGCAGAGATCCTCGCTGGCGACTCCAGGCGAATTCTAATGGGAAAGCCGCGCCGGCGGCGGTCAGCGCCGGCGAGAATCGTCGCATGAGGACGCCCCGGCGCTACGCCAGCGCTGGCGAGTGTCTGGAAACCTGTTATCTTTCAGAGAACTGCCGTAGAATTCCGCTCTTTTCCGGATTCTCATCCCGTGCCAGAAAGGCCGACTGCCCATGCTCTTTCCTGACCGCTTCGACGTGATCGTCGTCGGTGGCGGCCATGCCGGCACCGAGGCTGCGCTGGCTGCAGCGCGCATGGGATGCCGGACGCTGCTCATGACGCACAATCTCGAAACGCTCGGGGCGATGAGCTGCAACCCATCGATCGGCGGCATCGGCAAGGGCCACCTGGTGAAGGAGATCGATGCCCTGGGCGGCGCGATGGCCGAGGCCAGCGATGAAGCGGGCATCCAGTTCCGGATTCTCAATTCGAGCAAGGGCCCGGCGGTTCGCGCGACGCGTGCGCAGGCCGATCGCGTGCTGTACCGGCAGGCGATTCGCCACCGCCTTGAAAGCCAGCCCAATCTGACGATCGTTGCCCAGGCCTGCGACGACCTGATGATGGACGGCGACCGCGTCGCCGGCGTGGTCAGTCAGCTCGGCGTGCGCTTTGCCGCGCCGGCCGTGGTGCTGACCACCGGCACGTTTCTCAACGGGCTGATTCATGTCGGCCTGGCCCACTACACCGGCGGCCGCATGGGCGACCCGCCGTCGCTCGCGCTGGCGGCGCGCCTGCGCGAGCTGCATTTGCCGGTCGGCCGGCTGAAGACGGGTACCCCGCCGCGCCTGGACGGCAGGACGATCGACTTTTCGCTGCTCAGCGAACAACATTCCGACGATCCCTTGCCGGTCTTTTCATTTCTGGGCGCTGCGGCGCAGCATCCACGACAACTGCCGTGCTGGATCACCAGCACCAACGAACACACGCATGCCATCATCCGCGCCAACCTCGATCGCTCGCCGATGTACACCGGCGTCATCGAAGGCGTTGGGCCGCGCTACTGTCCGTCGATCGAAGACAAGATCCATCGTTTTGCCGGCAAGGACAGCCATAACGTCTTTCTCGAGCCCGAGGGTCTGGGGACCCGCGAGATTTACCCGAACGGGATTTCGACCAGTCTGCCCTTCGATGTCCAGTGGGCCATCGTTCGCTCGATCCGCGGCCTGGAAAACTGCCACATCCTGCGCCCCGGCTACGCCATCGAGTACGACTACTTCGACCCGCGCCGTCTGCAGGCTTCGCTCGAGACCAGCGCCGTGCGCGGTCTCTTCTTCGCCGGCCAGATCAACGGCACTACCGGCTACGAGGAGGCGGCGGCGCAGGGTTTGCTGGCCGGCGCCAACGCCGCTCTGCAGGTGCAGGAGAAAGAGGCGTGGACGCCGCGGCGCGACGAAGCCTATCTCGGCGTGCTGGCCGACGATCTGATTACGCGCGGAGTGTCGGAGCCCTACCGGATGTTCACCAGCCGTGCCGAGTACCGGCTGTCGCTGCGTGAGGATAACGCCGACCTGCGTCTGACCGAACGTGGGCGCCAACTGGGCCTGGTGGACGACCGGCGGTGGGCGGCTTTCTGCGCCAAGCGTGAAGCCATCGGCCGCGAGCAGGAACGTCTGAAGTCCACCTGGGTGCAACCCGAGAAGGTGGTCGCCGAGGACGTGATGCGGATTCTCGGCAAGCCTCTGGAACGTGAATACACGCTGCACGATCTGCTGCGCCGACCCGACGTCAGCTATCCGGAGTTGATGACCCTGCGCCTGGGTGGGGCGGCCGTCGATCGCGGTTTGCGTGATCACCAGGTCGTCGAGCAAATCGAGATTCAGGCCAAGTATCAGGGCTACATCGAACGTCAGCAGGAGGAGGTGGCGAGGAGCCTGGCCAGCGAGGAAATGCGCTTTCCCGAGCACTTCGATTTCGCCGGCATCAGCGGCCTGTCCCGCGAGGTACAGCAGAAGCTTGTCCTGCACCGGCCGCAGACGCTGGGGCAGGCGTCGCGTATTCAGGGCGTCACCCCGGCGGCGATTTCGATTCTGCTCATCCATCTCAAACGCCGGCAAGGTGATGTCGCCGGCGAGCGCGTCGCCGGCTTCGCCTGATGGGGGCCGCAGCGCAACTCGAGCAGGGCCTGGCCTGGCTTGGACTGGATCTTGCGGCCGCCGCGCAGCGGCAGTTGCTCGACTATATTGTCCTGCTCGACAAGTGGAACCGGACCTACCGCCTGACTGCGGTGAACGACGCGACGCTGGCGGTCAGCCATCACCTGCTCGATTCGCTGGCCGTGCTGCCCTTTGTCGACGGGGCGACGCTGCTGGACGTCGGCAGTGGCGGCGGCATGCCCGGCATCCCGCTGGCCATCGCCCGTCCGGAACTGCGCGTCGTTCTGCTCGACAGCAATTCGAAGAAGACGGCGTTCCTGCAACAGGTGGTCATTGAGCTGGGGTTGGCGAATATTGCCGTACACTGTGGGCGAGTCGAAGCGTATCGGCCGGCAGCGGGCTTCGCCGCGATTGCCGCCCGCGCCTTTGGCGAGCTTGCCGATCTGGCCAGGTTGTCGCGCCATCTGCTGTCGGCGGAGGGCCGCTGGCTGGCGATGAAAGGCGTCCGGCCAGACGACGAGATCGCCCGTCTGCCGTCCGATGTACGGCTGCATGGCGTCCATCGGCTGGACGTGCCGGGCGTCAGGGGCCAGCGGCACCTGGTGGTGATGAGCCGCAAGACGGCATAGTGAAGGAGTCGATTTGGCAAGCATAATGGCGGTAACCAATCAGAAGGGCGGTGTCGGCAAGACGACGACCGCCGTCAACCTCGCCGCCGCCCTCGCCGAGGCCGGCCAGCGCGTGCTGCTCATCGATCTTGATCCGCAAGGCAACGCGACGACCG